>TARA_B110000977_G_scaffold200312_1_pt1 | contig 13842 bp, 5 predicted proteins | sample TARA_B110000977 | Tara Oceans TARA_B110000977 (sample SAMEA4397798) | marine metagenome | biome: Polar Biome; feature: [SRF] surface water layer (ENVO:00010504); material: water (ENVO:00002006), including particulate matter (ENVO:01000060) such as... | depth 5 m | reverse complement strand
CCGCACTGGGAGGTGTTCCCGTTCCACCCCCCCGCTTGTTTGGATAGCCTCAGGGTGAGCTTCGTGCGGCAGGTTGAGAGGGAGACGACGAATTCTGTCAGTGGCAACACCATAACCACAAACATATGGGAAGAAGTCGTGTTGAGCAGTAGACGCTTCGAAGAGGTTAATGTGTCAGTTGATCTTCAGTTGGAGCAGTACGAAATTAACCCCGGGATGTACGGGTTCGCAAAGTTGGAAAATGTTTCACGAGTGAGCACCACTGTGCCGGACGATATGTGCGATAATCCTTTTGTGACGCATCAGTGGTACATGACCAAGGCTCCTCTGGCGACGATACCAGTCCCATACACCCCTTGGGTCGACCCGCTCGCGCCGCCCGCCCCCGTCGTAAACACGAACTTAATCGACGAGAGCATACCGGAGTGGATGCGCAAGTACGACTTCCCCCCGCCGCCGCCATCGCCGCCCCCTCCGCCGCCGCCGCCGGACTTGGACGACAGCGATGCGGTTGAGTGGCGGAGTAATTATATAAACGGTAACTCATTGATTGCAGGTTCAAAGTTGACTTTTGTCCCGGACGGCCCGGGTGAGTACGTCGTGCAAGTCGACGCGATTGGAAGTTGCATAGGCCAAGTCGCGTCAAGTACCGCTTCGCTCAGAGTCGACTGTAACCAGCCCCCGGTTCCAGACGCAACGGTTTATGGGGTGGAAGACACGGTTTTGATGTACGAGCTGCCCGCGTTTGACGGTGTGAATGGAGCTACGAACCCACCGTCGATTGATAAAAACGTAACCTCGAACGAATCCGTGTCGTTCTCCGCGCTGGACGCCGGAGTAAAAACAGAGGGTTACCAAGCCGCCGTTCCAAAAACCAAGCGATGTTTCAAAAAAACAGTGTTAGACGGTACCGCGAGCCGGGACCCTGAAGAGGACCGGTCGTGGCGCGGGGGGGATGCTTTTATTACTACTTGGAGCTTAACGGACGCACCTTATGCGAGTAGATTAAAAAACGTTGATTTTGATTGGACCGGAGGCGCGAGGGCGAGTTTTTCGCAAACCGACGCGTCGGCGTTTCTGCGCCCTGACAGGGAGGGTTCTTACACGTTAATAGCGGAGACGTACGACGGGTGCGCTGCGGCGTCTTCAAAAACGTTCACGGTTGACGTTGTGTGGGACAACTTGTGTTTGACCAACGCGATGGACGTCGCAATCCGTTTATTGGTACCCACGGGTATATTAATTCTGGCCGTGTTTATCTCGGCGATGGTTATGAATTCCCAAGTCCCGCTGCGCTGGACGCACCCCACGCAGGTGACTTACGACACCCTAGCCGCGCTTCAATCGAGGGAGTGTTCTTTGCAACGAGGTAGAGCGATTGCGCAAAGCGCGGTGGACGGCCCGCGGTTGCAACAGCAACACGCGTTCTGCGAAAAAAAGAGAAAAGAGAAACGGTCGGACCGACGGGAAGATTTAGTGGGCACTTTGTTCAAAGGCGAAGTTCCGTATTTAAGGGCCGTAAGAGCCAAGCGGTACTTAGCCACGCGCCCCGAGCTGAGCGACAGCGACGACAGTGACAGCGACGATACCCAGGGTAAACAGTCAGATTCAAAACCTTCTCCGACAACTGTCGGAAACGTCGGACGGAATAATGATTTGGCGAGTGACGTTGTGTCGTCTGATACTGAAACCGCCGTCCCGATTCCCCCCGACTTCGACGACGACTCGCTTTGGAACGACGCAGGTGAGTTGGGTTCTGTTGGAGTTGAACCCGGGATGAGTGACGGTATTGAACCTTTGCCTAACGTACAACAACCCGGCTCTGTGACTGAAGGTGTCGTAGACAGCGTTACCGATACGATTCGGGGTTTGCTAGGCTTGAACACGGAAGAAGCAAAAGCGAAACGTGTCGAGTCCGAGTTGAAGAAATTAAAAGAAAAGAAGAAAAAGGAAAGAATGGCAAAGAGAATCGCGCGCGCCAAGAAGAACGCCCCGAAGGTTTCACTGCTGACAAAATTGAAACGAATGGTTGGTTTGGAGGCTACCCCTGAAGACACGTCAATCGCGGACATTCGGTTCGACTTAGATGCTTCCGATAGTGACGAAGACGACACTCCAAAAAACGCCAGGGAACGCCGAGTCGCGAACTTGCTTTCAAAAAAAGCCACGCGCCCCGAACGATTTTTGGCCTTCAAAAAGCTCTCGAAGGATATATTTTTGAATGTGTACGACACGTGTACCGGCCCTGTTCGAGTCGAGTTACTCAAAGTACACGTAAGGTTTACTGCGATAAGAACATACTTATTCCAAGTACCTGGAGGACTTGTGGCGCTGTTAATCCGCTTATATTTACTGATAGAGCTCCCCACGCTGCTTGGCTTTTTCTTTCGTGCGCACACGCCGCCGTTCAACCGCGATGGCGCGATTGGCTTTTTCACACCGGGGTGGCTGCTCGGTCCAAACGCGGGTTTGGGCGGGGTCTATGCGCAGTTAGTCTTCGCTTTTATTGGCAGTGTGTTTGCTATGATTGGACCAGGCACGGCGCGCGTGTGTGCCGTATTATCGACACGGCGTTGGGTGCAAGTGTACCGAGCTGCGGATGCTGTGGAGGCCGGGGGGAAGCCGCTGCGACTTTTGGATTCTTTCTCTCAGGAAGAATGCGACAAAAAAATCACGCAACACGACGCGCTCCGTGCGGAGCGAACAAGGAGGTGCGGTGCAGTATTATCCAAAGATATGTGGGTTGATGCATCAGATTCCGCGATTTTACGACAATTAGAGGACCACCTCGAGACCCCCGCGTCGTTGCGGTCGGGCGAGAGCGATCAGAAGGAAGACGACCGCATGGATATGTGGTGTCACAGGGGTTTGAAACTCCGAACCAGGGCGCGACTTCTCGAAAAGACCGGGTCGTTTTTCCGCCGAACCGGCGACGGGTGTCGGTTAGGCTTGGGCACCGTGTTCTTCGTCCCCGCGATGCACTGCGGGATCAAGACGCTGACTCCTATGGCGAGCGACCACGACAGGCCGTACCCTTACCTGGCCTTCGACCAAGGCGTTTTCTTCAGCTCGTCGTTGCACTTCTTCATCGCGAGCGTCGGTATTTTCGTCGCAGTGGTGACGTTTTCGTGCGCCTGTTTCGGGTCTGCAGATGTATCGACCCGAAACGTTGCGCTGAGAATTCAACCCGTGTTTGAAGTGCCGAGTTTGTTGATTAAAACAGCGATGTGCGCGGTGTCTTCCATATGGGAAGCCCGGCTGGGACGGGAACCCGTCGCGGTCGCCGTGGCCGACGCGGTTCGAGTTTCGCAAATGCACGACTACGTGATAACTGCGCTTTGCGTTTTATTGTTGATATGCCACGTCGGGACGCAATCCCTTCGCGGTGACGCGAAGCTGTGGAACGCGACACGCGCTGCGTCGTTCGGCGCCGCAGCCTGGACTGGAATTGTAACGCTTCTGGTACGGAGTATTCAGTCAGGCACGTTCGCGCCGGAATCGTTTCAATTCATGAAAAACAAAGACTTACTCTCTGGGATGGATTCTGAGTTAAATCTTATCGACGTTAGCCCAACGAATCAAGAGGTACACTTCTGGCGTACGTTTCTCGGGTTGAGTTTACCGGTTGTCATAATGTTGTGTGCGTACCTTAACGATATCTTGTTCGGCCACGTGTCTCTGCCGGAGTTTTTAGTGAAACCGAGGAAGGTTGAGGACGGCGACGATGACGACGATACCGACGAATTCAAAAACGATTTCGATGAAAACTTCTCAGACGTCGAGACTGGGTTGGACAGTTGGAGCGAGATGAATCACTCCACACCTCCGGTCAAGCAGTCCAGTCAAATGCATGATTCAAAGGGCAATCCTTTCACAAAGGCGTTTCAAATTCTCACATCGACGTTGCGACTGATTGACCGCGTTTTACCGTTCTCGCGATCTGAAATTCAAAAGTCGCAAGAGTTGAAAGACCAAAGGGACGCCAACAAAATGGCCGACTCTTTTTACCGACGCGACCGCGTGGTGAGCTGGATGTGCGACTTCCGTGACCTCGACTACGCACACAGAATGAGGGAAGACATAGTCGTGAAGATCGCCAAGGGCTTCGCAGTCACGGATGAACAGTATATCGATAAAAAACTGTTCAGAGACGCGATCGCCGCGACGGAGGAACTTTTAACCCTCTCTGTGTGTCTTTTAGAAAATCCAAACGAATTCACGAAAAACGGAACGGAAGGGTTACCGAGATTCGCGCTGGATGCCACGGCTAGGGGGGTTGGGGCGGCGATCGCGGGGGGGTCAGAATTCTGCGCAAGTTTTGCTTGGCGCGCTATTTTCGTGTTTGAAAAGGCTTTACAATCGGAAATCCCTTCTGTGAGAACAGCAGCGGCCGAAGCGATTGGGAAGAAAACCGACGCGACCGGGCGCAACGATTTCGCAGACGCGTGCGCGGCACTGCTGTTCCGGCGACACGACGTGGGGGTTCGTTCACCGTTTCTGTTCGACTTGCGACGGTTGTGGGACGTCGCATTGAGCGAGCCTGAGTACGTAGCCGCGATGCACGCGACAGAAACGGGTTATATGCGTGATGTTAAGCTGGACATGGCGTGGCGGGGTAAGTATTTGACTCAATGGCCCGTGATTTTAAAAGCGAAAGCAAGAGCAGCTTTAGAAATGGATTCGGGGAACATAGAGACTGGTAAAATAGACGGGGTTGGTGATGAGAAGGTTCATCGAGTGTTAAAGTCTTTGGATCCTTCTGGAAAATATCTGGGAACCACGGTTCTTTGCGAAGCCGGGTTTGACAAAGCGAATGCCGCGAATGAATCGCTCAAAGAACTAAGAACGAAACTGCGGCACAAACGCGTGCGACGCGCGAAGACGCTTGAGAAGGTCAAAAGCGGCAAATTTGACCGGTTAGGTTCCATAAATTCGACTGAGTCTGCCTATCAAACCGCAGATGACTATGACAGCTCTTCCGACGACGGCACGTTCGATTTAGCGAACGGATCGGATGACGCGTTGGGGCAGTCGTACTACGCGCCCGACGTCTCGGCGAAGAGAAGGGCGGAGAAATCAGAACGGCGGGAGTGGCGCGCCGCGGGGGTCTCTGCAGCGAAAAGAGCTGCGTTTAACTTGCGGCGGTTCGCGCCAGTTAGGCGCAAGTATCAAGAGCCTGCAACGAACTCATTACGGAAGTGGATGCTTTTGTGTGGCGCTTCCCACGCGCTTCGAACGGAGAGAATAAAACAAGATACGACCCGGATACACCTGGCGAATACGATTTTGAGTTCCTTGATACACGCGGCGCTTCAAGGAGAAGGAGGAGCTCAATTAACAGGGCCAACACCATCCACCCTGACCAGTTCAAATGAAACAAGTGGATCGCTTTCCATTCGTAACCTTGTGCGATTGTTTTTAGGGTTTACGACTCAAGAAAGTGTTCCACCCGCACCGGCGAAGGTTTCACCCGACGGAGCCGCGTTCGCGATGGCGGCGACGGCGGCGCTCGTGGAGCGCTCTGGAGGGATGGACGCGTTTCTTTTTGTGTCTAAGGGTGGAGATACGAACGGTTTGAAGGATACTAACGGTTTGGTTATGAAAAGTCAGCCGGTTACTCCAATGTACCTCACCGCCGCACTCACCGCGTGCGGCGGCGAGGACAGACCGACGCTCGTCGCGTCGCGAGCCGCCGAGTTCGTAAACGCGGTGCTTAAGCGAAGACAATCGCGCGGGTTGCTGTTGAAAAGACTCGGGGAGGTGTGCCGGTTGCACAGCGGTGTTGTTTGGTCTGGAGTGACCACGATACGTACCAGTGACGATACTAAACGAGTCTCGATCGCGGTCAGTGCATTAGGAGTTATTCGCCGAGCGTGCGAAGCCACGCGACGCGACCGAACCGTCGCCGCGCAACTTTCAATTCTCGCCGCGCACGCGTCTTTTATCGACAACAGGCAGCAGTTGGACGGGACGAACGAGGAGAAGATGGATGGGCGGCGGATGTTTTTGAAGCTTAGAGCAAGGGCGGCGTGTGATGGCGCGCGACGTGTTGATAGAGACGCGTTGATCGAAGCTGCGAAAGGTACGTTAGTGCTGTTAACCGACTCCTCGCCGGACGTGCGCATCGCCGTGGCCGGGGCGCTGAAAGTGATCGGGGCGTTGCTGGTCGCGGCGGAGGCGACGTTCGCGGCGTCCGCGGTCGCGAACGAGGTTGGCGATGTCCATACTGATTTCGGCGACTGCGATGTTCCTGCGCCGAGGTGGGAGTTACCACCAGAGGACTGGCAACAGCTGAGTGACGGCAACAACGACATGCGCCTGGAAGACACGCGGGTGGAGGAGAAGGTCGGGGATACCAATATCGAAAAAACAAAAGAGACGAAGAAAAAGGAATTCAAGAAGGTACGATCGCGGCACGCCGACTTTGAATCCGCGCCTGTTAAGCTGGGCAACGAAAAATATGAGAATTTGGACGATATTGCAGGCAAACAGTCAGACAAGATCGATCCGCGAACAAAAATAAACCCAACCGAGGGCATGACGTTACCTTGCTCGGCGTCGCGTTTGTTTGACAGCGCGCGGATCGTGACGTCGCTGGACAAAGCGGGACGGGCGGATAAACACCCGGGGGCACGTGACGCGCTTCTGGGGGCACGAGAGAGCATCGCACAGGCCCGGGCGCGTGCCCGAGATGCGGCAACCCGGGTCGCTTTAGGCGGCGTGCTCGGCGCGCACGTCGCGACTTGGTCTGTGCTGAACGCTTCGTCAAATCTTCCTGGCGTCGTGGATGCCACGGCGGCTCAAAAGTTTGAGAAATTAACAAAACCGATGCGGAGGAAAATCGCGGAACGAAGAGCAGCGTCGCGTCTCGAGTCCGACGCCAACACTGCTGGTGATGTAAACGTAGAGGCGAGTCTATCTCTTGAACGAGCAGCTCTACACGCTAATCAAAAAGCGCAAAAAGAGTACGGGCTTGACTTGCTTGATATATTCAAAAAGAAGGGTGACGAGTCGAGCGGAACCACGGATGAACTGGATGAAATTGAAACGCGTGATGTCGACTTCATTTCTCCTGTTCAACCTCAAAAAGCCGGAGGAAAAGTTTCGTGGAACAACGCCATAGGTGCGACGAAAGCTATGTCGAAAGCATTGAACGCGTTTGGCGGCAAGAAGACTCACGATGTGGATGATTCCTCACACCAAGCCACGAAAGAGTTTTTGCAATCCGTGAAACACCGAGGCCGCTCGGGCGCCGAACCGAACGACCAACCGCTCACCGTTTCTGAATTACTAAAAACCACCGGGCCCACCACGCAAGCCATGGACGCGGTGAAGTATTTGTTACGCACATCTATCGCGAAACAATCTGAGTGGAATGAGCATGCTAGTCGAGTCAGAATAGCGAACAAATGGAGGGAAGCACGGGAATTAGACACGAAGAAGGCGGAACGTTCCAGAGACCCGCGGTTCAACCGACTCATGAAACAGAAAGGAATCGACGAGAACGACGTACCGACCCGCGGACGAATCGCGGCTGCGAGAACCAGCACTGCATCTGTCGACTTGGAGCGTCTACGAATCGCACGCAGAGCCGTTCCTCCTGGAGGCAACATTGAGCTGAGTAGGGGCAGCACTACACGCCCTGCGCTTGAGCGAGGCACCGCGAGTGGTATGTTTGCTCGCGTCAATGAACCTGCGCGCGAAACCGCGATGGAGAAACGATCCCGAAAAACAGCCGCGGAGGATGCTGTTAAAAATGCGCGCAAAGCCGAGATATCAAACAAGTATTACGGCACGAACACGTTCCGTAAACCGGTTGTTAAGAAGAACCTAGATGTGGACGGGCCGCGGGTGGTTAAAGATTCGTCGGGGAGGACGTGGATGATGTAGTAGGGGTAGATATGAGTACACCTTCGATAGTATTAGAACATAGACTAGCGATGAATGCAAAAACAATTTGTTTTTGAATTTCTCACTCTACCAATCGCCGAACGCGGCTGCTATGGCGACAAGCAATATGAGCAATACGGTGGGCAGTACACCTCGCTTCTCACAAGACGACTCGTCGCTGCGGTAAAAGAACACTCTTGGGTTGGCGGACGTTTCCGTGACAACGTAGTCGTTCTCGGGGACGACTCGTTCGTCGCTGAGACCAAAGTTTCCTGGAACTTGGTCGTTTTCGTTTTCCACGGGAACTTCCTCACCAGTGGGTTCGATGATTCGACTCCGCGTGTCGTCCGTATCGGGGAAGTCGGGTGCGGTGGATGGAGGCGAAGCACTCAGGGCGGAGGCGGGGGCGGTGGCGGGTACATCGACAGATACACCGTACCCCACGTCGTACGAGTTTTCTTCGAACGAGTTTTCTTCGTATTCGAGAACCTGGGGCTGGCCGAAAGCCATGACCAAAGGGATGAACAGCATGTACACAACGAGCGCAGGTGCCGCGGGGACGCGCGATGTCCGGCGCGCCATATGTGTGCGTCTTGATGAAGTGAAATGCAAGCGTGAGTGGTCCAGGGTGCGTCGTGTGGGGGTCGTTTGTGCGACCGAAAGTGGCGGGAAAAGTTCGTCCCGGCCGAGAAAACAGTTTAAAAAACAGCGGGAAAGAGCAACCCTGGCGAGTCCGCGCGCACAACGTGGCGCGCGTCATGCCAAAGAAGAAGGTCAAGCGGTGCTCCCACGGCAAGCTGATATGGGCCTGCTCGGAGTGTACTACCACCCCTTTGGGTGCGCAACGAACGGGGTGCCCTCACGGCAAGAGGAAGAACAGCTGCGCGAAGTGCTCGCCTTGCCCGCACGGGAAGCTGAAACACGGGTGCAAGGAGTGCTCTTCGTGCTCGCACGGCAGGATGAAGTACAGCTGTTCCGTGTGCAAAGCCGCGCGGCTTGTGATGAAACTCACGCCCAAGGGACCCTCCACGGTGAAGCAGGCGAAGCGACCTCGCTCGTCTCGCGGGACGCGAACAACAAGCGCCAAGAGCAAGGAGTGCAAGGCCGACAAGGCCGCTCCGACCATCTCACCGCCCGCGGCTGAGCCCGTCTCCTCACCCCCGGGACTGGATTTGCTCCCTGCGTTCGAGCAAGAAGCTTACGACGCTTTGCTGTGCCGAGAGCAGTTTACCATCGCGGACTTTGGCTTCCTGGACTGCCTAGGCGGATACAAGGGTTAGGATTTCAAATAAAGCGACAGAACGAAAGCAAAAGAAGAGGTGATAGCGTGATAGTGTTCGGTGTACATAATAGGGTTGCAATTGAGTGCATCATACATATCCTCTATAGGTACTCTTGCGCCGCGTTTGCGACGGCCCTAAGCCAGGCCGCAGTCGCCGTGGCGCCAGGGTCTGCTACCGAGAGCAACACGTGTTCCGGGACGTAAGACGACCTTCCAGCGCCCGCGCGCATAGTGCGCGTCGACGCTGCTCCCTCCTCGGCTGCCTTCGCCGCAGCTTCTAAAGCCTCCTTACTGCTTGATACGCGTCCCTCACTCACTTTCCCTCTTGCCGCTTCCATCGCAGGCACCAACGCATCCAGCATGGTTCTGTTCCCAGGAAGTGCGTTGCCGTACTTTTTCATAGCAAGTATGCCGGCTTCGAAACCTGTGAACCAAGTCATAGGGTCATCTGCGCTTTTATTTTCCATCGCGACACCAGCGGCAGAGAAGAAAATGTCGTAAAGCGCACCTGACGTGCCTCCCATGGAACGTCGTACGGTAAGCCCAACCGATACAGACACATCCCGCGGCGTCTCCAACAGGCATATATGCGGCGCGTCTTCCAACAAACCCGAAGCCCCCCGTGCGAACGTAACCCCGCAGTCGCCGTCGCCGACTTTTGTGTCCGCGTCAGTTATCTCCGGTTCGATTTTTTGTAATTCTTTGGATGCCGCAGTGATCGTTGAAAGCACAACTCCAGCCATCCACCCGACTGGTTTCGGAGGGGTCGACCCATGAATTTGCTTTGAAACCGCAACTTGATCGATGTCAGAAGTTACTTTACTTTTCGATACTGGGAGGGGGGCGAACTTCGCCTCCGATCGTGCGCACTGCGGCCAGCTCGCTGATTCAAACTCGGCGTCGAGGCGACCCAACCGCTGCTGGTCCAACACCATCAGCGATATACTGAAACCAGTCATGTTCAGCGCGGTCATGAAGTTTCCCACGAACACTCGACAAGGGTTGAGGCCTCGGTTCTTGAGCCACTCTCTACACGCTTTCGTAACCACCTGCAACTCCATCAGACTAACTGCCCCTAGCGAATTAACCATCACCGCTACTTTCGGAGCGGGGTTTGTTTTTTGATTTTTTGGCGACTTTACTTCGGTGGTTTCAATCTTCTCAAGACCTTCCTTTGGGGGTTCCATTTTGCCTTCTAAGCACTTCATATACCCATGACTTTCGTCGGTGATCTTTTTCAAAATCAAATCCACCGTGTCCACCACGTCCATAACCGGTTCAGTGAACGCGCCCGGTTCGCCGTGAATGCCCAAACCGACTTCCATTTGGCCGGATGGGATTAATCTTGCCGGCGCGCTACTTCCTGGGAGCGTGTGCGCCGCAATCGCAACCCCCACTGTTCCGACACAGGACGCGGCTTCCATAGCTTCTAGTTTCACCGCATTCAGGTTCAAGCCAGAATTCGCAGCAGCGCCAGCAACCTTGTGGACGAACAAAGTGCCGCACAATCCTCTTCTACCCGCTACCCCCAACGGAGGAGGTAAACTGCAATCGTCGCCCACCACGACCATCTCCACCTTATACCCCTCTAATTTTGCCCGTTCCGCGGCTAATCCAAAATTCAACCGATCGCCGGTGTAGTTCTTAACGATTAGCAAGCACCCATTTGGGCCGCACACGTGTCGAATCGCTGCTAATACTGCGTCGACTGATGGTGACGCGAAAACATCTCCACAAACAGCAGCATTCAACAAACCCTCACCCACGAATCCCGCGTGCGCTGGTTCGTGCCCACTGCCCCCCCCTGACACAATCGCGACTTTGTTTTTGTCCACGTTCGACAGTAACGTGTTCGCGCGCACCACGACCTTTATATCGGGGAGGCCGTCAAGAAGCTGGCAGTTGGGTTGGGCTTGAACGAACCCTTGAAGTGCTTCGACGACCGCGTTTGAGGGGTCATTTATGAATTTGTGATTGTTTATGGCCTGCATCGGGTTCTGTTTCCACTCCGCATCCGGACCTCCGGTGGGAAGGGCCTTGCGCTTGGACATCGTGTAAGGTTTACGGGGTGCGTGTCCGGTGTATATCGCCGATTTTATGCCACGCGACGGGAACGCAGAGCCGCGCGACACACGCAATGGTTAGGTTCGGTAACAAGCCGAAAAGTATATCTGAACGAGAGTGATAATTTATTTTCGAGCCAGATTCCTATCTCTCCACGTCACCCTACCCTGACACACCGCCCCGCGCCAGCATGACGACCCTCTCCGCCGTCCGCGTTGCCGGCGCGTTGGCGACCCGGCGCGTCGCACGACCGAGGGTGGGAGTCGTTAAGTCCTGTGTGCCTCACCGAAAGCGGGTGACGCGTTCCATCGTGACGAGCGCATCTGAGAACGACTCCTCCCAAGCCTCACCATCGATCGACAAGTTCGTCGTTCCCGGCGAACCGTACTACCCTGGCATGTACGCGGACTGGAGCGTGACGAAGGACGACCAGTTGGAGGTGTGGTCGTACAGGGTGTGTTTAACCACCGTGGCGGTCACTACGTTAGCCTGCGCTTCACCAGCCGTGTTTGGCAAAGATCTGTCATTCCTGTCAAACAACCTGAGTTACTTCCTAGGCGCGTCATCGCTTGGCGCTGCTTTGTACCTGATCCACATGTACGTGGACCCGATTAAAAAATTCATGCAGGCGCTGTGGGCGGTGGGTTTTACGGGGAGTGTCTGCATCGCGTTGACCACGCACGAGTCCGTCCCACAATACGTCGCCGTGCACCCTGCCGCCGTGTGGTTAGTAGGTCCAATGTTTGCGGCGTTAACAGGCGTCGCCTTCAAGGAGGGTATGTGTTACGGAAAACCAGAATGCGCGGCTTTGTTCTTTTTGATTCCTGCTACTTTGCTTGGTCATTTGAGTGGGATAATAGACCAAGGCGGTGAGAAAAATTTAATAATCCTGTGGTGTCTCCTGATTACGCTGTTTGCGTCTCGGAAATACACCCAGGAAGTGAAGGACGACATCGGGGACAAATCTGTGTTTCTCTTCAACGCGATGTCGGAGTCGGAGCGCGACGAGTGGCTGCGGCTGACCATGGAGAAGGACCCGCGTAGGTACCAACGGTTGGTGAGTCAAGAGAGGTAGATGTGTAGAGGTTTCTTTGTAAAATTCTTAATACGCTGCTTAATACTGGTACAACACGAGTCACGACACGCTTACTATTTCATCTCTTCGCGAGTCTCGCTACGTCCTCCGCTATCTCCTCCGCCGCATTCGGTGTGTCCTTCGCGGCAGCCGCGGAGGACATCTGTGTCAGCCGGTCCGGGTCAGTCAACAGCGTAGTCACCATGGTATACAACGCGTTGCCACCGGATAATTCCGCCTCCGGCAACACCTCGGCTACGCCAATTTCTTTCAACGCCACGGCGTTTTTCGTCTGGTGGTCCTCTGCGACGTTCGGCGACGGGATCAAAACCGCGGGTGACTTAGTAGCCACCAGCTCAGCACACGTCACCGCCCCCGCCCTTGCCACCACCAGGTCACACGCGCCGTACGTCACGTCCATGCGGTCGATGAAAGGGACGATGGAAAGGCGCGGGTGCGGGTTGTTCTTGTTTTCGCGGGATTTTGTTTTCTTTTTGGGAAAACTCGTTTGGATATCCCGCGCGCTTTTGTCGTAACCTGCGTCGCCCGTTTGCCACAAGATCCACAGATCGGGGTGTTCTTCAAGTAGCTTTGGTACGATACGTCCCACAGCTTTGTTAATCGCCCCAGCCCCCAAAGAACCCCCGAGAATGAGCAACACAAAACTCTTGTTTAATTTTTTGGAAGAGTCAGGGTCATTTTTAAGTTTTTCCAAAGACTCCAAAGAGTCGTCCATCAGCTGCCCTTTGTACCCTACGCCGCATTGCATGTCGAACCAGAACCGTATTTGCCGTCGCGCATCACTCCTAGGTATCGTTCGTAAACTGCCACGTGTCGGATTGCCGTGAATCTTCATCGTTTCTGCGCGCAGAAGTGTATCAGCCGCTTCTCGAAAAGCGACGAACACTTTTGTCGCAACCGTCGCGAGAACCCGATTGGCAATCCCTGGGAACGCGTTTTGCTCCTGGACGCACATGGGTATTTTTTTAATCCAAGCTGCTAAACACACGGGGAAGGATACATAGCCCCCGGTGCCCACCACGACGTGCGGGTTGATTTTTTTGACTAATTGGATTGCTTTGAGTAAGCACCAGGCTAATCTGAATGGAAGAATTAAGTTTTTGAGCATGTTTACTGGGGAGAACAATGGTCGTGCCAACGAGACCGCCGGGATGAGGTGCAGATCGTACCCCGCGTTCGGAACTAACTTTGACTCTTGCCTTCCCGCCGTGCCTGCGAAGTGGATCTCGACCTGGCGGTTATAGGGGAGGGTGTCTCCGTTGGATCTTTCGACCAGCGCGTCCGCCACCGCCACGGCGGGGAACACATGACCCCCCGTGCCCCCTGCGGCGAACAAAACGCGAAGAGGAGGTCGATTGGATGTAGTTGTCGTCTCTTCAACACATTCGTCACTCGTGTCCACGGAAGATGCGCTGACACTGACACCGTGGTTGTGTCTAGTTAGCCTTCCTCTGACCCCCATTAAATCGGTGCCCACCACAAGCCGTGTCCCTCCTCGGGTTTCACATCC
>TARA_B110000977_G_scaffold144997_1_pt1 | contig 13851 bp, 5 predicted proteins | sample TARA_B110000977 | Tara Oceans TARA_B110000977 (sample SAMEA4397798) | marine metagenome | biome: Polar Biome; feature: [SRF] surface water layer (ENVO:00010504); material: water (ENVO:00002006), including particulate matter (ENVO:01000060) such as... | depth 5 m | reverse complement strand
TTCAATTCGTCACTGCCGTTAATCACCCTCGCCTTGTCTTCCATCAAAGACGGAAAATCAAGCTCCACGTATCGCAACGTGGTTGTGGTGGATGAACCATTCTGATTCTCATTACCCACGAGCCGAAAATAGTTTGTGTCGAACCCCGCGCCTATCGAAACGACTTGTCGGTGCTTACCGACGGCCTCATCACACGTAAAACTCGCATCTAGAAACGCATCCAGCACTGCTCTCACTGTCGCCACGCGTGCGTGGTACCCGCGGTTAATAAGCGGCGGGTGTTTCGGCGGCGGGCCAGTCACGAAGTGTTTGAGATGGAGATCCGTGAAATAGCCTTTCGCGACGCAACTCGATTTCGCACCGCTCGCCTCGGAGTTGGTCCGGATCACACCAACGCTGGAGGGATCAGATGTAGTATCGGTCACTGGAGCATTACCCCGCATGCCCCCCGCGGCCGCGAAAACAGGAGGCGGCGGGGGCATGGAAGACATCACAAGAAGGGGTGTGTCGAGAGATGTGAATAGAAGAATGCGCCATCTCAAATATAATAACAAGAAATAATCTTACCTCGCCTTCGCCGCTTTGTCCCCCTCTTCAAACTCAAACACCACAGGCTCCACGACTTCCCTTGTAGAAGGTTCATCAGAAGAAACGGTTTCTTCCGTAACGCCTTCTGTAACGCTCCCCTTAACGCCTTCCACCTTGGTGAACTCCCAGCACTTCGACACCCAAGCAACCGTGCTATTTTCCAGCTTCAAGCCAAACTCACCGAAAAGTTCCTCTAAATCCGTTAAACTGTAATCCCTGTAGTACGGTTCGTGGTTGAATTGGGGAAACCGCTCCAGTGCCTGGTCAAACGCTTTCTCCATCCCGAGGAACTTACCGTCGCCGACCTGGGCGGAGTCCACGAAGAACAGCTTGCCGCCGGGTTTCAGGACTCGGGCGAACTCGGAAGCGGCGGCGCGGCGAGCTTCTTTGGGCATCTCGTGGAACAAGTAGACGTTGCTGACTGCATCGAATTTTTCATCAGGGAATGGCATCTGTTCGCAGTTCGCTTCCACCAAGGTTAAAGACCCGTTAGATGAGTTATTGAACCTCTCGTTGTTCTTCCGCGTAGCTTCTAAGTAATGAGGGCTTAACTCCAACGCTGTATAGTTGGCTTTAGGCCAGTTATCCCTTAGGAAAGTTAAAAAGCGACCAGTGCCCGAAGCGACGTCCAAAATCTCGCCGCCGGCGCCGTCGGATCCACCATTCAATTTGTGATAATCAGTCATCCACATAGACACGAAAGGTAACACTTGTCGTCGCATGGTGTCTGCACTTCCTAGGAACAGGGTTTCAACCTGGAAGTCGTACAATCGCGCGGAATCAGCTGATAGCCACCCATCGGTTTGATAGTGGAAGTTCTGTAAATAGTAGGAAGGGTACCGCTCAGGGTCTGGGGAAAACTTATCGAGCAACTCCTGGCCGGCTTTTTTGTCCCTTCGGTCGGAGACTTGCGACTGGTCGGTTAACGTGTCCCTTGATAAATTGAACACGTCAACGGGGTTCCACTGGGACGAAGGCGCTGTCGCGGGGTTCAAGTCGTACGGGAACTTGTACACTCCATTTTCTAAGTGCTGCAACTCGTCTCTGAACAAGTTAACAATGCACGTTAAGTGCTGTTCGAGAAACTGGGAAACTTCATTGGCTTCCGCTTCGCTTAGTTCCCGGCCGTCCGCGGCGTTGCGCACGATGTTCCCCAGGTTGCTATCCGCGTCCGGGATCCGGGCTCGCGGTTCGGGATCCAACACCGCCTTGACAATCGCCGCAGCAGCCGCGGTGCCGTCGATGTTTGAGCTGCCTGAAACTTGCGAGCTCAGCACGCCTTGCGAGAGGAAAAATGCGAGCCTCAAGCCGACCGCGGATGTGTACTGCGCCCTTAACACCTGCTTCTTCGCATCCGCGGGAAGCGCCTCCTCGAGTCGTTCAGCGACTTGCTTGAAGGGTTCTCTTAAGAAATCGGGCAAGGGAAGCTCGGGGGCGACGGGCATGGACGGGCTCAACGCGTTTAGTGCCGTGCGGCGTCGGGATTGGGCGGCACGGTTTGTCATCCGGGACGCGCCCCTGGATGCGCCGCGAGCAGCGACCCGGGGGACCGCGGCGCACGGCACAGCGACTGTGGCGGACATAGTTGAGTACGTGCGGATGTACCAAAACCGAAAGGCGTTCGAGGTACACGACGAACCTCCGAGCGTGGCGTACTCTCATGGATGACGTCGTCGGACATCGGCAAACGCGTTCGTTGCCGGTTCGAGGTGTATTTACTGCCACTCGCGCGCATTTTGTGGCTCCACGTCGATTTGCAAGATGTGTGTGGCACATAGTATGGAGTTGAGTCATTATAAATCGTATTCACACTCCATATCGTCCCATACACACGCGAAGAAAATTCGCCGCTTCGACTCCCGGTTTTCTTTGGTGTCATCATCATTAAATTAAATTCACGTCATCAATCTCTCACGCCTTCCCCACTAGCTCGGGAAACCTCTTGCGAAAGTTGTTCCCCGCGTTGCACCACTCCGTGGGGTCGTCGGACGGGCCGACGTTTCGTGTGGGTAATCTTGCAGCCGTTTCTTCCGCGAAACGCCTTTTGACCGCGGCGCGCCATTTGCAAACCTCGGCGACGAGCAGTTTTCGAGGGACGATTTGTAGAGAAACACGGCCTTTCGGTTCCGACTGTTTACCAATACCGTCAACGTGTTCTGTGTTAATAACCCCTGAACCATCAACATCAACCTCAGCCACCCCAACCTCCATCGCACGTTTCGCGGACAAGTCATCCTCGAACGTGACGATCACGAACGGCTCGTGGGTGATTGAGGAATCATCTCGCGCGACATCAATCTCATCAGATGCATCATCCCCCGACTGTTTGCCCATAGAAGGTACGATTTTCAAATCGCCGCTCTCCTTCACAGGCCGGTGAAGCCGAGCGACTCTACCGAATACTCCACAAGCGGTCTGGATCGATTGAGTGCTCATCGTGTCATGTACCCCTCGGACGACAACAGGATTGCAACAAAGGTCGTACTGATTTTCCGGCGAATCGCTACTCTTGAAATCTTTTTGCCACCCGATCTTGTGGTATTGGGTGTGCATCGCAGAGCCTTCTCTGTCACGAAAACCGGTGCCGGGGACGTCGAACAACGCGTATACACGAGTGTCGTGCTGGTGGCGGGACATGTTTTTTGTTTTGTTTTGCAAGGACGTGCGTGGAAGAGTGACCCTTTGATCTCTGATCGATGGCTAATGAAAAGCGTTTCGAACCGCCCGCCTCCCGAAAATTGCTTGGACTCGAAGAAAATCCGGCACGGTGCATCAGTGCTGAATCACTTCCTCCGCACGGCATGGCGTGTCCCCTTCACGGCCGTGTCCACATCACTGACGTGCGGTGTTTCCGAACACACCGGCGGTGCGGTGCGTTGCGAAACCAGGGCAGAGGACACACCGCACGACGAACCAAGCACTCGAACCCAATCTCCGCCAAGCTGTTCTACGACGCGAACGCGTTGGGTGGAGATTCCGCTGAGCTAAAGGGTGCGCAACAGTTGAAGCGATTATTCACGTACGTCGCTATTCGTATCGTCCAGGGCCACATCGAGGGCATCGGCAACGACGGCGGGTTCGCACCGCAAGCCACGGGGTGGGATGGGAGCTCGAACTGCCCTGACTACGACGTGCTTCGCTGGCACATGGAGAACGTGGAGCTTGGGGATGGAGACAGTTGGTTGTCAGCTCTTATGAAAGAGAATCCAGTCGTAGCTTTGAGAATCCTAGAAGCGCGCAAAGCGTATGCGGAGGAGTTTGATTACCGGCAAATGAAAGAGTGCGTGACGGAAGTAATAGGGGAGGGCAACGTTAAGTTGATGAAAGAACACGCGGGGTTGAGCTTATCGGGAAATAATGAGACGAGTAATGAGTAAAGCAATCTTCAGACTATTACTCGAAACGCGAACGTATCTTCACGACGTTATTCCGACGCGCTCGACAGTTCCATGGAGGATGCGCGCACGTGTGTATCAGTTCTTTTCGTTTGCATCGTGTCTGACGGTTTACCCGCATGTCGCATGTCACTCCGCATGGAGCGCAACTTCGATACAATTTCCGTGAACGACGGGCGATCGCTCGCGTCGGCGGACCAACACGTCTCGATCAACGTCTTCACCTCTTTTTGAAACAGTTCCTCAGTAGTGGCATTTAGTTTTCCACGTTGACCCCCGAACCCACCCCACTCCAAACGTTCGTTCCCATCGCCGCACCGTTGGACGATCTGCGTCGGCGTGGAACCGCGCCACGGGATTTTGCCCACGAACACTTCCCAACACAAAACGCTCCAAGAAAACACGTCACACGGGAGGTAGAAGTTTTTCTTTCTTTCCGCCGTATCCTTTTCGTTCATAACATCCCCGTTCTCCTCACAATACCCCTCGAACAACTCAGGCGCAGCGTAGTTCACGGTGCCGATCATTTGGTGCTCGGTAGTGCTTGTAGTAGGAGTGTGGGCTTTGCCATCGTCAGCAGCCTCAATCTCCGACTGTTCATTCTTTCCAGACTGTTTACCCACACCCGCGTCTGTTTCGCCGCGAATAGAAAACAAAACCGCCGATCCAAAATCAGCGAGCACGGCTCGGCACCGTTTACCCATACCGCCCGTATTTTCCCTACCGCTTATTTCAAGCAGCACGTTCTTGGGCTTCAAGTCTAAATGTGCGACGCTGACCAGGTGTCCCCTGCTACCCCCGACTCGTCTGCAGTGCAAGTACTCGAGAGCGCGCGCGAGTTGGTGCGACATGCGAACCTTCTCCTGGAAAGAGGAGAGTACTTTTTCGTGTCCGCCGCTGCTGCTGCCACCGTGTATTGCGGCGTGCAGACTTCCTCCGTTAACGAGCTGCATTACGAGCGCGTGCTTCGATGGGGAGGCCACCGTGGCCAACAGGGACACCACTCGTCTGGACTGTGACCCGAGGGATTTTAAAATCGATAACTCGTTCCAAAACTCGGCGAGAGTATCAGTATCGGTTCGGAAGAACTTCACAGCGACGGGTATCGGGTCAGGCTGTTGCCTCAAACTATTCACGCTCGTGCCACGCCTTCCCACAGTGCCCGCCCAAGTCGCTTTGTGCACCACCGCGGAGGCGCCTTGGCCTAGCACGCTTTCTAGGGTGACCTCAGCGTCGAATTCCGAAACGGCGAGCTCGATGCTTCCACTTTTAGTTTCACGGGTATATGAATCCAACGATGACAAAGACGGCGAGTCCGACTCGTGACTCGCCGAGTCGCTGGATTTGCCGTCGGTCGTTTCCCGCTCCACGGTGGTTTCCAGTGCCAGCGCCAGCGCGTCTAGAGTAAGCGGCACGACGTCTTCCTGGGAATCGCCGCGCAGGACGCCGCCGAAATCGCCGCCGCTGTTACTGTCACCGGCGGCGGTTGAAGTGTTCCTGGAAACAGCGAGCGACCCGGAATCAGAATCGTTGCGAGGTATTGAGTTGATTCCTGAGTCAATAAGTAGTGTATCATCCCCTCCCGCAAGCCCAGACCTTGTACCCCACCGCGTATCCACAGCAGATGTCGCAGACCTTCTCGGAAGAGGCGGGCGTCTTCTGTGCGCTCTACTGTACTGCGGGTCGCGCGAGCTTTGGTGCCGCGAATCAGTAGCGGGAATCCGGGCGGGCGCGAGACTTGCTTGGTCCAAACGTCCCCTTTGCGTCGGATCGGCAGGTACCGTGGAACCATCCATAACCGCCATGTCTCCACTTAGCTTGCGAGCATAAGCGCGTTGCCGCTTTCGTCGCAAGCACCTCTCGACGTACACTAAAACCAACACTAAAAGAATCAGAAAAACTACCGCCGCGAAAAATGCCGTCACTAAAAACCGAGCTGTGGATCCGTCGTCCGCGACCACCGTGACTGGCGGAGGGGGAGACATTGTCAAACTAGTCGCGTTGACGCCAGCCGCATCACTATCGCCACGGCCCGCTGCCTGCGTTTGTACCGAGTTCGGCGCGGAAGGCATCGGCGGCGTGGCTGGTGCGTTGAGGAATGCTTCTTGGTCTGCTTCTGCGAGCGACACTCCCGACGCGTCCTCGGCGTATACCCAGGATTCCAGCCGCACGTCCCGCAACTGAATCTCGCCGCCGGTGCCGGAGGTGTCTCGCCAGCTCAGGCGGTCCCAAGAGGTACCTAGGGCTTCTGAACTTGATACATCCGCTGTACTTTCAGAAGTAGACTTGTTAGTCAGAGAACTATTTCCGCTTCCAAAAAACCCAAAGTCCAGGGGCACGAAGTTTTCCCGCCACGCGAACAACTCCCCCGAGGTTTGCGTTGGAAAGCTCCAAGATGTATCGCGTGATGTAACACCTTCTTCCGTAACACCCTTATCCGTAAAACCCTGCGCTGTGTCTTCAGGTGTACCGCTGGCTTGCCTCAAACGACGCCTAAGAGTGTGATGACGTCGTCGGGTATTAAGCGCGTCAGTGGAAGAGACCTCAGTCGCGACGCGTTCGGCGGTGGACGTATTCGTCTGCGATTCCCCTGACGTAGTACCCGTACCACTCGGAGGTACACTTGGAGACGTATCAGTTGTATCACCACCGTCACCTGCATCATCCCCCACCCGATCCCACCGGACTTGAAACGAACCGTGCGACGTCCGCGCTGTGAACCTCAACGCGTTCCAAGTGTTCGTGTCGAGTTCAAAACGTGAAGTCAGTGACAGCGCACCCCACGGCCCTACTTGCGCCCACGCCGTGCGCTCGCCGTCTGCGGATGACAAATGGTCAAAGTCAACCACTGAGAGCCACGACGCGTCACTCCACGACGGCGCCAATCCGCCCACATCAACGGCGCTGCCGAACACCGTTTGCGTCGCGCGGAGCACGTGTTGTTCGGTAACCAAAGGGGCAGGGGGAACGGGGGGTGGAGGTTGCGAAGGAAGTGGCGGGGAGGGCGGCGGTGGTCCTTGATCCTTCTTTGGTGCCATATCGCACGCCACGCGCGCGATACGTACCTCGATATATCCTCCAACGTCGACTACGCGCAGCCTGGAGTCAGAGGCGCGGGTCAGGGGCACACGAGGACACAGCGTCACTTTTCACGAAAATACAAAAAAACTCAAACGAAGCTTGCCGGCCTGGCCTCTAAATCTGAATTTCGTCCATTCTTGGTGTCGCATGGAGCCGACGGCTGAGGCGCTGGCCAATGCGGAGCGCGCGACGGCGCGCGCCACCGCAGCCGATGAAGCGGCGGCGCGCGCATCCGCTGCTTTCGACGACGCAATCGCTGCGGATTTAATCGAGAAGAACGCGGCACCAGCGCAGACGCCGGTTAATCTCGAAACATCGGAAGTTGGCGCGCGAATGGACGAGGCTTTAACCAACCCTCAGAGCACCAGCGAAGCTAACGCTGAGGGTGAGGCGAACGGGGTGGAGGAGCCCGCTCCCACCGTTGAAGACACTGAGCAACAGAATGGACAGACGAAGAATAATGAGGAGGATGGTGTCAAGGACGCGGATGACGAGGACGAGAAAGATGTCACTCCCGCAGAAGCGAACGAATCTCCAGAAAAAAATAAATCATTCGGCAAGGGCGACGAGCTCGCAGCTCTGGCGAGTTTCGACAACCAATACCACCACGCTAAGGTGATACGAGTCGCGTCCGATGCATCCAATCCAAAAACGGCTCGCAGATATTACGTGCACTTCCTAGGGTACAACAAACGGTGCGACGGCTGGATGGGCGTTAATCAGACGAAACAGTTGAGCGAGATGGGAAGTAACGCAGATGGGATGAGTAATGGAGATACCGCTGCTACACTAAATGCTTATACAGCGGAAGACAACGACGGCGGTGATGTGACAGCTGTTGAAGCTGCGAAGGATACTTCAGAAAATGTTCCATCCAACGAAGTGCTGTTGACGCGGCGTCAGAAGCGAAAACTGGCGGAGTTGGGAAAGCTGGGGAACGTCGTCCTCGAAACACCAAACGACGAGGGTCTGTTGACTCACGAAAACACGGACAAGCGAATCGCGATTGAGCTGAAAATAGACCACGAACACGAAGGCCACGCCCCAGTCGTAAAGAACGTAGAGACTTTAATGTTAGGGAAGTACGAAATGGACTGCTGGTACCACTCGCCGTTCCCGGAGAGCTTCTGGATGGAAGAAGAAGTTGCTAATGGAGACGCTACGGATGTGGATGCTGCGGTGGATACAGGAGGTAACACCCACACTGATGACACCCATATCGGTAACACCCCTACTGCTACTGCCGATATAGCAGGTAACACCCCTGCTGTGACAAAAAAGCCCCCCAACCCAAAACCCACGAAGCTGTACGCGTGCGAATTCTGCCTCAAGTACATGCGCAAGCGAAAAAACCTGACGAAACACAAAATGTGCTGTCCGCTGCGGCACCCGCCTGGTGACGAAATATACCGACAACCCAGTTGGACCGACCTTGAAACAGGAGTTAAAACCCCGGAAACCTCCGTGTTCGAAGTGGACGGCGCGAAAGTCCCGGTGTACTGTCAGAACCTAAGCCTAATCAGTAAACTGTTCCTGGACCACAAAACCCTGTACTACGACGTCGAGCCGTTTTTGTTTTACGTCTTGGTGGAACGGGAGGAGGTTTTTGAGGAGGATGAGGGTGATGTTCATACAAACCATAATGCCCCTAGCCAAGCCCTGAACGGAAACCCTGGAAACCCTAAGGCGACACACCAGACTGGCGTTCATACAAACCCTACGCGAACTTCGAGACGAAAAATTGTGGGGTACTTTTCAAAGGAAAAGCACACCAGGGAGGGGTACAACTTGGCATGCATTTTGACGTTGCCTCCGTTTCAAAGAAAGGGCTATGGGACGTTTCTGATTGCGTTTTCGTATGAATTGTCGAAATTGGAAGGACGAGCTGGTACTCCGGAGCGGCCTTTGAGTGATCTAGGGCAGGTGTCGTACAGACAGTACTGGACGCGAGCGGTTTTGCAAAGTTTGCACAAAAAGAATGGATCCGCATCAGTCGGAGAAATTTCCAGAGACACCGGCGTCGCGGTGGAGGACGTCATCGCGACGCTTGATAACCTTCAGATGCTGAGTTATTATAGAGGGAGTCATGCGGCGTTAGCTTCGGTGGATAAACTACGAGAAGCCGCTTCTCAAAGGTGTCCTGATGTCCTGCAAACGTGGGATAACAACTCGAAGAAGGATGCGTCCAATCGGAAAGGTCAAATCGATTCCGACACCCAACATATTCGCTTCGAAAAAGGGAAGGTGTACACGGAATTTCTAAATTGGAGGCCTAATTTGGACCGACTTCCTGTCGCGGTGACCCGGAAACGAGCGGGGCGAGTGGCGAACGGCAACGTGATCATATAGGTATATGGGTATAGGTAGTATTTTTGCAGTCTTCATAAAAATCAATTCTAGCAGTCCACCAGCCTAGCAATCTCCGTCCCACGGCGCGTGACCGCAGTTCCGGTACTTCGCCTTGTCGTAGTCGTCGCAACCCTTGAGCTCGTCAATCGTGATGGGCGAGTCGATACCTCGGCCGAGGAGCTCGACTCGGTTCAAGAACGCGAGCTTACCAGCTACCGAACCACAATAGGCCGCGTGCACCGTCACTCCTCGCACGTCTTCATTGCCCGCGTCCAACCCGAGGTTGCCTCCACTCAGCGCCACGTGCTTCTGCTCCTCAAAAGTCACATAGCTCGGAAACTTATCGTGAGGTAACGCCACGATAACGTCACCCCTTTCCCGCGCTTTCGGCGCAAGGTCCCAGGTCAAATAAGCTTGCTCTGTATCAGACGCTTCTGGTTCGAACGCCATCCACTCTTCGAATAGTTGCTTTGAGTTTCGCTTGCGCAAGTTGGGTAACCCGCCGCTTGACCCAGTGACAGACAGAATAGGGAACGTATCAGGCGCAGCAGCTAACAACCCAGTGTTAATCGCTTGCTGCTCCTTCGCTCCGCCAAAGTCGGACAAGGTGACCATCTCCGCGTGCGCCAACCTAGCGGCGACGGATTGTCTGAAATCCTGAAGAACCACGGTGGAGGCATCGAAAAACACCGCCGGGTACCCTCCACTAACTAGCGAATACACCGCATGCACTTTCCTCCAGCACCACGCAATCCTAAGCGCCTTTCCGATTTCGCTGTTCGCAGAGTCCAAGTCACCGGCGACTTGGCTCCCTTCGTGCTCCGCGTACACCCCTAACACCTTCCTCATGTCAAGATCCAGGAAACACGAGTGTCCGAGTTTCAACGATAAATATTCACACTCCTTGTGTGCTTTAGCGTCCGTGAGCATGATCGTCAACTGCGATAAAACCGCAGGCACGTTGTGCTCCAGGGAATTCAAAAGAACCTTCACCACGGGCCAGTACTTGGAGTTTGCGTACGTTAATACTTGTAGCGTGTCGGGGGCGATGTCCCTGGCCATGCCTGTTTCTCTCGCCGGCAACCCATGGTTCTCGCGCACGTGCTCCAGCAACCCCGGAATCGCGCCGAACGAGTTGTGAAACGCGACGACGTCAGGACGGCCGTTTTCGTCAATCTCGCCGCGCGTGAATTGCGCGGCGTAGCCGACACTAGCGACATCGTCGTTTGTGTATCCGACATGTTCTCCGACATGTTCTCCGACAGGTTCAGCGGTTTCGTACACCGTTCCAGGTCGCGCCACGTCCGTCGCCTCTTCGCTTTCCAAATCCAGCTTTGCGCCCAAGATATCCTCCAGGCTTTGCTTCACCGTTTTAGGCTCATAAGCTTGCTTTAACGATAACTCTGCTACTTCCTCCGCTTCGCGTGTCGCGGCGAGGCGGGCGACGGTTTCACCAGAGTTTTGAGTGTTTGACTCTGCTAAATCCAACACTTCAACATTTTCCGAAACCGCCATCGAGGAATCGTCCAAAACCCAGCCGTCGATGTCGAATCGTCGCGAGTTTTCAGTTTTTTTGTGACTCTTTGCGCCAGCGACGCGTTGTTCCTTTAAATGCCTGTTCGCCTTGCGCTCCTTGGCCCTTTGCTTCGCCCTCACGAGCTGTTGCTTGTTCGCTGCGATTTCCCGTCTAGGTTGCTGGGTTTCAGAGAAATCGGAAGACTTACTTTTTCCCACACGCGCCTTCGCCGTCGCCGCGAAGTTTATTTCCGAGTGCACGTCGTTGTCGTTGTCGTCGTCATACGCCTCCGCCCTCGCCTTCGCTAAACTCTCCACCATCAGCTCCGCTTCGCGTTGTTCATACGCATAGTCCTCAACCACATTCTCGTAATCCGCCGCGGTGGTGATGTCGTATGCGTACGCGTTCTGTGCAGCCACCGCAGCGTCGTACTCTTCACGAGTGAAGGGGGGGGGCGTTTGGGGGTGCGACGGGTGCGAAGGGTGCGCAGGCATCGGCGGGTGACCAGGGCTCGACGGCGCGGGCGGGTGCAGCGCCAGCGGAGTCAACGGATGAGAAGGCTCCAGGGGGAGGAAATCAAACGGCGACGGTTCAGGTGCCATAGAGGAAGAGTCGTCGTACAACACTTCTTCGTAGGAAACCTCCTCCATCTCCGCCGGCCCGGGCGCCGCCGCTTCCCTCTCCTCAGCTCTCTCCGCATGTCGCTCCTCGACCCGTTCCTGCTTGCGTTCCGCGCGTAAACGTTCGTTTTCCTCGTCGCTCAGCGCTTGTACCTCCTCGCGTTCCACAACCACAAGCCGCGCCTGTAACACCGCCAGCTCTTGTTGCGCCGCGGCGTCCGTCGCCAATCGCTCCGCCTCCAACGCCGCCGCCCAAGCTTCGGCCGCCTGTTCTTCCAAACGAAGCGACACCCGCAACGCAGTGCGCGCTTCCTTTTGTGACGCCTCGAAGGTTGTATCGTCAACAGCGTTTTCGTCACCAGATGCCCGCGCGTCCGCCTCTGCTCGCACAACAGCCGCGGCGCGTACAGACTCGTGGTGCGCTTGATGCGCCGTGGCATTGGCGTGCGCCGACGCCGCCATCGCATCCGCAGCGGCCATCGCTTCAGCGTTGGGCGGCATGTCCCACACGAAATCATCAGAGTCATATTGCTCATCAATTTTAGAAATAGTGGCATTTGTGACATTGAAGTCCAAGGACTCATACTCCAACTCATCATCGTAACTCTCAGGCCCAGGCGCTTCCAACAAACGTAACTCGTCCTCCAACGCCTCGAGTTCGTTCTCCAACCGTTTCGGATCTTCCACCACATCGTCTTCGCGTTGCATGATTTTTAAATCGATAGGCATGGACGCAATTTCCGAGTCAATCATGTCTACAGCTGTGCGGTTGCCGGGTTGGTTGTAGGTATCGTGTAACTCCGCAACCTCATCAGCCACGTCAAGCGCTGCGGCTAAAGCCTCCTCCGCAGCTTCTTGCCGGAACTCCCTGGTGGTTTGCGTTTCGTGAATTTCACGCTCAATGTAATCCGCTTCGTTCGCTAGCCGGACAGACTCGTGCTTAACTGCGTTTTCAGCCTCATCCGCCTGCGCCTGTAGCCGCACTTCTTCCGCCCTCGCCTCCGCTTGTAACCTTTTCCGGATGCGCTTTTCCCGTCGCGCCGCGATCCGTGCGGGGTCGTGGTGGGGCGCGCTCGGGCCTTCCGCGAATTCGTGCGATTCGACGTCACCGCCATAATCGTAATCGTGGGTATCGTAAGAGGAATCGGGTCCAGGGGTGTATTCGAGGATTTGCGCGTCATGAGCTATGTCATGCGTAGACTCCATGGTTTGCTCCACCGCCGCTTCCACCGCGGCCGCCGTGTCAGCCGCAGTCGAAACGACCTCAACAGTAGATTCAGTCTGCGTCACCATGTTCTCCCCGGCAACTCCATCCCCATTTCCCGTAGCCGGTTGCCCCATGCGCGAGCGGTCCACTCGGTGGTTCTCTCTGGCCGCGAACACCCTTTTCTCGTACCGCTCGCGTTTGCGCTCAAACTGTTTCGCATCCGAACGTTGCTGTTTTCGTTCTGCAGTTCTTTGAGCTACTGAATCAGCGTGCTTAGATTCCCTTGACGCTCTGCGAAGCTCGGCCCTCGCTTCACTGCGCTGCGCCTGGGGCAGTCTCGCTAACGCGTCTTCCGTGACCTCCTCAAACTCAGGAGACGTACCTGCGGTGTTGAACTTTCCAGATCCCAAGTTCACAACGTCGCTTTGGGTCTGTTCGAATCGAGTCTCTTGCTGATTTGTGAGACCCGCATCAACCCTCGAATCCTCGGACGACCCGAGCTTCGACGCGCGTCGCGCTCCAGAACTCCGCTTGGTTTCCGTTAAACCGCGGTCGATCATGTCCCACAAGTCCTCGCCGGGTCTGTGGTCGATAAGGTTGTCAACACCGCGGCCGTTAGGTCTCACAGAGCCGGCGCCCAGGGACTGCACGAGGTGAGGAGATCCCGCGATGCCGCTCAACGAAACCGCGGCCACCGCGGTAACCGCCGCGATTGCCGCCACGGTACGCGCGCCGATGCGACGAGGCACAGCGCCGAGGGTGGATCTTTCCGGTAACACAACGGAATCAGCATCACCACCAGCCGTCGCCACGGTGCCCCCCATCAAAGGCAAGGTCTCGCGGACATCGGAGGTGCGGAACATGGACGCCATCGGAACCACGGAGATGCGATCGACACAAGTCGTCCCTTCGTCCAACCCTGCCTGTTGTCCAACCTTTCCTCCGCCGAACACGCGCGGACGTCTACGAGCTTCCCAATCGACTCTTGCTTCGGTTTCTCTGCTTCGGGAACACCGACAGTGTGCCGTCCGTTCTGTCGAAGGGTGGTAGGGGAGCGTCGAGTGAGCTCCACAGGGGTGTTGAAAAGAGAAAGTT
>TARA_B110000977_G_scaffold189127_1_pt1 | contig 13870 bp, 5 predicted proteins | sample TARA_B110000977 | Tara Oceans TARA_B110000977 (sample SAMEA4397798) | marine metagenome | biome: Polar Biome; feature: [SRF] surface water layer (ENVO:00010504); material: water (ENVO:00002006), including particulate matter (ENVO:01000060) such as... | depth 5 m | reverse complement strand
AACGCCGGTTCGACGTGTTTTCACACTGGGAAAAGTGCTTGTTTTCGCGCCCACTATCGTCCCCATACCCACTGACGCGAGTGCGCGTGAGGGTTATCAACGAACGCTTCTCGCGCATCACGTCGTCGCACACGTCGTGATCGCGTAGGAAAGGCAGTAGGAAAACACGTCCGGACTTGAGTCATCGACTCCCCGTCTCGCGCCTTTTGTTCCAAGGGATCGTGTCTCGGATCTCGGGAGCGCCGCGATCATAGACGACCCGTCATGGTCACCCCGTCCAGCTCCAGCCGCGTCACGGACGGCGCGACGCCGAGTGCACACAGTGTGATCGAAATGAAGGGCATGGTTTCAACCAGCCCTCACACCGACCGAACCTCCACCCCCCAAAGGGCGTCCACGTCCCATGACCGATCCCCACACCCCGTGTTTTCCGCCGCCTCGGTCGGAGAGGAGCAGTTCTACAAGCACATGGTGGCTGGCGCGGTGGCCGGGACCACGGAACACACCGCGATGTTCCCGCTGGATACGATCAAAACGAGGATGCAAACAGCGGTGAGCGGTGGCATTGGGGGGGGGAGAGTGATGCAGCCGCACGTCTCACTTATCGATGCTGCTACTGCTAGCACAAGCCGAGCTGCGCAATCGATTCTAGGCAAGGAGGGTATCGCTGGTTTGTACCGCGGGGTCACCGCGGTCGGCATAGGCGCCGGCCCCGCGCACGCGGTTTATTTCGCAACGTACGAGTACATGAAGACGAGGTTGGGGGGGGACCACCGGGGGGAGCACGCGCCAGTAGCGCATGCGTTGGCAGGGAGTTGTGCCACTGTTTTAGGAGATGCTGTGCAAACGCCGGTGGACACGATCAAACAGCGACTTCAGATGGCGAATTCGCCGTACAGAGGGACGTGGGACGCGATTCGAGGCACGGTCCGGTCGCAGGGGTTCGGGGCGTTGTACCGCTCGTACCCTACCACCTTAGCTATGAACGTGCCGTTCACCGCGATGCACTTCACCGTGTATGAGTCCTCAAAGATTGGGTTGGGGCGGATGGGGGGGGTGTTTGGGGGTGTGAGTTCAGAAAATTCAGAGTTGGACGAAGAAACTTTCTTTGCGCAATTCACGGCGGGCGGTCTCGCGGGCGGTCTCGCCGCCGCGGCTACCAACCCTTTGGATGTTGTGAAAACCCGCATGCAAACGTTCTGCGAGCTCGCGGAGTGCGAGGTTTCTGGGTCCGTTAAACATGAAATGGCGCCGGGGAGCGGCAAGGGGGTGTGCGCCGTGACTGGAGACCCCACGGTGTGCAAAGCAACCGTAGATGGGCTCGGCGCAAACGCTAAAACAGCCATGCCTAAAAACCCATACGGCTCGTCGTCGTTGCCCGCGGCGATGCGAAGAGTTATCGCTGAAGAGGGTGCTGGTGCGTTGCTTCGAGGAATTGGGCCACGTGTCTTGTTTCATATCCCAGCCGGTGCGATTTCGTGGGCCACTTATGAAGCGGGGAAAAGGGTGCTTGGAATTAATGGATCGGGAGGGCACCATCACTAGTCTGTGTTTAATGCATTACTTAAAGTTCTAACTATTTGCCTCCTGGTGTTTATCACTCCTACTAGTGAGTAACACATCAACTGGGATACCTCACTCTACTCACACGTCAATCGATATCCCGCACTGAAACGTTCACCCTCCCTCCCCGGACATACTCCGCGACGAATGGCTCATCAGTCCAAATAATTTTATCGGAAACTTCTTTCGGCGCTTTTAATAAAACTCCATCAACATCCAGCGTCCCATCATCCTCCACGAACACCCTAGGCACGCCGTGGAACCGTTTACGGGCGAGGCCTGATAGGACAATCGCGTCGCCGCTTCTCAATATCACTGCTACTGGCTTCGTATCCCTGGTATCGCCGCCTATCAAAAAAACGCAAGGGCTTCCTAATGAGAAACTCACAATTGGTTTCGATAAATCTTTCTCCGCGTCGTCCACGTGCCCCGCTAACGCGTCGCCCGCCCTGTAATAGTTGACTAACCCAGCGCTGGCTTTGAACTCAGGGTGGCCAGCACCTGCTGCTAACCGTATGCAGTGTCTACGTATGTCCTCTGGAACATTTGAGTAGACTGTTTTATCCTTGTACACGCGTTTGGTCCAGTCGTAGGGCGGGCCTAACGTGGCCCATCGAAGCTTTTCCAGTAAAACTTGAGCAGACTTTTTTTCGTTTTGACCAGACGTCGACGGCGCGTCGTCGCTCCACCGGTTTGTCACCGAAGAGTCACAGTCTTGGTTTGTATTTTTCACTAACCATTGACCTCGCAAGCTCGCCTGCCACAGCCCTTCAATGTTTCCTTGCGTCACGTTGTGATTCGTCTCCGCGGGGGGCTCGCACAGGGACGTGACGGATTGCACTAACCAGTTTCGCTGAGTAGTAAGATCCAACGCGTTTGGAATCAACAAACAACCTGGTCTCTCCGGGATCTCATACGCTACAACGTCGTTCGCGCAGTTCGCTTTTCGCTTGATACCGTGCACATTGTTCTCACCACCTTTCTCGACCATCTCTCTCAAATCCTTCAGATCCACGACGTCTTCCAGACTAGTGTGCCTCGTGACTAATGGACCGCCTTTTTTTTTGTTTCGGCGAGTGAGAAAAGTTTGCTCGCGATGGAGTTGGTACCTCTTTTCTTCGTTCCTGAATGCGGTGCGCTCTTTGGAGATGCCCTCGTCACCGGAGGCGTACATCGAAGAAGTTCGTGTCGATGCACTCCTAACACTGAAACCGCGATGTATGCGCTAACAGTCTGGCTCCGCCGCCGCGCACGGCGAAGTGCCGCCGCCGCTATTTTCTCAAATGAGACAACCGGGAAAATTATATTTTTATTTCCCCAGGTTTTCGGCGACTCTTCAAACCTTGCCAAAGACGCGTCGTCCTCTCGACGTCACTTGCGAACGCGCGCGCGATGCTTCACCACGCGCGAAGACGCGTGCTCGGCGTTGTTACGCGCCATGCACGTGTGCGCGTTTGCTTTGGGGGTGTTGGCGATTGTATCGGAGGCGGAGCTTACGGAGCGCGTCGTCATTTCTTCTCGGTCTTCTCGGCACCCGCGGAAAGGGTTGGCATGTTAACCTGTTTATCCCCCGACCGAAACGGGGCGCGTACCATCAACACCAAGTCGCCTCTTGAGGATGATCTCGAGAAACAACGCGCGGTGGACGCCCAAGAAAAATCACGGAAAGAGATGTTCGAAGACGCGAACGCGATCGAGAAGGGACGAGTTGGGAAGGACGGTGCGGGGTCATCGAGCGGTGCTGGTTCGGCGACTTCAAAATCGCAATCATCTAAGCGCCCCGCGTTCGGCGCGCCCATCGGTACCGGCGTGGGCGGCAGCCGAACTAAAACAACTCCGGTACACGAAAAGCCCAAAGCCAAGACTACTGTGGTAAAGGCCCCTACGCTCGGTGTTGCGATGTTTAGCGACGGAACCTCGAAATCGGGGCCCGCCGGCAATCGAAACTTAATGCCGGAACCGCCCGCGGATAAAGGCTCGTCGCAGGCGCATTTACAGGACATGTTGAGTGACGGTTCGTTCGAGAAGTACGGCGTAGGGGGGTTGGATACTGAGTTTTTAACGATATTCAGAAGAGTGTTTGCGTCGAGGATGGTGGACAGCGAGGTTGTGAAGAAGTTGGGCATGCGACACGTTAAAGGCATATTACTCCACGGCCCACCTGGAACGGGAAAAACTTTGGTAGCCAAGCAATTAGGCCGCCTTCTAAACGCGCACCCCCCAAAGATCGTCAACGGCCCTGAGATTTTACAGCGGTTCGTGGGTCAATCAGAAGAGAATATGAGGGATTTGTTCGCGCCCGCGGAGAAAGAGTTCAAAGGTAAGGGTGACAAGAGCAAACTGCACGTGTTGATATTTGATGAGATAGACGCTATTATGAAAACCAGAGGGTCAGGCGGCGCCACTGCGTCTGTGGTGCACGATAACGTGGTGAACCAGCTCTTGACGAAACTCGATGGGATGCAGAGCCTTAATAACGTGTTAGTCGTGGGGATTACGAACCGTAGGGATTTGTTGGATCCAGCTGTGTTGAGACCGGGGCGGTTGGAGCTTCAAGTGGAAGTCGGGCTTCCGGATTTGTTCGGCCGGCAACAGATATTCAACATCCACACGAGTAAGATGAGGGTTAATGGATTATTGTCAGACTGCGTGGACATACAGGAATTATCCCAACTCACCACGAACTACAGTGGCGCGGAGATCAAAGGACTAGTGGGGGCGGCGCAGTCGCACGCGCTGGCGAGGTACCTGGTGGTGGACGGTGGTGATGGAAGTAGCGCTGATTCCTCAAATGCTGATTCCTCAGTGAATGACGCGTCAGCGGTGACGATGGCTGATTTTCAGAATGCGCTGAACGAGGTCCGACCTGTTTTGGGCGCGGATTCCGAAGCGTTGGACGCGTTGCGTCCACTCGGTACGTTGTGTTCGTGCGGCACGGGAACCCGGGAGCGGTCACCGCATAAGCGCGCACGAGATGCGTTGCCGCCGCTGTTGCGAGCGGTGTTGCGAGGAGGAGGGGGAGGTGACGGTGATGATTCTTCAGAGCAAGACGCAACGCCTCCCACGGCGACGACGCAGTACGCCGACGCGAGCGATCACCTGTCTGTGCTTGTACACGGACCGCCTGGCTGCGGGAGCTCTGCACTCACAGCAGAGGCTGCGTCCATCGTACCTTTCCCGTCCGTAAGGGTGTTCAGAGCGGACGTCGCCGCAGCATCCGGCGCAGACGCCTGCTTAAACGCGTTAAGACAAGCTTTTGATGATGCAACCAAAGCGAAGGTTTCCCTACTAGTAGTGGACGGGTTGGAGACTTTGTTAGGCGTGCCTCCAGGGGACGTCGGGTTCACCAAGGGCTATTCGCTATCCGGCGGGTCGTTTGGCAGGGTGCCTACTACTTACGACGGGAGCTCCGCGCCCACTACGCTGCACGCGGAACACACGGCAACGATGGTGAGGAACCTAAGAGCGTTGTTACGGAAGCCACCGCCGAGCGGAAGGAGACTTGCTATTGTAGCTACTACTTCAAGCCCTGAGACGATGCGGGCTTTAGGCGTAGCTGATGCGTTCCACACGCACATCGCGGTCCCTGCGTTATCCCGAGTCGAAGCGGAACACGTGTTAGCCGCCAGTGGGGCGTTCGGCGAGGACGACGGGGAAAAGGCGGCGGAGTTTCTCTCGGCGTCGACGCCGATCAAAGTGTTGTTGCGCGCCGTTTCGTTGGCCAAGAAGTTGGAAAATGACGTTTCGTATTCCGCTGATACTAAAGTGAGCGGCGGGTTCTTCGGAGGGGGGTCGAGACAACGGGGGGTTGGGCTCGATCCTATCGGTGAGGCTTGGACCACGGCGTTGCGTAGAGTGAACCTCACGCCCGATGACCGAGGCTCGGGAGGTGTGTTTTGAGTTTTTTATTTATCTAGTATTTTGATTTTAGGGTCGTACACAGTAAAACCAACTCTTCATCTCATTCTTGTTTCTCTTACCCGCCTTACTCGCCTTCGTCGTCTATGCCGAAGTAGCCCCTGATTGTGCGCGGCACGGGCGCTTGTTTGATTTCAGGTTCTTGCTTGACCTCGGGCGAACTCTCCTTCTCGCGCTTGACCCGCTTCGAACTCAACTGATCTGCACGCGCCGCTTTGCACGCCGCACACTTCTATTTCACCTTGCCGTGAGGGCATGGGGTGCACACCACAAAGTTGTCTTTCAGCTTGCCGTGAGATCAGGGGGTGCAGTCCATGCAGTGGTATTTCCGCTTGCCGTGAGGGCAGGTGTTGCAGTCCGCGCAGTTGGTTTTCACCTTGCCGTGAGGGCATGGCTTGCATACCACGCAGTGTTGTTTCCGCTTGTCGTGGGGGCATGGGTTGCACTCCACGCACTAGTATTTTCACTTGTCGTTGGGACATCCCTTGCACATCATGCAGCTCTTTTTCAGCTTCCCGTGAGGGCAGGCGTTGCACACCACGCAGCTCTGGTTCAACTTCCCTGAGGGCAGTGGGTGCACTCCGCGCAGGCGCGTTCCAACCTTCCGTGGGGACATGGACTACGCACTGTGTAGTCAGTTTTCAACTTGCCGTGCGGGCACCGCTTCCTTCCCATTATCACCGTACGATCACCGCGTCTTGCGTCTCTGCGTGTGTTGCGCCTCTCGTTCTGAAAAGCCACGACATGAGATATTTTCAAAACGAAATTTTCTCGGAAGGATATGACCTTCACGAGCCGCCAACGTCACAACCCCCCGCGCGAAGCACACGCGCGCGATGACCACACTTCAGGACGATGACGACACCTCCCCTCCCCTACCGCACGTCACTTCAAGGGAAGCGATTGAAGCGGTGCTTGATCCTGACATCCTTGAACGCGCCGCGCGTGCCGCCGAAGTATCACGACGCCAAGTCGTTCAAAACTTAAGGGACGTTGAGCGTGTTGGCGCTTTCCGAGACGCCGTGGCTACCGCCGTGGCCAGCGGAGTGAAACGCGTCATAGTGCTCAACGCCGGCGGTACCGCGGGTGCGCTCGCGATCGAAGCCGTGCGCGCCGGTGCAACGCTAGTCGTAGCGTTTGAACCCGACCCGACACTCGCCGAGCTGGTTCGACAAACCGCGTCACAAACCCTGAAAACCCCTTCCGACCGTAACCGCTTGATCGTTCTTGAAACGGACGTATCGAACGTCAAACCGTGCGATACACGCGACGCAGGAAACCCAGCATGGAGTGTTCGTACCTCTATTACTGGTACAACACGTTCAACACACCCGGGGATGCGGGATACGAACGATACGTTCACCACTGAAAGAGGCGACTTGCTGGTGCTAGACTCCTTCGCTGTGGCGAACGCAGTCGGAGTTCTCGACTGCGTAAGATACCTTGAACGATATCGCGACGCAGGAGTCTTCGCAGCACTGCTTAACCCTACCCACACGTGCATACCACACTCCGCAAACGTGTTCGCGCAACTCATCGGCGGTTCCAATTTAGGAGACGCGTTTTGTCTTCGAGATGTCGACAGCGGCGCCGCGATAACCCGGCCATGTCTGGGCGCCGGCGGAGCGCAAATCGAGACTAACTGCTCATACAGTGACGACGTGCGCCGCCTCAGTGATGTTATGAGCTTGACTTGTGGGGGGGATTCTCCCATAAGGTCGCTGACGTGCCGTTCGGAAAATGTCACCGCCGATATCCTCCCTCCCTCGACGCCGAACACACAACGAGAGGCGCGAGCTGTTTTGACTTGGTGGTCTATGGACATCGGCACCGCGCTCCTAACCTGCAAGCCTGATGACTTGTCAAGCAATTCAAACCTCCGACCCTGCACGGTAACGCTTCTTCCCGAGGTGCTTCAAGTGCCTGGTGAAAACGAGACAAAAAATGTTTCATTGACGATGAAAACGTCGAACGATGACGTTTTGGGCAAGACAATATTCGAAGCGCGACTTCTCGGCGAAGTCCCCGACCAAAAATACGAGACCGACATGCGCGACGTGGACAAAAACCACAACTCCGACTCGGAAGAAACCGTGCCGATTTGTGCAGTGAAATCAAACCAAGGACACAGCTGTGGCTGCGCCGCGCACGTTTTGTGGGGCATAAACCGAATCGTGCGGTGGAACGATTTCGAAACCAATACGATTTCCTCGGCAGCGATCCAAAAAGCCGTGAAGCGAACAGGCGCCAACCTAGGCGCAGTGCTTGATCTTTCCAGTGGGCCGCTGATGTCCGTGTTGGCGGCTAGGGCGCTGAAATCTAAAGAGGCCCGGGCCGCAAACCTGGAAGACAATACAGTCAGGGTTGTTGACAGCCCTAACACAGCTGGGATTTTACACCTTAACGAAAACCCTAACAACCCTCACACGGTTCTTTGCGTCGAGCGAAGCGCCGAGGTTGCGCGGTTCAGTCGCGCGGTGCTCACCGCTTCCAACGTTTCTTACGGCTCCGTCAAGGTTGCCGCGCTTGACCGGGGTACTGAGTTCTTCGGCGGAACGGATGCTATTCCCATCCTTGAGCCTATCGAGACAGCAAACACACGTCAGCACACTCCCGGGACCTCACGAAGAGACAGCACACACCGCGTTCGCATCGGCGCTGGCGCGTCGACGCACGACCGCAAGTTGCTCGAGAACCAGATAGACTGCCACAACGTGGCGCATGCGCTCCACCGCGCCGCGGTCAAGTCCGAGGAGGCGAAGGAGATGTGGGAGCTGAAGTATCAAAAAGCAGTTTCAAACCTTCGCAAAGTGTTCATCAAAGCCGTGAAGAGCCGACGGGTCCAATCGCCTCCCCGATACGGATCCCGATGCGACGCCAACAGGTACGACGATGGGTACGCGCGGTACAATACCTGGGGGAACGACGGGTACGGCGTTGATGACTGGAACTCCCGGGACTCCGAGTCCGAGTACTACGACTCGCCCCCCAACCGATACGACGCTGCGTTGTTCGACGCGTACTGCGACCGCGACCGAGTTCAAATAACGCAGCAGCAGATGGAACAACTCGGGTTCGGGGGCGTTGATTTAGACGAGATCGAAAGTGACCGGAACTTTGAACACGCAAACGAAAAGTTGCGACAAACCGCGATGCGCGGCGTCCGTGCGGCTGAAAAGTACGAACAAGACCTCGCGCTGGCGACGCAGGCGAAAAACGCGGCAGCGATGAGCGCGGTACAGGAGTTGCAGACTTTGCGAGGGGCGGCGGAACGCGCTCTGGGGAAGATGCCAGCCTGGGTGTTTCTGTGTGACCCGCTGTCCATTGAAAGTGAAAACAAAAACGGTGACGACAACTCTTGTGACTTGCTTTCAACAGGTACCTGGGGTGATGCCAACCTAGCGGAGCTGATTCGAAGGCGAATCTGGGCGCGAAGATCAGGCGTGCTACACGTAAACTTCATCGCCGTGCCGCACACAGCTGTGGTGTTCGTGGTGCCGCTTTCGTGTCCGACGGTTTGGAATCAACTGGAGGGGGAGACAGATTTTTGGCGAGGCGACGACGGCGACGGATTTTACGCAGAGCGGAACGACGATTTGAGCTCTGGCGACCCTTGCTCAAGAAACAAATTGCGCACGCGAGTTCAAGCCATGTTCTGTGATAGGTCAGACGCATCAAGCAGTCAAGGTGTTGATGAAACGTCATCACCCTTCCGTTGCCCAATCCCCACCTCCCTATGCGCAAACAGTCACAGAGTATTAGGTCCGCCGGTCGAAGCCATGCGTGTTGATTTAAGCGGCGACGGCTACGACGCGGACAAATTCTCGAGCCGAGTGGAATATTCGCGAAACAAACTGGTGTGTTCCGACCTCGAAACCGTAGACGCGTTTGGATTCTGGATCGAGTACGATACGGGGGCGGGGTGGGTGGGTACGGGTGGTGTGCTTGGCGTGGACACTGCTGGAGTGGACGGTGTAGACATTTCTGGGGTAGACACTGCCGTCGTAGACGCTCCTCGCGGCGACTCTGCTCTTGAGTCCAAAAAGCGCCGGCGAACCAAAGGCGGTGAGCACGCGTCGCTGTCGCTGTCTTCGTCTTTGTCTTCTCAACGTGTAGGCACGGATCCGAAATCTAACGATCAGGACATGATTCAGAATGATGACTCAAGAATTGACTCGAGAAAGGAAGGAAAACTTTTGTCGAACGGCTCGACGACGGTTGGCATTTTCATTTTACCGAAAAATGGAGAGATGGAGGAACGAAAAAACGACTTTGAGCTCACTCTGAAGTTCGACGCCTGCGTCACTACGGGGAAAAACCTTACCGTGCGGGTTGTGGAAAGTGGGATGGGGGAGAAATGATGAGCGGTAGACGTGTGAGTTTTGTGACGACGATCGAGACGGCTTTTGTGAAACCTTTCACCGCGCTTGTTGGTATTTTAATCCTTTTTATTTCCTACTCGATTTGCACTCCGCGCAGTGTTGTTTCACCTTGCCATGTGGACACGGGTTGCACTTCGCGCAGTAGTCTTTATCCTTCCCGTGGGAGCATCGTTTCCGGGGCATCGCGCACGGTCAGTCGCTTAGAAGTGAATCGCCCCCCGCGTCTGGTATCCCTCCGTGCGCCACCTTCAGCGCACACGTGCGCACGACGAAATGGTGCAATCTCGCGAAACTTTTTTTTTCGTTTTCGTTTCCCGGCACTCGAGTCAAACACATCACTACTCGGCGACGCACCTACGTGGGTGCGGTGGGTGCGATGTCCGGCGATGGCGTCGCGGTTGACTCAGGGGCGTCGATACCCACACCCACAAATCCCACGAACGGCAAGAAGAAAAAGCTCGGCAAGAAGGAAAGGGCTAGATTGAAAGCCATTGCTGATGGCACGTACGTCGCCCCCGTTTTACCGCAAAAAGCACCTCCGAAGGTGAAGCAACCGCGCAACCCGTACAACGGCGGGATGGCACCTAGTTTATTGACGAAGTACATCAAGGATGCGTGGGACACAAGTAAACTTTTACAAACCTGCGAGCAGTATGTCGAGCGGATGAACAAAATCCACGCCAGCGCGAGTTGGAACATGCTGGGGAGATTGGCGGCGGTCGGCGGGGACGAGCAATGGTTCATCACCGATCGAGTAGCGCTCGACACATTGGCTAAGAAAACGATAGAGCTCGTTGACACGGCAGCTGAGGATATCTTACACGACGACAACGACAAGGCAACCTCCCAGGACCCCCGCATGGGCGCCAGGGAGTTGGCCAACGTTGTGCACGGCCTCGCGAAGTGCGGTGCCGTTACGGTTGCGGAGGATTCGTCATTCGAAGGGGACCAAGACGTGAAAACCGAAAATCTAAATGACAATGACGCGTCGCCGCTCCGTGCGTTAATCAAGTCCTTAGCCCGCGCGTTGACCAACCGCGGCGCCGAGTGTAACGCGCAGGAAACGGCGAACTCTGCTTGGGCGTTCGTGAAGTTGGGACACGTGGCGGATTCCGGTTTGTTCACGACGTTGAGTGCGTCAGCCATCCGTTGCGCCCAGGAAAACAAAATGAACGCGCAGGAAATCGTAAACGCGGCGTGGGCGTTTTCAAAGGTGGACCTTGAGGGTGGTTCATCGGAGGATGTGATGGATTCAAAGCGTAGTACCTTTCAATCGTCGATCAACGTGTGTATTGATGCGCTTGGCAACGCATCCATCGACCGTCTTTCCGAGTTTGACGCAAGGGGGGTGTGTAACCTAACATGCGCGCTCGCCAAGACGGCGCAACAGAGTTCGGGCGGAAATATACATGCTTCCAATCTAAATACGCACACGAACGCGTTGACCGCATTATCCAATGAAACGCGGACCCGCGTCCTCAGCACGAAACACGAGATCTTCGCCAATGACAAAGATACGACAAAATTCAGCGCTCGAGACATCGCGGCCAGCTCTTGGGCGTTTGCGACGTTGGAAGTGAACGACGAGAGCTTGTTTCTTGCGCTGGCGGAATCGTCGATTGAAAAAATAAAAAATTCTGAGTTTGACGCGCGGGGGTTGGCGAACGTGGCGTGGGCGCATGCGAAAACCACAATCGCGGAGAGCGAGATACGACAAAACCTGTTCAAGCACCTATCCAAGGCGCTGCAGAAGGAGTGCGAGAAGGCGAAGAGCGCTAGCTTTTACGCGACTACTAGCTACGAATCCGGAGGTAGTGGTGGAAATAATTCTCTCACCTCGCGCGATGTCGCGAACACGGCGTGGGCGTTCGCCAAGGCGTGCTGCCCTGATGATGAGCTGTTCGCAGCTTTGCTACAGGTAACAACGATACACGGCGCTCTTGAAAAATTCAACAACCAGGACTTGGTGAACACAGCCTGGGCGTTTGCGAAACTCGCGGTCCGCGAGAGTAATTTATTATTAAAAGCCATGCGGAGTACGATAAAAACGCGAGCGGAGCAAGATACGTTGACCGCGACGAATATATGCACGATTGTTTGGGCGATTAGTAGTGGAGGTGGGGGGGTTGGAGGCACCTATAAGGATAACTCAGGAATAATTCCTCAAGATTTTTCGTTTGCGGAAGTCACCGAGGCTTTGGCGTACGCCGCGGAGCGCGCTAGTTACGAGTCTCCGGCGAACCAACTCGCGGCAACCGCTTGGACGTTCGCGGACGGCAACATAATAAACCAAGATTTATTCAAAACCCTGTCAAAACGCGTAACCTTGATCCTCCTGAACTCTGGAGTAAACGACCAGGATTTCTTCGGCGACGAGGAGCTTGATAACTTGGAGTGGGCGTTTAGCAAGGCTGGAAATCCGGGAAACGTGTTGAAAGTGATCAAAAGTAAAAAGAAGGAAAAAGGGTTGGGGATGGTTGGGGACGGTAAGAGTAACGGGTTTGACCCGTCCGGGGACCCTTCACTGTTGAATAGTAGTGCTTTAGGGACGGGTGGGGATGGAAAATCGTCCCCGGTTGGTGATCCCAAAGCTTGCGGAACTATCGTGGTATCAGGTGGGGGTATAGGGGGCGCGGCGTGCGCCGTGGCGTTACAAAAACAGGGATTTTCCGTCTTTGTGTTGGAAAGCGATACAGGTTTTGACTCGAGAAAGCAGGGGTACGGGTTGACTGTGCAAGGGACGGATTTGAGGGACGGGCTTGGGATTGATTTAGCCAAAGACGACGCGCCTAGTACCAGTCACTACACGTTTCAATCCGACGGATCGATACTCGGGTTTTACGGTGAAGCTTTTGGGAAAAAGAATTGCGCCGCTTCTAAAAGCAAACAGTCTGGAGGAAACTCCACCTCCTCTGCTCGGTTCGCGCACGTCCCACGGCAGATTTTCCGTTTGCGCATGCTCGAACAAGTGCAGGAAGGGACGATCAAGTGGGGGTGCAAGATGAAGAGTTTTGCGGTGAAGGATGATTGCAAAAATCCAGGCGTTACCGTCACGCTGGATGACGGCTCGACGATAGACGCGTGCTTGTTAATCGGCTCGGACGGGATATTCAGCACGACGAGACGGTTATTGAACCTAAAACAAGGGTCTAATAAACCCGACACGCTCACCTACGTCGGGCTGGTCGTGAGTTTGGGTATCGTGTACGACACAGAATTCACGGTTAGTTTAGCCAAGGAGCGTATTTTTGAAACCGTGGACGGAAGCGCCAGAATTTACGCCATGCCGTTTACCACTAACTCGACGATGTGGCAACTTTCGTTTCCGTGCGGCGAGGAAGAGGCCAAACTGTACTCCAAGGATGTCAAGAAGCTGAAGAGCAAGCTGCTGGAGTTGACGAACACGTGGCACGAACCTGTCCCTTCTATGCTGCTCAGGACAGAGCTAGAAAACATGAGTGGGTACCCTGTGTACGACCGAGACCCGTTGGAACCCGACACGCTGCGACCTCCTAATCAACTCAACCGACGCGTAACCCTGATGGGCGACGCCGCGCACCCAATGACTCCGTTCAAAGCACAAGGCGCGAACCAAGCCGTGGCGGATGCGGTGCTGTTGGCCAGGTGCTTAGCAGAGGGCGTGCACAGGTTCGGAGCGCGTGACGGTATTGGTAAATCGCTGCCGGTGTTCGAGACGAAAATGTTACAACGCGCGAATCGAGTGGTGAAATCTTCGAGAGAGAAAGCGCGGGAAATGCACTCGATGTTGGCGCTTACTGCTAATCGCAAGAGTCAAAGGGACGCGAAAGGTGATGGCCAGGGGGTGGATATGGCTCTGGTCATAAGTCGTTGTCGTACAGAGGGAGTCAACGCGAAACACGCTTCAGAAAATATAAACTTTGACTTTGACGAAATTGTTGAGAGAGTTGGTTTTTCGGGCGCCACGCTTTCCTCAATCGGTGTTGAGAAAGACTTGGCAGGTACTGATTCAGATTCGAAGAAGGAGA
>TARA_B110000977_G_scaffold3908_1_pt1 | contig 13915 bp, 13 predicted proteins | sample TARA_B110000977 | Tara Oceans TARA_B110000977 (sample SAMEA4397798) | marine metagenome | biome: Polar Biome; feature: [SRF] surface water layer (ENVO:00010504); material: water (ENVO:00002006), including particulate matter (ENVO:01000060) such as... | depth 5 m | reverse complement strand
TAGCCCTCTTTATGAGGGCACGCTATGGTGGACTGATGCTTCACGGAAAACGTATGTTTCCAAGTATTAATTTTCTTTTGAATATTAACAGCTTTGTCGTGAAGGATTTTGAAGTCGTACATGTCTTATCAATTTAAGTTAATTAAAATCAGGAAGGATTAACACGCTATACTATGCGTGCTAAACTCTCCTTAAATCCTGTATTACCGATGAAGCCGACTGTGTCGATTAGCCACTCGTTGAAGTCTTCTAATGATGAGAACTCCAACTGAACAGGGCTGTCCATTGGTAATACTAACTCTAATGTTATTGGGTATATGATGCTTGTCACATCTAGATACTCACACATTTCAGGTAAAGTAATGTATTTCATGTCTTAATAAGTTTAAGTTAACTACGTAGCTATATACTACGTTATTTAATGTCAGGAAGGATTAGCAAGTTCTGGTTACGCAATGGGGGCGTCCAAGGTTTGCCGTAGCGGGGGGCTTGTCACCATAATACATCCACGCTCAAAAAACTATAAATTTTTTTTAAGTATATTTGACGAATAACATAAAAAATATAATTATGCCTGGTATAATAAAAAAATTAAAAGCAGCTAATAAAAAGCGTAAAGTAAAAAAAGCTATAAAGAGAGCAGATAAAAGCGGTAAAACAGCAGCTTCAGCAGCATACTTAAATAAAATTGTATCTAGAACAACAGACCCTGTAAAGAGTGGTTCATCTGGTTCTGGCAGTATTACTAAAACAACTACTAGACAAAAAGTAGAAGGTGCTTTACAAAAACCTTATTCTACAAGAGTAAAGAAATCACTACAAAGTCAAAACAAAGCAGTAAAAAAAGGTGTAGATGCTGTGATGGGTTATTCTAAAGGTGGTATGATGAAAAAGTCTTCATATAGTAAAGGTGGGTATATACAACATGATTAGATAATGGTTTAATATAATAATTGTTTGTTTTTTGGTTTAAAAAGGGGTGCAGTATATTGTACCCTTTTTTTTATTAACTTTACATCATGGAAACTATGGATAAGCAAAAGAGCAAATTTGGCGTAGTAGAAATTATGCCAAACGGAAAGATTTTTGGATATGTAAATGTTACAAGCATGACCGAAAATAAAGAAATAGAAATTATTTCAGATTATATAGATATGGGTTATCTGCCTTTAAATAATAAATACATAATGCAAGGCGGTAGCGTAGATGTAATTGACTTTAAATACCTAGATGAATTTAATGTAAGACAAGAAGGTAGTATGCCCTATGTAAATCATGGTATATTTATTATGAAAACAGAACTAGAAAAGCATGTATCTACTAAAAATAAGTAAAAAAGGTAGAATTGTAGAAGATGATGGTGTGTTTGGTATACCTGAATTCAAATCTATTTTAGAAACAAGTGGTTTAGCTAATGATGGACTTATGTTTGTTGCTTATATTGCAGATTATGATTCACCCTACAGGCATTTTTCTATGTCAGAAAGGTTAAGAGTAGTGTCTAAAGACTTGTTTGACAACTACGAATGGAAAGGTGTAAAAAACAAAAAAATCGCTAGCGCGATACTTAAGTATAATCAATTACAATACGACCCACTAGATGCACAACTTGCTGCATTTAATGAAAAGATAAATGAATACACATCTTTATTAGAAAATACTAAAATAGATATAGAAAACGCAGCTGACATACAGAAAGTTATGATAGGTGTAGATAAAATTTTAGCAACCCGTAAGACACTATTAGACGCTATCGAGAGAAGAGGTGAACGAACTAAGATTGCGGGTAATAGAGAGTTAAGCTATTTAGAAACTTTACAGGCGCAAAAGAATGGGTAACATAAAAAAATACCAACCTTTAATATATGAAGGAATACCTGACTTAAACCCTGAAAGTGTTATGTATAGAGAATACTGGGATGAGCAAATTCGTAGATGCAAAGAAGGTTTTAAACCTAAAGGCATGGATTTTATTACAGGTAAACATTATTACTATTTAAATTTCTATAAAATTTTAGGTAGTGATGGTATTAAAGGTAACAGTCGTAAAACTCTTATCTCTCCTTGGTATCGAGACATGGACAAAAACTATTTTGACCTGTTTGATACTTGTAAGGAAGAAGAGAAAGGAATGATTGTAATTAAAGCAAGAGATAAAGGCTTTTCTTATATGAATTCTGGCATACTAGCTCACGAATATACGTTCTACCCTTATAATCATGTTGGAGTTGCTGCAGGTTTGCAAGTTACTGCAACATCTTTTTTTGATAAAGTAAAAGCTGGTCTTAATAATCAGCATTCAAACTTTAGACACTCTACTTTTAAAGAAGGTGAAGAGGTAATGAAGTCAGGTTACAAAATAAAAGGACGAGATGGTAAATGGGGTGTAGATGGATTCCAATCTGTAATACACTGTAGAACAATGAGTAACCCTGAAGTTTATAAAGGGGAACGTTTATCAGTAATGGTTTTTGAAGAAGCAGGTGAGTTCAAAGAACTTTTAAATGCATACATGTCTTCTAAGGCTTGTTTTATGGATGGTGATGTGCAATATGGCGTCCCTGTTATTGGAGGTACTGGTGGTGATATAGAAGCAGCATCTAAAGATTTTATGGAGATGTATTATAACGCAGATGCGTTTAATTTAATCCCTATGTTTATACCAGCTTCTATGTGTTATCATGGGTTTTTTGATTTAAATAAAGGTTTGTCTGATAATGATGGTGCTACTAAAGCATTAAAAGAACGTAGAGAAAAATTACACCAAGCAGGAAATCAAAAAGGATACAATCTAGAACTACAAAATTACCCCTTAACTGTAGAGGAAGCTTTTTTACAAACCAAAAACTCGAGATTTAATATAGCAAAGATAAACGCTCAAAGAAGCGAAATACTTACTAACGAATCATTAAGAGGTCAAATACAACACGGTAGATTAGAATGGGAAGGTGACGGTATGGAAGTTAAGTTTGTACTAGACAGAACAGGTCCATATAAAATACTAGCACACCCACGTACTGAACTTAAAGGTCTTGATATAGGTGGGATAGATTCTTATGACCAAGACGAAGCATCTACAAGCTCTTTAGGTAGTGCTGTTATATTTAGAAGGTTTTACAGCACAGAAATTGCAGGTAATTACCCTATTGCTGAATATACAGAGCGTCCTGACACAGCAGAAGAGTTCTGGGATGGATGTCTAAAATTAGCCGTATATTACAATGCCAAAATGTTAATTGAGTTTACACGTATTGGTATTATTGGACACTTTCAAAGAGCAGGAGGTAAACAGTATTTAAAAGAAAGACCAGCAACAGCTCATTCACCAAAAACTGTTAACAGAAACAGATACGGATTACAAATGAACAAACATACTAAAGCTGTAATGGAACAGTTTTTAGAAAGCTACATAGAAGATAATTGTGAAGATATATGGTTTGTAGATTTGTTAGATGAATTAGGTAGCTACGGTTTAAGGAATACGGATAGGGTAATAGCATTTGGTTTATGTTTAATACATGATATAGACTTATACGATAAACAAGTTAAGAAAGATAAAATACAAGAACAAGGAATAGGTTTCGTTTATTATAAAAGAGAAAACGGTAGACTAATTCCTTATAAAAATTAAAAAATGAGTCAATTTCCTAAACAATTTTTACCTGAAAACGAAAAAACACTTGATTGGTGTGAGAAAAACCTTGATGCAATTGTTTCAGCATTAGACTATAATAATCAAGAGGGTTATATTAGTGACTACGACAAAGACATTAAAAATTATAGGCTTTACAATGGTGATGTAGAGCACGATGACTATAGTTATGTTACTGAGCAATACAACATGCCTTCTCCTGCAACTCTATCCAACTATCCATTATCTAAAAATAAAATTGATTTACTATGTAATGAAGATTTAAATAGACCTATAGACAAGTCTGTGTTTGCAGTTAACATGGATGCTGCATTACGTAAAGAACAGTTTAAAATTTCTTTAATAGCAAATGATTTGTTAAAAGAAATAAATGCTGAGGTGGAAAAGGTTTATGGTATGGAATTAGAAATGGATAACAAAGACTTTCCTATACCAGACGACATAGACCACTTTATGAGGTTTGAATATAAAGAAGTTATAGAAGAGTCTATTAGAGACGGTATAGATTACTTATCTGAAAAATACAAAATGAAAAAAGTATTTCATGAGGGTATGAGAGACTTGTTAGTTACGGGTAAGGAGTTTTATAAAATATACATTAAAAACGGTGACCCATACTTTAGACGTGTAGACCCAAGGACTTTTGTGTTTGATAAATCTATTGATTCAGACTTTTTAGATGACGCTCAGTGGGCGGGTGAAGAAAGATGGCTATCTGTAAACGAAATTATAGACGAATTTAGAGACGAACTAGATGACGATGACGTTAGAGAGCTTGAAGAAATGAGAGTTGCTACAAACGAAAATATAGACAGGTTTAATTCTGATTTTAAATGGATTGAAATAGATAGATTTAAAACATTAAAAGTAAGGGTAATATCTGCTGAGTGGAAATCTATTAAAACTATAAGAGTTAAAGTATCTGAAAATAAATACAATCCAGAGCAACCATTTCAAAAAGTAATAAGTGAAAAATACAAAGCAAGAAAAGGTGACAACATTGAGTACAAACATGTTGATGATATATGGGAAGGTACAAAGATTGGTGGTAAAGTTTTGGTTAACTGTCGCAGACGGCCTAATCAAGTTAGGTCTGTTGACGATGCTGGTAGCACATCGCTTTCATATGTAGGCTGTGTATTTAATCACACTACAGGTAAGTCTACAAGCCTTATGGACGTGCTTAGCCACATTCAAATGCTGTATAATATAGTAATGTATCATATAGAGCTTACTATGGCTAGAGCAGGTGGTAAGGCTGTTGTTTATGATGTGTCGCAAATGCCAAGTAATGTAGGAATGGACATGCAAGAAGTAATGTATCATCTAAAAAATGATGGTATAATACCTATAAACACAAGAGATGAAGGTGGAGATACTGCATCTTTTAATCAATTTCAACAAGTTGATTTTACTTTGTCTAGTTCTGTACAGCAATTAATTAATTTAAAATTAATGCTAGAACAAACAGCTGGACAAATATCAGGTGTTTCTCCACAAAGAGAAGGCTCAGTTGCTCAATATGAATATGTAGGAAACGTACAAAGAAGTGTTGTGCAATCTTCTGTAGCTACTGGTGCTTGGTTTTATTCACATAACTTAGTCAAAAAACAAGTTATGGAAAAGCTAGCTAACTTAATGAAGATAGCTTGGGCAGGTGGTAAAAAAGCTGCGTATATATTTGGTGACGCAGGTTATAAAATGCTAAATATTTTACCTGACATTGCGTTAAATGACTACGGTATTTTCATGGGTGACTCTGGTAAAGATGATGCTTTAAAAACACAAGTACAGCAAATGTCACAAGCTGCATTACAATCTGGCACTATAACATTACTTGATGCTTTAAAGGTGTTGAAAGCAGATACTATGACTGAAGCGCAAGCAGTTCTTGAACAAGGATTAGAAGCTATGCAAGGTCAGCAACAACAAGTTCAGCAACAACAACAACAAGCACAACAAGCTCAAGCTCAGGCAGATGAGTCTAAAATACAAGGTCAAATTAAATTAGCTCAAATGGAGATTGATGGACGTATACAAGTTGCTCAAATAAATGCTAAAGCTAGAATTACTGCGCAAGAAGTTGCGTCAGATGCTATGAGAGATGTAGACGATACTAGAGAGAAAAACAAGATAGTTGTTGAAAAAGTAAAAGCAGATATGAGCTCACAGCAGAAAGATAAAGAGATGAAGCATCAAAAAGAAAATGATGCTAGAAAAAATGACAATAAAAAGTAATATATTTGTAAAAAGTTAATAAAAAAGCAAAATGGCAGAAGAAAGCAAATTAGTAGAAGAAGTTTTAGAAGAAACAAATGAAGCTACATCAGAAGCTTCGTTTGACCCAACATCTTTTTTAGGTGATTCTGTAAACCCAGAGGTGGTAAACCAAAGTGTTGATAACTCGGAAAAAGAATCTGAGCCAATGCAAAATGAAGTTACAGAAAACGTAGATAGCGATGATTTTTCTTGGGATTCTGTAGAGGTAGAAGAAAAAACAGTAGAGCCAATTGAAGCAAAATCAGAAAAAACTGAAGAAGAGCTTGATTGGGATGAAGAAGACAAGATAGAAGAACCAGAGGCTGTAGCAGAAAAGGCTACACAAGAGCTTGACTGGGAATCTATTGGGAAAGAAGCAGGTATAGAAGCTTCTTCTAAAGAAGAGTTTATTCAACAAATAAAAGAGGCTATGAAGCCTGCAGTTGAAGATAACGACGCTATTAAAAATTTAAGTTCTTTTTTAGATATGTCTGATAGAGATTTAGTTGTAGCAGATATGCGTGCAGCTAAATATTCGGATGATGATATAGAAGACACAATAGATAGGCTTGATTCGTCTGGTCTTTTAAAGCGTGAAGCTACATTAGTAAGACAACAACTTACTAAACACATTCACAGTGAAAAAGATAGAATAAGAAACGAACAAGTAAAGGCAGAAAAAAATAAAACTGAAGATGCCAACAAATCGAGAAAAGATTTGCAAAACTTTATCAAAAACAAAGACGATTTCTTTGGTGGTAAAGTATCTCAGAAAGATAAGAAACAATTGTATGGATATATAACAAAAGGGAAATTTGCTCAAGATGTATTCGAGTCTCATGCCAATGTTGCGGAGGCCGCCTTCTTATGGCAAAACAAAGAAAAGATTTTCAAAATGATTAAAACGCAAGGCGTTGAACAAGGAAAATCTAAAGTACTTGATGGTATTACTTCTCCTAGTAGAAATAATCGCTCTTCCAATAGTTTTGAAGCCCCTTCGAAAGGCTTTGACCCTAATAAATTTATGTCGTAAATCTATATAATGTTTAATAAAAATAATTTATAATTTAAACAACACAAAATGAAGGTATATTCAGCTAAATATGACGCTAGTTACAACACAGCGGAAAACTCTTTGGTATCAAACTTATTAAAGTATCCAGAGATAGCAAAAAAAGTAATCGAGCTTTATCCTCGATACACAACAACTTACTTACTTGAAAAATTAGGATTCGGTGCTTCTGAAAAAGTATTAGGAGACAATTCTTTTGAGTGGAAGTCAATGGGTCGTTACAGACAAAAACAAACATTAGCTGCAACTATAGCTATTGCTTCTGATGGTGCATTAGCAGTTGGTGGTTCAATTTCATTTGATGTACATGACAATACAGACGGTAATGTTTGTATGATTAATAAAAATGATATTATTAGAATTGGTGCAAATCAATTTCACGTAGTATCTGTAACGCCAGGAACAGGTAGTGAAGACCACGCAACTGTTGCGTGTACAACCATGCAAGCTCTTGCAGATAGTGCGGCAGTTGGTACAGCAGACGATGTAGTAGCAGTAATTGGTAACGCGTTTACCGAAGGTTCTTCTGGTTCAGATGTAGGTGAAGGATATGCTTATCCTGAAACTCGCAAGAACCACGTAACTATTTCTCGTAAAAAATTAGTTATCGATGCAACTGATTTAACTGATGTTACTTGGGTTGAGCACAATGGACACCGTTTATGGTTCTTTACTAAAGAGCAACAAACAGAAGCTCAATTTATGTATGACCTAGAAGTTATGCGTTGGTTTGGTAAGTCATCTATGTCAGGAGACATTACATCTCCAGGTGGTGCACAAGCACAAGGAGCTAATTTACCTGTAATTGGTGATGGTATTTTGCAACAAATTAAAGGTGCTAATACATTAACTTATGGTAATACTACTGAAACTTCAGGTGCGAATGGAGCTGTGTTGACAGAAGACAAGTTATTAGAGTTTATTGGTAATTTATCATTAAATTCTGAAAACGCTACAGGTAATGAGTATGTAGTATTTACAGGTACACAAGGGAAAATTCAGTTTCACAAAGCAATGAAAGATTTATTGTTTAGCTCAGGAACGAATGCATCTTCTGTATTAGTAGACAAGTTTGGACAAGACGTACAAGTTGGTGCTAACTTCTCTACATACATGGCTTTAGGTAATAAAATTACTTTAGCTCACTGTCCTGTATTTGATGACCCTAATGTAGCTCCTGCTCCAGGTTATGCAAATAATGCAGCTGTAGCTGATGCGTTCTCTAGCTCTGCTTCTTTATCTGGACTTATGGTATTCTTAGATATGGGTTCTACACAAGGTGTAGCTAACATTGAATTGATTGCTAAAGGTGCTGAAGGAACTAACCGTAACTGGGTGAAGAAATATGTTCCTGGTATGATTAACCCTTACGATTCAAAATCAATGCTTGCAGCGTCAGGTGATGATAAATTTGAATGTCACTGGTTAACACAATCAGGTATTATTGTGCGTAACCCACTTTCATGTGGTATCTTACGTCCTGTAGATGTAATAATCTAGTAAATAAATAGTAAGACACACCTCTTCGGGGGTGTGTTTTTTTTAACAATAAAGCAAAACAAAATGGAAGCAAAATCAAGATTAGTAAGATATGAGTATTACACTCATAAAAATTTTAATTTTTTCGAGTTCGCTAATTACCGCGACAAAACTGGAAAATTCATGATTTACAAAGATGTAAATGGATTACAGCAAAGTTTGAGATTTACATCTCCTGTAATGTTGTTAGACATGAATAATGAAGGTCATGTATTAATAGATGAGTTTTTAAAATCTTATCCAGCTGTAAGAGCAGGAGAGTGGAAAAGAACTGATTTACAAGCTGTAGCAGATAAGCAAACTAAAAACACATTAGATTCAGCACGAGCTATTATAGTAGCAGCTAAAATGACTGATTCTGAGGTTAAAGACTTTTCTATATTAAGAGGTTATAATATGAACTCTGATATGGATACGCTAAGAGCTAAAATAATTATGATGGCTCAAACTAATGCAGAACAATTTATGGAAGTACAATTTAATCCAGACAAGGATTTAGAAGTATTTTTATTGCAAGCACTTAAAGCTAATCTTCTAAATTTTAGAAATAACACGTATTTTTATAACAAAGAAGCTATAGGTACAAGCAAATCTCAAGTGATGGTTTGGTTAAAAAAGAATCAAGATATTTTAGCTATCTTGAAGCATGAAATGAGAGGTGAAAGTTCACCTAAGAAAAAACTTGCAAAGAAGTAAATAAATGGATGTAAATGACGCCGTAGCTCGAATACGAAATATTATTGAAAGTGAAACAACTGCATACTTTAGCGATGCTGAGTTACAAGAATTCATCAAAATGGGTGTGGATGAGTTCATTCAACAATATTATATGGCGTTTGAAACTTCGCAAGACGCTAGAGATAAGTTGCAGAAATTAGTTCGTTCAGAATTAATTGCTGGTACAACTAGTCCACAGTTAGATATAACAACTCCTGAAAATGACGCGACAGATGCAGATGTTAAGCTTGATTTTAATTATTCTAGAATACTAGCTATACATTATCATGAAGCACCATACACAAATGTTAAAATTGTGCAATTAGGAGATATAACTGCTTATTTAGGTAACGACCCTTTTAATAAAGCTGATGAAAATAATCCTGTTGCTTATGAGCAAGGAGGTTTTATTTATTTTCTAGGTTTAATTGGAACTACTAACCTAATAGTAAAGTACTTAAGGTACACTACTGATATAACACTATTAAACTTACATACACACGAAGAAGTGTGTCAAATATCAGCTCGAAAAGTCTTGGCGACATTGGGAGACCCAAGATACCAACTGATTCAGACTGAAATATCTGAACGACGAGTTTAAAGATGCTTTTTGCTCCCTGCTTTCTAGAAAGGGTAGAGTAGGGTAACCTATTTTACCCTTTCTTATTAATAAAAATATACTATGGCAACATTAAATGAAATAGCTTACAATATTAGAAACCTAATTTCTGGAGGTGTAGGTTCAGATGATTCAGACATATCTACACGTCAAATTAAGTTTATGATACATTATCATAGAGCTAATTTATTAATGCAGTATACAGATGGTGGTAAAAAAACATCTAACTCGTGTTTTCAAATAGACAATATAAACGTTTCCTCTATTGGCGCACCTATAAAAGATTATGTTGGTTTTAATGAAAATAGAGCTATCAGAAGTATTGCTTATAAAGATGATAACTCAGTCGACTCTACCTATACAGTTTTACCTATTGTGCAGCATCATGACAGGATGTTCGTGAACAGTTCAAGATTTGTATTTTCTTCTAATAGTAGAATTGCTACATTAGCAGATAGAAAGCTTTACGTTTGGGAAGGTGATTCTGCAGTATCAGATGGTTTTTTAGAAGTTAACGGTATTTTTTCTAACCCAACTACTGTAAGTTCTTACGTAAATGACGATACAACTCAATACCCGATTCCTGAAGAATTAATATCTATTTTAATAAAGCAAGTTTTAGAGCAAGAATTTAGTGTTATCATGAGCGTGCCGTCTAATGGTCCAAATAATCAATCGGACGAAAAGGGTGCGTTACCTAAAAAGAAAGTAAGTGCAAAAAAAGCTAAAAAATAAATTTAAACAATACAAAGATAAATATGTACTAACAAGACAAATTTATAACTCTGTAAGAGAAAACATAAAGGTAAAGGGTGAGCGTGGCAATAAATACTTAAGCTATAAAGACTATACAGCTATTTTAACGGCATATCTTGATGAAATGGTAGAAGAGGTAGCAATTAATCAAGAAGTCGTTAATATGCCTTTAAATTTAGGTAGCTTATTTATAAAAAAACTACCACATAAAAGACCCTTTCATGTGCGAGTTGATTTGGAAAAAAGTAATGAAATAAATGAACTAGTTTTGTATAAAGTTCCAATATTAAATGATGAATATACAAAATTAGTATGGGAAAGGCCATATAAGTATAGTAAGTACAAAGCTCTTCCTTTAAATAAATTTAAAAGAAAAATAAAACATGAAAGGTAGTCCTAAAATTAGCGTCAAACAAGTAGTGTCAGCAGTTATAAGAAATCTTGGAATACAAGACGCAGCAAGAGAATTTCATAATTTTGTCGAGTGGGCTTTTGAAGCAGAAAAAAAAATAGGCTCAAGCATAACATTTGATAAAAAAATAGCAACGTTAAATGTATCTGAGAAAAAAGCTTTATTACCTACTGATTTTTTAAATCTTATAGAGATTGTAAGTGAATCGGGGGGAGTGTATGACGACGCAAAATGTTATTTTTCAGGTAATTATATAAATATAGATGTATCAAATACTACAATAGATTTGCATTACGAAGCTATTAGCACTGATGCAGAAGGGTTTCCAACCATATCTGCAAACCATGAAGACGCTATTGCTTCTTATATTATGTATAAATACAAGGGTAGAGAATACTATAATCAAAAACTACCTAGATATGTTTATATGGATTTAAAAAAAGAATGGTCTTACCAATGTGCGCAAGCTAGAGGTAAAGATAACATGCCAACGAAACAACAATGGAGAAATATAAGTAAGTATTGGAACACACTTTTGCCTTACAAAGAAGACTTAAGAACAAGAAAATTATTTTAAGAAATGGCAAAACCTACTAAAAAACCTAATTCGTTCTCTAAGGGAATGATGTCAGATATAGATGCAAACGCTTTACCTGCAGATAGTTACAAAGAAGCAATTAATGGTAGGCTGCTTACAAGAGATGATAATTCTTTTGTATTAAAAAACGCTAAAGGTAATACAGAATTTACAACGTTACAAGAGATAACAAAAACTATATCATTTTCAGATGCTTCAACACTTTCGTCTGCTAATATTGTTGGTTTAACAAACCCGCAATTATTAGGGTGGAAAATTACTATAACAGGTGATGATGGTTTTACTCCAGTTGAAGTAGAGGCTAAGCAAGGTATTATATTCGCTGGTGTGTCTTGGGGTATAGGCGGTGGCTATGACGTGAATGTAGACTCTAATACAATGATGACTATTGGTTTATCAGTTGCTTTGCAAAATTCATCTGTAGCTGACAAGCTAAACATTGGTGGTTCAGTAGGTATTAATTCTGTATATACTATAACTTACAGTGATAGGTTGTCAGAAAACATGACTATTGAAATATCACCTTTTGTTTTTCAAGGTTCTGGTGAAAGTGTTACTTTTCAATATTATGTGTATACTGGTGTCTTAGGAAGTCCAGTTACTAATACATATGAAGTAGTTGGTGTTGCAGAATTTTCTAATTACGCTGCTGTTATTGCAAAATCTAATGCAGGTGGTTTAGACGCTATTTTTAAAATAACTCCCTCTGCAGATTTTTCAACATCTACAGTTAGGACTATTCTAAGAACAGATTTAGGTTTAACTTCTAAAACATCACTAAGAGTAGAGCTATCTGAAGAAAACGAACACTTTCATAGAATTTATTGGACTGATAATATTAATCCATTAAGAACAATAAATCTAAATGAAAACCCTGAATACTATTTAAATAAAAGTGCTGGAGATTTAAATGTTTTTAAAAGTTCAAAATTAGTAGCTCCTGAAATTGCAAGCATAATAAATGGTGGTAATGTGCTATGTGGTTCTCATTCATACGCTTACAGGTTAACTACAACAGATGGTAAAACCTCTAGACTTTCAAATATAACTAACCCTATACAGGTAAAACAAACACAGTCTAGTGAAAATTATCACGAACAAAAAGGTGGGTCTTTAGAAACTAATTCATCAAATGCAGTTAGTCTAATTATAAATGATATAGATAGCTCATATGAAACTATACAAATAATTAATATACGGCATTTATCTGCTGATGGAGCAATTGAAGCAAATATTATTTCAGAAAGCATTATTAATAGTGCTACATTTTCTTATATACATAACGGTAATGAAACAAAGGTATCTATATCAATAGGGGAATTATTAAGAAGTCACGTAAGTTGGGATACGTGTGCAGATATTGCAATTAAAGATAATCGTTTATTTGCCGCTAATCTAACTAACAACGCACAATCTGTACCAGGTGATTTTAGAGTTAAATCGTATAAATATACTGCAGCGCAAATAGCAGCTAACACAGGGACTCCTACAGCGCATACTGGATTAAACAATCCTGATATACACGGTAACGATTATCATGAACTTTCATCGTCTAACACAAGACATAATTTTATAAACAAAAGTTATGAAGAAAGAGTTTTAGGCGCAGAAACAGAAAATTTTGATATTTCTGCTACAGGTGTAAGAGTAACTTTTGCAACTAAAAAATTAGACTTATCTAAAATACAATATTTTAATAACGCAGTAGCGCAAAATTCAGCAACTAATTCGCAAATTGCAGAAACTATTCATAGTACAGTACCTCATTATGGTTTTTTAGATAAAAATGATAACGGTACATTTAATAATTATAAAGACCCATTATTTGCCAGTAAATATACAGGTTATCAAAGAGGTGAAATTTATAGATTTGGTATTTTATTTTATGATAAACAAGGTAATTCTACTTTTGTCAAACCAATTGGTGATGTTAGAATGCCTGAAAATAATGAACCTTACATTACACTAGATTCAAGCGGTAATAGAATTACTTCAGGCCCAGGTGGTGTCAAATATTTTAAACACGCTGGAAACACCTCTATAACTTTACCAAACTGCGTTTTCACTTCAAGTAATCAAACTATAACATGTACAGGTGGGGTGGATGTAGAAACTATACAAGAAGGTTTTATATTTGCACATGAAAGTGGCTTAAATGGAGTGGTGGAGAGTATAGATGCCTCTACTAATACCTTTACAATACATCAGAATTTTACTGTTAACGGAACATATACATTGAATTTCTGCGATATAACTGCAGACGTTGACGGTTTTGCCTTATATCCACAATT
>TARA_B110000977_G_scaffold53318_1_pt1 | contig 13918 bp, 10 predicted proteins | sample TARA_B110000977 | Tara Oceans TARA_B110000977 (sample SAMEA4397798) | marine metagenome | biome: Polar Biome; feature: [SRF] surface water layer (ENVO:00010504); material: water (ENVO:00002006), including particulate matter (ENVO:01000060) such as... | depth 5 m | reverse complement strand
CCATTCCCGCCGTTCTTGATCTGGTCAAGCAGCACCAAACAACACTGATCTTTCACAACACCCGCGCGCAGGCAGAGCTTTATTTCCACAACCTATGGCTCGCCAATGAGGACGGTTTGCCCATTGGCATTCACCACGGGTCCCTGTCGCGTGACCAACGCACCAACGTCGAAGCGGCCATGGTCCGCGGTGATCTGCGTGCGATTGTGTGCACGGGGTCTTTGGATTTGGGTATTGATTGGGGCAACGTCGATCTGGTCATCCAGATCGGCGCGCCAAAGAATGTAAAACGCCTCGTGCAGCGGATCGGGCGGGCGAACCACCGATATAATGCACCGTCAAAGGCCGTTTTGGTGCCTGCAAACCGGTTTGAAGTGGTGGAATGTGTGGCAGCACTTGAGGCCGCGAAAGCCCATGACCTCGATGGTGATGCCCCCCGCGCTGGCCCGCGCGATGTGTTGTGCCAGCATATTCTGGCGGTCGCCTGTAGCGGCCCCTTTGATGCCACCGCGCTGTTCCACGAAATCAAAACAGTCGGGGCGTTTAGCGATCTCAGCCGCGCTGCCTTTGACGACTGCCTCGATTTTTGTGCGACGGGTGGCTACGCGCTGCGCGCCTATGATCAGTGGAAACGGCTGAAGGAGGTCGATGGTAAGTGGCAGCTGCGCGACCCGCGATCCTCTGCTCGCATCCGCATGAACCTTGGCACGATCTTTGACATTGAAACGTTGAAGGTGAAATTCCGCCGCTCCGCCAAAACCCTCGGTGAGATCGAGGAAAGCTTCGCCGCGACCCTGACGCAGGGCGACACGTTTTTGATCGGCGGGCAGATTGTGCGCTACGAAGGGCTGAACCAGCTCACGGTTGAGGTGTCGCACCAAAAGGGGCGCACGCCAAAGGTTGCGACGTTCAATGGCACCAAGTTTGCCACCTCCACCCAGTTGTCCCAACGCATCTTAACCATGTTTGCGCAAGACGATTGGCCCGAACTGCCCGACCACACGTCCCAGTGGCTGCACCTTCAACGTGACGTATCGCAACTGCCCCAAGCGGGACGAATACTGGTCGAAACCTTTCCCCAAGACGGGCGTGAGCACATGGTTGTCTACGGGTTTGCTGGTGTGAACGCGCACCGCACCCTTGGCCTGATCCTGACCCAACGGATGGAGACGGCGGGGCTGAACCCGCTGGGCTTTGTCGTCACCGACTACGCGATGATGATTTGGGGGCTGACCCCTGTTAAGTACGTCGCACCGCTGTTTGACCCCGACAATATGCGCGACGGTTTGGAAACTTGGCTGGCGGGCAATGCTGTCATGAAGCGGACGTTCCGCGTGGCGGCGACCGTCGCGGGGCTGATTGAACGTAACTCGCGCCAAGGGCGCAAATCGGGGCGGCAGGCGACGTTTTCCAGCGATATCCTGTACGACACTCTTGCGAAATACGATCCTGATCACCTGATGCTGCGGATCACCCGCGAAGAAGCCATGCGCGGTTTGGTTGATTTTGGCCGGATTGAGGACATGTTGCAGCGCACCAAAGGGCGCGTCGATCATGTGGAACTGGACCGTGTGACGCCTTTGGCCGCCCCGCTGTTTCTGGAACCGGGGCGCATTCCCGTGTTTGGGGAAGGACGTGAAAAGCTGTTGCAGGATCAATCAGCCGCCTTGATGCGCGACGCGGGGTTGGGCGATCTCTAGACTTCGTGCGCGCACTGGGGCATCGACCTGTGTATGACCGACCACGCGTTTACCTTTTGCGATACCCATCTGATCGCCCGCGCTGACTGCACCCTGTGGTGGCCCGACGCGCGGTTGTTGTGCGTGTCCGATTTGCACCTTGGGAAATCCGAACGCATCGCGCGGCGTGGTGGTACATTGTTACCGCCATATGAAACCTGCGAAACATTGTGGCGTTTGGAAGAAACGGTCATGGCGACAAACCCCGAAACAATCGTGTGCCTTGGCGACAGCTTTGATGATCTTGGCGCGGCACGGGCGGTCGATGACGATACACGAACCACCCTGATCCGTCTTCAGGCCGGACGGGACTGGATCTGGATCGAAGGCAACCATGACCCAGGCCCCATTGATCTTGGCGGCACCCATTTGGGGCAGCTGCAACGCGGACCGCTCAGTTTTCGCCATATCGGGCAGCCCAACGCATCAGGCGAAGTGTCGGGCCATTACCACCCTAAAGCAGCCCTAAAAGGCATCGCACGCCGGCCCTGTTTCTTAGTCGATGACGCGCGCATTATCCTGCCTGCATTCGGGGCCTACACGGGCGGTTTGGCTGCCCGCGATGAGGTGCTGGTAAAAATCATGGCGCCGTCAGCAATCGCCATTTTGACTGGTAAGCGCGCGCTGCCCGTCCCCCTGTCCGCCTGTCTTAAGCGTTAAGGTTTTGGGCAAACGACAAGTTATCGCAATATTTCGGCCCGACGGGCACTTCTGATCCACAGTTCAATTGCACAAAGTCACGCCCGCCGACGGTTTTGACCCCGACCACAACAGCCTGCGACACCCAGTGTGATCGATGCACGCAAAAACCCGGTTCCACGTCAGTTTCTTGAACCGCATCCCCCAACCGCATCAAAATACGATGTTCTTGCCCGTCATCTGTCATAATCTTGATATGGTGATTGTCAGAACTGATCCGTGCCAACCGCGCATTAGGGTTGGCTGGAATTCTGTTAAGAAGGCGATCGCGGCGCACCTGTGGCTTAGGCTGTTCGCCAATCGCCAAATCACGCAAGGCCCTGCGGAAGGCGATAATTCCGATCGCAATAATGAAAATACATCCGATTGCGGCCCAAAGGCTCATCGCCTGATACGCATCAGAACCGCCTACAAGATGGTTCAGCAAAATAACCAAAGGACCAAACGTAACCGCGAGCGATATCGCAACCGCCAAGTCTTCTTGCCATTCCGGCCGACCCGTCAAAATGTGGCGCCAAATGGTGCGGCATGAAATTGCAATCAAAATGGCGGCCGCTATTAAACTGCCCCAATAAGTTAAACGCCAAACAAAGGGTTGGGAATCAAACGTGCCAAATGGGCCCGCCAAAGCAACCACAATGGACGTCATTGCCCATGTCACCCACAATGAAAGTGACACAACCTCTTTGAACATGTCCCTAAAACCAGGGCCATCACCAAGCAAAAACCGCAATATTCTTCCCCCGACGCGCCGATCCGAAAGAAGCGGTCGTAACAGGTTTATTATTACACCGTTGAAATCAGGGGAAAAGTCTTACGCTGTCAAACCTTCCGGTTCCGCGAGCCCATTTGCACGACAACACGCCGTCAGCGTATTGGCCAACAGGCACGCAATGGTCATCGGCCCAACCCCACCAGGAACGGGCGTAATCGCACCCGCAACCTGCGCGCAACTGGCATAATCAACATCGCCCACAAGCTTGGTTTTACCAGCCCCTTTTTCAGGCGCGTCCAAACGGTTGATGCCCACATCAATGACAGTCGCACCCGGCTTAATCCAATCGCCCGGCACCATTTCGGGGCGACCAACAGCAGCCACAACAATGTCCGCTTGGCGCACAACCGCAGCCAAATCCTTGGTCCGCGAATGCGCAATCGTGACGGTACAGCTGTCACCCAGCAATAATTGAGCCATCGGCTTACCCACAATGTTGGAACGCCCGATGACCACTGCATTCATGCCTGACAGGCTGCCATGATGATCACGCAACATCATCAATGATCCAAGCGGCGTACATGGCACCATCGCCTTTTGCCCCGTCCCAAGAAGACCGACATTGGAAATATGAAATCCATCAACGTCCTTTGCAGGGTCGATGGAATTGATCACCAGATCAGAATTCAAATGGTCGGGCAGCGGCAATTGCACCAGAATGCCGTGAATGGTCGGGTCGTTGTTCAACTGGTCCACCATGGCCAGCAAATCCGCCTCGCTCACATCTGCATTCATGCGGTGTTCAACCGACTTCATGCCGACTTCGACCGTCATCTTGCCTTTGGATTTAACGTAAACCTGGCTCGCTGGGTCTTCGCCCACCAACACAACAGCCAGCCCCGGTGTAATTCCGTGATCCGCTTTCAGGACGGCGACGTGTTCGCCCACCATACCGCGTACCTTGGCCGCAAAGGCCTTTCCGTCAATCACCGTCGCTGTCATGTCTGAATTCCTAAATCTAAGGGCCTTGTGTGGGATCGGTGGGCGGGGCGTTTTTGGCGCATGCCAAAGAGCGACGTCCCGCCCGTCTTTGTCTTAGAACAAGCCTTCGATTTGGCCATCATCGTTCAAATGGATGTTCTCAGCAGATGGCACACGGGGCAGGCCCGGCATTGTCATGATCTCACCGCACACGGCGACCACGAAACCGGCACCCGCGCTTAGGCGAACTTCACGTACCGGAACAGAGAACCCTGTTGGTGCGCCGCGCAATGTCGGATCCGTTGAAAACGAATACTGGGTTTTCGCCATGCAGACAGGCAGATTGCCGTATCCCTGCTCTTCCCAAAGCTTCAACTGATCGCGAATTTTCTGGTCCATCAATGCCTCATCCGCGTGATAAATCCGCTTGGCAATCGTCTGGATTTTATCAGCCAGCTTCATGTCATCGGGATAGATTGGCGCGAATGCGGATACGCCGCTGTCTGCGATTTCTGCGACACGTGTTGCCAAGGCCTCTGACCCCTTTGACCCGTGCTCCCAGTGTTGGGACAAAATGGCTTCGGACCCTTGCGTTTCTACGTAATCCTTAACGGCTTGCACTTCGGCGTCCGTGTCTGTCACGAAATGGTTGATCGCTACAACAACGGGAACCCCAAAAGATTTGAGGTTGCCGATGTGACGACCAAGGTTGGCACACCCATTGTTCACCGCAGCCACGTCTTCATTGCCAAGGTCAGCCTTTGCAACGCCGCCGTTCATCTTCATCGCGCGCACTGTTGCAACCAACACGACGCAAGCTGGGCTCAGGCCTGCTTTGCGGCACTTGATGTTCATGAACTTCTCGGCACCCAGATCGGCACCGAAACCTGCTTCCGTCACAACGTAATCCGCGATTTTCAGCGCTGTGGTTGTTGCAATAACCGAGTTACAGCCGTGCGCGATGTTGGCGAATGGGCCACCATGTACAAATGCTGGGTTGTTTTCCAAGGTCTGGACAAGGTTCGGCTGCATCGCGTCTTTCAACAGAACCGTCATCGCGCCATCGGCCTTGATGTCGCGGGCAAAAACGGGGCTTCGATCACGGCGATACGCCACGATCATTGATCCCAAACGGTCTTGCAGGTCTTTCAAATCTTTAGCCAAGCACAAAATGGCCATAACTTCGGATGCGACCGTGATGTCAAATCCGGCTTCGCGTGGGAAACCGTTCGCAACACCGCCCAAAGACGCTGTGATCTGACGCAACGCACGGTCGTTCATATCAACAACGCGGCGCCAGACAACGCGGCGGATGTCGATCTCAAGCTCGTTACCCCAGTAAATGTGGTTGTCGATCATCGCAGACAGCAGGCTGTGCGCGGATGTGATCGCATGGAAGTCGCCTGTGAAATGCAGGTTCATGTCTTCCATCGGTACGATCTGCGCGTAACCACCACCAGCGGCCCCGCCCTTCATGCCGAAGTTTGGCCCAAGCGATGCTTCGCGGATACAAACAGCAGCCTTTTTACCGATGCGGTTCAGGCCATCGCCCAAACCAACCGTTGTTGTTGTCTTTCCTTCGCCCGCAGGGGTCGGGTTGATCGCCGTCACAAGGATCAGCTTACCGCTGTCGTTCTTTTGCACGGAGTTGATGAACTCTTGGCTCACTTTTGCTTTGTCGTGGCCATAGGGCAGCAGATCGTCAGATCCAATCCCGAGCTTCGCGCCAATCTCTTGGATCGGCTTCTTGTTCGCTTCGCGTGCGATTTGAATGTCGGTCTTGTAACCCATGATCTTCTCCCCTTAAGCCAAATGGCTGCGTTCAGTATGCTTTCGCACACCCTAACCACGGCTGGAAAGCAATTCGGGACGCGATAACGACATTTTCGCTATCGGAATCGCCGCCCACGCAATCAATCGTTTCTCATGGGAAACCTTCGACGCTAATCAGGGGACCACGGACGTTGATCAGGAATGTGAAGCGTCAGGATATCGCCAACGGTTATTTTTCCTTCGGCCGCCACCCATGCACACACACCACGCCGGTTTTTGGCAGCTGGTTTGAACCCAACGCCTTTGCCCGGATGCACCTGTTCCAGTGATTTTGACGGAAAGACGCAAGGACGGTTTTCCATATCTACCGTGACGGTCGCACCGCTGGGGGCCTGCAGCCGCGATGATGGCGGGACGTGGGTGAAATCAGGGATGCCTTTGATCACCATTGTCGCACCTACGCGGGTCGGATCGATTGCATCAATCCCCATTTCGGCGGCAATCGCATCCAGTTCTTCGATGCTGACGATGCTCAGCTGGCGCTCATTCTTGATCGCCGTGCCCTTTTGGTATTGCGACTTTACCCGATTGCATGCCGGACGCGTGACACCAGCATGAAACGCGCCCTCAACACCCGCAAATGTCAGGTCAATCGTGTCGCGCGCTGGCGATAACAATGCGGCGCGATCGTCGTCTATCACGGACCCGAGCCATATGATTTCAGCTGTGTAATGTGTCGGTTTTAATGCGGGCATCGTGCTCTCCTCAATATGGGGAAACACTGCCGCGAAGCCACCTTCTGCTCAAGCGACAAATTGTGACATCACGTATCAAGGGCGCTAAACGAAAACCGCCCAGACGGTGAGGTCTGGGCGGTTTGGTCTTACGTTGCTTCAGGCTCAAGGTCCGTATCGGGCGCCTTGGGCTTGCGCGGCTTGGTTTTCGGGATCGCCGTAACCGAATTGCCGGATTTCGGCGTGAGGTCCACATCGTCATCCTCATCATCACGGTTCAGCTTTTCACCTGCCATGACCCGTTTGATTTCGGCGCCCGTCAGCGTTTCGTATTCCAAAAGACCTTGACCGAGGCGTTCGAATTCCACGTTCTTTTCTTTCAGAATTTCCAACGCTTTTTGGAAACCTTGTTCAATAAAGGCCTTAACCTCGTCCTCAATCACGCCTTTGGTATCGGCAGAGACTGAAAAACCAGCGGTGTTGCCCTGATAGCCTTCGTGCGCTTCCGCGTAATCGATGTTGCCGACCTTGTCAGACATACCCCAGCGCATGATCATCGCACGGGCCAGTTGGCTGGCCTGCTGAATGTCACCCGCCGGACCGTTGGACACCTGATCTTCACCGTATTTAATAACTTCAGCGGCTTTACCAGCCATCGTCATCGCAAGACGCTGATGGCATTCATCGCGGAACATATTCAAACGGTCCATCTCTGGCAGGGACATCACCATACCGAGCGCACCACCGCGTGGAATGATCGTCGCCTTATAGACGGGGTCACATTTGGGCAGCGAGATGCCGACCACCGCGTGGCCCGCCTCGTGATAAGCGGTCATTTCCTTTTGCGCGTCCGTCATAATCATGGAGCGACGTTCGGCACCCATCATAATCTTGTCTTTCGCGCTCTCGAAATCGGCCATGGCGACGAAACGACGTCCCACACGGGCCGCGGTCAATGCGGCTTCGTTCACAAGGTTCGCCAAATCCGCACCAGAAAAACCGGGGGAGCCACGGGCGATGATGCGCAGATCAACGTCGGGACCAAGTGGCACTTTGCGCGCATGCACACCAAGGATTTTTTCACGGCCTTTGATGTCGGGATTGCCGACAGTCACCTGACGGTCAAAACGACCAGGGCGCAGCAAGGCAGGGTCCAGCACGTCTTTACGGTTGGTCGCCGCGATGATGATGACGCCTTCGTTGGCTTCAAAACCGTCCATTTCAACCAGAAGCTGGTTCAGTGTCTGTTCACGTTCGTCGTTGCCGCCGCCCATGCCAACACCACGGGCACGGCCCACGGCGTCAATTTCGTCGATGAAGATGATACACGGCGCGTTCTTTTTGGCTTGCTCGAACATGTCGCGCACACGGGATGCACCGACACCAACGAACATTTCAACAAAGTCAGAACCCGAAATTGTAAAGAACGGCACACCCGCCTCACCCGCAATTGCGCGCGCCAGAAGCGTTTTACCCGTACCCGGAGGGCCCACAAGCAATGCACCTTTCGGAATTTTACCACCGAGGCGCGAGAATTTTTGCGGATTGCGCAGGAATTCTACGATTTCCTCAAGCTCTTCCTTGGCTTCATCAATACCTGCCACGTCGTCAAACGTCACACGGCCTTCTTTTTCGGTCAGCATCTTGGCTTTGGATTTGCCAAAGCCCATCGCGCCGCCTTTGCCGCCACCCTGCATGCGGTTCATGAAATAAATCCACACACCGATCAGCAGAACGAAGGGCAGAAGTCCCACAAGGAACGTCGCAACACCGGATTGTTCCTGCGCTTCAATCGTCAGGGACACGCCTTTTGCGACAAGCAAATCAGCAACTTCGGTATTATCTGCACCGATGATAACCTGATATGTGCGCCCGTCAGACCCACGGTATAGCAGCTTTTCCCCGTCAATACGAGCCTCAGCCACGGCACCGGCGTCAATCGCTTGAACCAGTTCGGAATAGCTTTTCTCATTGGTCGCTTGCGCGCCCTGCCCACTTCCGAACAGGTTGAACAGCGAAATAACAAGAACGAAGAGCACGACCCAGAAGGCCAGATTGCGTGCGTTGCCCAAGGCGACACTCCTTTAGAAGAATGGATAGGGAGCGCGCGTTAACAGCACGTTACCTTTAGACATAAGATAGACGCTAAAGGCGCGAGTTCAACGGGAAACCAAGAAAGAGGTGAAATCCGCGACAATGCGCGCGCTAAATCCGTTTTGTAGCCCAGCCAAAGGGGCCGAAATCAGGGTATCACCGTCAAACACTGCCGGCGACGCCATTAAACTGCTGCGCGGCAGGCCAATATCGCGCCAATCTGGCACCTGCGACAGGTCGTCGCCCAAGGCTGCTACCCGCAAATTACCCACGGCTTGACAGTCTGGCAGTTGCCCAACCTCCCAGCGACCATCCCAAATTACACTGTCAGTGCGATCGCCCCAATCAATCGCTCCCTCGCAAGCATTCAGCTCACGGGCAAAGCGCAAACCATCCGCCGTTTTGCTGATCAAACATCCCGCAACAGTGTGGTGATCCTGTTTGATCAAAGCCACATCGAGGTGGATCATCGCCATCTCGCGTGGGGGATAGTCCGCGCCGTTGACGTATTGAACAGCAGCCAAATGCAGACGTCGTTCCGTTTCAGGATGGATCGGAGGGCGCGGACGTTTGGGAATAATGACATCGCCGGCTTCAAACGTCACAACGCGCCGCGCCTCTTGTGCGGCATGACTTTGGAGCGCGCCTTTTGCCTGCGATAACGCCGCAGCCGTGGTTTTCAATCCATCAGCATCGATGCCCAGCGGGCCCAGCGCCTCCAGGATTTGGCGCGCTTTGGGGCGGGTCTGGCTTAAGTCTTCGTTGCTTGGGTCTTCGATCCACGCCACATCGTGACGGCGCAGATATTCCCGCAATTCTGCGCGCGTTTGCTGCCAAAGGGGTCGGGCAAACGCGATGCCGTTACGCTTGAAATAAGCAGGCATCGCCGCAAGCCCGTCCACACCAGACTTACGCGCCAACCGCATTAGAAATGTCTCAGCGATATCATCGGCCGTGTGGCCAAGGACAACACCGTCTGCGCCATTCAATAGCGCCCACTGTGCAATCAAGTCATACCGCGCGTTGCGCGCCGCCGCCTGAACATTTCCAGCCGCCTGCGTTCCGTCCCAGTCCAGAATACTATGTTCAATATCATGGCGCGCACAAAATGCCGCCACGAACGCGGATTCATCAGCCGCCTCTGGGCGCAAGCCGTGGTTCACGGTGGCCGCGATCACGGGCACGCCTGTTTGCGCAGACCAACGCGTATACAGGTGCAACAACGCCATTGAATCTCCGCCACCCGACACGGCGACGGCGATTTTATCAGTCGAGGTAAACGAAAACGCGGTGTCTACAAAATGCATCAGCATTGCATCCTCAACGGGATGCTGCTCCAACCAATCAGGGTCTAGCCGCACCCGAGCGTTGCCATCGCCTGTGCGGCCTCACCAACTTCGGGGGCACCGGGGAAACGTGTGGCGACTTCGCCCAAGGTGACGCAGGCATCTTGCTGCTGTCCAAGTGCCGCAAGGGATTTACCAAGCTTCGTCAACGCAGCGGGGGCCACCGACCCTTCGGGCGCACCCGAAAACGCCGCCAGATAGGCGCGCGCTGCATTCGTGGTCTCGCCCAATTGTTCAAATGCCTGACCGCGCAGGAAATGCGCATCAGATGCTACTGGGCTGCCCGGGTAGGTCTCATTGAAGGACGCAAGGAGGTCAGCGGCGCTGCGAAAGTCACCTGAGGCGAGCGCCTCCTGCGCCCGCGTAAAGTCCTCTTGCTCCCCTATCGCGAGGCTCGGGCCGCTGCTTACGGGAGTTTGGGTCACGGGGGCGGTCGGTTCAACGTCGACGCCGCCCAGCGATGGGGTTTGACCAAGATTGCCGATGTCACAGCCTGCTTCAAGTTCACACAGGCGGAATTCAAGATCACCGATGCGGTTCGTACCATCGCGGGTGATCCGCGTGATCCTAAATTCGAAGTCCTCAGTTTTAGATGTTAGGCGCGTCAGCTCTGCCTCGATGGAAATCAGGCGATCCAACGGCGTTGATCCCGTGGCACCCTGCCCCGACTGACCGGACGCCACCAATTCACCGCGAAGCGCTGTCACATCAGAATACAGCACCGACAATTCGGCGCGGATATCGGCCAATGTCTGATCTTGTGCGAAAGCCGCCCCAGAGATGAAACTCGTTGGGACGGCCATCGCGGCAATAAGGGCGAGTGTGCGGATCATGTCTTCCCCCCGAAAGAACGAATTAGCTGTTTTGACCGATTGAGATGATCGTCACAGCGCGTCGGTTTTGCGCATAACAAGATTCTTCGGAACACACCGCAATCGGGCGTTCCTTACCGTAGGACACGGTGCGAATGCGGCTGGATGCCAAGCCTTTGGAAATCAGGTATTCGCGAACGGAATTGGCGCGACGTGCACCAAGCGCGAGGTTATATTCACGTGTGCCTTGTTCATCCGCGTGGCCTTCGATCACGGCCAAGTAGTCGGAATTGGTCGAAAGCCATCCGGCCTGTCCGTCCAACGTTGCGCGCCCTGCGGCGGTCAATGTGGATGTGTCCACTTCGAACAACACGCGGTCGCCAATGGTCTGGCTGAAGAACTGTGGGCTGCTGGGATCGTTGGCCCCGCCAAGTCCGGTCTGGTTGATGTCATTGGCTGCGTTCAGCCCGTTTTGTGCGTTCAGATCAACCGTGTCTGTGGTGTTAAAACGGTCTGCGTTTGTACACGCGCTTAGGCTGAGGGCGCCAATCACCAGCACGGCTTTGATAAGATGTTTCATGGGTCTGTCCCGTTATTTTTGTTTGCTCGTTGCGCACAGTCTAGCACGCGGAAATTGAATTGAGAATCGCGAATGTGTGATCATGATAACCCTACCGTTGCAGGGGGCCCCATGACGGATCGGACCCGCCTTGCGGTGTCGTCACACGGCGCAAATTGCGGCCCGTGATATCGACGGAATACAAGCCTGTCGTGCCATCCGCGCCTTGGGTTTCACGCGCAAACATGATGACACGCCCGTTTGGTGCCCATGTCGGGCCTTCATCAAGGAAAGACGACGTCAAAAGACGTTCCTCAGACCCGTCCGTGCGCATCACACCGATATGGAACCGTCCAGATTCTTGCTTGGTGAAGGCAATCAAATCGCCGCGCGGGGACCACACGGGTGTGCCATATCGCCCATTTCCAAAGGAAATACGCTGCGGCTCCCCCCCGTTGGCCCCCATGATGTAGAGCTGCTGTGTGCCGGAACGGTCGGATTCGAACACAATCTGGTTTCCATTGGGGCTAAACGACGGGGCTGTTTCAATCGCAGGTGTGTTGGTCAAACGGCTGTGCTGCCCTGTGGTCAAATCCGTATGGAAGATGTCTGTGTTGCCGCCTTGGATCAGGGAATAGATAACCTGCCGCCCATCAAGGCTGAAGCGCGGCGAAAACGCCATATCGCCGTCCGCGGTGCCAAGCTGTTGGCGGCCAACCGTCGCAACATCGAGAACATTAATGCGCGGAAATCCGCTTTCATAGCTGGTATACAGCACGCGGTCGCCCGTGGGGCTAAAGCGTGGGGCAAGAACAATCGCACTGCTGTCCGTCAGATACTGAACATTTGCGCCGTCATAATCCATAATCGCCAGACGTTTGGCACGATCGTTTTTGGGGCCAGTCTCAGCGACATACACCACGCGGCTGTCGAAATATCCGGCTTCGCCTGTGATGCGGCTGTACACAGCATCCGCGACCTGATGAGCCATACGACGCCAAGCGTCCGTTGTGCCGGCAAGTTGCAATCCTTCGCCCATCTCTGCGCCGGAAAATACGTCATAGAGGCGGAATTTGACCGTCACCTGATTGCCATTCACTGCGACAGCGCCTGTCACCAACGCCTGTGCGTTGATTGCGCGCCAATCGGCAAATGCGACAGGTGCACCGAACCCCGACGGGGTTGAAATGAAGGCCGACGCAGGGATTTGGCGAAACAAGCCCGTGCCGTTCAAATCTTCTGCGATCACGCGACTGATGTCCGCCGCCATCTGTTCGGATCCACCAACTTCGGGCTGAAACGACGGGATCGCGAACGGCAATGCCTCAATCACACCACTGGTCAATGTGCCAAGGTCGATCAATTCACTTTGCGCACGCGCGGGGCTGGACAGGGTCGCGGCCAAGACGCACGCGGTGAGGAGTGTTAAAATACGTTTTATCATAGCGCATATACTCTCTTATTTGCCCGCGGTTTCAACGGGGAGTTTTTGGGTCGGCGGATCACTGCGATCAGCGCTTGGGCTGCAAGGGTGCCTGTCATCGCAGCGCCATTTGGGACGGATCAAACACAAGCTGTAGGTCGCGCCGTGTCTGGAATTGTTCTGCGGGGACGTCATATCGCCCGCTTTGACCTTGCGGGCAGCGCACAAGTGCGGACCGCGCGGCACGGTAAATCACTTCGGCGTCGGCCGCTGTGCCACCTGCAAAGGACGTCATCTCAAAACTGCCGGTATCAAGGACACCACCTGCGTTCATAGAAAAGCGGACCGTGACACTGGTGCGCATCGCGGCCGACGACACAGCGCCCAGCGTCCAGCACTGACCGATCTGGCGCATGATGTTGGCCTTGTCGCCGTCCGAAATGTCACCGCCGCCTAAACCGGGGGTCGGTGTGGGTGTGTCCACGGCCCCAGCGGCGGCCAATGCAGCCGCCACAGGATCAACGGCGTCCTCGGTCGGTGTTTCAGCTGCCACCGCAGCACGCTGTGGGCGGGTCGCGGGACGGCGCGAGATTTCGGGCGCAAACGACGGGTCATCGGCCTCGGTAATAATGGTGTCTGTTGCGGCTTCGGGTGCGGTGGTTTCTTCGGCAACGTCGACGTTTTCTTCGGGCACTGCATCAGGTTGTTCAACTGCGGCCTGTGCCACATCAGGTGCAACAGTCGCATCGGGTTCGGGGGGTGCCACAATTTCAGGGGCCACACGCGGGGCTGCTCGTGGCACGGGTCGAATGCTGCTGCCAAGTTCAATGGACGGGGGTGGCGCGACAATCGTTGGGGTGTCGGGCACCGTAGGCGGCGTGTCTGTCACAACCGTTTCAGGCACCGTTAAATCAGGTGCTGCAGGGGGTGTTTCGGGCGCGGGCGGCTGTACTGCCACGGGGGCATCAGCAACTGCGGGCGGGGTTTCCACAACGCGTGCAGGCGGCGTGTCCTCAATAACGGGCTGTTCGATTTCGGCGGGG
>TARA_B110000977_G_scaffold179186_1_pt1 | contig 13934 bp, 8 predicted proteins | sample TARA_B110000977 | Tara Oceans TARA_B110000977 (sample SAMEA4397798) | marine metagenome | biome: Polar Biome; feature: [SRF] surface water layer (ENVO:00010504); material: water (ENVO:00002006), including particulate matter (ENVO:01000060) such as... | depth 5 m | reverse complement strand
CGCCGTTCGGTTACTCTCTTCAAGCGGTCGTCCGTTTCCGAATTGGCCTTGCGGTCGTCCGCCTGACCCAACGCCCGGTTGAAACGCAGCCTGCTTCTCCGCCGCACGAACCGCTTTCTCCCGGTTCAAGTCGTAGGAAAGAATAACTCTACTCTTTTCCATAACCTTGAGTAGCGTACCGATGAGCTCCGCGTTGGTAGCGGCACGCTTAGCGGAAGCACTGTACGCCAACACGTTTCTCAACGCCGAAGCAACCGCCGTGTGAGGCGCCGCAAACGCCGCGGCGCCGGGCTTACCCGTCCCGCCCGGTGTACCCACCGCCTGCGCGTGCCACAGCTTTATTAACGACAACGTCAACCGCGCACCAACCGGGTTCTGTTGTGCCCCACCGCCTGCTCTCATCGCCGTCGCCGCGGCGACGCACGATGCCGCGTTCGGTGACCGAAACACGGCGGCTAAGCACTCGCACGCCGCCTTCGCCGCGTCCGCCAGCGCCGCTCCCGCTGAGCCAGGTGCCGTGCTCGCGGGCGTCTCCGTCCCTCCAGCGGCTAAATCGACGATCAAAGCGCACGCCAAAGGTGTATCTCCCAACGACGACCAAGCCTCTGTGGCACCAGGCCCGCCCCCAGGGTCAGGCGCGTTCGATAAAGTCGCGGCGAGACCGGACGCGGCTCTGGCACAAGCTCGCGCGACCGCCGCGCGCCTGGTTCCATCCCGCGCGCTCACCTCCCCGCCTGATCTTGGGGGCGGGGTTTGTGCCAGTGCAGTCGCGGCTGCGGCTAACGCAGCAGCCATAGCTGGAATACAACTCGTGTCACATGCCATCCGCGCGGACGCGAAACACCGGCTCGCCAGTAACAACTCTTCACGTTCCGCTTTCTCGATGTTGTTTCGAGGTGCCACGGAAAGCTCGACGTCGCACGCGTCCTCTACTCGTCCTGCGGCGAGGGCGCCCACTAAAGCGGCGACGCTCGCAGCGGCCGCCGCGGCATCCTCAGCCGCACTGACACACGGTACTGCCCATGCCAAAATCTCCGGCGGCGGCGCGATCAAACACAAGCTCCACGGCGCCGGGTCCAGGGACGCGAGCGCCGCCGCGAACGCGGGGGGGTAGGACTGGGACACGGTTCCGTTGATTCCTTTAACTATCCGTCCGGTTTGGGGGTCGCGTTCGGGGGGTGCGTCGCCGGGTTTCGGTGCCAGCGCTACTGCGACGACAGCAGGCGCTAACCGGGCACACGCGAGCAAAACAGACGACGCGCCTCGACGCAACGCCGCCGCCGCCGCTGGGTCCGTCACCGTGGGTTCGCTGACGGAAGAATTCAAACTTCTTTGCGCTGTCTTGGAGACATAAGTCTGGTGCGGCTCTGTCTTTCCAACGCACGCCAATAAAATATCCGCAAAGCCCCTCCACACGTGCTTCTGGTTCAGCAGAGGCACCACGTCCAGTGTGCTGACTGATAACCTTTCACTGGCATCCGACCGAAACGTTTCGTCCAAATCGTTTTCCGAGTTTTCAAATGCTAATTCACTCTCCATGTCCGCGTCGGCGGCGACCACGGAGGATAAACAGGACGCGATGAACGAGGCTGCGGCGGCCCTTACGGACGGCGCCTCCGTGGAATCCAACGCTACTCGCGATGCGGAGGAGACGCTCTCAGGCCATGCCTTCTGGAGCATAGCCCTTGTTGGCCGCGCGCCGGGTGACGCCGCGTGCGCTAGTAAACGCCACGCTCGAGCGCGTCTCGCCGCCACGCGGTCTCTTGACAAGCGCGTCAACCAGAAGCTCTGCCCTATGGCGCCCCATATCTTCGACCACACATGCGTCGGCGACGCGGTCAAAATGGCGTCTAAAGCATAACACCCTGCATCCACCAACCCTCCGCCGCCCATGGGCGTCACTCCTGTGTAATCGATGGAGTACGACGCGTTTTGGAAAGGTCCGAACCCTCCGCCCGAATTAGAGCCGTCGCCCAACCGCGCGGCGCACACGAAAGTTAACAGCGGCTCGATCGATCGTCGCGCCAAGTCAGACGCCACCACGTCGGATCCACCGAATCTAGCGAGCACGTCAGCAGGCCTTGATGCCGCGGCGAGCGCACACGCCCTCGCAGCCGAACTCAGAAACGCCACCCCCGCGACTCGCGCTCCATATGCCATGTCGGTATCGCAAACTAGCTTTGATAAAACGGCGTCCACGAGATCGGTGTCGCATAGTAGGGTGCCGCAAATGTTCGCCGCTGTTTTGGACGCGTCACTGGGGCTCGACCCTACCGCGCAGTCGCCGTACCCCGCGGCAGCAGCCATGGCAATTGCGGTGTCCAGGGTTTGGGTGGCAAGCTTCGCAGCGGCACAGGCGGCAGCCGCAGACGCGGCGGCTCGCTCGCCGTCGTCCTCGCCCAACGCGGCGAGCGCCGCCACGGGGTGCTTCACTGCCGCGGCGTCGCTTTGAAGACTGTTTTCGTTCCTGCCCAGCGCTCTTCTGTGCTTTGAGTGTGGGTCCCCTTGTGCAGTGCGTATGCAAGGCACACCCGAGCTTCGCACAGTCTCCGTGGCGAGCTGAAGCACTTGTTCGCTCGGTTGCGTCGGAGACCTGCGCATAGCTTCCGCCAACACCGTGGTAAGTAGCGACCACAAGCGCATGTCGCCGGCGGTTCTCGGAGGCCTGGTGAGTAACCTCGACGCCCCTTCAGGCCACGTCGACGACACAATAGCCGCAGCGCCTGGGTTCCCGAACGCCAAAACACCCCGTAACGCAGTAGCAGCCGCGATTGCATCACTGTGCGACTGCGCTGACGCCAACCTCGCCAGGCTCATCATCGCCGATGACGCGGGCGAGGCCCACCGCAGCTGCGCATCCGCGATGCGCGCGTTTTGAGAATCCTGTTTGTGTTGCTGTGAACCACCATTAAGCAAGTCTTCCATCATCTGTCGTTCAAGCGCGGCTAACGCACCCGCGGCACCCCCAAGCCGTCGCACTTCCCGCCGCTGACTCAACATCGCGCGAATTTTGGGTGAAGTCGCGGAAGAGTTACCATCATCAAACTCGGAGGTCAACTCCACGACCCGCACGGGCAACACCAGCTGATGGTTCAACACCGCGGGCAGAGACAGTGAGGCGTTAACGGTGAAGCTGGTGTTATTTTTTCCGACAGTACCACTCACTCTTTCAACCGCGATGTCCGACACCGACCCAAACGCTACGTAGGTTACGAACACGGCGAGGCGCTCTCGCACCGAAACCCTGGGGTGAAACGCTAGGGGAAATAACTGCACCGCCCTGCCGTACGGTGCTCTGAAGCTCGACCCTCCGTTGCCAGCCGTTTCAGCCGTTTCGGAAAAGAAGTTTCGAGCGGTTCGGGATCTCGAGACGACCGCGGCTAGGAACTTCAGCGCTGCGCTTGCGACGTCCAGCTCGGGGCCTTCCGAGATTAGCCCGGTGGTGGCTAACCTAGCGACCGCGGCTAAGTTCGCAGGTTTCGTGATTTCACTCTCCAGCCGTTCATCCGCCGCACACACGCACAGCTGGTCCGCGGCGGCGCACCTGACTGACGGCCCTAGGCGCTTATCACCGACCAGCACCTGGAACAGCTCATCCACGTCGTCTGGCTCAAAAACTGAGCTCAAAACAGACGGACGGCCGGGCTGGGTGTACTGGTCCACGAAGGACGGGACGTCCGAATCGCCGATATCGGATGAATCATTCCCAACATTTCGCCCAACCTTCCTACTGTAATCCGCGTGCCTCAACACCCCGCCGAACGGGTCGATCCAAGCTCTGGCGGACTCAGGCAACGATCTTGGTAGCTCCGTCGGGGCGGGCAAATCGGGGTTCAGCCCAAGCGCGCGTGCCAGACCCTCCGCCGCCGCCGCTCTGCGCCGTGGCGCGCGGTGGAACAACCCCCTTAACAAAGGCTCAAGCGGCGTCCACATATCGCTCGGCGCCGCTCGCACCGCCGCCGCGGCCGCCGCGGACACCGCCGGCCCCGCAGTTTCGTCGTCGAGGTCGCACTCCAGCCACGGTAGCCAAGGTAACAGCGAAACCGCGGCTCGCGAGGCTTCTTCATCGGAAGACCCAGCCCCGGCCGCTATGCAGTTCAAGCACTTCGCCGCGTACACCCGGGTCGTCGCATCGCTCAACCCGCCCGCAACGATCTCGCCAACCACGTCATCGCCCAGCATCACGGCTCGCGCGGCGTTTGATACCGCTCGGGCGGCGGTATCCGGTTGTTGTCCATCACCCGAGTCACTCGGCGCGAGGGAAATCTCCGCCGCCGCGGCCAAAGCGGCGTACGCGCCTCGCCTGCCCGCCGGGTTGCGGTGCGCCAGAAGTTTTTTAGTCGCCAAACGCACGTCGTTGATTCCTCTGAGTAACCAATTCCTCGATGCGACCATCTCCGTTTCAGAGTCGTACGGCGCAAACTCCTGTGCCGCAGTGGCTGAGGCGGCGGAGGTTAAAACCGTGGCGATCAACCGCGCCGCTAACGGTTCAGACTCGTCTTGCGCTAAGTAGTCGAGCGCAGGTAACGCCGCCGTGGCGAGACCGGCGGCGTCGTGCGGCGTGCGGTTCGCAGCTTGTTCCGCGTCATCCTTCGCGGCGGTTTCCGCGGCTTGTAATCCGACATCCGCAGCCTCAGCGGCGGCGACTTCGTTTTGAGAAGTGGAGTCGCCCAACGTCGCGAGCGCGGCTAAACTCGCGGCTCTTAATCCAGGCACGGCGGCGGCGAGCAGCTCGTCAATAGCGGCGGTGGAGAGGCGTTCCACTAGTCGGGATGGGATGCCACCAGTCGCCACAGCTTCAGCGACAACCTCCGTGCCCGCAGCAGAGATAAACACCGCACACATAGCGAGCGCGGGAAAGAACACAGGGGATTCGCCTTTCGGAAGCGCGTCGTCCGTGCCGTCCGGGCTCGCGTTGACGGACGCATTTCGCAACGCAACCTCCATGGCGTAGACATAGGATGATAACCGGTGCGCCACGTGTGTCGTTTTGATTCGTAACTTCGCCTCCACTTCGTCCGCATCACCGGACACGTCACTCTGCACTCCGTCCACCTCCGAAAACTCCAGCAACGGCGCCAGTGCTTCCAAAATGGATAAAGCGTCGCCTGAAGTGGACGCGTTGGCGAGCATGGGAATCACCGCCAGCGCAATCTCATGTGCTACGGGTAGTGTACACATGGCATCCCCAAGCGCGTGGTTCGCCGCCGCCGGGACCACGTTGGGTACCGACGCGAACGCAGAGAACACAAGCAATCCTCCTTCCGGAGGAGGGTACGAAAGCGCGGCTCTCGTCGCGATCGCGTTGCTCGAAGGCAGAGACGGATTTTCCTTGGCTTGTCGTTCGTTTTTGGGAACAATCGGAGGGGCGACCTTGTGCGCGCCATCAGCGGCGTGGCCCAGGGCTCCTTTTAAGGATTCGACAAAGGCTCTTAGGGTGATTAACGCTGCCGATCGTACCTGTTGTGGTGTCACCATAGAGTCCATGTCGTTCGTGTCTGCGTCTCGCACCGTGACCCTGGCCAACGCGGTCGGGCCATCCACCGCTCTGGCCAACGAAATTACAGCGTCAATCGCGGTCGGTCGCTGCACCAGCGCTTGCGGGGGTAAATCCACGAGTAAGGATTCCCGTAACTCGGTCAACGCGGCTAGGAGTAGTGTGGTCTGGTCTGCGTATGTGAGCCTTACGCCGAGCTCGAAAACCCGCTGCTCGTCACTCGGCGCTAACAGGATGCGTTCCAATTTTAGCGATCCCGATTGCGTGCGGGTAACCGTTTCCCGGTCCAACGCCGCCGCCTCCTCCAGAACGTGAGCGCGCATCGCCGCCGCCCTGTCTGTGTCACTAGCGTCGTTCCCAAGGTTGTCGTGCTGTCGCTTTAGCCGCCAGTAGGTTGCGGCGAGTCGCGGGTTCCTTAGGAACAACTCCTTGGTCTTCGCGTCCAAAGTTGGAGGGGCAGATTCTTTCAAATCTGAATCCGACGTAGCGTCCTTCTTCTCGAGATTATATTCAGCAGTACCACTACTCTTGGCAGGTCTTTCCGCCTTCTTCCCCTCCTCCTTGTCCGCCTCGGAATCACCTGACGCGTCCCCACCCGCTCCAGCCGCGGCTTTCTGCGCCGCCGCGGCGTACGAGGCTTGCTTTGAGGATGTCCTTGCTGGCGACGCGGGTGCCGATTTTGGTTTGTCGCCAGATTGCCCTCCCTTTTCCCAAAACAAAATCAAGCTCTCGATGGATGGCGATAGATGTTCGCCGCCGTCGGAGGATAGGTCACGCAAGAACCGGTCCGCGCCGAGTTCCAGTAGTCGCTCTACAGAGCTGGGGTCCTCAGTCGCGACCCGGCGGAGCATTTCGAGCACATCCTTGTCCTTGTCACTACTCTCTTCAAAGTTGAACCACTCCAACAGCGCTCGAAGGATTGGGAGATTACGCCCGACGTCGGATGCGTTCAGCAGGCCATTGTCCAGCTTGAACGCCAACGACGCGAGCGCGCGCTCGCGGATATCAAGCAGCGAGTGGCGCAGCTTCGTGGTCAGTGCGCGGAGCGCGGAGCCGGGGGAGCCGTCGTCGGACATCGCGCCCCGTAGTGCGTCTTGCCAACGTTCGCCACGACCTGCTGATATCCGTTGCCGTTACCCGCAGCTGCGAGATTTATCGGTCGAGCCGAGGGAACACTCGGGTCCGGAGGCTCGGTCCAGACAAAAGACCGGGCCAGTTCCGCGAGTTCCGGTTCGTCGAAGACACGAAGGACCCTTCGTACTTCCGAGCGGGCGCGCGCGCGTTTAAGGGAGCGCGGCGCAGGTGTGATGGGAGAGCCCCGCCGCCCGAATGGAGAAACCAAAAAAAAACACAACGATTTTTGAATTTTTCGCCAGAGTATCTGGTATCGTTATCACCCGTTTTGAACTCAAGATTAAACAGTGAATACTCGACTTTTTGCTGGCCCGAATTTGCCTGCAGAAGTTTTTTGCGCTGCCACCTCGACTCTGGATCGCATCGGACCGTCGCCATTGCCTCTCGCGCGCGCAGGCCCCGCACAAGGCCGGCTGGGTGAACAGCCGCGTTTATTAGACAGTTCGTAGTTAACAGCGCCTGCACAGTCATAAAATAACCCCACCATGCTTCGCAACGCGGTCTCCGCGTACGGCGCGCGTGTCACGCTGGGTGCCGCCGCCGTCGCCGTGCCTGCGGTCGCGTCGTGCGCCAAGGATGACAAGAAGGCGAACACGGTGACGTCGAGCTTCGACCCCGAGGCGCTTGAACGCGGGGCGAAAGCGTTGAGAGAGATCAACTCATCGACGCACGCGAAGAGGGTACGTATGGGCAATAATTATGGTGTGACCGACGAAGCGCGCTCCGATCGCGACAGATCATCTTGACGATCTATAGTGTTTCGATGCATGCGCCGCTTCCGAGAACGCTTTTGAGTCCTTCAGATGTACCATCTACAGCGCTACCATATACAGCTGTGTCATTTTAAAGCAAGGCCATAATACTAACCCTCCATACCCCTTACACCAACCCCCACCCCCAACATACTACAGGTCATTGAGTTATCCCATGCGCAGGAAGCAACGAAGCAGCAGGAAGCGATGGCGAAAACCGCCGAGATGCAAGCGGCAACTGCGCAACACCAAATCGCGGCGGAACGCGAGCGCGGGGAGCAGCAACGGCAGACTGACCAGAACCGGTCGCAGCAGCACGCGCAGATGAAGCAGTACGAGGATGAGCTGGCGAGAAAAAGATACAACTCGGAGCACGAACAGACGAGGCAAAGGAACGCGGAGATGGTGCAGATGCAGGAGGACGCTAGTCGGCGGCAAGAGACGGCCCGGCGACAGACGGAGGAATCAATCCAACAAAGCAGACGTGAAACCGACCGCCGAAAAGCGGAACACGAACGCGAGTTGATCCGTGCCAAGTCCATTTCCGACGCGGAGGGAAGGATCGCGGAGAACAGAGCGAACGAAGACGTGATTCGAAGGCAGATGGTGGCGAAAGTGGAAGCCGAGATGGGGAAGGCGTTGGCGCTTCTGAAGGAGTTCACTGGATTTGTTGGGAACGGATTTAATAGCTTATTGGCGGATGAGAAGAGGGGCGTGGCGCTTGTTGGGGGTGTCACCGCATTAGCTGTTGGTGTGTACGGCGCTAGGGAAGGCGCGCGTATGGGGTTCAGAGTGCTGGAGCGGTACCTGGGGCAACCCAACTTGGTGAGAGAAACGAGCCGGAACGCGTATGGCTTCCGACCGGCTGCGGCTAAGGCGGTGGCGGAGGCGCCCAAAGCAGCGGAAGGAGGTATGACTAATGGTAAAGCTAAAGATGCTATTCCTGTCACGGCTTCTGGTGGTATCCTCGGTGACGTGGTGTTGGATTCGAAACTCGAAACGCGAGTGCGAAGGCTCGCTGTTGCGACTGCTAACACGCGCGCAAACGGCGCGCCCTTCAGAAACGTCATGCTGTACGGGCCGCCAGGAACGGGTAAAACGATGGCAGCAAAACGTTTGGCACGCCACTCCGGCCTCGACTACGCCCTGATGACCGGCGGCGATGTCGCTCCATTAGGCGCAGATGCAGTGACGAAGATCCACGAGCTGTTCGACTGGGCCGGGACGAGCAAGAAAGGATTATTATTATTTATTGATGAAGCGGATGCGTTTCTGAGCAAAAGAACCGGTGCGAGTGATTCAGGGTCTGTTAACTCAAGAAACGGAGGGAGCACTGTTAACTCGCCAGGTGGCGTAAGAGCTGCGTTGAACGCGTTACTGTACCGAACTGGTGAGCTATCCCGCGACGTCGTGCTCGTGATCGCTACGAACCGGCCGGAGGATCTTGACAGCGCCGTTCTCGACCGGATGGACGAATCCATGGAGTTCGGGTTACCGGATGAGCTGACTCGCCAGAAGATGCTGAAGCTTTACTTTAACAAGTTGATCATCAATGGGGAGGACGCTGGTGACGATGTTCCGGCGCAAGGGTTCTTGGGGGCGCTTGGCATCGGCAGCGGGGGGAAACGAGGTGGTGGGAAGAGAGGCACGTCTATCGTGGTGGATGAGAAAATTACGGATGCGGCGTTGATCGCCGCGGCTAAAAAAATTGACGGGTTCTCTGGGCGCGAAATCGCGAAAGCCGTTGCGGGGGCGCAAGGCGCGGCGTACGGGGCTTCGCAGGGTACGCCCACGTTGACCCTCAGCATGTTCGAGGAGGTGATTGACACGAAGGTGAGGGAGCACGCCAACCGAGTTGGGGGGTTCATTAGATGAATTATTATTTGAAAGTTTTTTGTTACTCGTATTTTGAATGCTACCTCCTCTCCCTTCTGTTTTCCCTCGAAGCACCCGTTCCGTCCCCAATCCCCTCGACGTCCATCTGCGACGCCAACCCCTCCGTGGCTTCCGCGGCTAATCTCCCCGCTTCCCTGGAAAGCGCATCGAACCAAGCCCCAGCTCTCAACGCGATAACACTCCCAACCTGGTAGTACCACCGGTACACGGCTTGTTTCGCGTTTGAGCGCAAAAAGTCCGCCGCCTGGCACTGCGGGTTCATCCAGTTCCATATTTTGTGACAATTTTGAGCGGAGTGCCAGTTTTCAGCAAAAGTGTACACGCCGTAGGTTGTGCCAACGGTGAGCGATGACACCAACACGCACTGTGACAGCGCAAATAATAACGGCGCATAATAGCCCCTTTTATTCCGCCCAAAAGGCGAAGGCTCGAACCAATCCACCCCGAACCGTCCGTGCGCGTAATGGAGCAATCTGGATTTCAAAATTTGAGAGTCGATCAAACTTCGATCGGGGCCGTCGCGAACGCGCAACCCTCTGTCCTTACACAGCGCCTGGGTTTCCGTTGTAGACAAGTATTCCAGTTCACTCCGCTCTTCAAGAAAGTGCTCATCTTCGTGTTGGCTGAACTTGGTGCGCTTCGAGAGCTTCTGAGCGGCGCTGCGTAACGCTTGCGCTCGGTTTTTTCTCCGCCCGTTCACGTCGCGGTCGATTCCGTGAAAAAAAGCAGTGATGCCTGCGCGTTTTCTCCAATAACTGTTAGACAAACCAGTGCGCTCGAACTCGCCGATTAACGTCTTTTTATTAGCGCTTACTTTCTTCCACAGGTGTTTGCCGGATCGGGGTGACTGTTTGGTCTCATCATCGTCCCCATCGCCGTCCCGGGGGATACCCCCGCCGCGCGCAAACAGATTAAACAAAGAAATGGATGGAAGATTGTCCCGAAAACTCCGTCCCCCAAACAAACCGCGTCCCCGGGGATTCCGACCACGTACATTCGCCTCGACCGGATAATCTCTGCGACCGCCCACCGCGTTGGCATCCACAGTGGTCGTGGTGCCGCCCGTTTGTCGTCGCACTGCGTTCCCAGCGCCATCAACCTGCGCCTCGGCGAGTGTACTCGGCGCATTTCGTGAATTTCGGCGATTAGTTCGGCGCGTGCGCTTGCCCCCCCCCGATACCGCACCAGACTGCGTTTTCAAGTTTTCCCGAGCATCTCGCTCCGTATCGTCGCTGTCATCGTCCCCCGAGTGGAACTCAAGCGGGAACTCCACTAAAAGCTTCTTCGCCGAACGCTGCTTCGGGGTCAAATTCTTGGAATCATCATCGACTGATTCTCGTTCACGACAAGTTTCGCGAAACGAATTCCCGACCCGCGCCGCGACGCGGGGTATACCGACACGAGGCATGGTACGCGAAGTGACGAGTGACTCCGTTGAAGTTACCCGAGCCACTTCGCGGAGTGTGACACACCACAGAGCGTGCGTGGTGCCGGTGTGGGCGGTGACAAGGAGAATTGACACAGTAAATTGCGTGCCGAGTCGTCGAAAGATGGATGTTAATTTCTCAGTCAATTTCTACTCGCTTCACCCCCTCTTCTTCGCCGCTCGTTGCTGCGCCATCTTCTTCCGCGCCGCCGCTGCGGCTCTGGCTTTTTCTCGAGCGGTGAGCTCCGTGGGCGGTCGTTTAACCGTCTCTTCCGGTGCCAGATCACACCCCGGGTTCCCCACTCCTAGGACTTGCGGTCCATCTGGATCATACTCCGGCGCGTCAGCCCCGCAACTAGATTTAACCCGTCCACTACCGTCCATCAGCCCCTCGCTCCACACTAAATCGGTCCACTCCATTATCCCAAGTCGCCCGTCGCCGTCCGTGTCGGCGGCGTTGAATTCTTCCCGCAACGTAGCACGGCACAATTCTTCCGAATCGTCCCACGCGCAAACCTCATCCGCGACGTCGTCGAACGCCAGGGTTGCGGTGGAGAGGTTTGAGTTGTCATCAACCAAGTTATTCCCTGGGTCCTTCGCTACTATCCGGCGGAAGGATGCGGCCGCGACGGAGGTCCAGTCGTAGGTGAGAAGCTCATCAGCGTTCGTCTGGATTGTAGAGTCACTGGAATCAGGGTCATCGGATTCCGCGAACGAGCCTCCTAATGGACTCGCAAGCACCGCCGCGAGCGCCGCGTTCCGCACAAACGCGCTTTCAGTGCCTCCCTTGTCGTTCGTGATCGGCCGAATCAGCGATAGCCACTCTTCAGGCGCCAGCTCAGCGCCGTGGTCTCTTAACGCTAACTCCAGAGCTTCAGCTGACACACCTGACCTCTGAGAACCTTCACCGCCTTCGTCCCCCCACATCCCATCCACGTCGCACTCTTCCGCCTCGTGACAAGCCTTGGACGCGGCTTCGTCCACCGCCGCGACTAGCCGCGCGGTGCTATTCTTCGCGTTCTGAATCATAGCGTCACCCGCCTTGGCGTCGTCGTCGTCGTAAAACGACTCCTTCTCCGCTTCTTCAAACGCGGCGCGGAGGCAGGCTCGGCGTACGGCGCCTAAGGTTCCGTATGCTTGAAGACGTTCCACTACCTTGGTTGCGAGCGCATCTGCGTGCGATGCTGCACCCCTTTCCCTTACCCAGTAGTGCTCGCTCGCGGCGGCGCAGCTCATCCTCTTTTCCGGGTTCGGTTCAAGTAAGGATTTTAACAACGACTTCGCGCCAGGTGTCAAGTTCAAGTCATCGATAGGCACAACAGGCCGTCCTCGTCTAATCGCCCGTAACAGCCCTTCCCGGGTCGGGTCCCGTCCATCACTCAGCGCGTCCCAGTCCGCGAACGGGGGTTCGCCCGCTAGTAGCATGTACGCCACCACGCCAGCCGCCCACGCGTCTACTTTGAAGTCGTAAGGACGTCTTCTGGTCATCTCCGGTGATAGGTACGCGTACGTGCCGCACCGTTCCGTGAGCAAGTCCCCTTGGTTCTTGATTCGAGCGGCTAGGCCGAAATCGCTTAATTTAGCCCTCCGACTCCCATCGGGCTCGATCATGTACAGAAAGTTTGCAGGCTTGACGTCGCGGTGCACGACGCCATGCGCGTGGCACGCCGCGAGCGCTTTCAGCATGGCGCGTATAGTAGTAGCCGCGGCGGCTTCCGTGAAGGGGGCCCAAGATTCAAGCTGAGAGTTTGAGGTATCGTCGTCATCGTCACTTAACCCAGAAGTTCTTGAGTCGTCGTCTTCATCTTTACTCTCATTACTCGTTCCGGTTAATAAATCTCCGCCGTCGCAGAGATCGATTAAAAGATGCACTCCCGCGGAGTCTTCAAACGCGTCGTGAAGGGTTACTATATCCAGCGAAGGCCCTAGGGCGAAGTGTAGATTCACTTCATCACGAACCTTCCTCTCCCATATACTCATAGCGTCTCCAGTCGCGTGCTGACCCTCGAGGCTCTGCGGCCCGGCTTTTGGAATCGTCTTCAGCGCGAATCTTCGTGAATCTGAAATCCTGGTGCATAATCTCACGACACCCATGGCGCCCCGTCCAATAGGTTCCCCAAGAACAAGCGCTTCATCCGCGTCTCGTCGCAAACCCAACGTGAAAGGTTCGATGGTTTCGAGTTTGGTGTCGATGTCGCTGGAACGAACGCTGGCTCTGGTAGAAAGATGTTGCACCCTTCGTCGGGTCGTTCGTGACTGTTTGTCATGACGAACCGACGGTTGTTTCGATGTCAGATTCGAAACGCTGGCGTTGAATGCGCTGTATCCGCAACACACCATGGTTCCACGCGACGCACAGCTGTGTGCCCGAACCAAACACGTCCACAAGGGATACCCTGGCGAACGTCACAGGAAAGCCCGTAACTGCGCGCGTAGGGAAGTGGAGAGCAAGAGCCCGATCGCGTGACACATACGCTTTTTCGATCTCGAGCGAGTCTGACGAGGATTTTAGCTCGATTGACATTTAGATTTGCAATTCACTTTCGTCGCCGCGGCGCGATGTCCGACTCGGACGACGCCTCCCCCCCCCAATTCGTGCGTTTGGAGGATGAGATCTCCGAGGAGGAGGTGGACTGGGAGGACCCTTCGGACGGTGGGGTTTTGACCAAGGTGCTGGGTGCGTGCGAGTCCGGTTCTGGTGATGCGCAATCGCTGGTTAGTTTACTCCGATCGTTAACCGTCTCAATCGATAGCAAAGGCGCGGAGGGCGACACGGCACTGCACAACGCGTGTTTATACGGCCACACACACTTAGTTCAAGTGTTGCTGCAGTCCGGCGCATCGGTACAGATCAAAGACAACGATGGAGGGACGCCCATGCACGACGCGTGCGCGGGTGGGTACTTTGAAATTGTGTGTTTGCTGATAACTAGTTTGCGGGCATCGTCGGAGGGTGAAGTGTTGTCCGCGGTGAACGCTCAGGACGGTGACGGCGAGACGCCGTTACACGTCGCGACGAGGGGTGGTCATGTAGAAGTCGTCAAAATCCTACTCCAAAACGGCGCGAACAAGGAAACGAAATCGGAAGCGGGGTTGGTGCCGCGGGATTACTCGGTGGAAGGGAGTGAACTAGATCATTTGATGAAGATAGAGCAAGCTCCGGGGACGCCGAAATAGTCAGGGTTTTATGGAATCCATCTATATAAGATACATCCTACATAGATACCTC
>TARA_B110000977_G_scaffold85951_1_pt1 | contig 13971 bp, 14 predicted proteins | sample TARA_B110000977 | Tara Oceans TARA_B110000977 (sample SAMEA4397798) | marine metagenome | biome: Polar Biome; feature: [SRF] surface water layer (ENVO:00010504); material: water (ENVO:00002006), including particulate matter (ENVO:01000060) such as... | depth 5 m | reverse complement strand
TCAGCTAAGTCGGCGAAAGAATATGGATCGCACGATCAGCAACCATGTCTTTGGCAGCCGCCCCATACGCGTCCATATGGGCCGATTTCGCATGTGCGGCCAGCGTCTCCAAACTTGACCACTTTTCCACAACAACAAACGTATCTGGACCGAAGGCTGTTTGCGCGGCACCTGCGTTTTGACTGTCTATTGTGGCCTCATAGGCGATGCACCCGTCCTCAGCCAATACAGCTGGAACATTTGCATTGAACAACGACAGCACTGCCGCCCGCTGTCCGGGCTTTGTGGTAATAATGGCAAGCACATGGACCAATGACATGACGAGCTCCTTTTCGACGCATTAGGTGAGGTGAAAAAATTAACAACATGTACCACGATAGACAATCGTGACCGGTCCCACACGCAGTATTTTTAACAAGCGCATCTTTAAGACTCGGGGTCCCCAATCTGACGACGGGCGACAAGCAATACCCAAGCTGCGCGACATCACCGTAGATAACTGTATATTTGTTCAGATGACAGCTATGGATCTCCACGAATTGATTAGCGTGTGAGGTCACTAGTTGGTAACGAGCATCTAAGGAAACCCGCTTACATAAGCGCGCTTATGCGATTGCGACCTCACTCCCAAAATCTCGCGGTTTTCCGGGAACTCGACACCTGACAAAGCTTCAAAAGCCATGCTTAAGCTGTAGCTGGAAATCTAAATGTAGCTTTGGCGCAGCGATCAGAATGCGGTAACAATGGTTTCCCGTCTTCTTTCAATTGATCGGCGGGACTTAGCGCGCTTTACAAACAAGCTAATTGCATCCACCTGATCATCGTGACGCCCCTCCGGAAACCCGATTAACTCCCGCCGGAGCTCTTCAAAGTAAGGCGCGCCACGAAGCAGAACCAGTGTCCCATTTTCCAACCATTCCACAGCTGTTGCGAACCGCTCTTGCTTAGACCCGTGAACCCCAATTGTCTTGAATTCGAATAATTCCTCGCGCCTCAAATCGTTGACCAACGCTGATCCGTTTGCACTGTCTTCGCCCAGTACGAGTGTCGGCTTCCATTTTTTATGGTACTGTCATGCAGCGGCCTTCAGGTCACCAAACTTCATCAGCCGCCTAACGACATCCAGGACAATCCACATCTCGTCATCCCAAGCAAATGTTATCCCAACGGAGTAATCGCAGTTGGGCCCATCTTTGATTGCGGTGTCCCAAGTCTGCACGACTTTGAGAGGGCCAATATCACCGCCATCTCCATCCAAGACTGTCACCTTTGAGAAGTCCAACATCGTACTTCCCGCTGAAGCAGGATCTTGTTGATATTGAGTTCGGAAAGCCGCTTCACCCATGTCAGCCTTGATTTGACCCAACACATCGATACCTTCGCGACCTGCCGCAAGCGCCTCACCTTTCTCGCGCGTCCAATTGTAGTTGTAGTACAGACGATAGGTTTCTTCCTTCTCTGCAATCGCTGGGAAGTTCACATGCCTAAATGTTCCTTTCTCCAGCAAGTGAGCAATCAGATCATCCTGATGAAGGCGTTGTTGAACGACAATGACACTCCCTACCCTTTTATCGTTCAGGCGTGTGTAGAGCGTATCATCGTAAAACCGGCGAACGTTTTCACGATTTGCATCTGAGGTCGCATCGCTGGCTTTGAGAGGATCATCCAAGATGATCAAATCGCCACCGATGCCCGTCACAGACCCGCCGACCGTAACGGCTCGACGCCCTCCCCCAGCACTCGTCTGGAATTGTGTTACGTTATTGACAGCGGGAGGCGTTCCAGCCTCCGGAAATACGCTCCTGTAGAATGCACTCGTCACCAGCTTGCGAAACAAGCGAGCGTGATCGGTCGCCAACGCATCAGCATAGCTCGCCACCAAAATCTTTGATGCGCCATCACTTCCAAGGATCCACGCAGGCAACACAATCGATGCAGCAATCGACTTAAGGTATCGCGGCGGCATCGTGATAATGAGCCGTCCGCCATCCGTTGTTGCTGCCTCTTGAAGTTCAAAACAGAGCGTTTCGATGTAGTTGTCTTTCGACAGCATCGTTCCTGGATGTAGGACAGCAAAAGCATCCTTTATGAAAACGAACAGGTTACACCGTCGGATAGCATTTGCGTGAAGCTTGGCCTCATGCGGGCTAATGTTCTGCATTATTCGCCCCCCCCTTCCTCAGCCGGTGGCACCGTGACATCGTGCAGAGCAAGCATTTGTTCGATCGCTTCCAAGTCTGCTGCGAGGTCAGGTGTTGTCCCATCATCACCGAACGCGGATTGCTCTCTCATGTTGTTCATCATTTGCAGAAGTTTGAGTGCCTGATCTGTTGCCTTAGGATCGCCTTTCAGCGCGTCGTTCATGACGCGGCGAAACAGTGCTTCGACCTGACTGATCTTCTTGACCTTGCCACCTTCGCGCAAAGACACCTTTTTGCGAAACACATCATCGATGATTGTGTTTACACCCTTGCAGCCTTTCGGGCGCCCTTTGGGGTTACCAGACTGGCCAGGTTTGAAATGACCAGACTTAGGCGGCTTTCCGTAGCCAATTTGCTCATCATCCTGCGGCGCGGAAGCAGTGGCCAAGGTCGGCATTGCTAGGCTTTCTGTGCGGGTGTGCCAATGGCTCGTTTGATTCTAGAAAATAACAAACAGGCATGAAAGATTTAGGCAATACCAGTTACATCGTGCTGGGTCCGAATTTTTATCTGGGGGTGCTGCTCGCCTGATCTCGCACCCTAAATTGCTCGACCCCATCCCAACCAAGTCAGTGTGTCCTGCGTAGAACCGTGGGGCTTGTATTCAGCTCCTAGAGGCATCGTGTACCCCAACTCCTGGATCACGCTAAACAAATGATGGAAATTCACTTCACCGTGGTCAGGGGCTGCACGGTCGGGGATGCTGGCGAATTGAATATGGCCAATCTGCTCCTTGAGATTGGTCAACTTGTTGGTCAGATCGCCCTCCATAAGTTGGACATGGTAGCAGTCAAACATCAGCTTCAGGTTCGCGGCATTTACTTGCGCCATAATCGCGACAGCCTGATCTGTGGTTTGAAGAAAATAACCTGGCGCGTCATAGCGGTTAAGCGGCTCAATCAGGATCGTGACGCCCTTGGTCGCGGCAAGTGCACAAGCGTATTTCAAGTTCTCAACGAAGGTGGCGTGCGCGTCTTCACCGCTTGCGAAACCCGCCATGACGTGGATGTTCAACGCGCCGATATCGTTTGCGTAGGCGACAGCCTGATCAATCGCTGTGCGCGCTTGTGTGATGCGGTCTGGCAAAGCTGATAGCCCGTTATCGCCCGCCTCCACGTCACCGCGCGACGTGTTCAGCCCGAGCATCTGAAATTCGGTCTCCGCTAAGGCGGCTTTCACTTGCGCCGGATCCGTGTCGTAGGGCCAATGGCATTCCACAGCGTCAAAACCAGCGGCTTTGGCAGCGCGGATCGCATCAGGCAAAGACAGGTCTGCCCACAAGAACCCTAGGTTTGCGGAGAATTGCATTAGTCGTCCCATTCGATATCAAAATGCGTTACCAAATCGCTGACTTGCGCATCATCCAACATGCGCGCCGGGACCCCGCGCATCATCATCGCCAGCCGCGCCGTGTCTTCGAGTTCTTCAATCGCGTTGCAGGCTGCCTCGACGTCTTTGCCTGCAACGACAGGTCCGTGATTGGCCAACATCACCGCTGATCGTTTGCCCGCAAGCCCGCGAACCGCCTCGCCCATCGCTGGATCACCGGGCCGGAAAAACGGCAGTAGTTTCACTTTACCCAACTTCATGATCGCATAGGGCGTCATCGGTGGCAGGAAGTTATCCGCGTCAACATCCTGCACCATCGACCACGCGACTGAATGACAGGAATGCAGATGGACAACTGCCCCCGCCGTGCTGCGCGTATCGTAAAACGCGGAGTGCAGCGGCATTTCCTTAGTTGGTGGATCGCCCCCGATCAGCACGCCTTTTGCATTAAAATGCGACAGTTGCGCGGGGTCCAGCCGTCCGAAACTGGTGCCCGTCGGGGAAACCAACAAGCCACCATCATCGGTGCGTGCAGAAATATTACCGGTGCTCCCGCCTGTCAAACCGCGATCAAAAAGGGATTTTGCCAGAACACATATTTGTTCGCGCAGGGCCGTAGTCATGTATTGGAACCCGTCAATGTGCTGGCCGCCTTTTCAAAGTAGTCAATACTGCCAAAGTTGCCCGATTTTAGCGCCAGCACAAGCTCGCTACCTGCCCGTAACGCAGGCACACCGGGGTCAATCTCTGGTCCAACTTCCAAGCTCGACAAGGCCAGCCCTTCAATAACCGCACCGGAGGTTTCCCCTCCAGCTGTTAACAGTTTGCGCACGCCTGCCTTGGTGCAAATCCGTGCGATGTCTGCAAAGAACTGCTCAAACGTTTCGGCGCTTTCATCGCGGCCATATTTGGATTGGGCAGATGCAACCATATCGGGATCAGCAGAGCTATAGATCAGCGGCAGCCCGTCTGTATCCATTGCCCACTGCGCGGCCTTCTGTGCATTCATCTCGCCGTCAAAGAGCATGTCAGCAGTGATCTCTAGCGCGTCATGCGACGCTTTGTGGTGGGCGATTTGGCCGCGCGTCGCGACAGAACAGGACCCGGACAGGATCACGCACTTGCCGCCCTCGCCTTGCCACGTGGTGTCCGCACCCACAGTGATCCCGAAATTTGCAGGCAGCCCAAGCGCGGCGCCGGATCCGCCGGTGATCAGCTTTAGGCCCTTGGCGGCCGCCCCGATCTGCATCATGTCCGCGTCTTGTAGAGCATCCACAACGATCAGACGTTTGCCGGCGTCTGCCTGTGCATCAAGGCGTGTGCGGATGGCCTGCGCGCCGGACAAAACGGTGCTCGCATTCACATGCCCCACTGGCCCTTTTGACTGTGCGGCTAGCACACGGCGAATGTCAGGGTCGGTCATTGGGGTCAGCGGGTGGTTTTGCATTCCGCTTTCATTCAACAGCACGTCGTTCACGAAGAGATGGCCTTGATAGATCGACCGCCCTGTTCCCGGAAATGCGGGGCATACGATAACGGCGCGCGCGTCTAATGCGTCAGCTAAAGCTTCAGTCACGGGCCCGATATTGCCGTCCGCTGTGCTGTCGAAAGTTGAACAGTACTTGAAATAAATCTGCTCGCATCCCTGTGCCAGCAACCAGTCCAACGCGTTAAGGGATTGCACAATCGCGTCAGCCGCCGGAATGGAGCGTGTTTTCAATGCGACAACCCCCGCCTGCACGTGCGCTTCGGCAGGCCCATCAGGCACGCCACTGTATTGCACGCAGTGCATCCCCTGTTTGGCCAATGTATTCGCCAAGTCGCTGGATCCGGTAAAATCGTCGCCAATGCATCCCAGCAGCATCACGCATCCCCCGGCAAAGTCAGACCCGCGTTGCGCGCGTAAACCTTGGCCACAGCAGAGTCATCCTCGCCCCCAAGACCAGAGCCGGATGCCGCAAGAAACTGCTGCAGCGCCGCGGCCGTCAATGGCGCGCCGAACTTGGCGGATTTGGCAATATCCAGAACGATCCCAAGGTCTTTTGGCCAGATGTCTACCGATGATTTCGGGCTGTAGTCCCCGTCCACAATATGCGGTGCGCGGTTTTCCAACATCCAGCTGGTGCCTGCGCATTGGCTGATCACCTCAACGAACTTATCGGGGCTAACCCCTTGTGTCATCCCAAACGTCAGCGCCTCAGCCATTGCAGCAATATGAACGCCAGCAAGCAACTGGTTCACGGCCTTGATCGCCGATCCCGCGCCCGCTGCGTCGCCCAACCGGAACACAGTTTCGGCCATCGCATCTAGTGCTGGTGCCGCGCCGTCAAAGGCAGCGGGCGTGCCTGACGCCATGATGCTAAGCTTGCCAAGCGCTGCCTTTGCAGCACCTCCCGAAATTGGAGCGTCGAGATAATGTAAACCCAATTCGTTGCAGCGTGCTTCCATGTCTTTGGCGAACTCTGGCGCAACGGTGGCGCAAGCAATAACTGTTGCACCCTGTTCTAGTTGTGCGGCCCATCCTCCGTCACCGAACAAAACGCTTTCGGTTTGTGCGCCGTTCAAAACGACCACGACCAGACAGTCGCACCGTGCGGCGGCGTCAGATTGTGCCTCCAATTGCCCACCCTCGGTTGCGAAACGGGCAGTTGTGTCCGGGTCAATGTCGAAGCCCTGCACGCCGTGGCCTGCGCGCAACAGCGATTGCGCCATACCATACCCCATAGATCCGAGTCCGACGATAGATGTGTTGTTTGTGCTCATTTTAGTAATCCTTCAGTCGGTCCATTGCCGCAGGATGGCCGCCGCTAGCTTGGGCGTAGCAAAACAGATTAAATGGCCACCTTCGTCAGGTGGGACCAGCAATACGCCTTTGATCACGCAATCGACGGGACGCGATTGCGGCCAGATTATTTTCGGTGCGATCAAATCTGATCGGTCAGGACGCCTGTAACCGCTTAAACAATGCAGACGTGTCCCAACGCCCACCACCCATTTTTTGGACGTCCTTATAAAACTGATCGACCAGTGCAGTGACGGGCAAGGATGCCCCGTTTTCGTTCGCCGTAGACAGACAAATTCCGAGGTCCTTGCGCATCCAATCCACCGCGAAACCATGTTCGAAATGGTCGGCCAACATGGTCTCGTAGCGGTTGGACATCTGCCATGACCCGGCAGCGCCTTGGCTGATCACCTCAACCACGGCGGCGCCATCAAGGCCCGCTTTGGACGCGAAATGCAGGGCTTCGGACAGCCCTTGGACCAAGCCTGCAATGGCGATCTGGTTGCACATCTTGGTCATTTGACCCGCACCACTGTCGCCAATGCGACGACACAGTTTAGAATAGACGTTCATTACAGGTTCGGCCCAATCATAATCGGTCTGATCGCCGCCACACATGATCGACAATGCGCCGTTTTCGGCGCCCGCCTGACCGCCGGACACGGGTGCATCTACAAACGCGATCCCGCGGTCTTTGGCGGTGGCGTAAAGCTCGGCTGTGACTGCCGCAGAAACCGTCGTGTGATCTACGAATGTACTGCCTTCTGACATGGTCGCAAATGCACCGTCAGGGCCAAGGCATACGGCGCGCAGATCATCATCATTCCCCACGCAGGCCATCACCATTTCGGCGCCATCCGCTGCCTCGGCAGGTGTTTTTCCAACACTGCCACCATGTTCTTTCGCCCACGCGTCAGCCTTCGCGGTCGTGCGGTTATACACAGTGACCGCATGACCTGCTTTGGCGAGATGCCCAGCCATCGGATAGCCCATTACCCCAAGGCCCAGAAAAGCAAGTTTTGTCATCGTTTTATCCATTATTGTTAAAGCCTGTCTTGCGGTGTTTGCCCCGCAAAAAAGGCATCCAGATTATCGAGCGCGCGAAATCCCATCGCATCGCGGGTTTGGCGCGTTGCACTTCCGACGTGGGGTAACATGAACACATTGTCAAAGGCGGCTAAATCAGGATTTCCACCTGGTTCAACTTTGAAACAATCAAGCCCGGCAGCCGCAACATGCCCGCGATCAAGCGACGCCATCAACGCGTTCTCATCTATCAGCGCACCACGTGCCGTGTTCACGATAACAGCGCCCTTGGGTAGCAATGCGAAGCGTCCGGCGTTCATAAGATTAGTTGTTTCAGGCGTCGCCGGACAATGCATCGACAAGAAATCAGCAACACCCAGCAAGCTTTCCACCGTTGAATGATACGTCGCAGCTTGCGCAAGATCCGCCGATAATTCGCTACGATTGTAATAATGCACATCCATGTCGAACCCACGCGCCTTGGCGGCAAACGCACGCCCTACACGGCCCATGCCAATGATGCCGACACGCGCACCGGTCACCTGTTTACCGACCATGAACGCAGGCGACCAACTGTCCCAGCCGCCCGTACGCACAAGTCGATCCCCAGCAACCGCATGACGGGCGGCCCCCAACATCAACAGCATCGCAAGTTCGGCGGTGGCATCCGACAGCACATCGGGCGTGTTCGTGACCGTGATACCGCGGGCGGCCAAGGCCGGCAGATCGCAGTGATCCACACCAACAGAATGGTTCGCTACAATCTTCAATCGCGGGTCAAGCTGCGCCACCACATCGGCCGAGAAGTGTTCTGAATGGCACGGGATGATCCCATCAAACGCGGCACTTGCGGCGATGATGTCCTCGGCGGTTCCGGGCGTGTCATCGTGATTGATCACAACCTCATAGTCGCGCGCGGCACGTTCGAGCGTCGCGTCAGACAGGCGGCGGGTGATCCAGAGGCGCTTTTTTGTCATTTCTTACGGATGCATTCATCGTAGAAATCATAAACTGCCATGCCACAAACAATGATCGCGATGATCATAAACGGTGATCCACCGACAAACCCTGCAAAGCCGGTTGAAATACTTTGCGACAACCCGCCAATAAAGATGCACAGACCTGCTGTGCCAAATAGGCCCACAATCAATTTCGTGATGTATGACATATCAACTCCTCTTTTATTCTACTGTTTCGGACAGATGTTTTTGCAACCAGCCCGCAGTCCGCAGCAGACGGTCATCTTTTTCTGCGGGTCCAATCAGTTGCAAACCGATGGGCAATCCCGTTTCACCAACCAACAACGGCAGGCTTACGCAGGGCAATCCGGCCAAGGTCCACAGGGTGCAGAAAATCGGATCACCGGTCCCTTTGCCAAAATGGGGTGCTTCGCCCGCGGCAGAGGGTGCAATAATCGCATCATAATCGATAAAAAACGCTTTGAAAAACGCCTCAGCGGAGGCTTTGACGGCGATTGCATCGTCGTATTGCGTTTTGGTAATGGTGCGCGCGCGGGTGATCACAGGCTTCAGCGTATCGCTGATCTGGTCCCAATTGCCATCAAATACGTCGGCCTGATGCCGTGCGATTTCGTACTCGTGGATGCAGGCCTGCACACCGACCAGATCGGAAAGTGTGTCTGCTGCGGCCATCTTTTCGACTGACGGTCCAAGGATTTCGAGGACAGAATCTATCCCGCCGCGCGCATCTTCGCTTAGACGGTCATTGAACGGCAGATCAAACCACGCCAGCGCGGGCGTCACAGGCGCGTCTGCGGCGACGCCCGCCGACATATTAGGGCGCGGGCGAGCAAAGCTAACCGCGTCGCGTTGATCATATCCGCCGATGGCGTCGGTCAACAAGGCAACATCGGCCAGAGATCGACCAAAGCAGCCCACCTGATCCAAAGACACAGACGTCTGTAAAATACCATCACGCGAAATTACACCGCGAGTGGGTTTGAACCCGAAGGTGCCGCAAAACGAAGCTGGCCGAATAACGGACCCGTTAGTTTGCGTGCCAATTGCCAGCGGCACATGCTGTGCGGCGACAGCGGCGGCAGACCCGCTTGATGATCCACCGGGTGAATGATTGGGATTGTGTGGATTGCGGGTTTCGTTCGCATGCACAAATGCCAGCTCTGTCGTCACGGTTTTGCCCATGATGACGGCACCTGCCTCCCGCAGCAACTCAACCAGCCGCGCGACATGGTCTGTTTGGCGACCCTCAAAGATCGGCGTTCCGCGCTGGGTCGGCATTTTGGCCGTGTCGATGATGTCTTTCAGGCCAACTGGAATACCGTGCAGAGGCCCTGTCGCCAGTCCCGCGATACGGATGCGATCACATTCCGCCGCTTGGGCAAGTGCTGCATCGCCATCCAAAAACGCCCACGCCTTGATCGTTCCATCGGTTTCGGCAATCCGCGCAAGGCACGATTTCACCAATTCGACCGACGATAATCGACCCGAGGCGATGGTGGCCAGCGCCTCGGATGCGGTCAGTTTGTAGCTATCCTTAATCACGGGATGTAGGGCCCAAAGAGGTAATCAGGGAACCACAGTGCAATACCGGGGAATGCGTACATCAAACACATCGTGAGGATCACAATGCCAAGGTAGGGCATGATTCCACGGAAAATATCCATCAGCTCGATCTGGTTTTTGAGCACCCCTTTTAGATAATAGGCGGACATGGCCATGGGAGGGGTCAGGAACGATGTTTGCAGGTTCAACGCGATTAGCATCGCGAAGAAGTACGGGTTTACACCGAATACTTCGAGGAGAGGCAGGAAGATCGGCACGAAGATGATCAGGATTTCCGACCATTCCAACGGCCAACCCAACACAAAGATGATCAGCTGTGCGAGGACGAGGAACTGCCAAGGCTCCATGTCCAACCCACCAACGAAGTCTGCAATGATGTCGTGGCCCCCAAGATAGGAAAAAACCGACGCAAACGTCCATGACCCGATGAATAACCAACAGACCATTGCAGTGGCTTTGGCCGTCAAAAACACGCTTTCCTTCAGCTTGGTCCATGTCATCGAACGGTACAGAACCGCCAAAACCATACCACCAAGTGCGCCCATGGCGGCAGCTTCGGCAGGCGTGGCCAGACCACCAAGGATCGAGCCCAGAACCAATCCGATCAACACAGTCAATGGGACAAAAGATTTTAACAGATCAAGATAGATTTCGCGAGGCGGAGGTGGGTTTTCCGTCGTCGGCTTTGGCGCCAATGCAGGGTTAAAGTATACGCGTACGATGACATATACGATATACAGGCCTGCTAGCAGTAATCCCGGGAAGAGCGCAGCCGCATAGAGGCGTAGCGGGGACAGGTCCGCAATCGCGGCATAAACGATCAACATAATCGACGGGGGAATTAGAATTCCCAAGGTCCCGCCTGCGCAAATCACACCTGCCGCAAAGCTTTTGTCGTAGTTTGCATTTGCCATCGCAGGGAAGGCCAGCAAGCCCATAAGTGTCACAACCGCGCCTACGATACCGGAGGCCGTCGAGAACACCGCGCAGGTGAGCAAGGCCGCAATCGCCAGTGAACCGGGCAGGTTTCGCGCCGCCATATAGAGCGAGAAAAACAACTTATCGACGATATTCGCTCGTTCCACGACATAACCCATGAACAAAAATAACGGGATCGCCACGAGGATCGGGTTTTCCATGACCGAATAGGTGTTTTGGTTCACAAGGTAGAAGATGTTGTTGTTGAAAATATCGCTGAAGACCTCAACCGATCCTTCACGGTGGTAGGCATAATAGCCAAACGCGACACCCATCGCGAGCAGCGTAAAGGCAATCGGAAAGCCAAGGAGAACCAGCACAATAAACAGCGCCAGCATCATCAGCGCGACTTCGGGGTTTGTCATCTTTTTATCTTTCTAGAAGCGCTTGGGGCTATTTGTTGTTGTCACGGGCTAAGGAGCTGATCGTTTCAAGATCGGCGTCCGACAGAATATCTTCGGTCTCACGCACATCGACCAACCGCTCGGGCCACACGCCCGTGCGGAACGCCATTACACAGCGCACCAGTTCAGATACCCCTTGGAAGGCGAGTAAGAAGCCAGCAATAGGGATTAATGATTTAAAGAAATATATCTGGATACTGGCGGGACTGTTAAAGCTCACTTCTTTGTAGCGCCAGCTGTCTGATGCAATTTCCCAGCCGTACCATGCAAGCGCGAGCACACCAGGGAAGAAGAACAGAAAATAAAGGACAAAGTCCAACGATGCCTGAACTTTTACTGGAAACAGACGGTACAAGACGTCGGCTCGCACATGCGTGTCCTGCGCTAAAGCATAAGCCCCACACATCAAGAACAGTGCGCCATACATCTGGATCATCATGTCAAACGCCCAGACAGTCGGGGAGTTTAGAACGTAACGGACAAACACCTCATACGCGATTGACAGGGTCAGGATCAGAATGCACCAACCAAAGGCGCGACCAACCCAAAGGCTAAGGCCTTCAATTGCGTGGACAAATTTCATGTGTGTGCTGCTCCCCTCACAGATCAAGCGGGCATTCTTTGCGGCCCGCCTCCAGTCATTCCAAGTGCACAATGCCCGAGCGCCAATGCGGCACCCGGGCATTGTTGAACCAATTCGCGATTAAGCGAAGTAGTGATCGTATGCCAGCTTGTAGTCAGGCTGGTTGAGGTTCAGGTAACCCATCACTTCTTTGGCGTATGCCATCTGGGATTCCATCACGCGTGCAAAGAACGGATCCTCGCCTGCAATGCGGTCAGCAACTGTGTCCCACGCCGCCAACTGTGCTTCAAGAACAGCCTGTGGTGTGCGGTGAACGTTCACGCCGTCCTGTTCCTGAAGCTTGGTCAGGTCTTCGGAATAACGCTTGGTGTTGCCCCAATAGAAGCCGGAGCTTTCAGCCATAGATGCATTGCGGACTATCGCCTGATGCTCAGGCGACAAACCGTTCCAGACGTCTTTGTTGATCGTAACCTCAAAGCACTCTTGGCTCTGGTGGTAGGATGCGAGCATGTAGTCTTTGGATACATCCTGCATACCGAAGTCACGGTCAGATGTCGGGTTGTTGTATTCGGCCGCATCGATCAGGCCGGATTTCATTGCAGGCTGGATTTCGCCACCTGGAAGCTGAACAACAGACATACCCATTTGCAGCATAACGTCCGCCGCCAGACCGACTGTGCGGTACTTTAGGCCGTTCATCTGGGACGCATCTGTGATCGGCTCGGAGAACCAGCCAAGCGGCTGCGCTGGCATTGGTGAGTTGAAGAAGGACACAACGTTAAGCTGCAAGTCTTCCATCAGTTCATCGAAAAGTTCCTGACCACCACCAGCGTGTATCCAGCCAAGCATTTCCTGTGAAGACCAGCCAAAGCAAGGGCCTGTGCCGAACAATGATGCAGATTTCGCTTTACCGTACCAATATGCGGAGACGTAGTGTGCTGCGTCCAGAACGCCGCGGTGAACCGCATCTTGCATCTGGGATGTTTTCACAACGGAATCCACGGACAGAACTTCGATTGTCAAAGACCCGCCAGACATTTCGTTGACACGGTTTGCGAACGACTGTGCGTTCTCAAGGAAGATACCGCCGCCCCATGCCGCTTGCATCTTGATGTTTACGCCGTGACCGTCTGCGATAGCAGGCGTGGCCAAAGCTGCGGCGCCAACAACAGCGGAGCCACGCAGGAATTTTCTGCGGTTCAAAGTCTCTTTCATAGTTCCTCCCAAAGAATGATGTGCTTTCGTCCCTTATCGGATCCGACGCACCAGGTTTTTGAACCTCGGGGTGAAATCATATGCAAAACCGATCCTCCCAGAACGGCCGTGCCCGTCAATAAGCCCCGCGGTCTTCCGGACTCTAGAAGAAGTCACGCACTGCACAAGTGCAACATTGCGCGCTGCGTCGCGGCATGGCCGCAAAATATGTCGCCCGCAGGTTTTTGAATTTGCACCACAAAGCGGCGAAGGGTTTGAATCTTTCAACTGGAAGACACTTTTTACTATAAAGTTATCAAGGTGTTAATTGAAACCACGTCTGGTCAGATTAAGACTTCAAAAGTCCAAATTTACAGCAACCTACACAGAAATACTGAACTAAAATATTGGTGAACTTTTTTTACCAATTCGTCCATTTCGCCGGCATATGCCCCAGATCATGACCAAATCTCATGTCAGCCTCGTCCAGAATCAAGCTTTCCAATCGTCATCGACGCTGCTTTTGGCAATGGCTGGCTTCGCAGTGATCGGCTGCCCTGCACAATCGCGCCGACATTGCGAAACCACGGGCGATAAAATATAAAATCTATCCGGTGACAAATGTGCGCTCGAGCACCTGTGACTGGATCGACGGCTCACGCCCGTATTTGACGATAACCGTGTGCATAAGAATGCCGTCTTCAAATCGGGTCTTGTCACGCTTACGTTCCGGTCTCCCAACTCATTTATGCGGCCTTTCGCTCAAATGCCAAGGGGCTTTTGCCGCCGAGCGATGAGTGGCGACGGCGCAGATTGTAGAAGCCATTGATATACTGGAATATCGCGCCTTCCGCCTGACGGCGCGTGTCCCAACGATTACGCCAGATCAGCTCGGCCTTGATGGATTTGAAGAACGTTTCCACCATGGAAT
>TARA_B110000977_G_scaffold100332_1_pt1 | contig 13978 bp, 17 predicted proteins | sample TARA_B110000977 | Tara Oceans TARA_B110000977 (sample SAMEA4397798) | marine metagenome | biome: Polar Biome; feature: [SRF] surface water layer (ENVO:00010504); material: water (ENVO:00002006), including particulate matter (ENVO:01000060) such as... | depth 5 m | reverse complement strand
TTTGTTGACCTTACAGAGGCTGGTATTGCTGGCAACCGTGCAAAAGGTATCACTGGCCCAGGTTGGTGGACATATTGGACTGCTGGTGGACGTCACCACGCTGAATGCTTAGTACCAATGAAAGTAACCGCAGTTGCTGCTGGTGACTTAGGTGTTACAGGTGATACAGCTGATGAAGACGCGATTGTAGCTGACGCATAAACAAAATGAAATTAACAGAATCAACCTTTCTGTTATTTGCTTCGAAGTATTACGACAATCCTAATTGTACTGATATAATCGAATTCGATGAGGACTTGAAAAGATTTCAATATTTACGTAAACTATTTGGTAGATATAGACAAGATAATGATTTGAAAGAAAGGTTGATTTTGAACCACTTGATCGTCATATATAATATTTTTGGACCTGAAGCAACTAACATGCTCTTTATGAAGCTACATGACTATCACGAGTATTTAAAGCCGTTCGTAGAGTATTTAAACTTTATGCCTCTGGTAATAGAATATGATGATGTTATGCTTAGTAAAGATAATATTATTTCAGATGTAAACATAAGCGATAAGCTTAGAGGAATTTAACAAATGGTAGTAGATCTATTTTTAGTCTATCAATTTATACGCAGGCTAGCCACACCATTTGAAAAGTGGGAAGCTTACAAGCTAAGTATTATTGACAAAGACGGCAACGTGCTAATGAAATCAAAAGAATTTACTAACTCACGCCAAAGAAAAGCATGGGGTATCTTTGATAGAATGGTTGCCAACTTAAAGAAGCTTTTAGCTAAAGTTCCAGGTGGTAGTTCTAGATTTGCAACCTATGCAGCTGCATTGTATCTTATTAAAGAACATAAAGCATTCACAGATGAGTCGATGTTAGAAGACATGACTGAAGAACAGATGAATGAATCTACTGAATTATTTTTAAGTAGGTATAACCATTCTATCATGATCGCAGAAAATGTCAACAAAAAAGATTTAGAAGAAGAACCTGCTAATAATGTAGGCGGTGGAAACATTGCTGGCATGGACGGTGGACATATGTCTAAAGCAGGTCAAAAGAAATGGACTTCCTCAAATAAAACTACTAAAAAGAAAAGACTTAGAGATATTATTGGAGATAAACTATGATCACTTTAGAACAATTCAGCGCAATGATTCCTTCAAATAAAGAGCCAGAAGCTTGGTATGAAGCAGCGGTTCCAATGTTTGAAAAATATAATATTAACACAAGCAATCGTATTGCAGGTTTCATGGCCCAGTGTGCTCATGAGTCTCTAGACTTTACGCGTTTGGTTGAAAACTTAAACTACTCAGAAAAAGCACTTAACTCTGTGTTTGGACGTTATTTTGGAAAGGGTAAGCGTAATGCAAAAGACTATGCACGAAATCAAGAAAAGATCGCAAACTACGTCTACCAAGATGAGTTTAGATCCAAACGAGGAGCCTTGGGAAACACAAATGCCGGGGATGGCTGGCTCTTTAGGGGTCGAGGTATCAAGCAGCTTACAGGCAGAAATAATTACACACAATTTGCAAATACGGTTGACATGACAGCTGAAGAAGCTGCAGATTACGTGTCTACGCCAAAAGGTGCTATTGAGTCTGCGTGCTGGTTCTGGGCTACAAATAAGTTAGAAAAGTGGGCAGATGCTGGCGATAATAAAGGGTTAACTAAAAAAATTAACGGTGGTACTATTGGTTTAGACGATCGTAATCGCAGATGGAACGCAGCTCTTGCGATCCTTGGCGGTAAAGCACCAGCTAAAAAGGCAACTAAAACCTCTTCTTCTGCACGCACACTGCGTAAAGGTATGAAGGGTGATGATGTAGCTAAAATGCAAAAAGTACTAGGTGTAGGAGCAGACGGAGACTTTGGTTTCGGTACTCAAACTGCAGTTAAAAAATGGCAAAAGATGAACGGTTTAACAGCCGATGGCATCGTTGGTCCAGCAACTCAAGCTAAAATGTTTAGTTAGTATAAATAGAATATAGATATTTAATTAAAGGAGGCATTAACATGTCATTAGAGAAAATTATCGCAGCTGCAATCGAAGGTGACGCAGTTGAGCTTAATACAGTATTCGGAGAAGAAATGCAGAACCGTATTTCTATTTCTTTAGAAGAAAAGTATAAAAAAGCAATGCAAGAAAAAGACGACGGCGAAGATGAAGATGACGACGAAGATGAAGATGATGACGACGAAGATGAAGATGAAGATGAGTCGCCAAAAGCAAAGAAAAAAGCTGAAGACGAAGACGAAGATTAATTAATATGCCGTCATTTTTATATTTCGGCATTATAATCATGGCAATGGGTGGAGGCGGAGCGATTTACTACAAATCTACCCAGGCCAAAATTGTAGAACTTGTACAATATAATGCAACATTGACAGCACAAGTAGATCAGATCGCTCAAGTTAACGAAAAAAACTTAGCGACTATCGCTGACATGCAAGCAAACTTCGAGCGTCAAAGAGAACAGTTTGATACGCTCCAAAAAGATTTCGCATCTATTCAAGATCAAAAGAACGAGTTGCAAAGCCGCTTAGGTAAACATGACCTCGGTGCTTTAGCCGCAAATAAACCTGCACTAGTAAGTAGAGTTATTAACGGTGCTTCTAAAAAAACTTTCCGTTGTTTTGAATTAGAGTCAGGTGCAGAACTTACAGATAATGAAAGGAATGCTAAAAATGCAAAAGCGTTTAACAGCGAGTGTCCTTGGGTTTACGATGATCTTATCGCTAGCGGCGTGCTCGTCGAAGCCGATAGTGGAACCACCGCCCAGAGTGATAACTGAAACTGAATACATTACCCCTTCTAAGCCTATTGTGTCAGAGCCTAGTCAATTGTCTATGCGCGACATCGAGTTTATAATTGTCACACCAGAAAATGTAGATGAAGTTTTTGATAACCTGACTGATGATAAGGTAATCTTCGGAGTAACAGATAAAGGCTATGAAGATATAGCTTTAAATCTCGCTGATCTCAGAGCTTATATCCAACAACAAAAAAAGATAATTGGGATATACGAATCCCAGTATGACGAGTAGGCATAGCGTCTATTCCTGTCCTTTTTCGTTATTTACACAAAAATTTATTATAAATACACTTGATTATACTATTTCTTCGGTGAGCTATTACGCATGGAGTTCGCCACTAGCCTCCGTTATCAAAAGGCGTCGTAAAAAGGGATTATAGACGATCATGTCAGACAATCAAACTTGGGAAACTGATATTCGCTTAATACAAAGCGACATTAAACAGATAAACAAATTCTTTAATAAAGTTGAGAAATCTATAGATCAAATGGCTGAGTTATCTAAGAACGTAGCTGTGCAAAGTGAGGTTTTAGATAATACAAAAAATAAGTTAGAAGATGTAGAGCGATTAATAGACGATTCTAACCGAACTGATGGACTTAAATTAACTGCAATGAGCGACAGACTAGAAGAATACCGTCGTTCAGCAAGAGAGGATCATCAAAGGTTAGCAGATCATAATGCAGACAAGCGAAACGCTACACACAAAGAGATTCTAGATCGTATTGATGCCATGGAAAAATCTGTACATTCCCGCGTCAACGACCAGAACAAGAAGGTTAATGCTCTCGAGAATTGGCGCTATTACATGATGGGTATGGGCGGTGTTTTACTATTGCTAGTTGCTCGTATCAATTGGCCAGATTTGTTCGGTTAAAGTGTGTACAACGTGTTGGTTCAGTGTATAATGGTATTATTACTGAAAATGGAATCAATACACAATGGTAGACTTTGTAGACATACAATATGCTCAGATGCTTTCTGGCAGACTAGATCAGTTCAAAATAAGGAACACGAATCCTTATAAAATCAACTTTCGTTGCCCTATTTGTGGTGACAGTCAAAAGTCACGCTCAAAGGCTCGCGGTTGGTTATTAGAACGCGATAACAAGTTCTCATTCTATTGTCACAATTGCGGTGTTTCACAAGGCTTCTCGTTCTTTCTTAAAGGACAAGACCAACAATTGTATAACGATTATGTAGCTGATAAGTTTACAGGCAAAGCAAACAACACTATCAAAGATACAAAAACAGATGATCAGTTTAAGACTAAATCGCCGGTGTTTAACAAAGTAAATCCTCTTGCTAAGATCAAGAAAGTTTCTCAGTTAAAGCACGATCATCCTATAAAGCGCTACATCGACAAGCGCAAAATTCCTTCATATCACCATTATCGTTTGTACTATGCACAAAAATTCAAGACATGGATTAATACTATTATTCCTGATAAGTTTGAATATGTGGGTAAAGACGAGCCACGTTTGATCATACCATTTCTTGATGAGAACGGTAAATGCTTTGGTGTGTCTGCACGTGGTTTTGATCCTGACGGAATCAGATATATAACTATAATGTTTGAAGAAAGACCAAAGATATTTGGACTTGATACAGTAAAGTTTGACGAACCATATTACATTGTTGAAGGTGCTTTAGATAGCATGTTCCTTGAAAATGCCATATCTATGAATGGTGCTGAAGGCAATGGCAATAGTGCATCAGATAACGCAGTCTATGTATTTGATGCAGAACCAAGAAATAAAGAAATATGCGGCCGCATGGAAAAGGTTATCAAATCAGGTTTCAAAATATGCATATGGCCATCTGATGTTCCAGGTAAAGACATTAACGAAATGTATCTTGCAGGAGTTAATCCTGAAAAGATAATAGAAGAAAACACGTATAGCGGTCTAACCGCAGAATTGAAATTAGCGTCATGGCGCAAAACTTAAGGACTATAATTTATGTATGCAAAACTTATCTCGTATTCACAGGCCCCAGATGACGGGTTTATTGGACTAAATACACCTGAAGATCTTGTTGCTTATTGCGCAAGAGTATCTAACCCTAATGCCCAGATTAATGCTGAAACTGCTCCAAAGTTGCTTAACTATTTAGCGAAGCATAAACACTGGTCACCGTTTGAAATGGTCTCAGCCTGTATCGAAGTCGAAACAACGAGAGACATTGCTCGGCAACTATTACGCCACCGTTCCTTTTCGTTCCAAGAATTTTCCCAACGTTATGCGGACGTTCGCGATTTAGGCGATCAAATGGTGGTTCGTAAGGCACGTCTACAAGATACTAAAAACCGTCAAAATAGTATTGTTACAGATGATATGAAGCTCCACGCAACGTGGGAAATACATCAGCGCAAAGTATGGCAGTCAGCAATGGCAGCTTATAACTGGGCTATTGAAAACGGTATTGCTAAAGAGCAAGCTCGTGCAGTAATGCCAGAAGGTAATACGCCATCACGTCTATATGTTAATGGAACACTGCGTTCTTGGTTGCATTACATCGAGCTACGTTCAGCAAATGGAACGCAGTTAGAGCATATTGAATTAGCGATTGCTGTAGCTGATGCCATCGCAAAAATCTTTCCATCAGTAGATAATTTTATTGAAAAATAATTTATTTTTGTTTACATTTACTGACATATGTTGTAGATTAAGTGATAAATACACCTACCAATTGATGTATGTCGTTGAGTAAGAATTCCGAAATATAGTAAAGCACGTCGCCTTTTTGGCGATGCGCTATGCTTTACACACAAACACAAAGAGGCCGTCGAATGTTAGAAGCTACAAGTATGCACACACCAACAGATTTACCACCAAGACTAGTTAATTATGTAACCAAACGTGATGGAACAACAAAAGACTTTGATGATACAAAAATTACTCGCGCAGTTGATAATGCGATGCGAGGCACTGGGATTAAAAGTAAAAACTTATCGTCTGAAATTACTGGTGCAGTTGTAGCACAAATCAACGAAGAAGCAGAAGACGTGATCGTTGATGTTGATACTGTACATAAAACAGTAGAAAATGTAATCATGGATATGGGTCTACACGATTTGGCTCGTGAATATATCTTGTTTCGTTTTAATAACAAACCAGACATCTTTCGCAAACGCGCAGCATTAAAACCATATGAGTACCCACAATTAGTTGAGTACACTGATGCTATTCGTCACTCATATTGGGTACATACAGAGTTTAACTATTCTTCAGATATTCAGGATATGAAAGTACGAATGAAACCAGAAGAAGTTGAAATCGTAAAGAAAGCTATGTTAGCTATCTCACAAATCGAAGTTGCTGTTAAAACGTTTTGGTCTAAGATTGGTGATCGTTTTCCTAAGCCTGAAGTAGCTGCTGTTGGTATTACATTCGGTGAGTCAGAAGTACGTCACGCAGATGCATATTCAAATCTAATTGAAATCATGGGTCTTAACGAAGAGTTTGAGAAAGTTGTAGAAGTGCCTGCAATGAAAAAGCGTATTGCTTATCTTGAGCAAAGCATTGGTTCACCTGCAGATGATAAAGACTATTTCCACAAAATTATTCTATTTTCTATGTTCGTGGAAAACGTATCTTTGTTCTCACAGTTCTTAATTATGATGGCATTCAACAAGCATAAAAATGTACTCAAAGGTATTTCAAACGCAGTTGAAGCTACATCAAAAGAAGAAGATATTCACGCTCGTTTTGGTTTTGAGCTTGTTAATATCATTCGCGAAGAAAATCCTGATTGGTTCAATAAAGACAGTAATGCAGAAGTTAATCGCCTTTGTCGTGATGCTTTCAAAGCTGAGTCTGCAATTGTAGATTGGATCTATGATGATTACGATCTAGATTTCTTACCCAAAGCAACAGTTAAAGAATTCTTGAAGCACCGCTTTAACCAGTCTCTAAAAGCTATTGACATGAAGCCTTTGTATGAGGTAGATGCTGAAGCTATTGCGAGTACTGAATGGTTTGTAGAAGAAATTCTAAGCACTAAAAACGTCGACTTCTTTGTTAAGCGTTCAACCGCATATTCAAAGAAAACAAAAGCATTCACCGAAGATGATCTCTTTTAAGGAAATATATGATGAAAAAATACAAAAAATTCTATTGGCTAAATGATGACTCACGCACTTTCTTGTCGCGTGGATACTTAAAAGAAAAGCCAGAAACCCGTATCCGAGCTATCGCTGATAAAGCTGAATGGTATCTTAAGGATATGGCAAAAACAAAAGCAGGCAAAGCCAAATATGATGGTTTTGCTGATAAGTTCTATGACTATATGGGTCGTGGCTTTTACTCGTTGGCATCACCTATTTGGGCTAACTATGGTAAAGAACGCGGTCTTCCAGTCTCGTGCTTTGGTTCTTACATCGATGATAGCATGTCAGCAATTCTATTTGGTCATGCTGAAAATGGTATGCTAATGAAAAACGGTGGCGGCACATCAGGTTATTTTGGTGCTATTCGCGGACGTGGTGCACAGATCAGTGATTCTGGCGAGTCTTCAGGTTCAGTACACTTTATGCAGATGTACGATACTTTGGCGTCAGTTGTATCGCAAGGTTCAGTGCGCCGTGGTTTCTTCGCAGCATATCAAGACATTGAACACCAAGACGCAGACGAGTTTCTAGATATTGGTACAGAAGGTAATCCTATCCAAGGGCTTACAACTGGTATCACAGTTAGCAACAAATTCATTGATGAAATGAAAGCAGGCGATCCTGAGAAACGTCGTTTGTGGGCTAAGGTACTACAGCGTCGTTCTGAAATTGGTTATCCTTATATCCTATTCTCAGATAATGTAAATGACGGTCGTCCTCAAGTCTATAAAGACAAAGATATGAGAGTATGGGCTTCTAATATGTGTGCCGAGATTGCGTTGCCATCTTCACACGAGGAAACGTTTACTTGTGTACTATCGTCTCTTAATGTATTGCATTGGGATGAAATCAAAGAAACAGATGCAATTGAAATATTGACTATGTTCCTTGATACAGTATGTGAAGAGTTTGTTCGTAAAACAGCTGGTCAAATCTATATGAAACGTGCTCGTGATTTTGCTATGAAACACAGAGCTCTTGGTGCTGGTATTTTGGGTTGGCATTCACATCTTCAGTCTAAGATGATTTCTTTCGAGTCAAAAGAAGCAGCTCAGTTAAACCTTGAGATTGCTAAAACAATGCAAGAGAAATCATACGCAGCTTCACGTGAAATGGCTAAAACATTAGGTGAACCAGAATTACTTGAAGGTTACGGAATGCGTAATACTACTACAATGGCTATCGCTCCTACTAAATCATCAAGCTTTATTCTTGGACAAGTATCACAATCCATTGAGCCAGAATTCTCTAACGCTTATGTTAAAGACCTTGCTAAAATGAAAGTTACTATTCGTAACCCTTATCTTAAGGAATTACTTGTATCTAAAGATCAAGATACAGTTGATGTATGGGACTCAATCAAAAACCGCGATGGTTCAGTACAACACCTCGAATTCTTAACAGAAGATGAACGTGCAGTATTTAAAACATTCTCTGAAATTAGTCCTACAACTATCATTGACCAAGCAGCGATTCGTCAACAATTCATTGATCAATCACAGAGCTTAAATTTAATGCTTGATCCAGATATGACTGTTAAAGATATTAACGCTTTGTATTTGTACGCCAATGAAATGGGTGTGAAAAGCTTATATTATGCTTTCTCAATGTCAGCAGCTCAATCGCTAACACGTAAGCGTGTAATGTCTGCAGACTGTGCAGCGTGTGAAGCATAAACATGGATTATTTACAATACTTCGTTGATACAGTAAAAGACTTTAAAGATGACGGACGTTATAGAGTCTTCAATGATATTCTAAGGGAGCGTGGTAAATTTCCTCGCTCTCTATGGTACGGCAAATATGCACCTAAAAATATAGTTAACTGGTGCTCAAACGACTATCTTGGTATGGGTCAAAACCAATATGTGATAGATGCTATGCATACAGCTCTTGATCAGACTGGTGCTGGTTCTGGAGGCACAAGAAACATAGGTGGCAACACACATTACCACGTCACTTTGGAACGAGAGCTTGCAAAATTACATGACAGACAATCAGCTTTGTTATTTACAAGTGCTTATGTTGCAAATGAATGGACCTTAGTTGCGCTAGCAAGAATCATACCAAATCTCTGCTTTGTTTCAGATAGCGGTAATCACGCGTCAATGATTATGGGTGTTAAGCATAGTAGAGCTGATAAAATCATCTTCAAACACAATGATCTCGAAGATCTTGAAAAAGCACTTAAGACTGTAGTAAAAAATAAACAAACTCCTGTAGTAATATTTGAGTCTGTTTATTCTATGGATGGCGATTGCGCACCTATTAAAGAGATTGTTGCACTTGCTCATAAATATAACGCAATGACTTATATAGATGAAGTTCACGCAGTCGGCCTATATGGTGAACATGGCGGAGGAATGTGTGAAAAATTAAATCTTTACTCTGATGATATTGATATTATCAATGGAACATTGGGTAAAGCATATGGTGTACAAGGAGGTTATATTGCAGGCGATAAATCAATTATGGATGCTATTAGATCAGTGGCAAGTGGATTTATATTCACCACCAGTATGTCACCTGTGTTATGCGCTGGGGCACTCGCCAGTATAACATATCTAAAAGATCACAACGAAATTAGAGTGAAACTCATGGAAAGAGTTTCTAAGTTAAAAACAATGCTTGTTGAAGCAGGAATAAATATACACGAGAACGCTAGCACACACATTATTCCTATTATGGTTAATGACGCGTTTAAGTGTAAAGAAGCATCAGACAGGCTATTAAATGAATTCGGTATATACATACAACCGATTAATTCTCCAACAGTGGCAGTAGGAACTGAACGTTTACGTATAGCTCCCACTCCATATCATACCGATGTAATGATGGTGGAATTAGTTGAAGCACTGAAAATTGTACTCAAATGAATCAATTAGAGCATGCATTTTTTGGTAAAAAGGAAGACAATATTATGAAAAAGATTATGAAACCATTCTGGTTCGTTCTTGGCATTATCTTGGTAGGCGTAGCCTATCTTGGTGTGATTGTACCAGGGTTACCGTGGAGTACACCCATCCTTGGAGCAACATTTTGTTTTGCCAAGTCCTCCGATCGTTTTCACAACTGGATTATGAACCACAAAACTTTTGGTCCGTTTGTTAAAAATTGGACAAAATACAGGGTTTACCCGACAAAAGCAAAATATCTTATGGTGGCAGTAATGTCCTCATCTCTTGCTTTTCTATGGTTTACTACTGGAAACCCAAAGGCAGTACTTTACCTTGCGATTACTATGGCATTGATTGTATTTTGGGCATGGAGATACCCAGGTTCACAGGCAGAAGCTGAAAAACGAATTAAGCTAGGTAAGAAAATTGGCTGGCTAAAATAGTATAAATAAACACAATACACCTGCCCCGCCTCTCAACGATGCGCCTCTGGGCGGGTTTTACACAATGTTTTTGATGAGGGGTATATAATGTCGAAACGAATTCTTATTACTGGTGGCGGCGGGTTTATCGCTCACCATCTAATTAACCAGGTACTGAAAAGAACAGATTGGGAAATTGTTACTGTAGATCGTTTAGACTACAGCGGTAATCTTAACAGATTGCATGATCTTTTACAAGAACGTACCCCAGAAGAACGCAAACGTCTTCGCACAATCTTCCATGATTTAAAAGCAGAATTTAATCCAATGCTCGTTGCAGATATTGGTCCGTGTGATATTATTGCTCACTTAGCAGCAGGTTCACACGTTGATAGATCTATTGACTTTCCAATGGAATTCGTAATGGATAACGTTGTTGGTACATGTAATATCTTAGAATTCGCACGTAAACAAGATAACCTTGAACGCTTCCTATATTTCTCAACTGATGAAGTATTTGGTCCTGCACCAGAAGGTATTAACTACGACGAATATGATCGCTATAACTCAACTAATCCGTATTCAGCTTCGAAAGCTGGTGCAGAAGAACTTTGTGTGGCGTATCAAAACTCTTATAACATGCCGATCTATATTACACACACTATGAACGTGTTTGGTGAACGTCAGCATCCCGAGAAGTTTATTCCTATGACTATCCGCAATGTACGAGATGGTGGTAAAGTAACTATTCATAGTGATGAAACTAAAACAATTCCAGGTTCAAGACATTACATCCACGCTGAAGATGTGGCTGATGCTACTTTATTCTTGCTTCAACACGAAGGTACGCTAAATATCACAAATAACTCAGGAGTCAAATGTCCTAAGTTCAATATTTGTGGTGCAACAGAATTAAATAACTTAGAGCTCGCGCAAATGATTGCTGATGCTCAAGATAAACCACTTAACTATGAATTTATGGATTTCCATAGTTCTCGACCAGGACATGATTTACGTTATGCCTTAAGTGGTCGTAGAATGAAAGAAATGGGATGGGAACCAAAGCCAGTACAACAACGTATTGCTGAGGTAGTTAAATGGACTTTAGAAAATAGAAGGTGGTTAGACTTATGAGCTTTGTACAATTTATCGAAGGCGAATACAAAAAGGTAAAGAATACCTTTTCAGATATTAATGAACATATCGAATTGTTATATACATTGGGTATGGAATGTGATAAGATATGTGAAATGGGAGTGAGAGACGGTGCAAGTACAAGAGCATTTCTTAATACTAACGCTTCATTAAGATCATACGATATCGAATTAAATCAAGAAGTAGTCATGTTGTTTAACAGAGCAAAGCAAGTAGGTAAAGATGTTACATACGAAAAAGCTAATGTCTTAAACATCGATATTGATCAATGCGATTTGTTATTCATTGATACATGGCACTCTGGCTCACAATTAAAAAGAGAACTAAAAATCCACGGTAATAAGGCTAATAAGTATTTGATATTCCATGATACTCAAACATATGGCTGCAGAGATGAAAAAGAAAATTGGCGTGATTTTGCTGATAAACGACCAATGCCTAACGAAGGTTTAATCGCTCCAATCATTAACTTTGTTATTGAAAATCCTGAGTGGAAATTTAAAGAATTTAGAACTAACAACAACGGACTTACCGTACTAGAAAGGACTAAGTAATGATTGTCGATTGCTTTCCATTTTTTGCTCCAACGGGTGAAGAGCTTTTAAAATTAAGAGTTAATCTGTTGAAAGACGTCGTAGATAAGTTTATCATTGTAGAGTCTGATAAAACTCACAGCGGCAAACCAGTCGTACGAAGATTTCTTGAGATTGCGCAGAAGCAAGGTCTACCTATGGAGAAAATCCATTATGTAGAACACAACATTCCTGAAAAAGAAGACATCGTAATTGAGAAAATAGACAAAATCAATGCTGCTGCTAATGCAACAAATGATGACTCGTTATATGCAAGAGCTCGCGAACGTCTACAAAAAGATGCTGTCATGCAGGCACTGCACCATTTCAATGATAACGATATGTTTATCTACGGAGATGCTGATGAGATCATTAAACCAGAAAATGTAAAGTGGGTTGCAAGAATGGCATTAGCTCACCAAGAAATTATTCTTAAGATTCCTCTAGCATATTTACAAGGTAGAGCTGATTTGAGAGCACACAACCTTGATGAGAGTCCTGTTGTTTGGTGGAAAGCAATGTTCTTTGCAACAAAGAAACAGATTAACAAAGCATCTATAAATCGTCTTAGATGTGGTGCAACAGACTTGCCAATTCGTTGGCCTACACATAATAATACAGTTATTCAGGATATGGGCTGGCATTTTGCTTGGATGGGTGATGCTGATATGCGCCGTGTTAAAGCAGAATCATTTGCTCACGCTTTTGATAATTTTGACTGGATGGAAGATGTTAAGGGTTATCAAGACTACTCTAATTGGGATATGCATCTTGCAGAAGAAGGCCAAGCGCCAGACGGTAACGTTAATCATAAACTTAAGCGCTATCCTATTGATAGTTTGCCATCTATTATTTTCGATGATAAAGATCTTCAAGAGTTTTTGCTTCCAACAACAAAGTTAGATAATGATTTTAAATTCAATTCTTGCGATTGTTTCTGGTGCCAAAAGTTACAATTCCCGTTAATGTACAATCTCGATGGAGAACGTAATTGGTTTGAAGTACCGAGAAGTTGTAGTGTAACTATTAAAGAGTCTTTCCCAGATCGTAAACAAATATTTAGAGATACTGATGAATACGATGAAGCGCGAGGTAAACCAATTGTTGTGTATTCAGATCCTGTCGAAAGATTTGTTTCTTGCATTAACGGATACTTAGTAGAAAAACAACGTTACTATCATTATGGTGAGGACATCTTTGCATCGTTTGGTCGTGTATTAAGCGAATGCACAAAACAAGAAAAGATTGACTTATTCTTTGCTAACTTACATAAGATTTCTTCAAGCCATCAACTACACCACTTCCACCCTCAGGCTTGGTTCGTTGATTTGAAAAAGTTTAAGAAGTTCACTGTGGTTAAGAAGCACGACGTTTCTGAAACCTTTAACGTAACTCATAAGCTAAATCAAACTAAAAAAGAAATCTTAGAAAAGGATTTCTCAGATGAACAAATCGCTTTCATTAAGAAACTGTATGCTGTAGACTACACGTTCTTTGAAAAGTACGGCGATGCAAGTACATAATAAAGCACCAAACGTTGATGTCTTAAGATTAGAGGTTCAGGATCTTAATAGAGAAATTAATGCTCTTTATAAAGAACATGACATCGTACGTAATCAAAACATGATGTTGCTTGAAGTATTATCAGATCTGACCAGTAACGAAAGCTATTGGTCAGAAGATGCAAAGCGCTCTGGTATGGTTTTTAAATTAACAAACGTATTAACGCAAATAAAAAGTAATTTTGGTCAAGATTAAGTGTTTACATTATAGTTAAAGTATTATAAACTGATTCTATAATGAAACAACTGAAGAGACTACAATGACTAAAATGAAAACATTCGTTAAAGCAACGCTCGTTGGAGCTATTAACTTCTCCATCATAGGCGGCATGTGGGTAGCTGGTACAGCGCTCCAGGCATCACAATTACAGCGTGAAGCTGAAGTGATTGCGTCTACTGTAAAGAATGAAATGTTCGCGATGCAAGAAGCTGAATTAGAA
>TARA_B110000977_G_scaffold99642_1_pt1 | contig 14004 bp, 11 predicted proteins | sample TARA_B110000977 | Tara Oceans TARA_B110000977 (sample SAMEA4397798) | marine metagenome | biome: Polar Biome; feature: [SRF] surface water layer (ENVO:00010504); material: water (ENVO:00002006), including particulate matter (ENVO:01000060) such as... | depth 5 m | reverse complement strand
GGAACTAAAATCTTATTCGAAACAGAATTTAGTACTCAAGAAAAGCCAATTTCAATCAATGGATTAATTTGGATGGGAACTCATGAAAACATGATGACCCAAGTGGATAAAAAACTGAAACAAGGCTTTAGGTGTATCAAATTAAAAATTGGTGCTATAGATTTCGAAAAGGAATTATCTATTTTAAAATCCATCAGGGAGAAAAGTAAAACGATAGAAATAAGAGTAGATGCAAATGGAGCTTTCTCTCCCGCAGAAGCTATGGAAAAACTAAAAAGATTAGCTGAGTTCAACCTACATTCTATTGAACAACCTATCAAACAAGGTCTATCCGCAACCATGAATCAACTTTGTAAAGAAAGTCCAATTCCTATTGCCTTAGACGAAGAACTGATTGGGAAATTTAGTTTAGAACACAAAGCAGAAACATTAGATGCAATAGATCCTCCTTATATTATTCTTAAGCCTTCGCTTATTGGCGGGATAAAAGGAAGTAAGGAATGGATTAAGTTAGCTGAAGAGCGTAACATAAAATGGTGGATTACTTCTGCCCTGGAATCAAATATTGGACTGAATGCGGTTGCACAATTTGTTTCTACTAAAGATAATAAAATGTTTCAAGGTCTGGGAACTGGAAAATTGTATACCAACAACATTCCTTCTCCCCTTACAGTAATTGGAGATGAGATTAGCTATATTCAGGATAAAAATTGGAATTTAAGTGAATTATAAAGAGTTTACACATATAACCTTAAACAATAAATTATTTTCAAAAGAAGAGATTCTAGAAATTGAGATTTCAGCCGAATCACATTTGAACGAAGTGTTGCTTTTCCTTAAATTTTGGTTTGATGAGTCGGAAGAAATGGAAGTACAAACTTCTGGATCTACTGGTAAACCGAAACTAATTACTATCTCAAAACAAAGTTTTGTAGAAAGCGCTAAGAATACTTGTGATTATTTAAAATTGGATTCCAAAACCAAAGCTCTACTTTGCATTCCTGTAACATACATTGGTGGGAAAATGATGGTGATCCGTGCTTTGTTTTCAGGTTATAATTTATTTGTGCAAGAACCAAGCGCAAATCCTTTGGAGGAACTGAAAAAAGAAATAGACTTTATTGCAATTACCACTTATCAAGCCTATTACATTGGTGAAAAAAGCGCAAAAGAATTAAAAAAAATTAAGAATGTAATTATTGGAGGGGGAAAAATAAATGATTTTTTTGTGGAGGTAGTTTCTAAACACAAAAACAATATTTATTCCACTTTTGGGATGACTGAAACTGTTAGTCATATTGGACTTAAAAAACTAAATGGAAAAGATAAGTCTGATTTTTTTACTGTCTTTCCAGCATATAAAATAAGTAAGACTGAGGATAGTTGCTTGGTAATTGATTGCCCTACTTTATCAAAATACAAAATAATTACAAATGACATTGTAGAGATTGTATCGGAGCAGGAATTTAAATGGTTGGGCAGAAAAGACAACATTATAAACTCAGGAGGGATAAAAATTTACCCAGAAGAGATCGAAGAAAAACTAGTTCCATTTTTGCTCGGCAGAAACTATTATATCACTTACTTACCTGATGAACAATTAGGAAATAAATTGATTTTAAAAATCAAAAAAAACTCTTTAATTAATGAGGAAGTTGATTTAATATTCATCAATTCAAAACTTGAAAAACATAAAACTATTAAAGAAATAATTTATGTGAATGATTTTGAATACACTGAAACAGAAAAAATCATAAGAAGTTAATACCCTCTAAGAATAACGTAAATTGCATGAATATGTGCAAATACAATAAATGCTCCACCAATTATTAGCATGACTATTACGACTGGAGTAAATAAAACGGATAAAAAAGCTGTAAAAAGAGCGATTGCTAATATCATTACTCCTACTAACCAAAGAATTAAATTTGTTTTAAATGACTCAACTTTTCCTAATGCAATTAATATTCCCAAAGGAGACAATTGAAAATAAAATATAACTCCTAAAGCTAATAGAGTAAGAAAGAGCCTATTTATTGCTTTAGTACGATCTACAGGCGGCTTATCTGCTTTAGTGATTGATTCAACTCTTTTAAAATCTTTTATAGCTAGAGTAATTGATTCTTTTTTGACTAATGGTAATTTTTTTATTACCCGAAATAATTTTTTATTCTTAAGCCTTTCAATTTGAGAAACTCTATTTATTGTGATTTCTTTTTTTTCAATTACAGCCTGCTTTTTCTTATTCATTAAAATAGCAGTGTCATTCGCAACTTCATCTACCTCATTGTATACAGTTAGGTTTTCTTTACTATTTAGTTTTTTATAAGACTTAGTGGGATTAACATACCATCCTTTTTGATACTTACGTTTTTGAAATAGTTTATTTGAGACCACTTGATTAGAAGTAGAACAAGATGCTAAAATAGAGCAAACTAATAAGTAAGAAAATATTTTTTTCATGTTTTTAGCTCAAATATCACTGTCTTTTTTTTCAATCTTAAGTTGCTTAAATAAGCTTACACTCGTTTTAACCCAAATATAGAATAGAATTGGTAAGACAATAACAAAAAGCCAATTAAACTTCCATGCAGTTTCAAAATCAAAATGAACGGCATGTTGAATACTACGGGTTATTCCACATCCTAAACATTCAATATCTAGTAAAATAATTGAAGGACAAAAACTCTGTCCATCATCAAAGAATGTAGCAGGAAGATACCACAAAAAAAAAGGAATGGCTAACCAGATTAGTAATTTAATCGAGTTAACCATTCCGTTTAATTTAAAAAACATTATTTTATCCTTCTCTGTTTACAATAATGAATGCATGTATAATCCCAGGGATTCCACAAAGTAAAGACCATAATATATTAATTACCACTGTTTTTACATCCCAGTCTGTAACTATACCGACAGCTAACCAAGGAATAAAGAGTGCAAGAACCCAAAAATACCATTCAACTCCAGAAGAGGAATTTGAATTTAAGTTTTCCTCAGCAGAAACAACTTGAGTTTCTTGATTTTCTTCACTCACAAATCCTTCAAAATCAGTGTTTTCAAGAGTTATTTCTTCACTTATTTGATTTATTGAATTTCCTAAATCAGGAGAAGATAAATTGTTAAAACTTGAAGCGATCACAGTTTGTTCGAAATTTGATTCTAAAACTTCTGCAGTGTTGTAAACGACTGCTTTTTGAGTTTCAGTAACAACAGAAACATTATTTTGTTCACTTTCATAATCTTCATTCTGAGCAACAGCTTCATTTTTATTAACTTCAGTTAATTTATCTAATTTTTTAGAGTTATTGATGTGCCAACCTTTTTGATACTTTCTCTTTTGAAACATTTTACTTGATACAACTTGGTTTGAAGTCGTACAAGACGAAATAATTGCTAAAGCAATTGAAATTGAAATAATTTTTTTCATAACTGAATATTTAGTAATTTATGATTAATAATCAACAATATACGAAAAAATATTAATTTACAATGCGTTCTTAATTTTTTGAGGCAAGTCTATTTCTACCACATCATAAGATAACTTAATCATATTGGAAATTGCTTCGGCATTGGAAATTCCATGAGCGATAATCACATTGGAGTTAATTCCTAAAACAGGTGTTCCGCCATAACTTTCGTAATTAAATCGTTCGAAATAGTTATCTTCTATTCCTCTTTTCTTAATTATTTCGTAAAAAGACTCCGCTTGTTTTAGAATTACATTCCCTGTAAAACCATCACAAACAATCACATCAGCTCCATCATTAAGAATCCCTCTACTTTCAATGTTTCCAATGAAGTTAATTCTTTCGTTCTGTTTTAGTAATTTGTAAGTCGCTTTGGTTAGCAAATTCCCTTTTTCTTCCTCTTCACCAATATTTAATAATCCAACCTTAGGTTCGCTTATTTTGCAAATATGCTCGGCATAAATAGAACCAATTACTGCGAATTGATCCAACACCTCTGGTTTACAATCTGCATTAATCCCCACATCCAAAATAATTCCATCCTCCCCACTTTCTCTGGGCAAAACACTAGTAATTACTGGCCTAGAAATTCCATCTAGCATTCCAATTGCTTGAGTCGCTCCCACCATCATTGCTCCAGTATTTCCCGCAGAGGAAAAAACATCAATTTTATCAGCTTTTAAATAGTGGAATCCTTTGACAATACTAGAATCTTTCTTTGTTAAAAATGCCTTTACGGGATGATCATTAAAACCTATAACCTCCTTACAATCAATAATATTTATATAGGATTGCGAACAAATTTCTTTTCCTAAATACTGAATTATAGACGCACTTTCTCCAAACAAAAAAAGAGACACAGTTTTTAGTAAGTCATTATGACTTTCTAAAAACTTCTGCACTCCATTTAAGTTACATTCTGGGGCATTATCGCCACCAAAAATGTCAATCCCAATCTTGTAGGATTCAGCCAAATTATACTTCTTCTACTGCTGTTTTATCAATAACAACTTGACCTTTCCAGTACAATTTTTCTTCGTGCCAGTAAGCTCTGTGAGTTAAGTGAAATTCTCCAGTTGTAGGACATTGAGTCAATTGTTGACTTGCTGCCTTGTAATGAGTTCTTCTTTTTCTCTGTCTTTGTTTTGACTGTCTTCTCTTTGGATGTGCCATTTTATTCTATATTATTTTTTTAAACCTTTTAATTTATCCCACATTGGGTTCGATTCGTTCTCTATATCTTTTACCCTTAGTTCTTCTATTCTTTTAAGAACTTCTTTATTACAATCTCCTTCTTGATGAATATGACTTAATGCAACTGAGGTTACAAAATATTCGTAAATATAATCAGCAAAGTTAATCTCATATTCGGATTGATCAAGAAAAACAATGGTTTCATCATCACTTTCTCCTTCTCCAAATTTAAAAAACAATCTGTCTTCATTTTCAAAATCTTGAATTAAATCATCTCCACATCTATCACATTGTGCAGTGTAATGTCCGGTTAAGATTAAATCAAGGATCATCATTGTTGACATTTTATGAAGGTTTACTGTAGCAGTAAATTTCACATTTTCAACGTAATCGTAATTGTAAGCATCAAAGAACTCTTCATTTTCGGTAAACACAAATACATGCTTACCTTCCTTTAGCCCAGTAAACGGAATCACATACTTCTTTTGATTATCCATAGTTCAAGGTTTAGGGACTGCAAAATTAATAAATATTCCTGAACTTACATTCATTTTGCAAAAAAAGTTACCTTATTTTATCTAATTAATAAACCTTCTCTTATTTTGCCCCTTGTTTTCTTTCATACAATCACTTTTTATATATTTGTATCTTTACAAATCTAGGTTACTTTTTTACAGTTTTTAGTTACATATCATACAGCTATAACCACTATCATCAAGATTGAAATCAAATTATAACATATTAGGGTTAAAAGATAATGCAACTTCTGAAGAGGTAAAAAAAGCTTACAGGAAGTTGGCTATGCAATATCACCCTGACATTAACCCTGATTCACCTCCAGAAAAATTTCTTGAAATAAAAGAGGCTTATTTTAATCTCACATTAAATAAACCGGAAACAAAAGACACTTACACTTCTGGAGAAAAAGTATTTAGCAGAAAATATAACAGATGGTTTACCAAAAAAGAGTTTGATGAATTACTAAAAAAAGGAGAGCAAATTAGGCAGAAAAAAGAAGAATCTGAAAAAGAAGAAGCACTTAGAGAGTTTGATGAACTAAAACAATCCTGGGTTTACGAAGCTTTTCCCTATGTGGCAATTTTTGGCGCTATTTTTTCTGTGTTTTTGATGTTAGATTTTTACATGAATAATTCTTTAAAACCTGTTGATTATTTAAAAACAAATAGAATAAGCTTAGTCGAAGGAATGCTTGTAGGGTCCGCTCAACCGGAGTATATAATTTCTGAGATAGTCACTGAGGATCAAAACAAAAAACAACATAAAGTATCCTTGAGAGGCGAATACGGCAATGTATTTTATGGCAGCAATAACATTAAACTAATGCAAACACCCATTTTTAAGATAGATCTGGGATATCAATTGAATGATGTTTTATTTTATGACGGATACAAAAAAAAGGTTTTTCATTTTCCTTTAGCTGTCTTTTCAATTTTGTTAATTGTATTAACATTTCTATTTAAAAATCCAACTCCATTTTACTATGTATTAATAAATACAGCTGTAATAGGAATCCCAATATTGAGTATGATTTTTATTCTAGGGAGTTTCTCTGGGTAAACTCATGCTCGTTTTTAAATCACTTTCTATGTGAGTAAAAAACTTTTCATCTAATGCATATACTATAATATCGTAATTAATTTTTCCTTCACCTTGTATCGTTCTAGTAACTATTGGAGGAAAAACAGAGGTAATCCATGGCATTTGAAATATTCTGTTTTTTATGTCATGCTCAGTTATTTCATCAGAAACCAAAATAGAAAATTTGAAAGAAGAAAAATCTGAGGAAAAGTCTTTTTTGATGATTTCTGTTTTTACCATATTGCTGTAAGGAATTTGAATAATCTCACCTTCTTTATTTTGAATCTCCATCTCAAATACATTCATTTTATGAACGACTCCAGCATATTTATCCACAGCTATTTTTTGACCTAAATCTATATCTCCTTTTAGTCTAAAGAACAATCCGTGAATAAGATTCATTAAATATTCTCTTCCAAGGTATAAGAAAACTAAAGAAAGTAGCACTCCCAAAAAAGGAAATGGCCTTATAAAAATATAAAGGGTATACAAAACATATAACATCCAAACTAAGGTGTAAATTACTGGTAGTTTAGAAATTACTCTTTTCCTTTTTATTGGGGATTTTATTACAAAATGAACCAAGTAATTTTTAAAAATATACATAACCAAATAAGTAAATCCACCCAAAAATGCTAATCCCAAAAAATTAAATAGGGATAATTGAGACAAATCTATTTTAAAAAACTCATTCATATTATATGATTTTTTTGTCTTTGAGGTATTGATTTACATTGAAAAAAACTTCTTCTGACAATGAATAAACCCCATTTTTAGGCTCTTCTATCAATCGTATTCTTTTCATTTGATTCAGGATAGATTTATAAGCAAAATTCCCTCCAAATATAACCTCAAGCTGTTTTAAACTAATCTCTTTATGAAGAACAAACAGTTTTAATATAACTATCCAATCTGGATTTGATATATCTGGAAAGAAGGTTGATTTTGGTTCTTTTATATAAATCAAGCCTTCTTCTACTGATTGAATGTTATTCACCCAACCGAGAAATGCTCTTCCTAAGTTTCCTTTATAAACGGAATGATATTTTTGATAAAAACTCTGAAGTTGACTGAAAGAAAAGTCGTTTTCTTTTTTATTATTCAAACTGAATTTTATTCCTCCAGCCTGGTGTTTTAGTTTCATGGTTTCTATAAATCCATCTTTACGAATTGGGAGTATAATTATGGTAGAAATAATTACTTCATCTATATCGCACACCTGTTTTAAATAACTATAAAAATCAACAGAACAATTCAAGATAAAATGATGCTTTTTACCAAATTCAATAATCAAGTCCTTTATTGTTTCTAGAATCTTAATGTCTGTTCCCCATTTATCTATATCATTAAAAACTAAGGTCACTGCACTAGAATCTTTTAAATTCTCTTCTAAACTCAACTCATTTTGAAACACATTAGATATTGACTTTTCAAATGATTTACCAATCAGCTTATTCTCAATAGTTGGATCAATCGAAATAACTTTCCTTTTCAATAGCCTAGAAGAAACATAATCAGAAAAATATTTTTTTCCAGACAATTGTTCCCCAATAATTAACAAAGACCCCCCTGATTTCTTGTTCAATAACTGAATCGCTTTTTGAGCTTGCTCTATTTCAGTCTCTCTATTTTCTATTTGCAAAGGAGCAGCATGATCCCCTAAAAATAATTTTTTATAGAAAAAAGGAACCGAATCCAAAACTGATTTATTCATTTTCTTTTTCTCTACAAACTGCGATACGATTGAACTAGAATTTACATTTGATTTGTTCTTGTTACTGAATTCAGTAACCAAAAATTCATCTCTTTGTTTATCTACAAAAGAAAGAGTTTGTTTAAATCTCTTTTTAATTTCTTTTTTAGTTGAAGTAACGAACCTTGAAATCTTATTGGACGTTACTGCTGTTCTTTTAATGTACTTATTAATTACTGCACTATTTCCTGCTATAAAGTCATAATCCAATAATTTATAAGTTTCTTCCAACTCATCTTCAACTTTTGATACATAATTCTTGAATCTTGTTTGAATAGAATCTTGTAATTGTTTAGATTCCTGAATAAGTTCAGCTCTCATTTGAACCACTAAATCAATTTCATTTTCAAAGTCAATCGTTTCTAAAGTGATTGATTTATTCTTAAATCCTCCCATCAATTCATTCAAATCATTCTGTAAACTATCAGACTCCTGGTTAAGCGATTTAATTAACTTATTTTCAACAGAAAACAGAATTAATTTTTGAAGTTGAATGGTGTTTATCTTTACCCCACTTCCCTGTACTTCATTGAAGTTATTTAGAGATTCCACATCCATTATATCTAATGAATTGGTTAATTTATAAACGATTTTTTCAACTTTTTTTATCGTAACGTTAATCAACTCCTCGTTATCAAAAGAAAACAAAGGAAGCCTACTTATAAACTTTATCAGTTCCAATTTAGTGTTTACATTATTTTCTGTTAATGACTCATCTAACTTTTCATACTGACTAATTTGTGCCAAGTGAGGCTTAATGCTTAATCTATTTATAGAGGAAGCCGTTTCATTTATCACTTTATCAATCTCTGGGTGAATTTCGTGTAGAGAAATATCTAAGAGAATTGCATTGTTTATTAACCTATTATTCCGTTTAAAATATCCTGGAAACGAATTAAGAATCTTAGTTTGTTTTTTAAACTCACTACTGCCCTTTTCTTCTTCCTTTTCCTCAATCTCACTATTAATAGAAAGCAGGTTTAATTTATTGGATAAAGAGTAGATATAGTCCAAGTTAAGTTTTGAAAAAGTCGCATTTAGTATCCTATAATTTTCTTCTAACTTAAGTTTTAACTCATTTATTTCACCAAAAAAATTAGCCGTTATAGAATCGAAATCATCCTTAACAAATGACTTTGATTTATTCCTCAATGAATAATATTTATTCTTTATATCGTCTGATAAATAATTGATTAACGCAGAGTTTTTATATACATAAATACCACCTTGATTCAGATTGTTTGCAATTATTTTTAAGTAATAATTCTGATAATAGTAAACTATAAAATCTTTGTATCGGATATTTCTTTTTGGAGAAATTCCAATTCTTTTTTTCTTAAAAGAAATCCATTTCTTTGCTCTTTGCTCACTTTTATCATCCTCTTCTTTCAGTTCCAACTCTTCTAAAGAAATTTCCCTCATTATCTTTTTGGGCAACTTAGATTGATAGACTGTATTTTGTTCAAAAAGAACTGAAATAGTATCTTTAAATGCTTTTTCATTCTCCTGTGAGAACTCAGTATTATATTCATTCAAATCATCTGAAAGCTGTTTTATATACAACTTAAAGGTATTGTCCAATAACTCAAAATTAGCTATTCTATTGGACGAAAACTGTTTCTCTACATTGTTCTTATTTTCAATAAGTGTAGCTTCTATTTTTGTAAGTATAGAAAGGTATTGACTATGAATTGGCGCAAACACAGAATCAATAATATGTGTCGTATTTCTTACATTAAAAACTCTAAGGTTATTCAGCCAAGGAAAGACATAAGAATCTGGATTTACCGCACTTTCTGTTTCATCCTCCTCTTCAGTTATGGGTTTACTTTCTATAACCTCGTCTTCTAAGTTTACTTCCGTTTCTTCAAAATGTGAAGAAGCTTTTACAAGTAAGGTTGTTCCCAGTATTTTTACCAACTCATTTGTTTTCTCTACAAATCTTTCTTCATCATCCAAGTGATCTGGAATCCCTACAATTACCAAATCCGAATCGTAAGATTCTACTTTCATAATCTCATACAATTCTTTTTTCTCTAATTCATTATTAATGATTTTGATTTTGACATTTAACCTGTAATTAGAGATCAATTCATTAATAACTTCTTCGAGCTGAGTCTTTTTATCATTCTCCTCATTCACATACAAAATCCTTAATTGTGCCTGACGCCAATCAATAGAGCTATTCATAAATTTAGCGAGATTCAAAGTCAATTCAGTTGTGTTACTGAAATCATTCCACCAAATGTCGATACTTTTTTTAGCTCCAAACCCTCTTTGTTTGTCGTAATCCAAATACAAAACATTATAATCCAACTCGCACAATTTGTTTGTCAATTGTGCAAATCGAGTTGGATCTTCAGAACTACGCTCCCAACTTGTAAGAATTGTATTGGGCTCAACCCCAGAAAAACCATACGTACTTGAAATTGCTTCTATTCCTTCGTACACATCTTTGCACTCTTGCTTTCTTGCAAAAATTCCTTTGCTGTACAACTGATCATCATTTATGGATTGCTTGTGTTTTGGAAATAATAATTTTGCTGTTTTGTTCTCTATCAGATCAAAATTTGAAATCATTCCTTTGTTACCTGCAACTGTTTTGCTGAATTCGATTAAACGGTTTCTGGTTTCGGTTCCTCCACTAAATAATAAAATATTGGGATTCCAATTTCGCTTGTGAGTTGATTTTTTATCCAAATTCTTTAGCCCAAGCTTTACGATTGAAGACCACACACTTTGCCACACATCTCCAGAACCGAGAACCAATTCCTTACGAGTAAGCCAAATAAAAATCAACATCATTACTAGAATTGCCACAACTGCTGCTAATAAATTTAACTGAATCATTAACACAAAAGTGACGACTGCTCCCAACAAAGAAATCCAAATTGGAATCTTGAAACTAGGTCTAAAATCTGGACTGGCCCATTGCTCTAGAAAACAAGAAATATTAATGAATAAATAAGCTGCTAAATAGAACATGGCAACCACCTCAGCAATTACGTCTAATTCACCTATTAGAATTCCTGCTTGTGCGATAATAAAAGTTAAGATTAAAGCATTTCTAGGTTCGTTATCATCTCCTACACCTTTCGCAAATATCTTTGGTGTAATGCTATCTACAGACATGGCTTGCAAAATTCTTGGCGCTCCCAATATTCCTCCCAAAGCAGAAGAAAGTGTAGCTCCCCAAATCCCACCTATAACCAATACAGGAACTAATCCAAACTTGATTAGCGCATTCTTATCAGCTATTAAGTACTCAATATCAATAGAATAATAGATAAATACAGCTAAAAATAAATAGACAATAAGACCAACTCCCACGGCAAGCATTGTTCCCCAAGGAATAGAAGTTTTAGGATCTTTTAAATCTCCAGACATGGCAACTCCGGCTGTAAATCCAGTTACAGCAGGGAAAAATATTCCAAATAGGACAAAGAAATTAACTCCTCCTTCTGTTGTGACAGATACATCAAATGTTTTTCCTGTTTGTGTTCCCAAAAGGATGGAAATAATGGATAATACGATTGCTCCCAATATCCAAAACTGTGATTTTATTGCAATACTCGTGCTGATGTAAGCAATGGAAACAATTAAAAATAAAGCCAAAGAACCCACTATTCTTATGTGGTTAATGGTTACTGTTTCTATGCCAAAGGGTTCTTGAAGAACAACCATAGCACTTTCTGCAAATCCAATAAGATATAAGGCAATACTCAAGGCTGTAGCCACAAATAATGTGATTCCAATTGATCCTCCAATAGGCAAACCAAGACTACGAGAAAGCATGTAGTAAATTCCTCCCGCTTTTATTTTTCTATCGGTAGCGACAGATGATACACTTAACCCAGTAGAAACGGAAACAATATGTGCAATAAGAATGATAATAATTGCAGATTGCAATCCTGCATTTCCTACCACCCAACTCAAACGCATGTACATGATTACACCAAGAATCGTTAAGATCGAGGGAGTAAACACACCAGCAAATGTTCCAAATTTTTTTCCTTGCGACATTGAGTTAAATTAAGACACTAAGATAGGATTAATTGGAGAAAATTAATACTTACATTACTAAATGTTCTCCATTAAAAAAATGCAATCAAATATTAACAATTGTCTTCGGTTAAGTCAATTATTCATTTTTGTTTTACAAAAAACAAAGAATTATACTAAGACTCAGAAAAGCAAACAAAAAAAAATAGGCTCCTCAGTATAACATTAAAAACTCGGCTAATTACTTCCCCATCAACTTAGCCACATATTTACCTACAATATCAAACTCAAGGTTTACTTTATTTCCAACTTTCAGATACTTGAAAAAAGTATTATCATACGTATAAGGAATAATTGCAACTGAAAAAGATTTATCTCCAGAATCACAAACCGTTAAACTAGTTCCATTTACCGTAATAGAACCTTTAGCTACGGTTACATCATCTGAATTATAGTCAAAATAATATTCCCAAGAACCATCCAATTCTACAATTTTGGTGCAAGTTCCTAATGTATCCACATGTCCTTGAACAATGTGTCCGTCAAGTCTTGCTCCTATTTTGGTGCATCTTTCTAAGTTTATTGCATCTCCTGCTTTTAATAAACCAATTGTTGTTCTATTTAGTGTTTCTTCAATTGCAGTAACTGTGTATGTATCATTTTCAATTTCTACAACAGTTAAACAACATCCGTTATGAGCAACACTTTGGTCTATTTTTAATTCTTTGGTTAAGTTCGATTTCACCACTAAATCTACATTTCCTCCTTTTGGAGTAACAGATACAATTTCAGCTAATTCTTCAATAATTCCTGTGAACATTCTTATAAATTTACGTTTTCAATAATAGTTGCATACCCTTGCCCTACTCCAATACACATTGTACACAATGCATATTTCTTATTCGTTTTGTTTAATTCTATAGAAGCAGTTTGCAATAATCTTGCTCCTGTAACACCTAATGGGTGACCAATAGCAATTGCTCCTCCATTTGGGTTTATTCTTGGGTCGTTATCTGCTAAACCAAGCTCGCGAGTACAAGCCAAGGCTTGAGCTGCAAATGCTTCGTTTAATTCAATTACATCCATATCTTCTAAAGTTAAACCTGCTCTTTTAAGTGCTTTTTTTGAAGCTCCCACTGGTCCAATCCCCATAATCCTTGGCTCTACTCCAAATACAGCAGAAGATACAATTCTCGATAAAGGTTTTAGGTTATGTTTTTTTACATAATCTTCAGAAACAACTAAAACTGCTGCTGCTCCATCATTCAATCCTGATGAATTTCCTGCAGTTACTGTTCCTCCTTCTTTTTTGAAAGCTGGTCTTAGTTTCCCTAAAATCTCCATAGAAGAAGTTGGCTTTACAAACTCATCTTTAGCAAATTTTATTGGATCTTTTTTCCTTTGAGGAATTTCAACAGTCATAATTTCCTCTGCCAATCTACCATTTTCTTGAGCTTTGGTTGCTTTTTGTTGAGACCACAGAGCAAACTTATCTTGGTCCTCTCTTGAAATGTTATACTTTTCAACCAAATTTTCAGCAGTTTCACCCATTCCGTGAGTTCCATATAATTCTTTCATTTTTGGATTTACAAACCTCCATCCAAAACTAGAATCGTGCATTTGTGCGTCTCTCCCAAAAGGTTTAGAAACCTTAGAAATAACCCAAGGTCCTCTTGTCATATTCTCTACTCCTCCTGCAATGTACACGTCACCTTCTCCATTGTTTATGGCTCTTTGTGCATGAACCACAGAACTCATTCCTGAAGCACATAATCTATTTACTGTTTCTCCTGGTACAGAAAAAGGCATTCCTGCCAATAAACTACTCATACGAGCTACATTTCTATTGTCTTCTCCTGCTTGGTTCGCACATCCAAAAATCACATCTTCCACATCTTCTTTTGGAATATTCGAATTTCTTTTCATTAATTCTTCTATCACCAAAGCCCCCAAATCATCAGTACGTATAGATGAAAGTGTTCCTGT
>TARA_B110000977_G_scaffold151762_1_pt1 | contig 14007 bp, 9 predicted proteins | sample TARA_B110000977 | Tara Oceans TARA_B110000977 (sample SAMEA4397798) | marine metagenome | biome: Polar Biome; feature: [SRF] surface water layer (ENVO:00010504); material: water (ENVO:00002006), including particulate matter (ENVO:01000060) such as... | depth 5 m | reverse complement strand
TTGGACACCGCGGACTCGGGCAACAAAATCCCGCCGACACTCTTGGTGGGGGCGACGATCTTCTCCACGAGCACGCGATCGAGCAGGGGGATTAAGCGCTTGGCCATCGTGGCTTTCGTTCGCGCAAGGCGAAGTGCCCGCCGACGAGGCGTCTCGTCGAGAAAGGGGCTTTGTTTTTGGCGTGCAGCGCGTTTTGGTCAAGGAGCCACTCGAGATTTATAAAACACGCTCGTCGTCGCACTTTCCGGTCTTCCAACAAGCACTCGCTCGCCCCCCCTGGGTTAAAGCAGCTTCGTCTGCAGCTTGCGTGTCTAACACCTCTACATACCAAAAGGTGCGCGCACGAGATGAACGCGACGTCGCGACCGCGTGTGTTCGCGCTGCTCGGTACCGGGTTTTTTTTTATGCCGTGTGTGCCATCCTTCGCGAGTGGAAACCGCGGGTCCGCCGGAACGGACGACGCGCGTGGTGCTCGACCGAAACGCGATCCAGTGGGTTTCCGCATTCGTGTCAGCGTCCTCGGGACCCTTCACGCCCGTCGTAGAGGCTACCCATCTGGCACCCGAAACGTGTGCCCTGCCCTCGTCCGCCCGTGCGTTCGCTGACCTTTCCCAAACCCTAAACACGTCTTTTTTCCCGCAGTCAAAATGTCCGGCGATCTCGCGTGCACCTACGCCGCGCTCATCCTTTCCGACGATGGTCAGGAAGTGACCGCTGAGAAGATGGACACCATCATCAAGGCGGCTGGCGTTACCATTGAACCCTACTGGTCCATGCTTTTCGGCAAGTTCGTCGCGACCAAATCGGTCGACGAGCTCATCGCGAACGTCGGCGCGGGCGGCGGCGGCGGTGGCGGCGGCGGCGGCGGCGGCGGTAGCGGTGGCGGTGACGCCGGTGGCGCTGCCGCCGCGGCCCCCGTCGAGGAAGAGGAGGAAGAGGAAGAGACCGGTGACTTCGATCTGTTCGATTAAACTCATCCGTGTCTCCCGCGCGGTTGCGCGCGTGACCCGGATGACGTCTGATCGACGCGGCGCGCGCGAGCGTGCTCTCGCGCGTCCGGCGAACCGAACGTTCTGCCCTAAAATACCAGTTGCAATCTGAAATGAAACACTTCTGCACAACGCGCGCGTCGTGTCCAAGTGGATACACCACTCCTCGCGCTGTCATACCCGCCTGTCTTCTCGGCACTTTACCTCGTGACTCGCCGCGGTGGAAAGAAATCGCGCGAAGGAATCACCGCCGCGGACATGTCAACGTCATTTAGACGATCGTTTCGCATATCCTTAATCGGCCTCAAGAGCACCGCTCTCATATTCATCCCACACGTCACTTTTTTGCGCATGGGGCACCCGATGTTTCTCGAGCGGCGATACGACGAAAAAATCTAAAACTCGACACGAAAACTGACACAAGGACGCGCCGCAGATTGATAAATACATTTTCGGTGTTCATCACAATTCGGTGTTGTTCTGTTCGGGTTCTACGGGGCGGTGGTGAAGAGTCGGCGTTACGCTCCCTTTATCTCCGAAACGTCCCCGCTCCCCATTCGTTCGAACTTCTGCACGTCCGAGGACACGCACGTCCCGACTTTGTGTCCTCGCAGCGCCCTCGTTATGTTTCCCGGTTTGTTCAGGTTGAACACCACCACCGGGATGTCGTTTTCCTGGCACAACGTGATGGCGGTGAGGTCCATCACCCCCAGGCCCAGCCTCTGGACGGTTTCGTAGGTCAGGCTTTCATACAGCACCGCCCCAGGGTTTTGTTTCGGGTCGCAATCGTACACCCCGTCCACCATCGTGGCTTTCAAAACGCACTGCGCGTTGATTTCCGCCGCGCGCAGCGCCGCGCCCGTGTCCGTGGTGAAGAACGGGTTTCCCGTTCCCGCCCCGAAAATCACCACCCGGCCTTTCTCCAGGTGCCGAATCGCGCGTCGGCGCACGTACGGCTCCGCGACTTCGGGCATCGTGAACGCGGTCATCACCCGCGTCGGCACGCCGTGGCTCTCCACCGCGGCTTGCATGGAGATGGCGTTCATCACCGTCGCGAGCATGCCCATGTAATCCGCGCTCGCCCTGTCCAGGCCTTTGCCTTCGTGAGACGCGCCTCGGAAAAAATTACCGCCCCCCACCACCACGGCTACCTGGACCCCACCCAGCGCCGCCTCGGCGACTTCGCGCGCGATGGCCCGCACGACTTTGTGGTCAATGCCAAACCCGCCGGTCCCCGCGAGCGCCTCGCCGCTTACTTTCAGCATAACCCTTTCCCACTTTTTCGGGACTTCTTGGCCATCAGTCTCGGTTTCGGTATCCTCGTCGCTCTCGCCAGCCCGAACCGCGACCGCGCGCGGCTTCAGGACGCCCACGCGCGTGCGCGCCGCGGTGGCGCCCTGGCGGCGGACGCCGAAATGGCGGTTGGTGGCCCTCGCCCCGAGGAACGCGGACGGAACCGCGCACGCGCTCGCGGCCATGACTACAACGCACGCGAACGAGTCCTACGCTGGACTCGACGAGCAAGCGAGACGTCGGTAAGGGCGCGTTGAGGTAGCGCGCTCTCCGTTGTGTACGCGAGGCGCCGCCCGCAAAAGCGTGAAACGTCATCAGTACGGCACTTTTCACCTTCAACTGCCACGTGTGCCAATTTCACTTTTCAGCAACCGTCTTGCTTTTCAAACGCAAAAAGGATCTGGCGGTGCGGGGAAGGAACGGGCGGCACATTGGCGAGCGCTAGGGGTGTTCTTTCCGAGGGAAAGTCGCCTCCAGCCTCGTCGCCGTCGAGTCGCGTCCGTCCAGGCGGTCGCGCGTCGTTTCGGTTTCGCGCGTGGAGTCGACGTACCGCGTGCGGTTTCGCAGGTGGTGCAAGCGAGGCGACACCTAGCTTGCTTCAAACAAACCAAGCAAGGAGGCTCAGACCTGCTGACCCGTGGCGCACGCGGGTGCGATGGATAGCGCGGAGAAACCGCCGAGCGCTGCGGCGGGGGGCGATGCTCGCCGTAAGCGCAAGGCGAACGCCGCTGGTATCCAGACCGGAAACAAGGAGAGCGCCGCGCCTGGATCTGCGGAGCGCGCGGCTGCGAAACAACTTGTGGCGGAGCAACCCAATGGCGTGCCTGAGCTCGTGCGAAGGGTTGATACCATGATCCGCGACTTGGACGAAATCATGAAGCTCGCGAACCCGCACGTCGCCGTCGTGGCGCACGTCGCGGATTTGGTGAACGCCATGGGCGCGGTGATCACGGCGGTGGAGAACCCCGCGGCGAAGGCTGAGTTTCACGGCGAGCAAAAGATTCACAACGAGATCAAGGCGCAGGCGGAGCGCGCGAAGGAGATCTTGGGCAAAGCGGTGAAGGTTAAGATCGACCAGAACTTGAGCGACAGCACCGTGCACCTGCCACGGCTGGCGAACTTCATGACGAACCCGCTTCCCATAATCTTCACCGCGGAAGAACTGGCGCCCCTCACCGTGGATGTCGCGCGACGCGCGGCGGAGGCGTGCTGGAAGCTGGCGCTTTTTGATTCGGCGACGAAGCAAAAAACGCGCGCCGCGGTGGGTTTGCTGGACGGCTTGCGCCAAGTTCTGGAAACCGTGAACCCCAAAGAAAGCAAAGTTCACCGGGCGGTGGCGAACGCGCTGCTTGCGCTTGATGCGCACGACTACTTTGGCGGTAAAATCACCGAGGCGTTTGGGTTCCTCGCGACGAGCGACAAAACCTCGGTGACGCGCGCGGAGGTTGAAAACGCGCTGAAAGGCTTGAAACGCGACGTCCGGATGTTCGCGGACATCGCGAAACAGGACTCGGACCACGCCGGGAAGCTCGCGGCGGAGGGCATTGGCGCGGTTTTGGTGCCTTTGCTGGGGCTGAAGGAGAAAAAAAACCTGGCCTGGGTAGAGGAACAAAAGCCGTACTTCACCGGCGCCGTCGCGGTTGAAAAGGAAGTCTGCCACGCCATCGGCGTTCTCGTGTCGCACATCGCGGACAGGGAGGTGTGCCAGAGCTACATCGTGGATGCCGGGGCGATTCCCGCGCTGATACAAATTCTGAACCGCCCGCCCCCAATCGCCGTGTCCGGGTTGAGCGCTGAAACCCGAAGAGCCGCCGAGGCGTACGCGTCGGCGTCGCACGAGCTCGCGCGCCGCGCCGCGGACGCCATCAGGAAGCTGGTGCACGACTTTGAAGCGTTCAAGCTGATGGTTCGACAGGAAGAGGGCGTCCCTACGTTGCGCGCTCTGCTTGACCGGAGGGACACGAAAGTGCAGCGCGCCGCCGCGGCTGCGCTCCTCACGCTCGGCGAGCACGACCGCTTGGTGAAGGAGATTGAGAAGCTGACAGAGACGCTCGTGGCGCGGCCTGACGCGGATCGCGCGCGCGACGCGCTGAAAACGGCGGTGCGGACTTTAGCGGAGCTCGCCAAGGAGGGCCAGCAGGTGAGCGCGGAGGGAGATATGGTGGACGCGGTGGTTCGGTCGGGGGCGGTTGAAGCGATCGTGCCGTTGTTATCCCTGTCCCAACGCGTCGGCGAGGAGTACGACGTGAGCTTTGGGGATATCGAAAAAGAAGCCAGCTACGCCATTTCCCTGATGGCGAGCAAAGGTACGGCATTGGGCGTTTCCCAAATCCAGGCGCACTGTTTTATCTCTCGGCTGGTGACTGTTCGGACCGATTACGGTGACTGTTGTCCATACATCGTCCAATACACGCCCAACATGGGACTGACACTTTTTTACAATCAAAGACGTGAACCAAAACCGAATCGCCGCCGCTGGCGCGCTTCCCGGTTTGGTCGCGCTTCTGCAGCGGTACCCGCCCCAAACAACCGGGTCCGTGGCGACGAGCGTGGCACGACGAGCCGCGGACGCGGTGACCAACCTTGCGCACGAAAACAACGTGATTAAAAACGAGGTAAGGAAAGAAGGCGGCATTCCGCCCCTCGTGTCACTTCTTGAAACCAAAGACCCGAAGGTGAAGCGCGCGGCGGCGAGCGCGCTGCGCACGCTCGCGTTTAAAAACGACGACAACAAAAACCAGATCGTGGAGTGCGGCGCGCTGCCCATGCTGATTTTCATGGTCAAAAGCGACGACGCGTTGATTCACTACGAAGCCGTCGGGGTGATTGGCAATTTGGTGCACTCGTCCACGCACATCAAGCGCCGCGTACTTGACGAAGGCGCGCTGCAGCCCGTGATCGGGTTACTAAGCAGCGAGTGCCCCGAGTCGCAACGCGAGGCTGCGCTTTTGCTAGGGCAGTTCGCGACCACGGATTCGTTTAAAATCAAAATGGTCCAGCGAGGCGCGATTCGGCCTTTGATTCAGATGCTGGGTAACAACGACGAGCAGCTCCGGGAGATGGCGGCGTTCGCGCTCGGGCGCCTGGCGCAGGACGCGGACAACCAGGTTGGCATTCTGCACGCCGCCGGCTTGCGGCCGTTGCTTGACTTGCTTGATTGCGACAAAGGGAATTTGCAACACAACGCCGCGTTCGCGCTGTACGGCCTGGCGGACAACGAAGACAACGTCCCTGATATCGTCCGCGAAGGCACGGTGCAGAGGTTAATGGGACGGGAGCTCATCGTCCAGGCGTCGAAGGATTGCGTGAAGAAAACGCTGGACCGTTTGAAGGGCAAAATCGCGTCGAGCGCGCGCGTGCTGCGGTACCTGATCTACCTCATGACCACGGACCCGGACGGAGCGGATGCGCAGAGAATCGCGGTGGCACTGGTGCACCTGGTGGACGACGCCTTGGGGGAAGAGCTGCGGGAGGTGTTCATCAAGAAACTGGGCCTTCCCATCTTGCTGCGCGTGCTGATGCCGAGCGGCCCCGGAAACGACAAAACCACGGCGAAGGCGCAATCGCGCAACGAAGCGTGTTTCGCGCTTCACGTTTTGTTAAAGAAAGTCACCGGAAAACTCCCACCAGAGGACGCGCCTTTGCCGCCCACTCCGGACGCGCACCTGGACGAGCACTTCAACACCCCCGATTTAAGTGACATCACGTTCGTGGTCGGGGGCGAGGAGTTTTTCGCGCACAAAATCGCCTTCACGCATTTCCCAAACCAGTTCCACGACGACGTCTCCGCGCGAAGAACCTCAGCGCCGGGCGAGCGCGCGGTTGTTGACTTCTCTCACCTTTCCGGTGACGTGTTCCGGGCGCTGATGCGGTTCACGTACGTTTCGTCCCTGGACAGTGAACGGCCGGACATCGCCCAGGACCTGATGCGCGTCGCCGTGAAGTACGACATGCACGAGCTGAAGCGCCGGTGCGAGTCGCTTCTTTGCGACGACGTCGTGGCTAAGGGCGAGACGTTGGGCGCGTTTGACTTGGTGGAACGCTTCGACCTGGCGGAGTCCCTGGACGCCACGAGCGTGAGCATTCGGTGCGCCCTGCACGCGCTGGAGCACCACGTCGCGATGAACACCCAGCTCGGGCCCACGAAGTTCGCGCAGCTCACGGGGAAGATGGTCGGTAGGATCGACGAACACGCCCGAGCCATGTTTCACCGGCTGCCGACGTCCTCCGACGGACAAACCAGGCTCACGGCGTAGACGGCTAAGATTTACGACGTAACTCCAGATGACGCGAGACGTATTCTCGTTACCAGACGCGAGATGTATTCATAGAATGTTTAATTAGACACGCATTAACACTACGGGGCGTCTAAAACTACGGGGCATCCCCCGTCCTGGCGCGTTTGCGCTCCGGCGACGTTTCCTCCGCGAACGCCACTTCGGGGGTCAGTTTGAAGGACAGACAAAGCATGATTTTGTTCGGCGCGACGTCTCGCACTTCGTGGACCTTTGGGTTTGCGATTTTTCCGCCCAGGAAACCCTCCCCCCGTGCCACCACGTCCGCGTGTGTTTCCGAGGCTTTCTTGAACGTGTACACGTGTATCGTGGGGAGGGAACGGTGCCCCCACACACGTTTGTCAAACGCGCCCTTGAACACGTCCAGGAACTCAATCGCGCTCGCCGGGAGGTTCATGGTGACGTGGTCGAACGTCGCGCCCGGCGGCGGCGTTCCCTCGTCCAAACCTAGACTCGGCACCGCCCACTTCACAGGCGGAGGCTTGGCCGGCTTGCCTTTCGCGTCCAGGGCGGTCTGTTTTACGTTCTTCTTGTCTTGCGTTGTTGTCTCCAAATCGTGTGTCGGTCCGCTTCCCGGCCGCAACAGCGCTTTGATAAACGCCCGCGCGTCCAGGTTGTAACACTTGATTAAGTTTTTCACCCTGTTTCCCGCCGCGTTCAGGCGTAAATACTCGGTGCACGCCGGGTTCAAGTCCGAGGCGTATACCCTTATACCCGCTTTCGCTGCGGGAACCGCGAACGGGCCGATTCCGGCCATCACGTCGCACAACACTTCCCCAGGTTTGATGCAAGCGATCAACCTCTTGTGCTCCGCTTCTAGCCTCGAGTTCCAATACACCTCGCCAAAGTCGACTTTGAAGGTTATCCCGTGCTGCCTTACTTCGGTTACCAAGCTGGTATCCCCCGCGAGGAGTTCCCAGGTTGGCACGCGGAACTCACTAGAAATAGCGCCTATCTTGTTCACCACCGTTCGCAACCGTGGGTTCTTGTCAAGCAACACCCGGCCTATCACGTGCCTCCACTCGCACAGCTCGTCCCGCAGGTTGAGATGCGCGATGTGCCCCACCGTTTCGAACGACCCCGGGACTTCACACCCGTCCGGTAACATCTGTTTCAAAACCTCCTCCGCGTTCCAGTACTCATAGTCTAAGTGTAGCTCGTGTTCGGTCCAGGTCAACTCTTCTAGCCCGGCCATGGCTTTCTGCGCCGGTGTCACGGTGGGCAACTCGCGATCGGTCACGCTTTCGCGAAACAAAAAAAGCCGCGACCCCGCATCCAAAGGGTCGACAAGCACGCATCTTTGCCGAGGCATGTCCAGCGCGACGGAACGCAGAGCCTTCATGAGTAAGTTACACTTGGCCTGCGGTGACGAACGAGTTGGGGGGTGTTAGTTCCGAGCGCGGGGTGAATGACCGACCGCGGTACACGGCGGCGGCGGCGGAGCGCTCGCGAAACATCCAGCGGGATGTGCGGTGGATGGATCACGACGACGCACCTTCGGAACGCGCAGCGCGAGGAGCTTCAACGTCTTAACATACTTGCTCTTGTCGATGATAACCTCGGGAGCGGGCTCGAGTCGAGTGAACGGCTCGGTCATGGTCCCGCCCAACGCGGTGGCGCCGCGGAGACTGCGCGTTAAGCGCCACGACACCGGGTGAAAAGTCCGAGAGAAAAAAGGCAAGGCGAAGCACTTTTTGGCATTCAGTTGATTACGAAACGGAGTTACTTTCATCTAATACAAAATACCCCAACAGCTATGCTCGCCTCCTCGCTCGTCGTATCCACTCCGAGCGCATGTCAGCGAGACACCACGACGACGCCGTCGTCGCGGTCCCGCTGACCCCCCCCGCTAATCGCCGAAACTTACTTCTTCTCGATGATGAGCGACTTCCTGAGAAGCGCCCCGACCGTGTCCGAGGGCTGCGCGCCCTTGGCGAGCCACGCCTTGATAGCGGGGGCGTTCAGGTTGGACTGTTTTTTAATAGGGTCGTACCACCCGAGCTCCTGTGGTTTGGCGAATTGATTGGGGGAAACGAGGTCAGCGGTGGGTTCGGGCGGGACGCGGGTCGGTACCGACATTTCTAAAATGTTTCTTATCATTGCAGCGCGCTTTCTGCCATCGAAAAGGGGCGATTCGGGGAAGGCCCACGCGGTCGAGGCACGTCACGCACCTCGATGGGAGCACCGTCGCGACGCTTGCGTGAGTCGATCGCGACGATACGGTAGAACGGCGTGCGAATGCGTCCGAGGCGGGTGAAGCGAATCTGTGCGACGAGAGGGAGGGACGGGGGTCAGGCACAGTCGTGGTAAGGTCGTAGGGCACTGGTGTCACAGGTCTAGGGTTTGTTTCGTGATGACGCGCGCCGGAAACACGCCGCGCGGCGAGTTCGTGATTGCTACGTGCGCACCTTAACCATCGCCTCGGTTTTCAAGGACGTTCGGGGAACCACCGCGTTGACCGTGGGAGCCTGTGGACGGTCGGGAGGCGAGGGTCAGACTTACGGTACGCCATTGGAAGTCGTCGCCGCGTTCCGGCACGTGAGATGGATAAAACGCATTCGCGCATTCGCCGGCCATTGGGTAACGCGATACGCACCGAGACGCGAAGCGCGCGGGCATCAGCGACGTTGCGGCCGAAGCTAATAGCAGCGGCGGACGTGGAAAGAGCAGCCATGGTTTCCGACGGCGGAACAACGGCGGTGCTCCGAAGTGTGTGTGCCGACGACCCGTCGTCGTCGACGAAACATGGAAACAAAAGTTTTCCAGCAGTTTTCGAATCGCGTTTCAAGTTCCAGTCGTTTGCCCTTCCAACGTTTCCTTCGTCGCCTCGCACACCGCCCTGCCCTGTGGAGAGCCGGGGGGATTCGTGTGTCTGGCCCGAGTCCAGACGGCGGCACTTCGTTGTCCACCATGGACACGTCCACGGCGACCCCCGCGGAACACGACGCGGCGACTAAGTTACAGGCGACGTTCAAAGGCCACCGGGCGCGCAATTTGTTCGAGGAACGCAAAGCCAGCGCGTCTGCAAATGCGACGTACGTCACGGCTCAAGCGGAGCGGTCAGCGCGTATGAACGAGCGCGAGGAGAAGAAAGCCATGTTGAGAGACCTCACCGCGAGCGAAGTAGAGGATTGGCATTTGCAGCAGGAACACACCGCCGCGGTGGTGGTGCAGAGCGGTTTCCGAATGCACTTGGCCAAGGGTGCGGCGCAAAAGCTGAGGGATACAAAGGCGGCGCGCCCGCGCGCGCCGCGGCCGGTTGACGCGGTGTCGGCGGACATTCTCGCCGCCGCCTTGGAAGGGTCGTTTAAGCCCTACGCCGCCGGGTACGATGAGCTGGGGGAAAGCACAAGTTACACACCGTTGCGACAACGAACCCCGAAACCGATAGCGCAGGTCGTGGCCGGGTTGAAGCTGCGGCACGCGCGAATTGCGTCGGCGGGTTTGGGTGAAGTGACAATGGATCAATACCTGGAAGGCCGGCGGAACAGCGACCAACTGCTCAACGAGTACAAAGAGTCGCAGCCGAAGTCGGCGGCGCTGGAAGCGGCGCGCACGGAAAAAAGACGGCTGGCGGAAAAAGCGCACCAAGCGCAGCGAGCGGCGGCGCACAGCTCGCTCGCCGAGCTGCCCGCGGACGCCACGCCCGCGCAGTTTCCCGACCCCGCCGGTGCCGACCCGGCGACCGTTCGTAAGGCGCACGCTGAGCTACTGGAGCACGCGCGACAAGAAAGCAAGTGGTGGAAGCCTCTGGTTGGGAAGAACAAGGAACAGAGGGTGCTGGATGACATGGACGCGGAACGGCGGAAAACGGGTGCGGCGGTGGAAGCGTAAATTGTGTTGCGCCAACTCCTTTGTAACTGCTAGTACTGTCATGACTGTGTACAATAAAACCCGTTACACAGTCGTTACAGCCCGTGAAACAGTAGTTCCTACTGTTGTACAATCATTCATCACTCAGCTCCACTTCCCACACACACTTCCGCGCAACGTCGATTTGATTCATCAGCCTCGCCGCCGTCACCGCGTCGCTTCCGGTTGCGAAGTCCACGCTTAGGATGTTGGACGTGCGGCACCCGAATTGGACTGACTCGCGCGCGAACGGGAAAAGCAGTGGCTCGACTTTCGCGTTTAGCGCGCGAAGCGTCTTTGGACGGCCGGGCAGCACGCTTTCTAAAACCGTCCCGACTTGCGCGGTTAAGGTCCAGCTGAGTTTTGACAACGTCGCTCCCGAGTCCTTGCTGGCATTTCCGTTCGCGAACGCGATCGTCTGCGCACGCGCGTACCCGACCAACACTGACGGGTCACCCGTATCCGCCCAGCCGTTGCGAAGCAACCGGGGCGGCCACAGAAAGTCGTCGGCGATGTCGCGCGTCGCTTTGCTTACCTTTTTTGTTTTTGAGGAAAGGTCTTTTTCACCGTAGTCCCCGTCCCCGAATACCACGAGCGCTCGGTGATTCATCGAAACCATCTCCCCTATGGTGCGGTTTAAACTGCAATTGCCGTCAACGTCAACCGCCCGCGGTAGCAGCACGTCTCGCAAAACTTCCGCGATCGTCGTTTTCAACGCCCGCGTTTCCTCCTCGCTCGGCGTCCCGTCCAAGTGCGAAACCTGGACCACCACGAACTCGCCTTTGTGTTTCTCCAGAAACCGCCTGAGCTGCGACAACACAAAACTCACCGGCACGCCCACCTCGGCGTGGTGCACGCACCATTTTGTACCGTTCCAACCCGCGCGTATGTCGAGGTACCGGTACCCGGCGTGTAGTTGCGCGGACACGTCCCCACCCTGCGTCAACGCCCAGTTTGTGATCACCTCGTCTACAGGGATGCCGAGTTTCTCCGCGACCGCGATGGCCGCGGTCGCCCATGGAGGGGGGAAATGCGCATCCGGCATCGTCTGTTTCGTGAGCCAATACGCCCCGCTGTCGTGCGTACCGGGAAGCACCACGGAGTGCAGCGTGCGGGGGTACAACACATCAGCGTCATCAGCCATCCAATCCCCTAAACTCGTTTTAGATTCACGGGAAACTCCCGGGCGGAGCTCGAGCGACGAGCGACCCGCGAGCGGGTTCACGCGCGCGCCACCGGCCGACCCGGTCGCAAGCGCGCACGCTACAAGCAGCCACGCAAATCGCGGTGTCATGGCTGTGAGCCGGGCGCGCGGCCGACTGAGATGCGACGTTTTTGATTCCTCGGACACGGCACCGCGGGTTTGCCAATCAGCTGGACCGACGAGCCAGTGAAATAAAAGCAGCGATGGAAGCGTCGGTTCTTTCAGTTCGAGCGACGCGGTACCTAGGTGCCTCCTTCGCGGCGCCCCTCTTAACAAGATGGCCTGCGTCGCTCTCGGCGCGTCCGTCACGGCGCGCGTGACGCCCGGTGGGCTCAAGCCCAGCCGGAGGGGCGCGGTCGCCCGGGACGCCGATGCTGTTTTTCCCGTGCGAAGGTCTATCCGATGCGACGCGTTGGATGACGCGCGACCCGTGGTTCACAAGAAAGCCCCACCCGTCCCCCGGCGCGGTTTCATGGGAACCGCCGCCGCTGTGGTCGCTGGTGTGCTTCCCTGGTCAAAAGATCTCGCCGCGTTCGCCTCTGGGGACCCGTTCCCGTACCCCGACGTGGTGACCATGCAGGAGGCGTTCTGGGCCAAGGCCACCAAGGCGGCGCACCCCGAGCGGTGGTATCCGTACTGGTGGGCGCTGCCGTTGGCGCCGTACGGCTCGAAAGCCACGGCGATGGCGGTCGTTGTGCCGGGCGAGGTGTGGACGTTCGACCAGCTCCAGGGTTTACTGGACGTGCTGGTGAATGTTCGGATGACGGTGATTAAACTCGAAAACGGCGGGCTGTGGGTGCACAACCCGGTTGCACCGACGAACGAGCTCATGGCCATGCTGGCGCCAATCGTTGACGAGCACGGCCCCGTGAAGCACATCGTGGTGGGCAGCGCCGCGATCGAGCACAAAATATACGCCGGGCCGTTTTCCAAAAAGTTTCAAGCCGCCGACGTCTGGCTCCCCCCCAAAAACTGGTCCTTTCCCGTGGATTTACCGTTGGAGACGTACGTGCCGTACTTCCCCAAAGGAAGCCCAAAGACGCTTCCCGAGGACACCCGGTCTGGCGTCGGTGCCGTGCCGTGGTGCGAAGAGATCGAGCACAGCGTGCTGCAGGTGGGCGGGTCTTCGTTACGGAACTTCTCCGACCCGTGGTTCGTAGACACCGCGTTTTACCACCAGAAAACGAAAACGTTGTTGGTCACCGACGCGGTGCTGCACGTCTCACCCGACCCGCCCCCAATCAACTCTCTCGACCCTGAACCCCTGTTGGTGCGAGGCATGGACGCCCCGGATTTGATGCTGCCGAACACCCGGGAAGCGAGGAGTGCTGGGTGGGGCAAAACCGTTTTGTTTGGTTTGCTGTTCCAGCCGGCGGCGGTGGACGTCCACATCGATTTGAAAAAAATCAACAAGTCCTTCCTGGACGGGTTCACTTGGGACGAAAAGTGGCGCGACGGGTTCGACAATCTGTGCGCCAAGCCTCTTTTCGTGCCCCCGATTTTACAAGTCCTCGCGTTTCCACGGCGCAGGGACGAAGTCAAGCAGTGGGCACAAGGCGTGGCGCAGTGGGACTTCGAGCGGATAATACCGTCTCACCTGGACGGGCCGATCGATGCGGGGCCGAAGGAGTTTGCACGCGCCATGGACGTCGCGCTCGGAGAGGACGGACACGAAACTTTCGGGGACGACGTGAAGACGTTGGTGGCGATTGAAAAGCTTTCGCGGGATATCAAAAGCCTTGAGGAAGCCAGGCCGCTGACTGACGATTCGCCTATCAAATACTACGTCAAGCCGGGGCTTGACGTGGAGACAACCGCGGAGGCGGAGTCGGCGTGAGCGGGCGCTTTGTGGGAAGGTGAAATTTATCAACACGTATCGTCTCATCATATCGTCATGGTCGTATCGTCTCATCGTCTCGTCATGGTCGTCACGCATTCATCACCGTCACCACCTTCAACGCGTAGATTGTTCGGCGGTTCGGCTTACGTCTCACCCGTTAGCTCTAACGACTTCTTTCCTTTTCAAATAGTTTTTCCAGTACTGTTTTAAGCTCTCCTCGTGTGTTGGTGAGAAAGGCCTCGAAACCCGCTCCGTAGTGCGCCTTGAACGGCCCGTTGTCGTTCATCAACCTCGCAAGCCCTTCGAGCTTGGCTACCTTTTTGTCGCATTTAATGGCTAGCTCAGACAACGTGGTGACCAGCGCGTCTATCTCCACGCTCTCTGCTGAGGTGTGTCTCTGTCGTCGGTTTGCGGGCTCTGCCTTCTCGAGAAACACTTGGCACTTATCCCGCATGCTGTCCATCATAGAGACGATTTCATCACGCGTCTCAGTGGGTTCGGTCGCCATGTCAATGCCGGAGAGTACGTGAGACG
>TARA_B110000977_G_C11091192_1_pt1 | contig 14024 bp, 10 predicted proteins | sample TARA_B110000977 | Tara Oceans TARA_B110000977 (sample SAMEA4397798) | marine metagenome | biome: Polar Biome; feature: [SRF] surface water layer (ENVO:00010504); material: water (ENVO:00002006), including particulate matter (ENVO:01000060) such as... | depth 5 m | reverse complement strand
AAAAAAACAGCCTCATAATTGGCGTATTTTGGGGATTTTACGCCCCCTTCACTATAGCGCCTATACAATCGATGCCGGCTGAATTACAGGAATCCGTCATATCCCTGATGGGTTTTCTAATGGCGGCTGCCATCATCGGCGCTTTCGAACTGTCCTACACCCGCACTACCCTAAGCAACCCTTGGCAGCGCATGCTGGTACATTTCACCAAGTTCACCTTGTACACATCAATCATGCTAATGATGCAGATTGCCCTAACGACGATGAGCATTGTCGAGGGTGGCTTTATCTGGGTGTTAGTCATGGCCGCCACCTCGGTGGCCGTCTCACTATTTCTATATGATCTCTGGGATGCTTTGCGGGCAGTGGGCAATCAAAGTACGCCGTAGCGCTCAAAAGCTTCAGTGGCAGGCATCCCTGCTTCAATTTCTCTTCGTACGACGTTTTCTGTAGCGGCTTTTTCCAGTGACTGCTCAATGACCTCGCGCTCAAGCTTGCGCGGAACAATCAGCACGCCATCCATGTCACCGAACACGAGATCTCCGGGTTCAATCCAAACGCCCTCGATTTCCAGCGACATGCGATAATCCTGGACAGAGGTGCGCACTCTGGAATCCTGTGCCCAGCGGCCGGTACTGAACACTGGCCAGTTTTGTTCCAGCACCTGTGGCGTATCCCGATGAGGTCCGTTTACCACCGCTCCGACACCACCACGACAGCGGGCAGTAGCCGTGAGAATTTCACCCCACAGAGCAGAGCTGGCGCTGCCGCCACAGATATAGACTTCTCCCGACTCGATCTGATCCAGCGCCTCGGTTAGTTTTCCAAAGGGTTTGGCCTGCTCGCCATAGACATCGCAGGTCAGGACTGGCATTGCCCGGCCGGCAATTTTCATATCCGTGGTCATCGGCTGTACGTCACTGGGTAAAAACTGGTGATAGCAACCCAGGGCATCGAGAATGTCGCCCACCACCGGGGTGTAGAGTTTTTCGTGCATCAGCTCAAACAGTTCACTGTCATCGTTCCACATGGTTGTGATCTCACTAATCAATCATTGAAAAAGGGGAGGTATTCCCGGGCGTTTTGATAACAGACCCGCCGCACTACATCGCCAAGCAGTTCATAGTCTTTAGGCAGCAGTCCTTGCGCAGCCTGTTGGCCCAGGAAATTACAGACAATGCGACGAAAATAATCGTGACGGGGAAAAGACAGAAAACTCCGCGAATCTGTGACCATACCGACAAAGGTACTGAGCAGGCCTAGCGAGCTCACCGACATCAGGTGCTCCTCAATACCCTGTTTTTGGTCCAGGAACCACCAGGCGGCTCCGTGTTGCACCTTGCCCCGGACATCCCCCTCATTGAAACTCCCGGCCAAAACAGAAAAAATGGCATTATCAGCGGGATTCAGATTATAGAGAATGGTCTTTGCAAGCTGGCCTTCTCTGTTCAGGCAGTCCAGGTAGTTTCCCAGTGCGATGGTGTTGTCCCAACCACCGATCGAATCGAAACCCCTGCCCTGCCCCAGTTCGTTGACCTTACGTCTGTTGCTATCGCGCAAGGCTCCTAGGTGTAATTGTTGAACCCAGCCGCGGCGAGCGTTGAGACGGGACAGATGTAGCAGTATTGATGAGACCAGGTGTGCTGCCTCATCACTTCCCAGCTCATCACCGGCCCTGAGTTGTGCAAAGCCCTTGTGGGCCAGAGCCTGAGAAGGTTCGCAAAACATAAATTCACTGATGCCCACATCCGACAGGCGACACCCCCGGGCGTGAAAGAAATCATGCCGCTGCTCCAACACCCTGAAGAAATCTTCGAGGCACAGAATCTCAATATCAGCAGCCGCTCCCAGGCTCTCCACGGTCTGGTTCCAATCCTCGGTATCTCGCACGGCCAGCAAACTATCCAGGCGCAACGTGGGCAGCATGGTGCAGTCTCCACCTGAGGCCGCGTAACGCTCATGGTGAGCAAGATCCGAGTCGGGCTCATCCGTGGTGCAAATTAATTTCACGTTACTTTGCCGTAACAGGCCCCTGACGCTGTAAGCTTCCTGTTGCAACAGTTGGTTCGCCGTTTGGTATACGTCGGCAGCACTTTTTTCATCCAATAGAGTATCGATGCCGAAATACTGCTGCAGTTCCATATGTGTCCAATGGTATAGCGGATTCCCCAGGGTGTGCGGCACCACGCCCGCCCACTGTAGAAATTTGTCCTCGGCCGGAGCACTGCCGGTACAGTACACCTCGCCGACACCCCAACTACGCATGGCTCGCCACTTGTAATGATCATCTTCCAGCCAGGCCTCAGTGAGGTTGGCAAAGTGCCGATCTGCCGCCACGTCTTCTGGTGGCAGATGGTTGTGAAAATCAATAATGGGCAAATCGCGGGCAACATTAAAATAGAGCTGCCTGGAGACGTCCGAGTCCAGAAGGAAATTTTCGTCTATGAAGGACGTCACTAGATTGCCCCGGCCTGTCCAATTTTCTGCATGGCAGCCTTCATATAACCCATGGCATAGGCCATTCCGGCATGCCATGGAGCATCGCAACTCATCTGTGGACAGTGATCCGGTATTAGCACACCCTCGAATTCATTAGCCTGAAGAATTTTTAATACCTGGAACATATCCACATCGCCGTCATCGATAAAGGTTTCACGGTAATTGGGTACCTTTCCCTTCACATTGCGAAAATGCAGATAGGCTATGTCGCCGTTCCGGCTGTACTCGTCCACTGCCTGATAGACATCCCCTTCGGTCATTTCCGCCACGGTTCCCAGGCAAAACTCCAGCGCGTTACTGCGACTTGGGGCAATATTCAGTAGATCCTGATAAAGATGAGGCTGGTAGACCAGTCGCGGTGAATTGCGTACCACTGGCACGGGTGGATCGTCCGGGTGGGCAGCAAGCCTCACGCCTGCCTCCTCAGCGACCGGCACCAGGTTCTTTAAAAACCAGGCCAGGCGCTGCCACAAAACATCATGGGAAAAGAACGGTAAATCACCCTCAGCGGGCGAATCGTCATATCGCATATTCCACACCATGCCCTCGGGGATTGGCGTTTGGTCCACCTGCTCCATGAATACACTATCTGCCCCGCCCCGGGCGACCGGTCCAATCTCGCGGCTACTGACACCTGCAATGGAAAAGTTATAACCAAACACAGGTATACCGGCTGCCCCCACCCTGCGGATCAAGTCTTGTAGCAATGCCATTTGCTGATCGCGACGCGGGCCATCCAACAAGATGTCATGCCACATGCCCGGGTCGAAATTTTCGATAGCGTACAGCGTGAGATCATGAGATTCGATCTCGGCTTTAAGGCCCTCCAGTCCTTCCTGGCTCCAGATCGGATCGTCTACGCTCCCGGCACGCCCCCAGCCACCAGTAGAGTCCCCCACGGGCTGGTTGTTCTCGGAATGCCCGCCTCCAGCCTTATTGAAATAGTCGCACAGGTGAACCACCAGATGAGTGGCGCCGCACTGGCGGGCAAAGGCGTAATGCTCTTCATCCAGTTGGTGTCGGTATAACCCAAATCCCAATTTCATTAACTTAAATTCCTCACAGGTTAGACAGATCAGTTAACAGGCCAATAATCCCGCGACTACTCATATAGCAGGCGAATAACATAATTGCCCCCAGGATGGCGTAGTCCCTGCCACTGTTTCTCCACTCATTCATCACTGCTGCAGAGCTGGTCAGGTAGATGACACAACACAACAGGGCTGGCAGTACCACAGTAATACTGGCCTGGGAAACCAGCATCAGAAACACCGGACTTCCCCCAAGGGCAACACCGGCCACGCTAAAGACAGTAAGCCCCAGCAGGATAACTTGCTTGGGACGGCTGCGAACCTCTCGCGGTACGCCCCTGTAATCGTCGATGATCCAGGGGATTACCAGCAAGTTGGGTAAGTGAGATGACAGCCCCGCAGCGACAACACCGACGACAAAAGCGGTTAACGCAAACGAGCCGAACACTGGCTCCAACATGGGAATCATTTCTGAAATCCGGTTCAGCTGAACTCCTTGCCGGTGCAGTGTCGCAGCAGCGGTGATCATCACTGCCGCGCTGACAATAAACATAAGAGAGGCGCTGACCCGCGCATCTCGCCGCTCGATAGCCATGTCCTGTACTTGCCACCCCTTCTCTTTTATCAGCCCGGTGCGAATAACCAATACAAACACCGATACGGTAGTACCTACCACGCTGGCAACCACCACCAGAGGGCTGTTATCACTGCCGACTGCGGGCTCTGGAATGGAAGGTACCAGGCCGGACAGCACAGGGCCAAAGCCCGGAAATTCCAGCAACATGGTACCGATGAAGGCAAGCGCCATGATGGTGACGAACAAAACCAGCAGCTTCTCGAATCGCCCGCTGTCACCGGTGGCTACCAGGACAAACACAAGGACCGCTATAAGTGCCGCGCAGGTGTTGCGCGACAGACCGCCCTCCATAAAGGTAGCCGTCGACACTGTGAGCACGTCCGCAATGATACCCAGAACCCCGATCAGGGCGCTGAGAATAATGGCTGACAGCACTACAAGGAAAAATATAGCCACACCCGGGTGAATGTAGCGACGTATACCCTCAATCAAAGTCAATCCCGTCACAATAGTAAAACGACTGCACAGAGACATCAGGTAGTACACCATCAAACAGCTCAGTAGTACTGCCCAGAGTAGATCCATACCAAACACGGCGCCAGCCTTGGACATGGCCGTGATACTGCCGGTGCCAACGTTATAGCCGATTAGGAAAATGCCCGGCAGCAGTGATGCCACTAATTGTCTAAAAGCCAATGGAGTTACCTCCGTCCACCGGCAGACACACGCCGGTAATAAAAGCTGAAGCGTCCGAAGCGAGGAATGCTGCTACCTGGGCCACATCCTCCGGTTTGCCAAAACGACCAGCGGGGGTACGGGCCAGGATGCGCGCTTCGCGCTGCGGATCCTTCTCCATGATCTCCAGGAACATCTTCGATTCAATGAAACCAGGCGCGATGGCATTGATCCGCACACCGCTGCTGGAATACTCCGAGGCCAGGGTTCGGGTAAGACCCAGCAGCCCGGACTTAGAACTGCTATATGCCGCCACCTCTGGAAGCCCGAACAGGGCCGACATGGAGCTGATATTGATAATACTGCCACTCCCCCGAGCCATCATCCGCTGCAGGCAACACCGGGTAAGCGAGAAGAGCCCCACCAGGTTGGTTTCCAATACCGCCCTCATTTCATCATCCGTGGCTTCCAGGCTGGGTTTCTTGCTGTGGCGACCGGCATTATTGACCAGAACATCAACAGGCCCAATCTGCTCCTCTATCTCCTGCACTGTGCCATTGTGGCTTTTACAGGCGGCTATATCACTGAGCCTGTAGTGGCAGGTATCGCCCAATTCATCGCAGACAGCTGCCAAAGAGGGTTTATCGCGCCCGGTGATTACCACTGTAGCGCCAAGCGCAACAAACTGGCTGGCGATTGCCCGGCCGATACCGCGGCTACCGCCTGTTACCAGGGCAAGTCGCCCAGTCAAGTCACACAAACTGTGCTGCATGCTTACTCCAGAGTTATGGATCCTGAATAGGATTAAACTAAACCTTGAATGCTTTATCTCCGCGCATGGCAACTCAAGCTAATACTATCTCAACTCAAATGTGGGAAATTACCCTATAATTGGATGAATTACATCAAACTGGAGTGAGTGGTGACGCAACCGCTGTTCGTTGACAATCTGCCCACCGATAGCCTTGGATACAATATAAAGGCCTACGAGAAGGACGGCTTCTACCTCCCCTGGCATATGCACGACAGCTACGAACTGACGCTGATCCAGCGCGGCAGCGGGCAGAGGCTGGTTGGCAACCATATCGAAGCGTTCAGCAGCGGCGATATGGTATTACTGGGACCCAACCTGCCCCACGCCTGGAAAAATCACAGTAAGGAGGGGCAGTCGCCAGTGCGCGCCTTAACGCTTAAGATATTTTCCGACCACCCTCTGTTGCAACTCGCACAGCTACCGAACATGCAGCCGGTAATGCGCATGCTGGAAAGTGCCGGCAGAGGCCTGCAGGTGACGGGGAGATTACGCGACACCATCGCGATGCGACTGAGGGATTTGCTGGGCCTTACTGAATATAAACAGCCCGCGGCAATACTCGATATCCTGACCAGGCTCAGCGAATCACCAGACACCCGAGAGCTCTTACCGGGGAAGTCTCCGCACTATACCGCACGAGAATCCGGCGGCACTACCAGGGTAATCGACTATATTTTTGAACATCACGGTGAAGCGCTGAATTCCAACATCCTGGCAAAAATTGCAGGCATACACCCCTCTTCCCTCGGGCGCATGTTCAGGCGTAACACAGGTTTCACCCCTACTGAATTCATCAACCAGGTTCGAATCAATTACGCCTGCCAGTTGTTGCAGGAAACCGGCCTACCGATACTGGAAATCAGCCTGCGCTGTGGCTATGACAACCTGTCCTGGTTTAACCGTGTATTTCGTAAATATCGGAGTTGCACTCCCAGGGAGTATCGAGAGAGGCTAGTTCAAAAAGCCTGAGCTGCTTAATTATTAAAATCGCTTTTGTCATTGCTGCTAAAGAAAGCGGACCTCATTCTCAACACCCCCTCACTTATGGTATTCAAGAATGCCGCTGGACGCACAGGAGTCTGTCATCTCCCTGATGGGGTTTCTAATGGCTGCGGCGATTATTGGCGCCTTTGAACTGCTCTACGGGCGCTTGACGATAACGCCGTTAGAATCAACGAACAATAGAGGCAAGATGGGGTTCCAATGGCGATTGCCACAGCTGGTAACCAGGCCCACTCAGGTGCAGTACATCAACACTTAATTTGTCACGAATTGACCCATCCTCTGCGAGGGTGCTTTTAAACAAATAGCGATTATCCGTGTCGCCCCTCCACCCAGTACCCCGTGCTGGAAACTGGTATCGCCGTATTTCTTGATCCAGTCTTATATGCTTTTTGGCGTAACCCACACTACAACCTAGCGGAAGTCGTCAATCGACAGGATGTTCCCGTCCAGCGAAGTGACGCCAGTCGAGCGGGGTTTGACAGTACGGCCAGCGATCCGGCCCTCGAGGGATCCTGCGAAGACTACTGTCATCTCACTCAGACCCTGACTGCAACCGTGGACTCGCACACTCGATTCGAAGGTCTGCTCGCTCTTAAGGCTCCACTGCATGTCTTCTGTTCCGTTCGCCCAGGTTCGACCGTCGTCCGAGTGGTTTGTGAATGTCGCCGCCGCGGATCCGCCCAAGAGAAACAAACTGTCGGGTGACGTCGTAATCCTGGTCTGGCCGGACACCAACCCATGCAGAGTTCCAGTGGCATTCGCCACACCGCTATGGACTAAGTCCTCGAAGCTGTTGGCCCACGGCGCATCCGGAGTCGTTACTACGGGCACGGGCTTTGTGATCGGCAAGCGATCGACCAGGTGCGCCATGCGGATACGCGTATCGCGCCCTACCGTACTCTCCTTCTTCTGTTCTGCCCACACGATCTTGGTGCCGTCGGGATGCCACCGTGCAAGAGGTAGGAAGTGGTAACCGTCGGACGATTTTAGGGTTTGGCCAAAATAGCCTTCACGGTCGCCAAAGCTGTCGATGAGGTACGGCCCTCGGTCATCGTCATCGAGACCACCCTGGGGGGATGAAATGCCGATCGCGAGGCCGAACAGAGGGAAGCCCATCTCGGCGGTGAAGGTCGGATGCGGAACTTGCCCGAACAGAGTGAGGTCGGCCGGTTCGAATCGTGTCGTCAGTAGCGTGAACCACTTTTCATCGGGCGAAAAAATAGCGGTCTCATCCCACCCCGGATGATCCGTAAGCCACGTTACTTCGCCTGTGGCAATATTGATCTTGGCTGCGTCCAGCGTATAGCGCGATGACCGACCAGTACCGATCACCAGGCTCCGCCCGCCATCGATGAACTGCTTCACCTCACCGCCACCGGGGCCGGAGGGTCGCTTCAGGTCACTGGGAGGGCCTTCGAAGAAAGTCGGCGCGCTGAGCAACTCGACATTGTCTAACACGTATTGCGTGGGTTCGCGGCGAAGTTCACCAATCGCTAAAACCCCAGGCGCGTCGATCCGAAGAGATGTCCACGCAATATGAACATCATCAGGTGCGAGTCGTATCTCGGTGGTCACTTGGCCGGGAATCACCCGAGGGTCGTCCGCCCCCGGAAACTGCACCGGTATGACCTCGACCGACTGACAATCGAGGACGCTCGGTGTGCATTCGACCACGACCCCACCGGAGAAAATCCGCCGACCATCTTTGAAGGGGAACGGCTTGGTAGAATGACCTTTCGGGATAGTGAGCGGCAGCTGTACGAAGTCCGTGCCGTCTTCGGCCATCAGGCCGAGCTTCCGCTCTCCACCTTTGAACCCGAACGCGAACAGAATCCGGCTCCCATCTATCGTCCAGATGGGAGAGTACACATACGCACCGCCTTCGATAGCGGCGGGTAGGGGAATGGTGGTGTGGGTCACCTTCTCGGGAGCCGGAGGCGCGGGGGCACCGACGGGGGCCGGCAATGCCTCGCAGACACCGGCCGACACGTTGATTCCCAAGCCAGGCGCTGCCGTGGCCTTTGCCAAGATGCACGTCGCCAGATCGATCGTCCCGCAGCCAGGGAGGAGAGAGGCAGTGTCCTGACCGACACATTCTGCGGTGATCGTATCGTCGACTTCAGTTTCGCAGGCTTGACTCAGCCCCGCAGTTGGGGCGCCCTTGCAACTAACGAAGTCGACCTCGTCACCACCCGTCGCGATGATCGCCGTGGCGCACTGGTTAAACTCGCTAATAAATTTGGCCGAGCACGAGCCCGCACTGCGAAGTACTTTCCGTTGGCAACTAGCCGCAGCAGGATTGACGGACTCCTTCACGAATGCGGTGTCGAAATCGTCACCGAACAGATTGCGGGCGAGATCCAGCTCAGCGCCCATCGCCTTCTGGTTAGTATTGGCGCCACTCGTATAGCCGAAATCAGGGGACTCCCCTCCGCATTTATTCTGTTCCACTTGCAGTGTCTGCATCTTGGCCGCTTTGACGTGTCCGCCGAGATCTGCTGCGACACACGCCTCGATACTCGTGACGGACCCCGCGATGCCTTCACGAACGCAACTGTCGAGGTGTTTGCGTTGCGCGGTAGCGACCTTCTGAAACTGCTCACCCATAGCATTGATACACTGCCGCTGCTGGACAGACTGAGAGCCGGCAGCAGCTGAGCCTGCAACCAGAAAGGCCCCAACGAAAGAGACGGCCAAGAGAAAACTAGAAAGCTGATATTTTGAATTGAATTTTTTCATCTTATACCTACTAAAAATGCCTTAGCTTATTGGACCGAGCGATCAGGAAAAATCTGCAGGTGTCTAATTAATTCCCTTAGAGTCGTAGACGATAACTTTCGTCCACAAGCTACTTGATTCCTCTACAAATAATTTATGTGGAGCTTCGTCCTGGTAGTATTTTTGTGCTTCCGCCGATTCGAAAGACACAATCAAAGAATACGTAAAAGAACCGTCCACAACCTCACGGCTTGCTCCAGGAGGCACGCCAATAAAGCTAGTTTTTGCATAATCAGAATTATCCAAAAACTTTTGAAGTGACTGTTCAAAAGCTGCTCGGTCTTCCTGGCTGTCAGGGTTATCCAGCCAGAAATAGACAGTATGTGCGAATGCAGGGTCGAATACTTTTTCCATGCTGGCAGCTAGTGCTCCACTGGCAAAGCTGCAATCGGGCGCCACTCGATATTTCGGTAATACACCTCCGCGCCTTCAGATTGGAGCTGTAGTTTCCCTTCGCGTAAAGGTACCGCCTCGCCATCTTTCTCGTAGCGTAAATCAGTCACGCGCAATACTTCAACGCCATTGACGATTTGAATGGCCTTGTCTTCAAATACGTAGAGCTCAACCTGGTTCCACTCTCCGATAGGGCGTTCAGTGTCTTGTGAGGCTCCCACCCAAAATGCCATGCCGCTGGCATCGGTCAGTTCTGCGCCGGGAGTATAGCGGTGCCATGGGAAGGACGTTTTGAATTCCCAGGTGGTCGCAATACGCCCCATTACGCCGTCAAGGGAGAGAAAGTCTCCAGTGTTGCCGTACATGATTTCAAATTCTGCAGAGCTCATCCAACAGTTCCAAAATCCACCAATCTCGCCGACAGAGTGGTACAGCACCCCCGCGTTAGGCGGCTTGTTCTTGCTGGCACCATGCTTCTCAGTTCCCCACTTGTACTCCAGCCGCAAATGGTAGTTTGAAAACGTCTGCTGGCTAACCAGTGCACCCCAGATTTCCCCACTAATTCGAATAGCGGGAGCATCGTCTACTGTAACAACAGAATAAACGCTCGTAGGATCGGTATTCAATCCCACCGCCGGGGGGAACTCTGTCCACAATCTAGTGGGCATAGTGGGTATTTCTTCAGGGCCCAGCCAAGTGTCCCATCCGCTCAAGTCGTGGCCATTAAAAAGAGATTCAAAGTTGTCATTGTCGGCTGCAAAAACGTTGCACGCATTCGCAACAACAAGCAGCGGCGCTAAGAGCCCATATCCCAGAACTCTAAAAATCATATTCAAACCCATGTATTCGCTAATCTTCACTGGAGTAGGACAGACCAAACCCAAAGTTAAAAAGCGGGTCCTGTGAATCGTGGGGCACATCCTCAAATTGCGCCTCTACAGCACTCATGGAGCTGGGCAACTCAAATGGCAGCCGACCCACCGGGTTAAACTCACCAAACACTACGTCCAGTAACGCGTTATCTTCAGCGCCAAACTCTGCTATCAGCCCGGCTGCCTCAGCGGCGATTTCTGGTATGACAGCGGGTCGCTCCATGTAAATGCTGATTATCGTTGGCTTGCTTTGCATTACGTCCCGCATTCGACGCAGTTCCTCACCCTTGAAGTCGAGGTCACCTTGATGAAGTATGGTTTCGATAATATTTTCACCTAAATAGAGGTCAGTTCGCGGTGGCTCATAGGGGGCCTTCAGGCGAAGAATCGCCACGTCCGCATCCTCCAGGCGGTCAACTACCTGTCCATACTGACTGGCGACTTCCGGATCAACACCCTCAAGATAGAGCCGAACACCCTGCTTCAGCGGCAGAACAGTTCCACTCTCCGTGTTTTCGTTTTTCAATAAAACGAGCGACTTACGCTGAGCCAGCCTTCCGGCTTCAACAAATGAGGGCTGACCAGCAATATTCTTCGCCTCTTCAACATTCACATAGGGGTTATCGAAAAGGCCCAGGCGAAACTTGTCCTTGAGTATCCGCCGTACCGAGCGATCTAAGCGGCCCTCGCTTATCAGGCCATCCTCTACCGCCTGCACTAACACTTCCGGTATTTCCTCCCCACCGAACTGATCAACACCCGCATCGAGCGCCTTCACAAAACGATCGGCGACAGACAGATTCTCCACACCCCATGCACGGGCACGCATTGCGATAAATCCAGGGCCGCCTTTGTCGGAAATAACACTCCAGTCAGTACACACCACGCCTTCAAACTCGTAGCGACCACGCAACATCCCGGTGATGATGTCCTTGTTGAATGCCATTGCAACATCTTCACTTGTCTGCCCGTTGGGAATGCCGTAGTACGGCATGATCTGGGCTGTGCCCGCTGCAAACGCTGCCTCAAATGGCTTCAGATGATACTCGAAATTGTCTCCGGGATAAGCCTGGTCCGCTCCGTAAAACTGGTGCGCGTCCAAACCTTTGGCCTGAGGCCCTCCCCCGGGGAAATGCTTGGTCATCGTCAACACGCTTTCTGTACCGATTGTCTCCCCCTGAAACCCTCGAATGTACCCTGCGACAAGCCTGGACGACAGCTCAGCCTGTTCACCAAAAGTGCCGACGGTGCGCGCCCAGCGCGGTTCCGTCGCCAGATCTGCCATCGGGTGTAAGGCCATACGTATCCCCACTGCCCGATACTCCTGATTGGCAATACGGCCGAATTCTTCGGCCACTGCGCCGTCACCTATCGCGCCAAAGCCGATCGGTTCGGGCCACAGTGAAAAACCCTCAGTACGCACGGAAGTTGCCATGTCACTGTCGCGCAAACTATGCCTTGGATCAGTGGATAGTGTCAGCGGAATACCCAACCGGGTGCGCTCTGCAAACTCCTGAATCTGGTTATGCCATGCCGCCATCTTTGTGACAGGGGCAGACCCGTGGACATTAAAGTGATTGATCAGACGCTTGTTGATGGCGTCGTAGGTGCCATAACCCATCTTGAAGTTCGCGCGCTCGATGACTTCCCCGTTCTCATCGAAAGCCAGAGGAGGCTGAAACATCAGGCCGGCTTTTTCGGCCAGAGTCATTTGCTGAATCAAATCATCTATTCGACGCTCCAGAGATTCCCGCGAGTCTTCATAAACATCCAGCTCACCATTTTTATTTAAGTCACGAAAGGTGTTGCCATCAATCTCTATCGTGGTTGCTCGCGGTCCCAGCGATTGCTTGATCAACCAGTCATCGATATACAACAATTTTGCTGCACCGGCGGCGATGATCAGTACCAGAACGCAAAGCGTCACGAGAGGGTATTTAATCCATTTAGGCATTGTCCGGCTTCCCATTGTTGCTTGTTTAGTCCTCCATGAGCAGGTTCATTGCCTGATTTATCATGAAAAATCGAAGGCGCTCCATCATCGTGGGCTCTGGGTCCGTCTGGGGTACCCGGTATTCTTTTCGTAAACGTTCCAGTTCGACTTCCAGTTCCTGCCGAACCTGGGCTAATGCCGGGTCGTCAATCCGGTTGTCCAACTCGTCCGGGTCTTGCTGAAGATCAAACAGTTCCCACTGACCAATACGATAATAGTGGATGAGCTTGTAACGCTCTGTGCGAACCCCATAGTGACGAGGCACTGACGCCCAGCCGGGATTCTCATAGAAGTGATAATAGATACTCTTGCGCCACTCGATTGGCTCGTTGTTATCCAGCAATGGCAATAGGCTTTCGCCTTGCATATCACCGGGGGGTGTGACACCGGCAATTTCCAGCAAGGTTTGGGCAAAATCCAGGTTTTGCACCAGTTCAGACCGCTTCGATGCGGCCGGAACCACACCAGGCCAACGCACCACCAATGGCATACGAAGTGATTCCTCGTACATCCAGCGCTTGTCGTACCAGCCGTGATCGCCCAGGAAGAAGCCCTGGTCTGAGCTGTAGATCACAATGGTATTTTCGGCCAGACCAGATTCATCCAAATACTCAAGTACACGTCCCAGGTTGTCGTCAATGGAGGCCACCGAACGCAAGTAGTCTTTGATGTAACGCTGGTATTTCCAGCGCGCCCGAGCATCTCCCTGTGGATTCTCTGCCAGGTAGCGGGCATTTTCATCTGCGTAGGCACGCTCCCAAACGGCCAATTGTTCTTCATTGAGGTAGCCCGGAGGCTTGAGCTTCAAATCGATACTGGTCAGGTGTTTCGCTACATCCATTTCCACATCCGGATTGGCACCCGCTCGACCACGGTGATCATCGAAAAAAGTGTCAGGCTCGGCAATGTCACCGTCCTTGTACATATCCAGGTGATCCGGACCCGGCGCCCATTCGCGATGCGGCGCCTTGTGCTGGTACATCAGCAGGAAGGGCTTTCTCGGATCTCGATGCTCTAGCCAGGAGATTGTCCTGTCTGTGATCACGTCAGTTGTATAGCCCTCAATTTCGGTAGTTCCCGATGCTGAGCGAAACCGGGGATTGTAGTAGCGCCCCTGTCCAGGAAGGATCTCCCAGTGATCAAATCCGGTGGGGTCGCTATTGAGATGCCATTTGCCAATCAGCGCAGTCTGGTAGCCCGTACGCTGCAATAATTTCGGGAAGGTTTGCTGGCTCCCGTCGAAACCACCACCCCATTCGTTGGCCACGAAGCCATTTATATGACTGTGCTTGCCGGTAAGAATAACCGCGCGGCTGGGACCGCAAATCGAGTTGGTTACAAATGCATTGGTAAACAACATTCCCTCATTTGCGAGCCGATCAATATT
>TARA_B110000977_G_scaffold201745_1_pt1 | contig 14026 bp, 14 predicted proteins | sample TARA_B110000977 | Tara Oceans TARA_B110000977 (sample SAMEA4397798) | marine metagenome | biome: Polar Biome; feature: [SRF] surface water layer (ENVO:00010504); material: water (ENVO:00002006), including particulate matter (ENVO:01000060) such as... | depth 5 m | reverse complement strand
CGACAAATAAAGATACTTTAGGTACCCTTCTTACCAGAGTACATTTACCATTAGAGGAAAAAGAGCATATGCCACCAAAATCCAAAAAGCAACTCAGCAGTCAGGAAATAGTCCTGTTAGAATGGTGGATTCAAAACAAAGCCTGTTTTGACTGCAGTACAGCTAATTTAGAAGCCAATGAAAAAGTGGCGTTGGCATTGCAATCCTTTCTAGAAGACAACAGTCCTATTAAACAATGGGAGAAAACCATAGATCCTGTGCCACAAGATTGGATCCTCGCATTAGCCTCCAAAGGAATTACGGCCTACCCAATTACTTTTGGACACCCAATGGTAATAGTCAACGCAAGAGGGAAACAAAATCTGACTAAAAAAGACTTTAAACTCCTGAAAAAATACCAAGAAAATATTGTAGAAATAAACTTGGGTGCTAGCAACATGAATGACACTTTAGCGGTGTTTTTGAAAAACTTTGAGCATCTTTTGAAATTGCAAATTCCACAAACCCCAATTACAGACAAAGGGATGGAATACGTAAAATCTCTAGACCATCTGTTGACCATAAATGCTTTTGCCACCAATGTGACCAGCAAATCATTAGATATCATTAGTGAAATAAATACCTTAGAAAACGCCTACCTCACAGACACGCAAATCAATAAAAATATAATGGAGGCCTTTGTGGCTAAAAACGGAAAGCTACGCTTGCATTATATCTCTGAAGACACTTTTGCCCAAACCGCATTAGACCCGCCTACTATTTTATCCAAAACAGATTTTTTTAGAGATTCTCTAGCCATAGAAATGGCCTATGTGTTTGAAAATGCAAGTCTCTTTTACACCCTGGATGGAAGTACTCCTGACACGACTAGTGTAAAATACAACCGTCCTTTTTCCATAGACAAGACTACGGTTCTAAAGGCGGTTACTTATATGGAGGGATGGGGGCTAAGTGCCGTGGCAGAGGCAGATTTTAAAAAGTCTAATATAGATTATTCAAAGGTGGAGCTATTGGAAATACCCAATGAAAAATACACCGCTAATGGAGGGAAATCACTGGTAGATTTAAAAAGAGGTTCTACCAATTTTGTAGACGGCATGTGGCTTGGATTTGAAGGGAAAAACAGTGAGGCAATACTCACATTGAGCAAAAGTGAAAAAGTGAATTCAATGGCAGTTGGAACCTTGTCTGCTCCTGCAAGTTGGATTTTTTACCCTATTGGTCTAGAAATCTTCAGCAGTAACAATGGGATTGATTATAAAAAAATAGCCCAACAAAGTTATTCTCCTGAGGAGCCAAACAACGACGTTAAAAAGAAATTTTTGGAAATCTCTTTTCCTGAAGTTGCCGCCACCCATCTAAAGGTAGTGGTGAAAAGCCCCCTTAAAAATCCTGAATGGCACCCCAACCCAGGAGGCAAAAGCTGGATTTTTATAGATGAAATTATTGTAGACTAGTGTTTGCAATTGACTAAATTATAGTATGTGGCATTCTTTTTACTCAAAAGTTTAATGTTAATTATAATCTAGCTCATATTATTATATGGTATCGGATATCTAATAATTATCATAACTTGATTGTATTAAATTTTTAGAGCTATTCATAAATCTCCAATAATATCTCTTTGGTAACAGATGTTACAAAGCAGCCATCATATTTTCCTTACTTTTGACAAAAATATTTAAATGGATTTTATTTTAGACCCTTGGCCGTGGTATGTATCCGGCCCTCTTTTTGCTTTAGTCATGCTTAGCCTTACTGTCTTTGGAAAGAACTTTGGCATGTCTTCTAACCTCAGAACACTCTGTGCAATTGGTGGTGCAGGGAAATGGGCTTCCTTCTTTAAATTTGATATTAAAGCCCAAAAATGGAACTTGGTCGTGGTATTAGGTGCCGTTATTGGCGGGTATCTCGGAAGTCATTTCCTCCAAAACCAACCAGATATAGCTATAAGCGCGTCTACCGTAGAGGCATTACAACAAATGGGATTTCAGAATCCTGGAGCCAGTATTTTACCCCCTGAACTCTTTAGTTTAGACGCTCTAGGTGAACCAAAAACTTGGGCCATACTCATTATAGGTGGCTTTCTAGTTGGTTTTGGCACCCGCTACGCGGGTGGCTGCACCTCTGGCCATGCAATCAGTGGTTTGAGCAACTTACAAGTACCTTCTTTGGTGGCTGTCATTGGATTTTTTATTGGAGGACTTATTATGACACATTTAATTTTACCCCAATTATTCTAGACTATGAAATATTTAAAATTTTTATCGGTAGGTATTTTCTTTGGTATCTTATTGGTTAAATCCGAAGCAGTTTCCTGGTTTAGAATATTTGAAATGTTCCGTTTTGAATCTTTTCATATGTATGGAATTATAGGGAGCGCTGTGGCATTAGGTGCCATTGGAATTGCACTGATCAAAAAATTCAAATTAAAAGACCTCTCCGGCCAGGCAATTGAAATTCCTAGCAAAGCGAAAAATTATACCTCTGCCATTATTGGTGGATCTATTTTTGGGTTGGGTTGGGCCCTAGCAGGTGCCTGTCCTGGACCTATGTATGTTCTAGTGGGAACAGGCGCTGTGAGCATGTTTGTAGTGATTGGAGCAGCCCTATTAGGCACCTTTGTTTACGGGCTCCTTAGAGATAAATTACCCCATTAATACTTGCCAATTACCCATAAAAAAAGCTGCTTTTAAGGAACTTTTTTTATGCGGTGAGATAAATCCCTGACTTCTAAACAATCTCTGCCTGAATGCCTGCGTCTAAAATGCCTTGACAAGCAGACTTTAACTTTTCAATTGGGCCTGTTTTAACGGTGCACTTTCCCTTAAAGTGAATGATAAGAGTACATTGTTGGGCTTGTTCACTAGAATGCTTACACACCCTAATTAGGGTGTTAATTACATGATCAAAGGTGTTTACCTCATCATTAAAAACAATGAGTTCAGCATCTTTTTGGACCACATCTAAAGTATCTTGAGAAGATTCCTGTTGTTCCTTCATACCTTAAAAATATAAAAAATTAAACAGATTTAAAAACAGCCGCTACCCAGTCATTCTTCTCTGTATGACTTTGATATTCAATTCCTAAAGAAGCGCATTTCTCTTTGATCATGCCTAAATCTTGGTCGTAAAAACCACTCAACAAAAGGTACCCGCCTGTGGCTAAATGATCCTTGTAGGCTGCCATATCGTTCAACAAAATATTTCTGTTAATGTTAGCAAGAAAAATATCGTATGACTTTTCTTTTAATGCATTAGATCCTAAAAAAGAAACATCTCCTTCATATACGTTAATGAAAGGCACCTTATTTCTTTCTACATTCTCTAAGGCATTTAAAAAACACCAATGGTCAATATCTACGGCGTCTACCGCTGTAGCTCCCTTCATGGCCGTGAGAATAGCTAAAACTCCTGTGCCACTCCCCATGTCCATGACTTTCTTATCCTGACAATCCAGCTGTAAAATAGCACTGAGCATCATGTGGGTAGTCTCATGGTGTCCGGTGCCAAAACTCATCTTTGGTTCAATGACAATGTCATAAGTAACGTCTGGGGCCTCATGAAAAGGCGCTCTAACAACACAGTGATGGTCTACTTGAATGGGAGAAAAATTGGCCTCCCAATTGGCGTTCCAGTTTTCTTGAGGAATTTCCTTTGTGGTATATGAAAAAGAAAAACCTTCAAAATCATATACCGCTAAACCCTCCAATAAAGAAGGGCGCCAAAAAGCAGTATTAATATATGCGATCACTCCCGTAGTCGTTTCCTCAAAACTTTCAAATCCCAAAGACCCTAATTCCGCTATGAGCAAATCAGATGCGGGCTGTAATGGAGTCACTTCAAAGTGACAAGCAGTGTAGTCTAAGGTCATAATTAATTGAAAGCGTTCACAATGGCTGCAAAATCTGCTGCAACGAGTGCTGCTCCTCCAATAAGACCTCCATCTACATCTGGCTTAGAAAAAATCTCTACCGCATTGGCTGGTTTCACACTTCCACCGTAAAGTATAGAAACTTCTTGCGCAATTGATTCACTGAATGCCGCGGCTATGGTCTTTCTAATAAAATGGTGCATTTCTTGTGCTTGGTCTGCTGAAGCAGTTTCCCCTGTGCCAATCGCCCAAACGGGTTCATAGGCCAAAATGATTTGAGACCATGCAGCAGCAGGTAAATCAAACAAAGCATTTTTAAGCTGACCCTCCACTAAATTAAAATGATTGTCAGATTTTCTATCTGACAATTCCTCGCCAAAACAAAACATCACTTGTAAACCTTTGTCTATGGCTTGTTTTACTTTCTTAGCTAGAATTTCATCGGTTTCTCTAAAATAACTTCTACGCTCAGAGTGCCCTAAAATCACTGTTTTAATACCTACAGCACTAAGCATGTCTGCAGATATTTCCCCTGTATATGCGCCAGAATCTGCATAGTGCATATTTTGTGCAATCACCTCAATTGGTGTAGTAGCAGCCACATCCAAAGCAGCAGTTAAGTTTACAAAGGTCGGTGCCACCATGACAGAAACGTCTGATGCAAGTGTTAATCCTTTTAAGTCTTCAACTAAAAGCTGGGTCGCTTTTAAATCATTATTCATTTTCCAGTTTCCCGCTACAATTTTCTTTCTCATAATTATGTTAATTGGTTGTATTGAATTCTAATAATTCAAAGTCATTATAATGTCTCTTTTGGGTAATTGTTCCATGCGCTAAAATTAAAATAGCAGGATTGGAACGCACTATTGTTTTTAAGGTAGTTTGATCTGTAAAATAAAAATCAAAACCAAGCCCATATTTTTCTATTACTTCTGCAGCCTGCGCTTCTGAAGAAGCAGACATGCCTATTACTTCATAACCTGCATTGTGGGCTTTTAAGGTGGCCTGGGCTACTTTTTCGAAAGCTTGGGGATTACTTTTGGCTAAATCATAAGCCACGACCATCACCAGCTTAGGTACCATCATTAAAGATTCTGTCTGATCTACCCCATCTTGTTCTATGGTAAAATCATGAATGGGAGGTACATACCCCTCTTGAATTTTCTTTGTAGAAACCCGCAAAAAAGTTCCTGCTACATTGGGGTATTCTTTCTGTGTGGTAATGACTTTTTCTGTGCCATTGACTTCAAAAACCCATTGATATTCATAAATAGATTTGGGGGCGTTTTCTGGAACAGACATTCCAGAAGGAATATGTACCCCTATTTTATAGGGCCTGAAATCTATGGCTGGTAGGTGTTGCAACACCCAAAAACCAAAAGAAACAGCCCCTAAAAAACTCAAAATCACCACCCCTTTGGTCAGAGACTTTGGCAGTAAAGTGTTCAGATATTTCTTGCCTGCAAAAAGCACCAATATAAGGATCAATAAAATAATATCTTTAGTAAAAGACTCCCAAGGGGTTAATTTTATGGCATCTCCAAAACACCCACAATCCGTTACTTTATTAAAATAGGCAGAGTAAAAAGTTAAGAAAGTGAAGAAAACTATCATGGACAACAAACTCCATAAGGTAAATTTTAATTGATAACCAAGCAGTAAAAACAACCCTAAAAGCACTTCAAATACGACCACAAAAAAAGCGATCGCTAAAGCAAAAGGCATTAGTACAGGTAAATCTAAAACGCCTGCACTGAAATACTCTTCCAATTTAAAGGAAAAACCCACTGGATCATTGAGCTTTATAAAGCCACTGACTACGAATAAAACCCCAACTAGGGTCCTAGATAAATGCGTGATGTATTTCATAAATTGGTCTATTAAGATTCTAAATGAATCAATGCAAAAACAGCATAATTAAGCATGTCTTGATAATTCGCATCTATTCCTTCACTGACTAAGGTCTTGCCTTGATTGTCTTCTATTTGCTTAACCCTGAGTAATTTTTGTAGGATAAGGTCTGTAAGTGAACTCACCCTCATATCTCTCCACGCCTCTCCATAATCATGGTTTTTTGCTTCCATAAGAGATTTGGTGAGCGCAACTTGTTTGTCATAGGCCACTAAGGCTTGGGTCACATCCATGTCTGGCTGTTCCACAGTGCCTTTTTCCATTTGAATAAGTGCCATAACCGCATAATTAATGATGCCAATAAATTCAGGAATCTCGCCCTCTGCTACCTTCTGCTCTGTGTTTTGCTGAAGTCCTCTAATTCTTTGCGCTTTAATAAATAGCTGATCCGTTAAAGAAGGGAGTCTTAAAATACGCCATGCAGCGCCATAGTCAGACATCTTTTTTTCAAAGAGGTCTCTACACATTTTAATGACTGCATTGTATTGGTCCGAGGTATTGGCCATGTCTTTAGTTAATTTGCGTAAATTTCGCACAAATAATTAAACCCAACAACCCTATCCCTTTGAATCTTAAGATCTCATGTCAAAAAACACAAATTCTAGCCCTACTGTTCCCTTTTTATTAAATTGCAAGGGAGATTTAATCTCTTTAGAGACGCCAAAAATAATGGGTGTGCTTAACATTACCCCAGATTCTTTTTATGATGGCGGTCTGTATAAAGAAGAAAAACAAGTATTAGACCAGGTAAATAAAATGTGCGCAGAGGGCGCTACATTTATAGATATTGGCGCTTACAGTTCAAGACCGGGCGCGGTAGAGGTTTCTGAAGCAGAAGAGGAAAAAAGACTGTATCCAATGATCAATGCTATTTTAAAGCGGTTTCCAGACGCGCTTTTATCTATTGACACTTTTAGAAGTGGTATTGCAAAGGCTGCTGTAGAAATGGGGGCTGCCATAATCAATGACATTTCTGCAGGACAATTGGACCCTGAGATGATTCCAACTGTAGGAAAACTAGGGGTACCTTATATCATGATGCATATGAGAAGTAGCCCAAAAGACATGCAAGAGCACACCCATTACGAGCACTTTTTACAAGAAATTATCAGCTACTTTTCACAGAAAATTGACAACGCTAAAAAACACCAAATCACAGATATAATCATAGACCCAGGCTATGGCTTTGCTAAAACCACCCAGCAAAACTTTGAATTACTCAGAGAAAGTCAGTTATTAAACACTTTTGGTGTTCCTGTATTGACCGGACTGAGTCGCAAATCCATGATTTACAAAACAATTAATGCAACTGCAAAAGAGGCCCTTAACGGTACTACTGCCCTACACATGCAAGCGCTCCTCAATGGAAGTTCTATGTTAAGGGTGCACGACGTAGCCGCTGCTAAAGAGTGTATTCTTTTGTATGAAGCCCTTCAAAAGGCTTAAAAAATAACCCATCTCTAGGCTATTTATATTCTAATTAGCTATTTTTACAAAAAAGTATCCTTTGGAATTTTTCAATTTTCTTGAATTTAAAATTACTGACGCCATAGATATTCTCTTGGTGGCCTTATTGCTTTTTTATATTTATAAATTGGTAAGAGGCACTGTTGCTATCAATATTTTTATTGGTATAGTGATGGTTTGGGGACTTTGGAAACTCACAGAGTTACTTGAAATTAAAATGATTTCAAATATCATCGGAGGATTCATGAATATTGGTCTTATTGCACTGATCATTGTTTTCCAACAAGAGATCAGAAAGTTTTTACTCATGTTAGGATCTACTAATTTAGCCAACAAACGCTCCTACTTAAAACACTTTAAATTTTTAAAGCAAGACCTACAGCCGCTGGAAACAGATATTAAAGCAGTTGTAGCAGCGCTAGAAAAAATGAGTCAAACCAAAACGGGTGCGCTATTGGTTTTTGAGAAAAACAATTCTTTGGATTTTGTGAGACAATCTGGAGACCGCATGAACATAGAATTGAGCCAACCTATCATTGAAAGTATTTTTTATAAAAACAGTCCACTTCACGACGGAGCTGTTATAATAGAAAATAATTATATTGTAGCCACTCGAGCCATACTACCTGTATCTGATGAAAGAACCATTCCGCTTAGATTCGGTCTCAGACACAGAGCTGCTGTAGGGATTACTGAAAAAACCGATGCCTTAGCATTGGTGGTATCTGAAGAGACTGGAGCCATTTCCTATATTAAAAACGGTGGGTTTGTTTTATTTAAGGACAGTATTGAATTAGAACAACTGCTCCGTAGTGACCTCAGTCAATAGTTCAGAATCAGTGCGGGTTAATAAATACCCACCTCAGCCAATAGCCTTTTTCTTAAAGTATTTTCACTGCGGTGTTATTCCCCAACAGCTACAGATAAAAACTGCGCTTCATAAAGGTTTTTATAATACCCGCCTTTTTTAAGTAGTGTTTCATGAGTGCCTTGTTCTACAATCACCCCCGCGTCCATGACAAGAATGTTAGACGCTTTTTGAATGGTCGCTAATCTGTGTGCAATCACTATAGAAGTCCTTCCCTTTGTAATAGTATCTGTAGCCTTTTGAATGAGTTGCTCTGAGGCACTATCTATAGAAGAGGTGGCCTCGTCCAATACCAGTATAGAAGGTTTGGTCACATATGCCCTAAGAAAGGCAATTAGCTGCCTTTGACCGCTTGAAAGCATTCCTCCGCGCTCCTTTACATTAAACTGATACCCCCCAGGTAAGCTCACAATAAAATCATGAACCCCTATGTCTTTGGCAGCAGCTTCTATTTCAGAAATACTAATTTCAGGGTTCCCCAAAGAAATATTATTCTCAATAGTATCTGCAAAGAGAAAGACATCTTGTAACACTACGGCAATATGACTTCTAAGCCCCGCTAATGACAACGCACTAATGCTATGGCCGTCAATAGAAATACGGCCAGATTGAATGCCGTAAAAACGATTTAATAAATTGATGATGGTAGACTTACCAGCTCCAGTAGCACCTACTATGGCGAGTGTTTCTCCTTTTGAGACTTCAAAAGAAACTCCTTTAAGTACAGGTTCTTCAGGAAGGTAACCAAAAACTACATTTTCAAAAGCAATGGCTCCTTCCATTTGAGGCAAATTAGTATGACCCCCTGTTTCCGTTTGGTCCTCGGTATCTAAAATTTTAAAAACCCTGGCAGCTGCAACCATACCCATTTGTAGGGTATTGAACTTATCTGCTATTTGTCTCAGCGGCCTAAAAAGCATTTCTGACAGCAAAATAAAGGTGAATATGGTACCGTATTCATTGGCGCTAATACCAGAAATATTTTGAAGGCCACCGTACCATACAATCATCCCTATGGTAATGGAAGAAACAATGTCTGCTACTGGAAAAAAAACAGAGTTATACCACACAGTCTTTAACCAAGCTTTGGTGTGCTTCTCATTAATTTCCTCAAAAGCTTTTTTTTCTCTAGACGCCCTATTAAATAGCTGTACTACTTTCATTCCAGAAATACGCTCTTGAACAAATGAATTCAATTGCGCTACCTGAGCCCTCACTTCTGTAAAGGCACCTTTCATGGCTCTTTGAAAGAGTCTAGTGGCGTATAAAATAATAGGCAGCACGGCAAAAACGATCAAGGATAGCCTCCAATTTAAATAGAGCATAACCCCGCCTACTACAAACATTTTTAGCAAATCTGATACTATGACAAAAAATCCTTGAGAAAATATCTCCCCTATTCGCTGCATATCTGCCACAGCTCTGGTGACCAATATTCCAATGGAAGATGTATCAAAATAAGCCATTTTAAAATGGGTCATATGGTGAAAGAGCTTCACCCTTACATCTCTGATAACAGACTCTCCTAGCCAATTAGCAAAATAGTTAAAAGTGAGTTGGCTAATCACCTCCCCAATTAATACAGCTAGTAGAATGAGGGTGAGGTGGAGGAGTTTTTCGGCATCGGCCATTTTAATGGCCTCATCTACCAAAACCCCTACCAAAACAGGTCTCAATACCGCAAATGCAGAAAGTACTACTGCAGCAAATGCTACCCCATAAAAGGTAAATGCGTAAGGATTAGTGTATTGTAATAAGCGCTTAAACAGTTTTTTGTCGAATGCTTTTCCGCTTTCTTTATGATCAGACATAAATGTTTTCTGGATAATTTATCTGTGTTAAAAATAATCCTTTCGCTGGAACAGAAGGTCCAGCTTTACTTCTTGACTTGGTTTCTAAAAGAAGTGGGATATCTGTCACTGGTCGCTTCCCTGTACCAATTTCTAAAAGAGTTCCCACAACTGCGCGAACCATATTTCGTAAAAATCGGTTGGCTGTTATGGTAAAAGCCATTTGTCCTTTTGTGGCTACCCACTTTGCGTGAGTGATGTCACAAATGTAGGTATGTACATCTGAATTGGACTTTGAGAAGCACTCAAAATCTTTTTCTCCCAATAACATCTGTGCCGCTTTATTCATCGATTGAATATCTAAAGGCTGAAAGACATAATGGGCCCCATGATGTTGAAAGGGGTCCTTATGGTTTACAACTATATATTCATAAGTCCTACTGGTCGCGCTAAAACGGGCATGGGTATCTTGGGTAACGGCCAATATCTGATCAATTGAAATATCTGCAGCTAGAAAGGCGTTCAGCCTATCTTTAATGATTTGTTTGTCAAAGCCTACTTCGGTGTCAAAGTGAGCGACCATCTTTTTGGCGTGTACACCAGCATCTGTTCGCCCTGCACCCATTAATTCTATTGGTGTAGCCAATAACAGCGAAAATGCCTGTTCCATTTTTTCTTGGACGCTAGAGGCATTCGGTTGTTTTTGCCAACCGTGGTAGTGGGTTCCTAGATATGAAAAGTGTACAAAATATCTCAACGCAATCTCTTACTTTTGTGTGCAAAGATACCGTATAGCCACTTGAATTCACTTTAAATGAAAAAAATTTTACTGCTTTCAGACACCCACTCACATATAGACGAGAGAATATTACATTTTGTATCCGAGGCAGACGAGGTATGGCACGCTGGGGACATTGGGGACTTGGCCGTAACAGATGCTATAGCTGCTTTAAAACCCCTCAGAGCGGTTTACGGAAATATAGATGATCACAAAGCCAGAAGTACCTTCCCCTTGGATTTAAAATTTGACTGTGAGGGTATGAAAGTGTGGATCACTCATATTGGTGGTTACCCAGGCAAATACAACCAACGTATTAGAGCGGAAATTAAACACAGCGCCCCACAAATATTTATTGCTGGGCATTCGCACATCTTAAAAGTACAATGGGATAAATCCATCCAATGCATGCATCTCAATCCTGGAGCTTGCGGGGTTTCTGGCTTTCACCATATGAGAACCATGCTGCGATTTTCTATTGATCAGGGTACTTTAAAAGATTTAGAAGTCATTGAATTGGGCTTGAGGGGAAAAAAGCCATAAAAAAACCCGGGTAACAAGCCCGGGTTTTACGCACTAATACTACTAAGATGTTAGGTTTAACGTAAACGATTGACAGATTTTACAAGATCCTCGTCCTTTTTAATGGCTTTATTAGCCACAGATAAAAAAACGATAGAAATAATAGGAACAAACATCCCAATACCCTTCTCAGAAAGAAAACTTTCTCCAGATAAACTTAGCCATCGGTAAACGAAAAATCCTAGTAAAAAAAAGTTTAATATGATGTTTAATCGGTTCATTACAAACTGATTAATTCGCTTTTTATAGGAAAAAATACTTGTCAAAGTAAGTGTTGCAAATAGGGTGAACGTGCCTTTGTTTAAAGCGTTTGCTAAAGTAAAGATAGTATTTTCTTGCACTTCAGCAACGATATTAACGAAAAAAATAGCGAACAAATTTACAGCTGCTACTATAAACAAATAAAGTGATTGTATTCTTTGTATCATAGGTGATGTTTTCTTCTAAACACAAAAATAGTGGTCTTTTTTAAGATTTAAAGAGAATATTAATTTTTATTTGTATTATTGTAATGTGATTCAATATTAGAGATAATCACACTTATCCTCAGGGAAGTTCTTTTTCCCATTTTCAAGTTATTTACAACAAATTACTTATATCAAGTATCCACCTATTTATATTATTGAATGTTTGAAATTTCGAAACTAAAAACCATGAAGCTTCCAGAGCTTCAGGAAATTGCAAAAGGATTAAAGGTTCCTAAGTTTAAAACCTTAAAAAAAATAGATTTAGTATATCAGATTTTAGACCTTCAGGCTACAAATCCTAAGGCTGTCGTTGCTGTGGCAACGCCAGTTCTAGAGGGAAATACAGAAGAAGTTTTAACTAAAAGCACTACTGAAGTTGTTAAAGAAGCTCCTGCAAAAGCGGAAGCAGTTAGAAGAAAGCCAAATCCAAGACCAAGGAAACCTAGAGAAGAAGCTGATTTACCTTCAGATAAAACAGCAGAAGCTACAACTAGACCAGAAAGAACAATGCCAGAGGGAACTCCAAACAAAAAGTCTCCAGAAGGAGAGGAGCAAAATAACGGTAGGATACAAAACAACCGCCCTAACAAAAGACCAGAAAACAAGCAGAACAATAGGGAAGCTAGACCAACTGAAAAATCTACGGAGCAAAGGAACCATCCCCAACATGCGCCCAAACAGCAAAACAGGAAAAATCCCAATCAAAACCGCCCAGAGAAAAACTTTAATTACGACAAAGAATTAAAGAATAGATATAAAGATCCAGACTATGAATTTGACAGTATCATTGCCTCTGAAGGGGTTTTGGATATTATGCAAGATGGATATGGTTTCTTGAGATCTTCTGATTACAACTACCTCTCTTCTCCAGATGATATTTACGTATCTCAATCTCAGATAAGACTGTTCGGTTTAAAGCCAGGAGATACTGTATTGGGAGAAGTAAGACCTCCAAAAGAAGGCGAAAAATACTTTCCTCTAATCAAGGTAAATAAAATTAATGGTCAGGACCCACAAGTGGTTAGAGACCGTGTTGCTTTTGAACATTTGACTCCTTTATTTCCAGAGGAAAAATTTAAACTATCTGAAAGACAAAGTAATATATCCAATAGAATCATAGATTTATTTTGCCCCATTGGTAAAGGTCAAAGAGGGATGATTGTAGCCCAACCTAAAACGGGTAAGACCATGCTTCTTAAGGACATTGCTAACGGAATTGCAGCCAATCACCCAGAAGTATACCAGCTTATTCTACTAATAGACGAACGTCCAGAAGAAGTCACTGACATGCAAAGAAATGTAAAAGGAGAAGTGATTGCTTCTACTTTTGATAAGGAAGCCACGGAACATGTAAGGGTGGCTAATATTGTTTTGGAAAAAGCGAAACGATTGGTAGAATGCGGTCATGACGTTGTCATTCTTTTAGACTCAATCACCAGATTGGCTAGAGCATACAATACCGTACAACCTGCTTCTGGTAAAGTACTCAGTGGAGGGGTAGACGCCAACGCACTGCACAAACCAAAAAGATTCTTCGGAGCTGCTAGAAACATTGAAAACGGTGGTTCACTAACTATTATAGCCACTGCCTTAACGGAGACTGGCTCTAAAATGGACGAAGTGATTTTTGAAGAGTTTAAAGGAACTGGTAATATGGAACTTCAGTTGGACAGGAAAATATCTAACAGAAGAATTTTCCCTGCCATTGACCTTACTTCTTCAAGTACCCGTAGAGACGATCTTTTATTAGACGAGCAAACGTTGCAACGTATGTGGATCATGCGCAAATACCTTGCAGACATGAACCCTGTTGAAGCCATGGAATTTATTGAGCAACGCTTTAAACAAACTAAAAACAACGAGGAATTCTTATTGACTATGAATCAATAATCACTCCTTAACATTATATTAAAACGCCGCGGATTTCTCCGCGGCGTTTTTTTTTACCGTTAACGTTATTAAGTAGGGCACAAAAAAAGCCTATGGTATTGAAAAATACCACAGGCGTATAAGGTAAAACGAGTAAGGATCTCTACTTAAAGAGTCGCTACTTGTTTGGTTAACTTACTCTTCAAGTTAGAAGCTTTGTTAGAATGAATGATATTGCGTTTTGCCAACTTATCAATCATAGAGATCACAGATGGAAGCATCTCTAAAGCAGCTTTCTTATCTTCTTCTAAACGCAATTTCTTAAGGGCATTACGCATGGTTTTGTGCTGGTACTTGTTACGTAAACGCACTGCCTCGTTTCTTCTAATTCTCTTTAATGCAGACTTGTGATTAGCCATA
>TARA_B110000977_G_scaffold68548_1_pt1 | contig 14036 bp, 8 predicted proteins | sample TARA_B110000977 | Tara Oceans TARA_B110000977 (sample SAMEA4397798) | marine metagenome | biome: Polar Biome; feature: [SRF] surface water layer (ENVO:00010504); material: water (ENVO:00002006), including particulate matter (ENVO:01000060) such as... | depth 5 m | reverse complement strand
CGTGTGTCCTTTGAAGCGGGCATGGCGCAACTTGGTGGTGATGCTCTGTTCCTATCGCCCAATGATACACAGCTGGGGCGTGGCGAGCCGATTGAAGACTCAGCTCGAGTTATCTCCCGTATGGTTGATATTGTCATGATCCGCACCCATGGCCAGGAGATCATCGAGCGCTTCGCTGAATATTCTAATGTGCCAGTAATCAACGCACTGACTAATGAATTTCACCCCTGCCAGTTGCTGGCGGATGTGCAAACCTTTGTTGAACACCGTGGATCGATTCAGGGTAAAACTGTCGCTTGGATAGGTGACGGTAATAATATGTGTAACTCATGGATTAATGCAGCCATTCAGTTCGACTTTAACCTACACGTTGCCTGCCCTGATGGCTACGAACCGGATGCCAGTTTAGTAGCGGAAGCGGGTGATCGACTAATGATCACCAATGATCCTATTGTAGCCGCAAAGGGGGCACACCTGGTCACTACCGATGTGTTTGCCTCAATGGGTCAGGAGCAAGAACAGGAAGAGAGACTCGAGAAGTTTGCGGGCTTTCAAGTAAACCATCAACTGATGTCACACGCGGCAGATAACGCGCTATTTATGCACTGTCTCCCTGCTCACAGAGATGAAGAGGTCTCTGCAGCGCTATTGGAAGATAGCACTATTTCGGTAGTTTGGGATGAGGCTGAGAATCGTTTGCATGCGCAGAAGGCACTGATGGTATTTTTGTTACAGGCCAGCAGCTAGCTGGCTTGTATTAAGAGATTAAAATTTAGGACTCATTGTAAACCACACCGTCAATTTCATACTCAACATCACCACTAGGCGCCTTGACGACAACGACATCACCGATTTCCTTGCTGATTAAAGCTCGGGCAATGGGTGACTGATAGGAAATCTTACCGGACTTTACGTCCGCTTCATCATCACCAACGATTCGATAGGTTACCGTTTCATCAGTATCCATATTGATAATGGTTACCTTAGAACCAAAGATTACACGATCCCCTTGGGGTATCTTCGATATATCAATGATCTGCGCATTAGACAGTTTCCCTTCAATATCTTGAATGCGCCCCTCGGCAAAACTCTGTTGCTCACGCGCTGCGTGATACTCAGCGTTCTCTTTGAGATCGCCATGTTCGCGCGCTGTAGCAATCGATTCAACAATCCCTGGACGCACAACCTTAATTAAATGGGCAAGTTCTTTTCTTAGAGCAGCTTCACCCTCTGCTGTCATCGCATTTTTTTGCATTAAATAATCTCCCTATGCAACTGCTGCAAACTTCTCACTTCAATGTCACCACCAAAATTTAGCGCTTCACAAACGGCATTGCCACCCGCCATAGTGGTCGTATAGTAGACACGATGTTGCTCAGCGCTCGAGCGTATAGTGGATGAGTCAACAATAGCTTGACGACCTTCAGTGGAATTGATGATTAGATTGATCTTATCACTTTTGATCATATCGACAATATGCGGCCTGCCCTCTTTAACCTTATTAACCATTTGCACTTCAAAACCAGATGCCTCGATGACCAATGCAGTTCCTCTGGTGGCAGCCAGTTTAAAGCCAAGCCCAACCAGCTTTTTAGCGAGTGCTGGCAGCTGATCTTTGTCACGTTCGCGAATGCTAACAAACACTGTCCCTTTGCTCGGAATTTTGTCACTAGCACCTAGTTCTGCTTTTCCGTAGGCTTCAGCAAAAGTCGACCCAACACCCATCACTTCTCCTGTGGACTTCATTTCAGGCCCAAGAATTGGATCTATACCGGGGAACTTATTGAATGGGAATACGGCCTCTTTGACACTAAAGTATGGCGGAATAATTTCTTTAGTAAATTTTTGCTGTTCGAGTGTCTGACCTACCATGCAACGTGCCGCTATTTTTGCAAGGGACACACCAATACACTTTGACACAAAAGGAATAGTTCGAGACGCCCGTGGGTTTACTTCAATAACGTATATTTTACCGTCCTGCAGCGCCAACTGAACATTCATTAAGCCGCGCACACCAAGCTCACGAGCCATCTTTTTACAGACTTCCCTCATCTCATCTTGGATACTTTCACTGAGACTGTAGGGTGGCAGTGAGCAGGCTGAATCACCAGAGTGGATTCCCGCTTGCTCAATGTGTTGCATAATCGCACCAATCACAACCTGATCTCCGTCACTCACCGCATCAACATCCATCTCAATCGCATTAGGTAAAAAGAAATCAAGTAGTACAGGTGAATCATCGGATACCTGGACAGCGGTTTTCATATAATGACGAAGCTCGTCTTCCTTATAGACGATCTCCATGGCCCGTCCGCCTAAAACATAAGACGGCCGCACTACCAACGGGTAACCAATATCTTTAGCTAACTCAACAGCTTCATCAGCGCTTCGCGCCGTGGCATTGTGAGGTTGCAATAAACCCAGCTTTTCAATCATTTGCTGAAACCGTTCACGGTCCTCAGCACGATCAATGGCATCTGGCGTAGTGCCAATAATAGGCACGCCTTCTGCTTCCAAAGCACGCGCAAGTTTTAACGGTGTTTGACCACCAAACTGAACGATAACTCCTTTCGGTTTTTCAAGACGAACAATTTCTAGCACATCTTCTAAGGTCACCGGCTCAAAGAATAAACGATCGGATGTGTCATAGTCAGTGGATACTGTTTCTGGATTACAGTTGACCATAATGGTTTCATAACCATCTTCACGCATCGCCAACGCGGCGTGGACACAGCAATAATCAAACTCGATACCCTGCCCGATGCGGTTAGGACCGCCACCAAGGACTAGGATCTTGTCTTTATCACTGGGCTGGGCCTCACATTCCTCTTCATAGGTAGAGTACATGTAGGCCGTTTCAGTCGAAAACTCTGCTGCACAAGTATCCACTCGCTTATACACAGGGTGCATATCAAAACTGTAACGATGCTCGCGTACTTCAGTCTCGGAGCATCCTAAAATGTCGGCCAGACGGCGATCAGCAAATCCTTTACGCTTTAGGCTATAGAGCCATTTCTCATCAAGGTCGACTAGCGCTTTACCATTTAGACCATTCTCTTCAATGATCAAGTCCTCGATTTGCACCAAAAACCAAGGATCTATTTTAGTAATACCAAATATTTCATCGCAGCTCATACCGTGGCGAAAGGCGTCTGCGACGTACCAAATCCGATCAGGTCCCGCTTCGGCTAGTTGGTTGTATAAAACAGCACCAAAATCATCATCACTAGTATCAACTTTGGGGTCGAAGCCGGCAACGCCAACCTCTAAACCTCGCAACGCTTTTTGTATGGACTCCTGGAAAGTCCGTCCAATAGCCATGACCTCACCCACAGATTTCATCTGCGTAGTTAACGCCTGATCTGCCTGGCTAAACTTTTCAAAGGCAAAGCGCGGTATTTTTGTTACCACATAATCTATGCTGGGCTCGAACGAGGCGGGGGTAGCCCCTCCGGTAATTTCGTTTTGCAGCTCATCTAGTGTGTATCCCACCGCTAACTTAGCCGCAATTCTTGCGATCGGAAAACCAGTTGCCTTGGAGGCTAATGCCGATGAGCGCGATACTCTCGGGTTCATCTCAATAACAATAAGCCGTCCATCTTCAGGATTCACCGCAAACTGAACATTTGAGCCACCTGTCTCAACGCCAATCTCACGGAGCACCTTGATGGAGGCATTACGCATAATTTGATATTCTTTATCAGTCAGCGTCTGAGCGGGGGCTACAGTGATGGAATCACCCGTGTGTATTCCCATTGGATCGAGATTTTCAATCGCACAAACAATAATACAATTGTCCTTACGGTCCCTAACAACCTCCATTTCAAACTCTTTCCAACCAATCAATGACTCGTCAATCAGTAGCTCATTGGTTGGTGAAAGATCCAAACCTCGGCGACAAATCGTTTCAAACTCTTCACGATTGTAGGCAATACCACCACCAGAACCACCCATAGTGAATGAGGGCCGGATAACGCAAGGAAAACCAAATTGATCAGCAACCTGCGTTGCTTCTTCCAGACTATGAGCAATTCCAGAATTAGGCGTATCGAGACCGATTGATTTCATTGCTTTGTCGAAACGTTCTCTATCTTCAGCCTTGTCAATGGCATCAGCATTGGCACCGATCATTTCAACAGAAAATTTATCAAGAACACCGTGCTTGGCTAGATCCAAGGCACAATTGAGCGCGGTTTGACCACCCATTGTTGGGAGTAAGGCGTCAGGCCGCTCTTTCTCAATGATCCTTGCTACGGTATTCCACTCAACAGGTTCAATATAGGTCGCATCGGCCATTGATGGATCAGTCATGATCGTGGCTGGATTGGAGTTAACCAAAATAACTCTGAAGCCTTCTTCTCTCAGCGCTTTACAGGCCTGAGCGCCAGAATAATCAAACTCACAGGCCTGACCAATAATAATCGGCCCGGCGCCGATGATGAGAATGCTTTTTATATCCGTTCTTTTTGGCATGTTTACTCCGCTAACGTCTGTCGGTTAGCTTCCATTAAATCTATAAAATGATCGAATAAAGGGGCGGCATCATGGGGACCAGGACTCGCCTCAGGGTGACCTTGAAAACTGAAAGCGGCTTTATCGGTTCTATGAATACCCTGCAATGAACCATCAAATAATGAGCGATGAGTGGCCACTAGAGTGTCGGGCAAACTGTCTTCATCAACAGCAAATCCATGGTTTTGACTGGTAATCATCACGACATTATTTTGAATATCTTCAACTGGATGATTAGCGCCATGATGTCCAAACTTCATTTTCATCGTTTTAGCCCCTGAGGCTAAAGCGAGTAACTGATGTCCTAGACAGATTCCAAAAACAGGAATTTGCGTTTCTAAAATCTCCTGTATCGCTGTAATTGCATAATCACAAGGCTCAGGATCTCCCGGTCCATTAGACAGAAAAATACCATCTGCTTGCATCGCTATCACTTCACTTGCAGGGGTCTGGGCTGGCACCACGACTAACTCGCAATCACGGTCAATCAGCATGCGTAAAATGTTTCGTTTGACCCCATAATCATAGGCAACCACCTTGTACTTGGCACTCCCGGCAACCTGAGTCTTATGGCCAGCACCCAAGGTCCAACTATGCTCCACCCAAGGATAGGGGGCGCTAGCGGTGACTTCTTTGGCCAAGTCCATACCTTTGAGACCGGCAAATTCTCTTGCCGCCGTTAATGCAGTTACTTCATCAATGTCCCCGGCCATAATACAGCCGCTTTGAGCACCTGTCTGACGAAGTATTCTAGTCAATTTCCGAGTATCAATATCGGCAATCCCGAGAACATTTTTGGTCTTGAGATAGCTGTCCAAACTTTGTTCGCTGCGGAAATTTGAGGCTAGAAGGGGTAAGTCTCTAATCACCAAACCCGCAGCCCAGATTGTTTCGGACTCTTCGTCTTCAGTATTAACCCCTACATTACCTATGTGAGGATAGGTTAGCGTGACAATTTGACGAGCGTAAGAGGGGTCAGTGAGAATTTCTTGATAACCAGTGAGGGCTGTATTGAAAACCACCTCACCAACAGCGAGTCCGTCTGCACCAATGGCAGTTCCTCTGAAAATTGTTCCGTCTGCAAGCGCAAGTACGGCTTCCCGGCGAGTCTGGGAATTCACACAACCTCCTAAATATTTGATATTCAATCTATTTAGTTCGTAATTAGTTGACCTAATTACCGCTAAATAAAAATAACTCTGAAATGGTAGGCAAATTTTTCTTGAGTTTGCAAAAAAACGAGATGAAACTAGTGGTCTCATCTCGCTTAAATAAAATACTCTATTTTCCTCTAACCTCTCAGAACGAGACCGCTTTTTAACGTTGCGGTGTTAGGAGAGAAGTATAGGGAAAAGGGTCTATATTGTCCATTACCGAAGATCAAATATTCACCAAAATATAACCGCTGGGCTTAACCGATTAAATTCGGTTATTTGAGGCCCAAAACATCTTGCATATCAAACATACCAGTCTCTCTATCTGCAAGCCATTTAGCGGCCCTCACTGCTCCTCTAGCAAACGCGGTTCTACTGGACGCCTTGTGGGTAATCTCCACTCGCTCTCCATCAGCGGCAAATAGAACAGTATGGTCGCCAACAATATCGCCAGCTCTGATCGAAGAAAAGCCAATAGACTTGGGGTTCCGCGCACTAGATTGATCTTCTCGCCCATAAACAGCAACCTCATCGAGATCACGACCCAACGCATTTGCCACTGACTTACCGAGGGACAACGCTGTACCTGATGGCGCATCAATTTTATGCTTATGATGAGACTCACTAATCTCAATATCTGCGTCATCGCCGAGCGCCAGCGCAGCAATTTCGGCTAATTTAAAGCAAAGATTGACGCCGGTTGCGAAATTTGACGCCATACAAACAGCCGTGTGATCACTGGTAGACTGAACAGTGGCAAGTTGACCTGCTGTTAAACCCGTGGTGCCAATAACCATTTTTTTGTTATGTTGCTGACAAACCAGCGCGTTATGTACTGTCGATTCGGGGACACTGAAATCAATAAGAGTATCAAAGGTACCAACCGCTTCAAGAACGGAGTCAACTACTAGGATATTATTGCGCCCTAAGCCTGCCAACTCGCCTGAATCAGCACCTATATGCTTGCTGGCCGAGTGCTCTATAGCCGCAGTTAGCTGCATACCATCGGTAGTGGAAAGTGCCTCAACTAGCGCTCTACCCATGCGGCCACCGGCTCCAGTAATCGCTATATTATGCACCACGTATCTCCTCGTCATATCTAACGCCTAGTGTTCCTGGCGCGGCGTTTTACTTTACACTCAACTAGTGAGGTTATCGAAAAATTTCTTCACCCCGTCAAACCAATTATTACTACGCGGCGAATGCTTGCTTGCGCCCGCTAAACTTTGATCAAAGCCTTCCAACAAAGCACGCTGCTCTGCACTTAAATTAACCGGCGTCTCAACCACAACTCTACACAACAAATCGCCCTGGGCACCACCGCGTACTGGAGCCACCCCTTTACCGCGTAAGCGGAATAGTTTACCACTTTGAGTTTCTGCAGGGATCTTCAACTTAACTTTACCAGACAAGGTGGGAACCTCGAGGTCTCCGCCCAGTGCCGCCTGCGAAAAACTAATGGGTACTTCACAGTGTAAATTACTGCCATCCCGGACAAAAATATCATGCTCTCGTACATGCATTTCCACATAAAGATCGCCAGCAGGACCTCCCTGCGGGCCAGCCTCACCTTTTCCTGACAAACGAATTCTATCCCCAGTATCAACACCGGCAGGAATCTTAACGGAAAGTGTTTTACGCTCTTCTTTAACGCCCTGACCATGGCATGTACCGCAGGGGTTCGAGATCTTCTTGCCGCTACCACGACAGGTTGGGCACGCTTGCTGAACAGAGAAAAAACCCTGAGACATTCTCACCTGGCCTACTCCGCCGCAAGTATCACAGGTCACAGGGGATGTACCTTTTCGCGCCCCTGAGCCACCACACGGATCGCAATGGGTCATCGTTGGCACTTCAATTTGGACAGTCTTGCCTTTTACTGCATGCTCTAAATCTAGCTGCAAATCATAACGCAAATCTGAGCCTCTGGCTGGGCCACTGCGACCACGGCCTCCTCCGCCGCCAAAGATATCACCAAAAACATCGCCAAAAACATCACTAAACCCAGCGCCACCCTGACCACCACCATTTTGATCTAAACCGGCATGTCCGAAGCGATCATAGGTAGATTTTTTTTCCACATCACTTAATATTTCATAAGCCTCTTGGGCTTCTTTGAATTTTTCGTCAGCATTTTTATCATCTGGATTTCGATCCGGATGAAACTTCATCGCTATGCGACGAAAGGCTTTCTTTATCTCTGGAGCAGCGGCACTGCTGTCTACTCCAAGTACTTCGTAATAATCCCGCTTTGCCATACTTCGTTTACTTCCCAACCATTATCAGTAAATTTTTATCACTACTAATAGAGCCTTAAATAAAGAGGCGCGAAAGTCATTTTGAGATGTCTCTCAAAATTCACTTCGCGCCTAAACATATCAACCAATGAATCTACTCAAACAAAGATTACTTAGTATCTTCTTTAACATCCTCGTCTTTAACTTCTTCGAACTCAGCGTCCATAGCTTCATCGCCAGGCGCTTGTTCGCCTGCAGGTTGCTCACCCGCTTCTGCCTGTTCAGCATAGAGCTTTTGAGCTAATCCAGCGGAGGCTTCGGAGAGCACTTTAGCGGCTTCATCTATTGCCGCTTTATTATCACCCTGAACCGCTTCCTCTACTTGCTTAACACCTGCTTCAATCGCGGCTTTTTCTTCGTCAGTCGCTTTATCACCGGCCTCTTCCAATGTTTTCTTAGCCGCATGCGCCAAACCATCCGCAGTGTTGCGCGCCTGAACAAGCTCTTCAAACTTTTTGTCTTCCGCGGCATTGGCTTCAGCATCTTTGACCATTGCATCGATTTCTTCGTCAGACAGTCCTGATGAAGCTTTGATGATAATTGACTGCTCTTTACCGGTCGCCTTATCTTTAGCGCCAACATTTAAAATACCGTTAGCATCAATATCAAAGGTCACTTCAATCTGCGGCATGCCTCTTGGCGCCGGCGGAATATCAGACAAGTCAAAACGACCCAAAGATTTATTTTGAGTAGCCTGTTTGCGCTCGCCCTGCACTACATGAATGGTCACAGCAGATTGATTGTCATCGGCAGTAGAGAAAATTTGCGATTTCTTAGTTGGGATAGTGGTATTTTTTTCAATTACCGGTGTTGCCACCCCACCCATGGTCTCAATACCTAAACTCAAGGGAGTAACATCCAATAACAACACATCGGTAACATCACCAGAAAGGACAGCACCCTGAAGACCAGCACCAACGGCGACAGCTTCATCTGGATTGACATCCTTACGCGGCTCTTTACCAAAGAACGCAGTAACCTTATCTTGAACCATCGGCATACGTGTTTGACCACCCACCAAGATGATTTCATCGATCTCTGAGGTAGACTTGCCAGCATCTTTCAACGCTGTTTTTAGAGGCTCTAAAGAACGCTCAACCAAATCTTCTACTAGGGACTCAAGTTTTGCTCGAGTCAGCTTTACCACTAGGTGTTTGGGGCCTGTAGCATCAGCAGTGATATAAGGCAGATTAACCTCTGTTTGCTGGCTAGATGACAATTCAATTTTTGACTTCTCAGCGGCTTCTTTAAGACGCTGCATGGCCAGCGGATCACTGTGTAAATCAATCCCACTGTCCTGCTTAAATTCTGCTGATAAATACTCAATTAAGCGCATATCAAAGTCTTCACCGCCCAGGAACGTATCACCATTGGTGGCCAATACTTCAAACTGCTTTTCACCATCGACATCGGCTATTTCAATCACTGAAATATCGAAGGTTCCACCACCAAGATCATAGACTGCAACCACACTATCGCCAGGCGTCTTGTCGATTCCATAAGCCAGTGCAGCTGCAGTTGGCTCATTAATAATCCGCTTCACATCTAGACCCGCAATTCGGCCTGCATCTTTCGTTGCCTGACGCTGGGAGTCATTAAAGTAAGCTGGAACGGTAATTACCGCTTCAGTAACGGCTTCACCAAGGTAGTCCTCAGCAGTTTTCTTCATTTTCTTTAAGATCTCAGCGGAAATTTGCGGTGCCGCTTTACTATCGCCTTTAATCTCAACCCAAGCATCGCCGTTGTCTGCTTTGACGATCTTATAAGGAACCATTTTGATATCTTTTTGTACCACATCGTCTTCAAAACGACGGCCAATCAGACGCTTTACAGCATATACTGTATTTTCAGGGTTGGTTACAGCTTGTCGTTTCGCCGACTGACCCACTAAAATCTCGCCGTCATCAGCATAGGCGACCACTGAAGGGGTGGTTCTCGCACCCTCTGCATTTTCAATTACCTTGGGCTTATCGCCTTCGAGTACAGATACACATGAGTTGGTCGTACCCAAATCAATTCCGATAATCTTTCCCATCTCTTCACTCTCCGTTACTTGTCTTGAAACCCATAAGAGGGCTTATTAAAAAAATTTACTTAACCCTTATATGGGTGTGGGTTTAAAAACTTCAAGGGCATTTGATTTCAAATTACCCTTTTTAATCAACCCCCTTTCGACACAACCACCATTGCAGGCCTCACCAGCCGACCATTTAAGGTATAGCCTTTCTGAAACACATCCATCACTGTATTTGGCTCCAAATCAGGATTGGGGACCATACTCACCGCCTGATGTAAATCAGCATCAAATGGCTGACCTACAGGGTCCACCGCTTCAATTTTAAACCGCGCAAGAACATCAACGAACGTCTTTAAAGTGAGCTCGAGGCCTGTATTTACAGCTTTTTGCGCTTCATCAGCGGCATCAATGGTGCTTAGTGCGCGCTCCAAATTATCCACCACTGGTAGCAGATCGGCTGTAAATTTATCCAAAGCATACTTATGAGCATTCTCGACATCACGTTCAGCGCGACGGCGAACATTCTGCATTTCCGCCTGTATTCTGAGTACCTGATCATTAGCCTTGCTAACCTGCTCCTGCAATTCCTCTGTCTCAGATAATTGATCTTCCGCTAAAAGCTCTTCAACGATCTCTGCATCAAGGCTTGCGGCTTTTTCAGCAAGCAACTCCTCAGTTGCATCCAACGTCTTTTCTTCACTCTTATTTACTTCTTCGTGCATACTATTTTCCTCAAACTCTGTTTAGCTAATACGCTAATTGCCAAGATTATTGATTCGGTGGTTAGTAACCTTTACCCTAGGGCTAAATATGGGGACAAACTCCTGAGTTTCAAGCGATGGCATCAGTAAAATATGCATGACATCACTTTTTGTTAATCGGCTGGTAAAAAAATTGCTTCTTTCGATCAATATTAATAATTACACCCTCGTTGAATCTCTCGAAATAGAATTCGAAAAAGGGACCACAGCCATCACCGGCGAAACTGGCGCTGGAAAGTCGTTGGTTCTGGACGCGCTGGGCATGGCGCTGGGTGATCGCGCAGATACTGACACCATTCGCCACGGTAAGGCTCGCGCTGAAATTACCGCTACTTTTGATGTCAGCAATATTGAAGATGCCAAAAAGTGGTTATATGACAACGACTGCAATAGCGATGAAAACTGCATACTACGAAGAATATATACCACTGAGGGTCGTTCAAAGGGCTATATTAACGGCCAACCCAGCACCATGTCTCAACTGCAAGAATTGGGCGAAATGCTCACTGACATCCACAGTCAACATGAGCATCAGTCGCTGCTTAGAAAAGATACTCATAGGCGTCTTTTAGATGAATATGCAAAGGCTGAAGAATTAGCTAAGCAGGTCACTAGCCACTACATCCTTTGGTATAAGACTAATAATGACCTCGGCGATCTTCTCAAACGCTCTGATGAACTAGATGCTCGAAAAGAGCTACTCAGCTTTCAAGTCACAGAGATGCAACAGCTGAATCTAACCTCGGAGCATGTAGAGCAATTGGAGTTAGAGCAAAAAACTCTTGCCAATGCCGAACAAATCGTTCAGGACAGCCACAGTTTACTGGCTATTTGTGAGCAGGCTGAAGGGTTTAACCTGCGTGATGGTCTCAACCGAGCCCTATCTATTTTGGCTACCATAGAGTACAAGCCGGCAGCCCTGAAAACCACGGAAGAGCTTCTGCAAGGTGGCTTGATCCAAGTGGAGGAAGCGATCGCTGAGATTGGACAACATATCGATAAGTTTGAAGTCGATCCTCAACGACTTCAGATCATTGAAGATGAGTTATCGGTGATTTTTCAGTTAGCGCGCAAGCATCGGGTATCGCAACAGCTGCTGGAAGCGACCCAAGTCAGCTTGGAGTCTGAGCTAAAAAGTCTTCTCGGTGGCAGTGAAAACGTCGAAGCTCTGCAACAAAAGCTGGCCGATCTGGCTGAAAATTATACGGTCTCCGCCAAGAAATTGTCCGCCAAACGAACACTCGCGGCAAAAACCATGGCCGCTGAAATTAACCAACAACTGCAAGCCTTATCGATGGAAGGTGCGGAGTTACTGATACAGCTTTCTCCCAACCTAAACGATGAATATCGATCTACTGGTCTTGAGGACATCGAGTTTTTACTCGCAACAAATCCTGGGCAACCGCATAAAATGTTGTCGAAAATTGCCTCTGGGGGGGAACTATCACGGATCAGCTTGGCCATTCAGGTAGTTGCGGCGGGTCATTCCAACATCCCCACACTGGTCTTTGATGAGGTCGATGTCGGCATTGGCGGCAGTATTGCAGATGTGGTTGGCACACTGCTTAAACAGCTAGGCAATCGTGGTCAGGTTATCAGCGTGACCCACCAACCTCAGGTAGCGGCGCATGCCCATCACCATTACTTAGCCAGTAAGACTGTTGAGGGTAATAATACAGAGTCTTTAATGTCACCACTTACCCAGAAACAGCGTGTAGATGAACTTGCGCGCATGTTGGCCGGTGCAAAGGTAACCGAACAGACACTCTCTCATGCCGCAGAGTTACTCAGTCTGGCATCAGCGTAATTTAGTCAGTCTCTAATATTTAGTAATTTTTAGGTAAAAAAACCCCGGTTAATAACCAGGGTTTTTTATTAGTCTACAGCTACAGAGCTATGCTTCAGGCTCTGACTTTGGAGCAGCCTCTGCAGCTGGTTCTGGCGCTTTTTCAGGCACAGTACCTTCTTCAATCTGAGCTTCTTTGATCGACAGTTTAACGCGACCACGATTGTCAATCTCAGTAACCTTAACTCTAACATCCTGACCTTCGGTCAAGTAGTCAGTCACTTTGGCAACACGCTCTTGAGCGATCTGAGAGATATGTACCAGCCCATCTGTACCCGGCATAAAGTTAACAAAGGCACCGAAGTCTACGATACGAACAACTTTACCGTCGTAGATAGTACCTGGCTCTGGGTCAGCAACGATGGCTCTAATAGCATCCATTGCAGCATTAAGACCTTCAGTATCTTCTGAGTAAATCTTTACTGCGCCATCATCATTAATATCGATGGTTGAGTTATGCTCTTCACAAAGGCCGCGAATAGTTGCACCGCCCTTACCAATAACATCACGGATCTTATCTGAATCAATTTGCATAATACCCATACGCGGAGCGGTGTCAGCAACTTCATCACGGCCACTGGCAAGTACCTTGTTCATTTCATCCAGAATATATAACCGAGCATCCATGGCTTGCTCTAATGCAATCTCCATGATTTCTTCAGTGATTCCTTCAATTTTAATGTCCATTTGCAGGGCAGTAATTCCTGCCGCTGTTCCGGCGACTTTAAAGTCCATATCACCAAGATGATCTTCATCACCCAAGATATCAGTCAAAACAGCAAAGCCTTCATCTTCTTTGACCAGACCCATAGCAATACCAGCAACCGGCGCTTTCAATGGTACACCAGCATCCATTAATGCCAAGCTTGAACCACACACCGACGCCATAGAGCTAGAGCCATTAGATTCAGTAATCTCAGATACCACTCGCATGGCATAAGGAAACTCTTCTGGATTGGGCAGTACCGCGTTAATACCGCGGCGAGCTAAACGTCCATGACCTACTTCACGTCGGCTAGTGAAGCCAATACGGCCACATTCCCCTACTGAGTATGGAGGGAAGTTGTAGTGCAACATGAACGGATCATCACGCCGACCCTCTAGAGCATCAATCATTTGAGCATCGCGAGTAGAGCCCAAGGTGGCTGCAACGATCGCCTGAGTCTCACCGCGAGTGAACAATGCAGAACCATGTACCTTAGGAAGAATACCCACTTCAACATTAATGCCACGAACAGTTTTAGTGTCGCGACCGTCAATTCGCGGCTCACCACGAATAATTCTGCCACGCACAACTTTCTTTTCAAGCTTCTTAAACGCATCTTTAATGTCGTCTACCGACGCGCCATCATCAGAGGCTAATTCCGCATAAGCGCGATCACGCAGTGCGTTCACACTGACTACTCGCTCTTGCTTATCAACAACCTGGTAAGCCGCATCAACCTCAGC
>TARA_B110000977_G_C11091196_1_pt1 | contig 14055 bp, 9 predicted proteins | sample TARA_B110000977 | Tara Oceans TARA_B110000977 (sample SAMEA4397798) | marine metagenome | biome: Polar Biome; feature: [SRF] surface water layer (ENVO:00010504); material: water (ENVO:00002006), including particulate matter (ENVO:01000060) such as... | depth 5 m | reverse complement strand
TTCAAAAGTAACAGGTAAATCAATTTGAGTTAAAGCAGGAGGAGGTGCTAAAGGTCCAGAAATAGAAACTGAATCTAAATTAAACCCTAGTGCGTTTGTATTTCTAAATGAAAGTGTAAATTCTAAACTTGTACATCCTGCCGGAGCTACAACAGAATCTATATACATTGTTAGTGCAGTTCCAGTTACATCTTGATATGCTGTATAAGAACCATAAGAAGCATTTGTTAAGTCATAAAAACTAACTCTTAGGTTAGTTGTATCATTCGCAACAGTTTTTGCCCACATTTTAATTGTATATGTTGTTCCTGGTACAACAGTAACAGCTTGTGTTGTAAACCTCTTGTGACTTGAAGAAGACGTATTAATTATGTTTGCATAAGAACTTCCATAAGTTGCTCCAGTTGTAACCTCAGTTACGTTAGATGAAGCTACATTTGTTTTTGTTCCAAAAAAATCCGTAGGATTTCCTGCAGTCCATGAAGATAAGTCACTTTGAAAAACGACTTGTGCAAATGACAGATTAGTAATTAATGCTAACGTGAATAAAGTAATTAATTTTTTCATAATATTTGTTTACTTATTTGTTTTTATTATTATTTTTCTTTTGTAGTTCCCATTTTCATCTTTTATTTGAATGAAATAAGATCCCGGATTTAAAGATTTTAGGCTAACATTTGTTTTTAAAGATTTTATCCCGTTTAATTGAATTAATTTTCTTCCAGAAATACTAAAAACTATAATTTGCTCTATTTCATTTTCAGATGAAATAGTTAATTGATCTATGAAAGGATTAGGAAATACATTTACTTGGTTATCTATCTGTTTTTCGTTAATTCCTGCAGAAGCATTAAATGATAAACTGAAATTATCTAAGAAAATAGAATCTTCTGTTGCAGTAGTGGAGTTTAACAAGAACACAAATTTCTCTATCGAAGTAGCATTAGGAATACTAAAGAGATCCATTGTAAAACTTTCCCAAGTAGGTGAAGAGGAAGTAGTGAATGATTGATCTAATAAATCGACACCCATTGCATCTTGAAATACTATTTTAAAGTCATATGCTCCAGCTGGGCTATACAATTGAATTTTGGCTTCGTTAAATTTTGATGTATTAAAAGGGTATAAAATTGTTCCTCCAAAAGCACCATCATTTGTTGGTGGTACATATTTCGTAAATTTCCCACATGTTTTAGAGGTATTAATACCAGAAGTTACAGGATTTATTTCAAACTGGCTATGTGTACCATTTGCAAAATCAAACGTTACATTTCTTTGACATTCATAATCATCCACAATTGAAGAATCTTTAGGTGTTCCTAAACACGGGTCTATTAAAGTAGGCCCCATTAAATCATCAAACAAATAAGTGTCAGAGTTAAAAGAATTAGGGTCAAATAACAAAACCAATTGATTAATATTTGTATCTGAAACAGTTAGGTCGGGGGAGTTTACTAAATTAAAAGTAAGAGTTTCCCAAGCATTGGAAACAGTTGTTACAGCCGTATACTCGCTATGTCTACCAGTAGGATAGTTTGTTGGGCCTGCGGAAGTATTATCTTCCAATGTAATTTGTAGTGTTGTTCCAATAGATGTACTGTATACTTTTAGTGACATTTTCTTGGTTCCAGCTCTATAATCTGCAACACTTGCAATCTTTGTAAGTCCAATTGGATTAATTAATATTACATCATATTGTGAAGCTCCATCTCTAGTGTATTGAGCGCATTTTGCACTTGTGTTTACCCCTGTAGTAGAAGGGTTAGAAAATGACTCGTTAAAAACGGATCCATTAAAGAAAGGATAGGTAACTTTTCCGATGTTATCAAAACCATCCCAATTTGACTGAGAAATTGAGTTAAATGAAAAGGAAAGAGCTACAGAAATTAGTAAGAAGTTAAAGTGTTTCATTCTATTAGTTAAAAATTAATTTTAAAATACTTATTGTAAATTTAACTATTACTTATTGTTTAAATTACAATTACTATTGACGAATATAGAATAAAAATTGATGAATACCAATTTATTTAACAACAAAGCCGAGCCTATTGTTCGCAATTTCTATTTTAAAATAACCTTCTTCAACCTTCCATTTATTATTAACATCTACAAAAGCTAAGTCTGAAATAGGTAATTTGAATTGAACTCTTTTTGTTTCATTTGTATTCAAATTCACCTTTCTAAAAGCTCTTAACCTTTTGACACTTGGTGTTATAGATGCGGTAGAGTCACTTATGTAAACTTGCACAACTTCCTTTCCTGCAATCTCGGAGTTGTTAGTTACATCTATACTAATTGTTATGCTATCAGTTTTAAGAATCTCAGTTTTATTGATTGATAAATTGGAATAACTAAAAATAGAATAGCTCATCCCAAATCCAAATTCCCATTGTGGATTAAATGCTTTGTGTCCAAAGCTTATGTCTAATATTTCTGTGTATTTATGATCATAAGGAACAAATGAACCGGTATACCTCGGGTAAGTAAATGGCAGTTTTCCTGATGGATTCGATTTTCCAAATAGAATTTGAGCCAAAGCTTCTCCTCCAAAATCTCCTGATAAATAGGTATGAAGAATTGCATTTGCATCATTCACAATAGAATTAATAATTCTAGGACGATTAAAACTTAAAGCAAATACAATAGGTTTATTCAATTTACTTAGTTCTTTTACCAATTCAACTTGAGCATCTGGTAAATTTAAATCCTTTATGTTTCCAGGTATTTCTGTACAAGGAATTTCTCCCAAGCAAATAACTATCACTTCGCTTTTCTTAGCTTTTGCAATTGTCTCATTCAAATTTGCTTTTTTATCTAATTCAGAACCTAAAGAATAGATTACATTCCCTGTGCTATTTTCTTTTATTGCCTCGTAAAAGGTTTTAGTTTTTTTAGTATTATATGCAGTGTCTACTCCTTGCCAAGTGTGAGTCCAAGCTCCGTTTTGTATATTCAATGAATTGGCAGCTGGTCCACAAACTAAAATGTTAGTATTTTCCTTTAATGGAAGTAAACTTTTCTCGTTCTTTAATAAAGTGATAGACTCTAGAGCAGTATTTAATGCAATTTTTTTATGCTCGTTGGAAGCGAATTTGGTATAATAATCAAAACTTGGGATAGGGTTTTTAAGTAATCCCAATTTTTTTTTTACCCATAATATTCTTCTACAGGATTCATCCAGTCTGCTTTCTTTTATTTCTCCACTATCCACCAAACTAATTAACGCTCTATTGAAAGAGTAATCGTTTGGAGTCATACTCATATCAATTCCAGCATCAATAGCTAGTTTTACTGCTTCACGCATATCTTTCGCTACTTTATGATCTCTATAAAGTTTTATAATATCTTCCCAATCTGTTACAGCAATCCCTTTGAATCCTAATTCATCTCTAAGCAAATTTGTTAAAATAGCTGGATTTGCATGAACAGGAATTCCGTTTATTTCACCAGAATTTATCATTACTGTCAAAGCATTTTCTTTAATAGCAGTCTCAAAAGTTGGCAAATAGTATTCTTTAAGCTGTCTTGCAGGAATCCAAGCTGGAGTTCTGTCTTTTCCGGACAATGGAGTACTGTAACCTAAAAAATGCTTCATACAAGATGCTACTTTCTCAGGGTTGGAAGGATCGTCCCCTTGATATCCAGTTATACAAGCTTCTGTCATTTTTTTTGCTAAATAAACATCTTCTCCATAAGTTTCAAAAAACCTTGACCACAAAGGCTGACGTCCAATATCTAATACTGGAGAGAAATTCCAAGGAATTCCAGATGCACGACATTCATAAGCAGTAACTGATGCCCCTTGTTTTACTAATTCTGGATTCCAAGTAGCTGCTTGTCCAATTTGCTGTGGAAAAAGAGTTGCATCTACTGTGTAGTTCACCCCATGAATAGCATCAATACCATAAATAACAGGAATCTTATTTCCTTCTGTAATTGCTTTAGTTTGTATTTGGGTAATAATTTTTTCCCAACGATCTCTTGTGTAAGTGTGACCCCCAACATTAAGTATGGAACCAACAAAATAATGGTTGATTGCAGAATCTAATTTTAAAGAATCTAATTGATGAGGTTTTACTAGATTGAATATCTCTCCTTTCGAGATTACATCAATATTTATTTGAGTCATTTGCCCCACTTTCTCAGCAATACTCATTTTGGAAATGAAATTTTCAATTTCTTTATCAAATCCTATTTCGGATTTATTATTTTTCTTCTTCTCAGAGCAAGAGTTCGTAAGAAAAATTATTGATACAAGGATTAAACCTAATTTCATTCCTTTCATTTATCAGTAATTTTAATTTCATTTATAAAAACTTCTCCTTCGCCAGTTCCTTCAAAATAGACTTCTCTTATTTGGTCCATTGCAAAATTTTTATCTTTCAAATTCAAGTTTTTCATAGGGACATTTATTATAGTCCAGTCATTAGAAGTTATTGTTTGAGTTTTACTTGTAAAAATTTCAGCTTTATGTCCTCTGAAATCGTGTATAAAAACTTTGAATGCTGAGTTTTTTGTTGCTTTTATTTTAATTTGAAAACTAGAATTTTCATCAATACCTCTAAGGTTCATTGCATACCAACCATTCCAGTTAATCCCCCATTTTGCCCAGCTGCATTCTTTTGAATTGTATATCCAGTGAATTTGTTTTGTTTCATTTTTAGATATTTCCTCTACCAAAGTTTGACATTCGTTATTTTCAGAACCCCAAACATCTTCTTCAAAACTTCCTTCTCTGTAAACAATTTGATTCGCGTTTCCTTTTGGTCTCATGAGTTCAACATCTGCTCTCATTTTGTCATATTTTTCTTGAGAATAGTCGATAATCGTGATTTCATCTAGAAAGAATGACCCACCACCTTCTAGTTGAAATTTCATTTGTTTTATTGAGCTAATATCTACTTCATTTTCTTCATCTATAGGGAAATGCCATAATGGAACAATTATTTGTTTCCAAGTTGTATCCATTTCAAGACCATAAAGGTATTTTCCTGCATCAATATAATAATAACTTCCTCCACCAGAAAAATCTTCTAAGTTTGCAACAATAGGAATTGCTCGTGCGGTTTTTTCTTGTGTTCTTACGTAAAATGAAAGTGCTTTTCTGAAACGGGATTCAGACAAATCTGTTGGCTGCCAGTTATTGAAACTGTTTCCAAATCCAATCCATTCACATTTTGCTTTATTCCAATCTAACTTTATGCTGGATTTTCCAGAATAAGCTACTTGGTTACTTATTTCGAAGTTTCCACAATTGAAAAGTGAATTCCACATTGTCCCTGTCCCTTCGCTAAAAAATACTTGTTCATCATCTTCTCTAGAGGCAGGGAATTCATATTTGTCATATAAGACCTGTTCTTGAAATTTTATACTGTCACAAGTTGCAAGTAGTAATGTAAACGTTATAAAAACTAATTTTCTCAAGGTGTGTAAGGTTTATTAGTAGTAAATATCAAATGATCAATGTATGCTTTGGCTAATCCATTGTCTTTGTTGGCCAGGTAAAACACGTTAATAGACATTAATTTTCCTGGTTCTGGTAGTCCGTTACCATTAGTGGAAACTTTATTACCGTCAACATCAAATTGTATGTCAGAGTACTTGTAACTGATTAGATTCCATCCTGTATCCTCGAACCAATATTCGTAAATAAATCTATCTTCAGTAGCTAAGTCGAATGTTCCATCTCCATTTTCGTCTTCATCAAACCAAAACTGGATAAATGTGTTTCCAGTACCAGAGTTTTCAATTGGCTTGAAAGCCATGTTAAAAAACAAATTAGAAGCACTTGCTGGTAATCCGAAATTAGCTGTGCTAGGCTGAATCATAACTGACCCAATAGCCCAATCCCAAGGAACATTTCCAGTAAAACTGTAATGACAATTTCCTTTTGCAGATTCTCCGCTTCCACAATCGATTTTTCCTTGAACTGTCGATTGATTAAATTTAGACCAATTTGCACCTTCTCCATTTTCAAAACTTGTAATAAGGTATCCTGCATCTACTTTGCTTCCAGTAATAGAAACGGTATCATAAAGTATAGGTGAGCCTTCTTCCTTGGGAAAACTTATTTCAATATAGGCAGTTTCTATTCCAAATCCAGGGAAAGAATTTGCTCCTCCATCCCAAGTAGAATTGTCAGCAGAAATAACTCTTTGGGTTCCACTTATAGACCTTTTAGCCCCAGTTGAAGCCCCAGTAATTGAAATTACCCAGTCGGTATTTTTCGATAATTCACCTGTAAAGTGAAGCGTGTTATCTACAGGGAAATCTGCTGTTTTTTTGTTAACTTCAATTTCTTGGATTATTGAAAATGGGCCGAATAAGTCATTTAAATCAGGACCATCAAAATTTTCTGAATCGTCTTTTCTACAAGAAAAGATTAAGAGAACTGATATAAGGACTAATGTTGTTTTTTTCATAATTTAAAAAGTAAGAGAGTATAAAAATGTGAATTGTGAAATTCCATAATTCACAGAAGTTGCGTCTTTGTGTTTTACATCAAAAAATTGGTATTGAGCAGACAAAGTATTTTTATCGTTAAATCTATATCTTAGCCCTGAAGCATAAGTATTTTCTGAAAAATTATAATCTAAGATATCGAAATTTTCAATGGCGTTAAATTGATTACGCAGATTCACGTAAGTATTTCCTTTTACCACCCATACTTTGGCACCAACCAAAAGGTCTAGTTTCTCGGCAAACTCCCAAGATATTCCCGCATCTATAAAAGTGCTATTAAGTTTTACTTTTTCGTATACTTCTCCAGTTCTCGAAGTGTTTTCGTATCTAAGTCCTAAATCAACTTTTAGCTGTTTTTTCCATCCAAAAAAATCATTGATATATACATCAGTTCCTGCTTCAATTTGTATAAATTTTTTCTTTTTAGAGGTTCCCGTTCCTCTAGACTGAGTCATAAATGCAGCCTTGACAAAACTGTTTTTAAATTTAACAGAATCCGTTCTTACTAAATTTAGATAAACTCCTCTTCTGTTTGGAGTTGCATCTCCGTAAGGATTCATATTGTTGTATCCAGCAAAATAAGGAATTAGCTCCTCTGATATCTTAATTGAATTTTCAGTGTTTCCGCTAATAAAATCAGTGTAACTTATTGGTCTTCCTGTTACATTATTACTTATTTGCTGGTATAACCCAGGGAATTTCGAATAATTAATTCTTTTTGTTTGCGCTCCTGGAGATAAAAAATCAGCTCCAATATCTTTATAACCCAATTCTACAGTGATTTTTTTGTCTTCAAAATCTGTAACGAATGCTAGATCATAAAAATAATCATTTATAGATTCTGGCGCTCTAGCATCTTTGTAATTTATGTATTGCGCTCCAGACATCCCTGTTTCCGTTTTTATCCCTAGACTAATGTTTTCTCTCAAATTCCTTTTATAAAGTAAATTAAAAGTATGGACATTATTTTTATATTGAATACTGTCTTGAATAGTTTCTGTAAGGTCAAAAATATTAACACTATTGAAACCAAAGGAAAGGTTTTCACTTTGTTTAATATTTATTGTTCCACCACCATATAATCTTTCTGGCTCTACAATTCCATCAGTTGGTCTTTGTCTAGTAATGAATCCTTTAAATTTTATGGCTTCGATTACATTCGCAAACTCTAATCCAAAATTCACTTTTGCTCCTTGCATTCTCCAGGAGTTGTCTTCGTTATAGAACATATCGTAATACACTATTTCTCTTCTCATGGCAAACACATCTCCTTCATTTATTGCACCTTCTTCAATTGTATTGAATAAAGTATAAGGAGTCATTTTTAGATCTATATCCCCAATTTCATATTTTACTTTATTTCCTGCAACCCCTTTCAAAGTAAGTTGTCTTACATTAAAAGAAACACCACCTCCCCAGAACCCGCCAATTTCGTTTCTAATTCTAAACATAGAAATTACCTCAGTATTTTTATTTGGGAATAAACTAATTCCCATATCCAATAGCGTGTGTCCGTAATTCGCTTTTCTTGTTGTAACTGAATCAAGAGATTCGTCTATATTCAATTTATTAGAAAATAAATAACCCCTTGCCGCTCCGTTTATTTGAAACTTCTTTTGCTGACCAATAAGTACATTGGTAGTTAGAATTAAAAGCAGTATTAATATTTTTTTAGTCATTAGAAAATAATTTTTAGTTCCAAAGTAGTTTCGTGACCTGCAAATTGATCCAATGCAAAATTGCGGTCTTTAAATGTGAAATACCTATGTCTTAAATAAATAGCTGTATTTTTTGCTAATAAATAATCTATCCCAAGCCCAAAAGCAAACCCCTCCTGGTTTCTTGGGCGGTTAGATTCAATATCAACTTCGGTATCGTAATTTGCAATTACCCTTTCCCATCCTAAATATTGAGATAATATTACTTTAGGATGTAGTTTGTAATAACTTTCTAATTGGTGAGAATAATAACGCAAATATGCCTCCTCATTAAATACGGTAACAGGCGAAAATTTCTTTTGTATAGAATTGTATGAACCTAAGTAAAATAAGTGCCAAGGATTTCCAAAAAGATTTATTTTATACTTTACTTGCGCTTCAATGTTATTAAAATGTTTGTCATTCACAACTGCCCCCTGATTGTCTAAATCAGTTAAATTAAGTGTTTGAAATACATTTCTAAATAAAACAGAAGTGCTGTTATACGGTCCAACATTAGCTGGGAAACTCCATCTCCAAAATCTAGACATTGTTAATCCGTTTATGGCGTGACCGTAAGTAATGGATTTGTTTTCGTTTCTAATTTCTTTTGAGAAACCATTGCCAATTGAAACAATAGCCTCCTTTATTTTAAATTCGGTATTAATATTTAACCCCTGACGGTTATTTGCCATTTGTCCCATACCAAGCATTGCACTTCCATTTTGTTGTAACACTCCATTGGCACCAATCACTGTGCTGATTCCAGCTGCAGCAGATGTTGCCTCAACTACAGAAGTATTTACAAATTCGGCATTGTTATTTACAACATCAGGATTTATTCTGAAATAATGAATTTCGATTGGGATCTTAGTCAAGCTTTTCTTTAAATTTACTTTTAATGAAACCATTTCGCCTATTCCTAAATCTTTGTACACATCCTTATAATGTCCCGCTCCAACCTCTCCTAATAAAGAAAATTTATCGAAGCTAAAATAAAACTCACTGGTTAAAACTTGGTTACTTATTTCTTCTGTTGCAAGAGCATTAGAGTAAGTTTTTCTATTAAAACTATTCAGACTAATTCTGTGTTTATTAAAAGTTTTTTTAATACTTCCCGCAATTACATTGTTAGGAATTGTATTGTCATAAAATTTAATAAAATTATTGGAAGTGGAATCATACGATATATTGGCAGGATCTATAAAAGCTGCTCCAGCATTTTGAGTCTTCCCATACATAAAATTAGCTGATATTCCAAGTGGTAATTCTGTTAAATCTAATATAAATCCTTGAACAGCTTGTTGCGCCCATCTTGTATCTTGAGAAATTGCCCCGTTCTTATAATAATCTTCGTACCTCTTGTTCAATTCTTTGAATTGCGGATCCCAAGGATTTCTGTCGAAAATGCTATATCTATTATAACCAGAAAATGACTTCATTGTGAATGCAGTCATACTATGCCAGTGAATTCCTCCAGCTTTTACGCCAATATTTGCAAATTTTGTTTTAAAATTCCCATACAAATTTATTCCTAATTGTAGATTGTGATAGTAATCGAAATCACCATTGTTTTGATTCCAGATTACCAAATCTGTACCAAAAGAAGTCCCTTTTGATGGACTTCCTCCAATGTTTAGAGTTAACTCTGGCAATTGAGATGCATCACCAACTAGGATCGTTCGTTTACTTAAATATTGGGGTTGGTCATTTAATACTTGAAAAGCATACGGGTTTGTAAACAACCTATGTTGTGTAAAAAATCGATAATTTCCACTGATATTAAATCCTTGCAAAGGAGCTTTTTTAACAATAGTGTCTTGAGCAACTAATTGAAAAGAAAACAACAGTAATATGATTGTATAAATTGACTTCATTTTACCAAAAGATTGAATATAGTGCAATTAATAATAAGATGATTCCGAATGATAAAATATTGTAAGTTTTGTCAGTTTTGAATAAATTAGAAGTAAAATGTATTCCTTTTTTGTCGTCTACCCCTTTGTTTTGTAGTAATGATATAACTATCATAATGGTAGTAGTAATTAGAAATGTAATTCCCATTTGATGCATAAATGGTAAGTCTGGAAAGATTGCACTACTTGACCATCCTTTGGGGCCAATCTTGAAAAACATTGCAATAGGTATAGAAAGAAAAGCACCAATTATTGCAGCTCTTGCTGTGGCTTTTTTCCAAAACAAACCTAAAATAAATATGGCTAAGATTCCTGGACTAACTATACCAGTATATTCCTGAATGTATTGAAACATCTCTGGAACACTATCTAGTAAAGGAGCTAAAATCACAGCAATTATCAAGGCAACTAATCCAGATAATCGACCTACTTTAACTAGTTGTTTTTCTGATGCTTCTTTGTTGATTAAGGGTTTGTACAAATCCATTGTGAAAATGGTAGAAGTACTATTTAGCATGGAAGCAAGCGAAGAAACAATTGCTGCTGCTAATGCTGCAAGGATTAATCCTTTTAATCCTGCTGGAATAAATTTAGAAATTAACCAAGGATATGCTCTGTCGTTTTCTACAACACCCGCTGCATTGGTAAACTCGGCAACTACCTCAGGGTCTTCAATAAACATTGTGTATGCAATGATTCCCGGGATTATTACTATCAAAGGGACTATCATTTTTAAGATTGCTGCAAAAACAATTCCTTTTTGTGCTTCTTTGAGACTTTTTGCAGCTAATGTTCTTTGAATAATATATTGATTGAAACCCCAATAGTAAATATTAGCAACCCACATTCCTCCTACTAATACTGCAATTCCAGGGTATTTATTGTAATCTTTATGAGCTTTATCTAAAATCATATCAAATTTCTCTGGAGCCTTTTCAAATATATATTGAAAACCACCCATTATAGATTCGTCAGGCGATATGTGAGTTAGTGCAATTCCTGTAGTAATTAGACCACCAACAATAAGTAAAACAACTTGAATAACGTCTGTCCATACAACAGAAGATAAACCACCCCACAAAGAGTAAGCAGCTGTAAACAATGCAAATCCTATTATGCAATAGATAACCATGGCTCCATCACCTTCTCCCATAATGGTATCAAGTGCTGTTGCTCCTAAATACAAAACAGAGGTTAAATTAACTAACACAAACAAGGCTACCCAAAATACTGCTAGAACAGATTTTACTTGAGCGTTGTATCTTTTTTCTAAGAATTCAGGAATGGTGTAAAGTCCTTTTTCAATGAAAATAGGGAGGAAATATTTACCGACAATAATAAGAGTTAAGGCTGCCATCCATTCGTAAGATGCAATAGCTAGTCCTACTACAAAACCTCCTCCAGACATTCCAATAAATTGCTCAGCAGATATATTTGCGGCAATTAGCGAAGCTCCAACAGCCCACCAGGGGAGAGATTTACTAGCAAGAAAGTAATCACTAGAATTGACTTGATCTTTCTTAGGACGAGAGACAAACAATCCGACTGATAATATTAGGATTGCGTAAACTACTAAAACAACAATGTCAATGGGAGCTAAATTCATGTCTTATAATGTTAATTACACGATTACTTATTGTAATACTGACGCTAAGATAGCAAAAATAATTATACATCAAAATTGAATCCTTTCTTTTCAAGGATTTCATACTGTTTTTTATCGAACTGAAATAATTTGGCAGGTCTATGAGAAACATTCTCTTGGAGTTTCCCAGTTTCTTTTAAAAGTTTCATTTGAAGAATTTTTTTACGAAAATTCCTTGTATCCATTTTAATATCTAAAATAGCTTCATACAAAAGTTTTAGCTCGGTAAGTGTAAATAGTTGTGGCAACAATTCAAATCCTAAAGGCCTGATTCTAACTGATTTTTGAAGTTTTTGGATAGAACTCAATAGAATTTTATCATGATCAAAAGCAAGTTCGTTTATTTTTTTTATTTTAAACCACTTAGCTTTCGAGGCAAAAGAAGAAGGATTTAATTCGTAATCGTCAATTTTTATAAGGGTATAATAACCAGTGGTTATTACTCTGCCAAGAGGGTGTCTTTTAATTTCACCAAAAGTTTCTACTTGTTCGAAGAACAAATCACTCAAACCAGTAAGATCTTTTAAAATATGATTTACAGAGACATTCAAATCTTCATCAGGTTTCATTAAGTCTCCAGGTAAGGCCCAAAAATTTTTAAAAGGAACTTCACCTCTTTTGATTAATAAGACTTTTAAATCTTTTCCGTCAAAACCGAAAACGACACAATCAATTGAGACGGCCAGTGTAAAATATTTTTTTAGGTTTTTTTCCAAGAGTAAATAGTTTAATCAAATTGTAACAATGAATTGCAATAGTAGGTTTAATATATAAAACTACAAATTCTAATTTATTATTCAAATTAATAAGTTAATCAATTTGAGAAAATAGGACTTTAGTTTATTGAGCTTTTAATTTTTTTTAGTTTACTTCTTTATTTTCAAATAACTTATTGTACATTTAACAACAAGTTATTTGAAGAGGCTCCATTATATTTAATCTTTTAATTTGATAATAATTGTTCGTCAGATAGTTTAAATTTAAAAGAGAAATATAAGAATTACTAATACGTTATTATTCAAAAAATAAGATTATGATTAAGATAGGAATTAATGGTTTTGGTAGAATAGGAAGATTAGTATTAAGAATAGCTGCACAAAGAGATAATGTTCAAGTTGTCGCGATTAACGATTTATTAGATGTAGATTATTTGGCTTATATGCTAAAATTTGATTCAGTTCATGGAAGATATGAAGGCGAAGTGGATGTAAAGAACGGCAAACTAATTATTGATGGACAAGAAATAAGAGTTTCTGCTGAAAGAAATCCAGAAAACTTAAAATGGGATGAAGTAGATACAGACTTTGTTATTGAATGTACAGGCATATTTAAAACATTAGACAAAGCGCAAAGTCACATAAAGGGGGGAGCTAAGAAAGTAATTATTTCGGCTCCATCAGATGATGCTCCTATGTTTGTAATGGGCGTAAATAATAAAAAGATGAAAGCTTCAGATATGATTTTTTCAAATGCTTCATGTACAACAAACTGTTTAGCTCCAATAGCGAAAGTACTGCATGAAAACTTTGAAATAATTGACGGTTTAATGACAACAATACATGCCACTACAGCTTCACAAAAAACAGTAGATAGCCCATCTTCAAAAGATTGGAGAGGCGGAAGATCCGCTCTTCATAATATTATTCCATCGTCTACAGGAGCAGCAAAAGCAGTAGGGAAAGTTATTCCCTCTTTGAATGGCAAACTGACAGGTATGGCTTTCAGAGTTCCGACAATGGATGTCTCGGTAATAGATTTAACTGTTAACATTCGTAAAAGTGCAACTTATGATGAAGTTTGTAAAGTGATGAAAGATGCTTCTGAAAATGAACTAAAAGGAATACTAGGTTATACAGAAGATTTGGTCGTCTCTCAAGATTTTGTTGGTGAAACACATACTTCTGTATTCGATTCGAATGCTGGAGTTGCTTTAACTGAAAATTTTATCAAAGTGGTTTCCTGGTATGATAATGAGTATGGATATTCATCAAAAATTCTTGATTTAGCCGAATATTCGGCTTCATTATAATTAACGAAGTTTTTACGAGAATTATTTAATATATTTTTAGTGTCTTTATTTACATTAACGGCTATTATTTTTTGAATTGTAAAGAGCTGGTTATTCAATAGTTTTAATTAAAAATCCACACGGCTCAAGAGAATTACTTTGGAAGGGATTTTTGTTTAAATTATTTTCTAACGATAACCAATTACCTCCTTTTTTATTGTTGGAACTAGCGCAATGTAAAAGATAAACAAGGCTTTTTTGTTTACTTGTTTTCATTAGATCCATTAGGTTCAATGAAAGTTGTGAAACCTGAGACCTTTGTATTTC
>TARA_B110000977_G_scaffold18894_1_pt1 | contig 14073 bp, 6 predicted proteins | sample TARA_B110000977 | Tara Oceans TARA_B110000977 (sample SAMEA4397798) | marine metagenome | biome: Polar Biome; feature: [SRF] surface water layer (ENVO:00010504); material: water (ENVO:00002006), including particulate matter (ENVO:01000060) such as... | depth 5 m | reverse complement strand
AAAGACCTGTCTAGACTCATCAACGAGAACTCTATCAAAGAGTCTATAAAGAATATTGTCTTGACCAATAAGGGCGAACGACTCTTTCAACCTAACTTTGGTTGCGATATAAACGCTTCTCTGTTTGAGAACATTGATAATAATACTGTACTGATACTGCGTGATAACATTAAGAGAGCGATTAGGACGTTTGAGCCTAGATGCGATCTAAAGAATGTTGAGATCATTGCAGACTTAGATACTAATAATTTACAAGCGACTGTTGTGTTCAGTGTCATAAATACAAGTAACACTACATCACTTACACTCGATCTTGTCAGGGAAAGATAATGGCCAATATATCACCAGTAACAAATTTAGACTTCGCCGCCACTAAGGAAGCCTTAAAAACTTTTCTTAAGAACCAGGACAAGTTCAAAGACTACGACTACGAAGGGTCGAATATGAACGTGTTGCTTGACGTTCTATCATACAATACCTTCTATAACAACTACTATTATAACATGTCTATCAGTGAGATGTTTCTTGATAGTGCTACACAACGCAATAGTGTTATAAGTCATGCTAAAGAATTAAACTACATGCCACGCTCTAGGCGCTCTTCTAAGCTACGTGCTGACCTTAGCTTCACAGTTCCAGCATCTTTTGGATCAAACTTTCTCACCATCCCAGCGGGCACATCGTTCACTGGTCGATGCGGTAATAAGACATTCGTGTTTCTTAATGATAAAGCTTATGTAGCTGAAAGAGATATTAATACAAGCACATTGTATAGAGCTAAAGACGTTGATCTATACGAGGGTCGTATTATAAGTGAGACCCTTACTATGGCAGATACAACTATCTCTAATGCTTGGATCGATACATCTAGTATTGCTCTTACAGTAAACGGAGACGTATTCACATACAAGAGTGAAATATTTGGTGTCAACTCTATAGACAGAGTATTCTATTTACAGCCTGAGAATGATGGTCGTTATAGCGTACAGTTTGGACAAAATAAATTTGGCTTCCAGCCTACGCTCACAGATACTATTAAGTTGTCATACAGAATTTCTTCAGGCTCGGACGCAGATGGTGTAAACTCTATTACGCTTCCGAATGCTTTTGGCGGCGCAACGTCAAACTCAATCTCAGTGACAGCACAATCTTCGGGCGGCTTTTACGCTGAGAGTCTTGAGTCGATTAAAACGTTTGCACCAAAGGCTTTACAGGTACAAGAAAGGGCTGTAACGAAAAGAGACTACGAGACATTGTTACGTGCTAGATTCCCTAATATAGAAGCTATCTCTGTATATGGTGGTGATGAAGTAGATCCTCCACAATATGGTAAAGTAATTATCTCAGTAGATGTTACTGGTGGTGAGGGTGCGGCAGACTATGAGATTGCTAACTTCAAGAACTATCTTAGTGATAAGACTCCATTAACTATTGAGCCAGTCTTTGTATCAGCTAGATTCTTGTTTGTCAACACTGTTGTTAACGTTATTTACGATGCTAACCTTACTACTAAATCGGCTTCACAACTTAGATCAGAAATACAGAATGCTATTCTTACGTATCAGGGATCTAATCTTGCTGACTTCAATAAGACATTGCGACAGTCTAGACTAGCCGCTTACCTAGATGCAGTAGATAACTCAGTGATCAGTACAGACATTGTAGCTAAACCTGTTATCGAATACGTGCCAGTGCTTAACATTGCTAGTAGTCCATCGTTCTCTTTTGAAGATACTCTATTACAGCCATATGCATTTGATGTATCGCAAGGCTTCTCTGCATTCAAATCTGCTGTAACATCTACTAAGTTTACTGTAGATGGTACGCTAGTTACTATGCAAGACGATGGTCTAGGTGCTATGATGCTCGTTACTGCTGATACAGAAGTAGCAAGAGTGTTTAAAGCATCAGTGGGATCTGTTAATTATATCACAGGTGCTATCAAGTTGTCAAATTTAAAAGTAGATTCTTTTTCACTTAATGCGATTAAGTTTACTGCTACTACAGTTAATAAAGATGTCAAGACTCCTAAAGATAGAATCATATCAATACGAGCAGAAGATATAACCGTAACCGTTACACCGTTGGCGTCATAACATGAGTTTACAAGTACGAGATAACATTCACTCAGGAATCGAGTTTCAGTTCCCGTCTCTCTATAGAGAGGATGGGCAATTTTTGGTCGAGTTCACGAAAGCTTATTACAAGTTTGTCGATCAACAGATGGACCGTGACATACCTAAGCTGAGAGATATCGATACTACTCTTACTGCTTTCTTAATATTTTTTAAAAAGAAATACCTAGCTGACTTACCTCTTGACACTGTAGTCGATACACGCTTTATTATTAAGCATGTAACTGATCTATACAAAAGAAAGGGTACTAAAGAATCCCTTGAACTTCTCTTTCAATTATTCTATGATGAAGAGATCGAAGTCTTTTATCCTAGCACCAACATTCTAAGACCGTCTGACTCTGTATGGGGTGGTGATGCGTACTTAGAAATGAAGCCAGTGTTTGTTGTAGATGGTTATCCTATTAGAAAGGGTGATAGAATTAAAGGTGACATATCATTAGCTAGTGCATTCATTGATGAGATCCTCTTTGTTAACTTCAAGGGATCATTGACGCCTATTGCTTATCTATCAAACATTACAGGCAAGTTTATATCAGACGATGGCATTCTTATTACACGAGTAGGTGTTACGTCTATTGTAGGCAAGCTTATCTCTGGTTCTATAAGTGAGACATCTGTTACCTCAGCAGTTAGATTACCTGGTCAAAAAGTTGGCGACAAAGTAAATCTAATATCAGACTTATCTGGTGTGAGTGCTACAGGAACAATATTACGTGTAAGTGATACGGTTACGGGTCAGATAGACTTCAGAGTTATAGATGGTGGTTTTGGATATGTCAACCCCTTATCTAGTACTGCAAGTAACATTGTCGGTGTAAGTAATCAAGTTATTATTGTTAATCAATCAAGCACGACTGCTATTAGTAACGGACAGATTGTTACGTTTGATCAAGCCGCTCTTACTGGATCAGGTTATCCTGTTAGTTCGCAGAATGCATATGCTACAACACCAACGCCTATTCATGGATCAGGAAAAGTAGTATCTTACGTACACCCCCTATTATATCTACAGACAAACACAGACGCAGAAAGAACAACAGCGTTAACTCGAACTATCGCATCAGGCACATACACAGGACAAAATTTTATTACTGTTGAGATGCTTAAGACAGTTGTAGGCCTAGACACAGATACTCCCGAGTGGGATTTAATATTTAAGTCTGTTAGTCCTAACGGATATGTATATGGAGACATTACTAATTCGGGCGGCTTCTCATCAGCAGACGTATTGCAGATGGAGAGGTATATTGAAGGCGTTCAAACAAATCAGGCATACATCAATCATATCGAAACGCACCTATTGCCCGCTCTGGGAATATTCAAGCAGTTCAATCTAATGCCTGTTAATCCGCTCAATTCCATCGGCGGTATTATTCCTTTTCAGGCAGCTACATTCAAAATAAATGATACAGCGAGTGCGGTTGCTGTTACTATTGGTGGTTTCAATGACAGTGCATCATATGAAGTAGCATCTATCACTGACACTGAATACGTTACATTGATAACTGATCAGATTGGTGACTACGTGGACACTGCATTGTCCAGTACTGATTATCTAATGAGTGGCGTAGGACAAGAGTCGCTATCGACAACGCTTAAAGATGCGTTCACGCCTCTCACTGTGGAACTAGGAGCTATTGACGAGATAAAAATTCTTAGTACCGGTACTGATTATGAGAGTGACGTTTACAGTAATATAGAACACACAAACATTTCTAAGTTTGATAAGAGAGATGTTATTATTAATTTTGCCGATGTGTCGTTTGCTTCTAGTTTAAGAAAAGGCGATAAGATTCAGCAGACCCGACAGATCGAAGACCTTGCTATCGCATCACAAGCAGGCAACGTAGATCCTACAACACTCAGCATGTCTGACGCCACAGGTAATTACCCAAGTACGACAACTATCACGAAGAGTGTTGGCTCCACTATCCCGTACACAGTGAAGGCTAAGTTTATTAAGAGAGATGGCAACGACTTCTACTTCAGACAATTAACATTCTATGACTTTGTTAAAAGTGTGGGCATTAATATATCGAATAACACATATGCAGTAGAGGGCATTAGGCTAGACCAAAGCTCTTTGCCTATGGGCAACAACGCAGAGATATCAGGCATAGCTAGTTATCAAACGGGACAGGTAGAAGAGGTTGCAACTGTTAACAGTGGATACAGATATACAGATAATGAAACACTCTCTATTGTAAATTACGAACCTCTTAGTGATTCATACGAGAAGACAGTTGGCAATTTAACAATTAGAACTTTGGGTGCAGGAGCGACAGAAGGTAAGTGGAAAACGACAACATCCTTCTTGAGCGAAAAGAGTAAGAAGCTCCACGATAACCTTTACTATCAAGAGTATTCGTATGAAGTGTCTTCTATCATTGACCCTAGTAAGTATGAGCCTTTAATACGTGACACAATTGGTGTAGCGGGTACAAAAGTCTTCAGTGCGCCTTTGATAAATAGTACTAACAATGTACAGTCTAAGATAGATATAGAATTTGAAGTGTGGGATATATCAGAAGAGAACACTATGACAGAAGATGGAGTCGATGTGATTACGACTCAATCAGGAGCAGATAATTTAGTCGCAGTGATCGTTACACTAGATGAAGCTACAACAAAAAGTATAACAACGTCTATAGGAACTTAAAGAATGGCAACAATAACATTTGTATCTGACGGTGATCCTTACCCAGCTTTAGCTGGTGCACCACTGACGAATACTGGAACTAATAATCAAAGACTTTTTCCTGGTAGTCCTAATAGTATTACTGAGCAGGCACATAACTACACATTCAACTATAGAGGCGGTGCTAACACAAGTAATCCGCATACGACAACTCTAGGTGCTATGGGCATCGCTTTGAATGGTGTTGTAATTTTTAATCCTATGACTGGACCAGGTCCACTACCAGGCAGTAATGTAGTACCTCCTAATGGATTTCAGTGGGACGCTGTTTATAATGAGAGTAGTTATGGAGTTGATGCTTGCGGTGGTCATCCAGAAGCGAACGGTGAGTATCATTATCATTCTGGCAAATTCCTATTGAATGGTTGGATGGGTACATCAAAAGTAGAAGCGTCTAATACGTACTTCTCTGGATCATCGTTTGGTACTGATAAGTTTAGACACGCAAATGGTCACTCTAAGATTGTTGGATTCGCATTCGATGGTTATCCTATCTACGGACCATTTGCATATATATTTGCGACTGACTCAGCGCAGGGCACAAGACAGATGACTAGTTCATATAGAACTAAGCCAATAGTAGCTGAAGGCAGAGTATATGCATATAGCCAGTATCCTGCAGGAACATTTATACAAGATTATGAATACGTGAATAACTTAGGCACACTAGACGAATACAATGGAAGATTTTGTCACACTCCTGATTTTCCAACGGGTACATATGCATACTTCTTATCTTTCGACAATGGCAATTTAACGGCTCCAGCATATCCATATATACTAGGTCCTCAAACAAAAGAACAAAGACCAGTAGGCGGTGTGTAATGATATTAACAGGAATAAACGGATAGAATAATGGCAAAAATTATCACAGAAAACTTTAGAGTCGAAACGTCTAACGAACTTTTTAATTCGTTCAAGAACACCAACTCTACTATAGAAGACAATTTCTATGCGTCCCTTGGCTCATACAACACGATCAATTCTTTAGGTCTGAGTACTGAAGATAAAATTGGCGTTCAGGCAATCGTCACCAAGCAGTTGAAAAGTTTAGCCGCTGACTCGAACTACTATATTGTAGGATCAAGTGTAGATAAGGACAACAACATTCTCAACACTCAGGTAGAGAAAAGGGACTTTCAACGCAGAGTAATCTTTGGCAACAAAGTGAATGACACAGACATCCGCTATATGTTCTATAAGAATACTTGGGTAGGTGGTACAGTGTATGATGATTTTGATGATATGGAAGATATTACCCAAGTCAAGTCCATCGTTACTGTAGCTGACAACGAACAAGGATATCTAGTATTTAAATGTCTAGAAAATAATAACGGTGGTGTATCGAGCATTACTCCATCATTAACTGGAATTGATCCTATCTCATATGAGACCATTGGCTATCCCGATAACTATATATGGAAATATATGTTCTCAGTATCTTCCTCAGACGCAAGCATATATCAGACTACAGATAGTTTACCTTTGCCTTCTACATACGGAGATGTAAATGTTATAGCGGCTGCAAGAGAATCTATCTCTCAGATCATAATTCAAGAGACGCCTAGTAATCAATGGCAGCAATACTTATTCGGAGCGGCAACTAGTTCGGCTAACCCCTCAGACGTAATCGTATTTGCTAGTACACAGTCAGCATCAATAAAGTTCGTTCAAGTTGACATCACTCCTAAAACTACGTTTACACAGTATAGCACAGAAGATGCCTATAAAAATATGTATCTAAAGACTCCTAGCGGTGATCTATATGACATAATTGGCACTAAATACTTAAGCACTAATAGAATGGAGATTAGAATTGAGACAACGAACGCTATAGCAGACCAATCAGTTTGCCAATTAGTGCCTAAGATTAAAGTTAGTTCAAGCACTCTAACAGGTGATCGTTGCAAAGCTTACGGTATTCTTAATCAATTCGGTACATTAATTCGAGTTGGATTTGAGACTAGAGGAAGTGAATATAAGTTTGCTACTGCCGAGTTAGTTTATCCGCCTAGTCTCACACAAATAGAGGCAACTAAGCTTCGATGTGTAGTATCTCCAAGTGGTGGACATGGATCTAATCCAATCTCTGAGTTGGCTTCAAGTAGGCTTGGTATCATTACAAACTTCTCTGGCGAATCATTACAGATACCGGACTCTAACACATATACAAAAGTTGGACTAATTAAGAATCCGGTGTTCAGTGATGGAACCTTTGCGACACAGTTTGATAATAGAACAAGCATCACGATTTCTGGTGATCAATCGGCAGTCGCACTGCCTAACTATTACGTACAACAATATATTAAAACAGTAAATGCAACTTCGTTGCAAGTCGGTGTCACTTATGTGATTACTGATCTAGGTACAACAACACAAGAACAATGGAATAGTATCGCTGGTACAAGCTTATTAACTTACGCAGTTGGCACAACCTTCGTTGCTCATTCGAGCTACGTGGTTAGTTCGTCACTTGGCACAGGCACTACTAGCACAAGTAGAGGAGCTCCTAATACTGTATCCGGTATAGATACTGGTGATGAAGTCATTACAGCTAAAATTCACCAGTCAGTGGTGGCAGGTGGCAACACAACAATGCATCTAGTAGACTACTATGGAGCGTTTGAAAATAAGTTTCACAAAGGACCTATATACGTTAAAGCGGATCTAGTTACTTTAACCACTAGTGAACTTAGTATAAATAATGCTAGTACAGATGTAGTTTATGGGAAATACGTACCGTATACTGGAGACCTTCTTCATTATATAGATTTCGATCCTATAACTAGACAATTAGAACGCAAAGAAAAGATAAAGTTTATCTTCGACTTTTAAGGAAAAGAGTATAAAACATGGGCATTAATACAGACTTAAATGTTGATCCGTACTATGACGATTTCAGCGAAGCAAAACAGTTTAACCGTATTCTGTTTAAGCCAGCGAAGGCCGTTCAAGCACGTGAATTAACACAGCTACAAACCATTCTACAGAAGCAGGTTGAACGATTCGGTTCGAACGTTTATAAGGAAGGTACTATCATTAGTGGTATTAACCTTACTGCCCGTGATGATCTATTCTATATCAAGTTGAATGATCTAGCTGGCTTTACTGATCCCACTGTTTATGATCAGACAACTTCTGAATTAGGCGTGACTACAACCTTCACAATCAGAGGCTCCAACTCCGGTTTGACAGCAGAGATCGTAAAAGGTCAAGCTGGTTTTCAGACTCAAGATCCTGATCTTAAGACTTTTTTCATCAAGTACCTCACTACTGCCCAAGATGGTGACACTGATATTAAACAGTTCCAATCAGGCGAACCGTTAGTGATAACAAACTCGATTGGTGAGAAGTTGTTAGACGTAACGGCTGCAAGTGTTGCTAATCATGCTGGTAGATCGTTTGGAGTTTCGTGTGAAGAAGGTGTCGTGTTTCAGAAAGGTCACTTCATCTTTGTTGATAGACAATTCATTATCGTATCAAAGTACACCAATACTCCTGGTAGTGTATCTGTTGGATTCACGATCAAAGAAAACTTAATTGCATCTGGTGCCGATACAACCCTACTCGATAACGCATCCGGTTTTAATAACGAAAATGCTCCAGGCGCTGATAGACTTCAGCTTGTGCCCACATTAGTCTCATACACGACAGCTACAGAGCCTACAGAGTTCTTTGCTCTTATTCGTTACGTAGATGGTAGCCCAGTACGTATTCGTGATAACACAGAATTTAATTCCATTAATACCGAAATGGCTAGGCGCACATATGATGAGTCCGGTAACTATGTAACTAGAGGACTAAATGTAACGCTAGAGCAATCAGGCGCCAGCTCGTTTGCTGTTGTTTCTCCAGGTAAGGCATACGTATATGGTAATGAAGTTATTAACGTATCAAGCAAGAGAATGCTTGTTAATCCTACGACTCTTACTCAATCAAAAACTAATCAATACACTGGCGTTTCGTATGGTCAGTACTATACATATACTCACACCACGGGTCAGCCACTAAACTATTTTGCAATTGACGGTACTCGATATAATATTAAGAACGGTAGTACTAATATCGGAACATGTTCTATTGCTAACGTTGCGCCTGGTAAGATTTACGTATACGCAATTACTCGTGGCGCTAACTATAAGAACACAGCCGCAACGCACATCGAAGGCACAGAACTCGCTAACAGTGGTAAACTGTTTGGCGTCATGACAAATGGTAAGATATTTGATGCTGGTAAATCTAGCATGAGTTCTATTAGCAGTGTTGCAGTTACTCAAAGAATTCGCCAATCGATGTCATCTACAACATCTAGTCTAACTTTAGCTCCTACAGGCACACATCAGCCACTGACTTCAAACGTCTTTGCAGTAGACAGTAGTAATAATGTTGTAACAGCTTCAGCTACAGTAACGGGTGGAACAGTAACAGTAGCATTCGGAGCTGAAGTGTCAGCAGATCCTAGTACTCCTGCATTCGTTTACTATGATGCTATAGTCACCGGCATAGCACAAGACGCATTAGAAGAACTTGACGTATATGTTAAAGCAGTCTACACTGGCGGTAAAGCGACTATTGGTCTGCCCAACGCTATTCAGATATTAGAAGTTAAAGATGATTATGGTAGTCTAACTAGTAATGACATAACAAGTAAGTTTCGTTTAGTTAGCAATCAGAAAGATCACTTCTACGATATCTCTCACATAACACTAAAAGCTGGCGAAGATATCGCAGACACAAATCTTCGAATGAAGATTAAGGTTCTACGTAGAACATCTACTGTGGGTAGTGGATATCTTACAGTTGACAGCTACACAAATGTTACTAAGAAAGAGCTAATTAAAACTTATGTTGGTAAGAATGACGTAACTAATAACCTATTAAACTCTTATGACTTCCGACCATATGTGACACCAGTTGTTGCATACTCGATCGGTGTTGCTGGTGCACCAACTGCAACAACTACTTCAAATACAATCATAGGTGGAATACAACCTTCTATTGATAGTAGCATTTCAGCTACTCATGCATATTACATGTCACGTATCGACAGCATCGTCATCGATGAGTTCGGTGACATCACTATGTTCAAAGGTGGCGAAGCAGAGAATCCTAGTCAACCTACGATCTCTAACCTATACGCTATAAATCATGTGTACGTACCTGGAAACGAAACAAAGATTAAAGGCAATAACGCAATTCGTCTCCAAGATGTTTCTAATAAAAACTATACAATGAAAGATATTGGTCAAATTGCTCATCGCATCGATACGCTTGTTGACATAGTTTCCTTTACTCTTCTTGAGTCTTCTACTAAAGATATATTCATTCCCGACAGCTCTGGCGGTAACAGATTCAAGAATGGCATTCTCGTAGACGGATTTAAAAATATGGCAGTAGGTGAATTATCTGATCCAGAGTTCAGAGCATCTATTGATAAGACTAGAACTATCGCATCTCCTTCTGTGACTCAGTTCCCTATCGACTTGAAAGTTGGTACATCAACAGGCGCTACAGCGTATCAAGATATTGTAACACTTGCCGATGTTGGCGCAGACGTAATAACAATTAGCCAACCATTCGCAACTAACTTTAGAAACTGCGTATCTAACTTTTATGCATACAACGGTAAGGCAGCATTACTGCCACCATTTGATGCTGGATATAATGTAATCACTAATCCGGCTGTTGAGTTTGAAATCGACTTTGCTACACCTCTTCTTGACCTTGTTGATAATATTCAAGAACTCGTACCATTAACTAGAGAGGTTCCAGGACAAGCAATATCTAATGGCTTTTCAGGTGAGAGACGAAATAGAATCGAACACTTCACGCAAGATGTCACAATTTCCACTTTGAATGCACAAACCAGTGAGTTCTCTACAGCGGTAGGTAACTTTGTAACTGACATCAACATGAAACCTTTTGTTCAGTCAAGAGAAGTTAAAGTTCTCGTAACTGGACTAAGACCTAACACCCAACACTACTTCTTCTTTGAAGAGACTCCAGTGAACACACACGTTTTCCCTGGATCTGTAAATCTCGAAACCACATCAAGTGGCACAGAATATAACGTAAGTAATGTCCAGATCAATGGATCTAAGGGTGCGGCTGTACGAGCAGATTCAGAAGGAACACTTTCTGCTGTATTCAAGATTCCAGAAGATACATTCTTCGTTGGAGAAAGTACTCTTGAGGTTGTTGACGTAGACACATATTCGAGCATCGATTCTGCTAAGACTTCTTACGCAAAGGCAACGTATCGTGCATTTAATTTTGACATTGGTAAGTCTGAGTTAAATTTCACAACTCGTACTGTCGATTTTGACGTAACGAGAAACGTTGTGCCTAGACAGTTTACTCGTGCCGCACCTACTGATCCTATCGCTCAGACGTTTAGAGTCAAGACTGCTCAGGCAGCTGGCGCAAGTACTATCAGCCTAAGCGAAGTAGATTTATACTTCAAGACTAAGAGTTCTACGTTAGGCGTTACAGTAGAAATCCGTGAAGTTGTAAATGGTTATCCATCAAGCACAGTTCTTCCTTTCGCTAGGAAGCATCTTCGTGCTAATCAGGTATCAACCTCTTCTACAGCACTCAATGCCACATCGTTCAGATTTAAGAACCCAGTGCGACTTAACGTTGAAAGCGAATACTGCTTTGTCGTTATGCCGGACGCTAACTCTCCTGATTACTTAATCTGGACTTCAAAGGTTGGCAGTACTGACGTAGCATCTAATGTTGCTATCACGAACGATTGGGGCGATGGAGTATTGTTTACTTCAACGAACGATAGTGCATGGAAATCTTACCAAGATGAAGACATCAAATTCGCAATCAAGCGATACGACTTCCAGACAAGTGCTGGTCATGTCAATCTTGTGCCAAATGATGTAGAGTTCTTGACAGTTCGTGGAACAACAAACAAGTTCCAGAATGATGAACTGGCATACATTAAAAAGTCTGTACAGTATCCTGTGGCAATCTCAGGAACAACTCTACAGACATTGACTATCAGTGGCTCGACAGTGTTCTCTGCAAATGATTATATTCATATTGTATCTGGTACAAATAAGTTCTTGTCTAAGATCACTAGTGTTACTACAGCAGTAGTCAACTCAGTTACGGTAAGTACTATAGTAATAGATACTCCTTATAACTTGGGCACAACGACTTCCGCAACTGGGTTCACTTGTGTGGCGGGTAGAGTGTCTTACTTCAATAAAAGGAAGACTAATCGATTATTCTTGAGAGAGAGTTCTGCTACTCCTACAAACTTTATAGACGATAATGCCTCTACAGCGCATGGGTCGTTTATCGTAGGCAATACTTACACTATCACTAATGTAGGAACATCATCAACGACTTCTCATTGGAACTCAGCAGGGGCAACAGGAACTGACCCTTACCTTGGACAAACGTTCGTAGCTACAACCGTTGGTACACCAGGTGACGGCACAGCAAGAGAGAACGATCAAGTTATTGTGGGTTACGATAGCGGTGCATATGCTACAGTAACATCTGTGGACAATGAGGAGATTTCTTACTTCCAGCCACAGGTTTACACAAGCAACTCGGTTAGAACATCAACTGCGCTAAGTTTGTATAACGGGACAAACATCGATAAGACTATAGATTCTGGAGGAAATGTTTACTTAACTAACTCAGCACGAACGGTACCTAGTAGAAGTAACATCGTTGATACGACAGACCCAACTACTGATAGCTTTGTTATCAAAGTTGATATGAGTAATAATGGATACAAAACTGCAACTCCTATAGTTGATGCAGACTTGTCTATTCTGAATGCATACAAATATCACATCACTAATACTGCAACCACTTCGTCTAACTGGATATCACGAGAGATCGTATTGCAGGAACAACTAGACGCAACCGGATTGAAAGTCTTTGTGAGTGCTTATAGACCCGCAGGAACGTTTGTCGATACCTATGTTAGATTTACTTATCCCACAAACGTAGAAGTTCAGAGTGATTGGATCCTATTAGATAACGCTGACCCAGAGATGTACTCGAATGCTTCTAATACGAAAGACTATAGACTGTTCGAATATGACCTAAACGAAACTACCTACTCAGATGAGTTCAGTTCTTTCCAGATGAAGTTCGTGATGAGACACGCAACGTCATCAGAAATAGTGGCATCAGATTTAGTAGTAACACCAGCGGTCAATATATTTCCACACATATATGACTATAGAGCGATTGCATTGACATGATACAGACAGATTACATAAGAAAAGACGCAGGCATTGTCAACACTGACATAGGCGCATATCGATCGGCGATTGCTCGTAGACAACAAGATAAATACATCAAGAGCCTAGAAACCCGAGTTTGTAAATTAGAGTGCGCCATGCAGACCTTAGAAACTACAGTTAAAGAGATGACAAAATGAGTACAACCTTAGCAGCCATAACTAATGCGAATACGTTCGGAATTTGGAAAGACAGAACTAACCAGATAATCACTGCGTTAGGCACTGTAGTCACGATAGGTAACTCTGAGACCAACGCTGGTAACATTGTCATCGGTGGTGATATTACAAGTTCAGGCACAATCTTCGCTAACACGCTTGACGCAACCTCTAGCGGTAGTAACCTAATAACAATGAATGCCGACTTCAAGCTTAATGGAGAATTGGCGCTCAATCAAGCAGGTGCGACAATTGTAAAATATCACCTGTCAGATGTATTAACATGGTCGTTAGGAACGAACGCATCTCACTCACAGTTTAAGTTGTTAAAGGGAGATGTATCTCTTACAATTGATAGTAGCGCAGGAACAATAAGTGGAGTGGGACTCGCAATCTCTGACGCCCTTCTTCCAGCATCGATCAGCAGTGATATCACTGGCAACGCCGCAACTGCAACTAAGTGGGCAGCAGGTAGAACAGTAACTTTTGATGGGAGTGGCACTGATGTCACAGGCAGCTTTACCATCGATGGATCTGGTGACGTATCTAATGTAGTGCTAACTGTAGAAGACGATAGTCATAATCACATCATTGGCGATATTGATGATTTAGGCACTACACTGTCTGCCAAAGCGGCTCTAGCTGGTGCAGTCTTCACTGGCGATGTTACAGCGCAGAGCAATTTATTTTTTGGAAAAACTGTGGGTGGAACTGACGCAGACGGATACGCATCAATTAATTATAGTAGTAGCGATGAGTTGTATATCAAATTATGGGATGGTAATACTACTAACACTGCAGGA
>TARA_B110000977_G_scaffold126266_2_pt1 | contig 14078 bp, 8 predicted proteins | sample TARA_B110000977 | Tara Oceans TARA_B110000977 (sample SAMEA4397798) | marine metagenome | biome: Polar Biome; feature: [SRF] surface water layer (ENVO:00010504); material: water (ENVO:00002006), including particulate matter (ENVO:01000060) such as... | depth 5 m | reverse complement strand
TCCGCGCCGCCCACGGCGCTGCTGAACCCTCCCAGCCACTGGGGCGCGAGAGCTTCGCCTGTGTTGCGTGATTGTAAAATTCGGAGACGGAGGGGTGAGCGAAGGACACGGAAGGACGGGGTGGTGTTGTGTTCACAAGAGGTGGGAAACGAGTAGAGAACTCCTTGAACACGTGGAGAGCTTCGCGTGCGCGTACCGTTACCTGCGACACCGCCTGGTCGTAGCGAGAGGTTCGCCAAAGAGCTCGTGGCGCTGTTGGCAGGACCTGTGGGGTTGGGAGACAAACGTGTTGGGGAGATGTCAGATTTCGGGAACGCGCGGGTCCGGCATTCGCGCGCCGAGGACGATTTCGAGTTAAACGTGGAGGGAAAAGCGTGTGATCCGATTTCGAGCAGCACTTGCGGAAGTGATTCCAAGGGGAACCCATCATTCACGTACCTCCTGGAGCGCCCGGATCCGACATTGCGTGTGCTGACGGGGCAGATCACGGAAATCCTTCACTCGCGGAAGTCTCTGGATCCCCGAAGCGACAATCCAACACGTGAGAGTCAGTGCAGTCGCGCTCGATCGCCACTGCGTATTTCTTCAAAGAAGACCGCAAATAGGTGGCACCGTAGACCGAACAAAGGTCACAAGGTGCGCTTTCGCAAACCGGACTGGACTAGAGAGCTAGGAAGCCGGGACGCGGTGTACCGACGAATGATGAGGTGCCCACGAAGTTGGCAAAATGTCGAAGCAAAAATGGCGCGGTTTCGAAACGAGGCCGATTTCTTGAGACTGGGGGCCGCCGATCTGCCACGCCACAACGCGACGCGCATCGCAGGTGGTGGCGTGACCGCGGTTTGTCTTGAAACCGTTCAAGGGTTAAAGATGAGCGCCACCGTTCCTGTAAACCCGAAACCTTTCCTGAACCAGCTCACGGGGAAGCAGGTCATGGTAAAGTTGAAATGGGGGATGGAGTACAAAGGCTTCTTAGTCTCGACGGATGCGTACATGAACCTGCAGTTAGCCTCGACGGAGGAGTACATCGACGGGAAGTTCGCAGGTAACTTGGGGGAGGTGCTAATCAGGTACGTGGTGTGGGTTTTTGGGAGGCAGGGGGTGTCGGTATGCCGAACAGCTACTACAGCTACTACAGCTTTGCAACCCTAATTCATGGTAGACTTCTTTCTTTATTCTTCCCTTCCCACTGTAAGGTATTACCCTCCCTTTCTGACATCCCGATTCCACAACTCTCATCAATTAGGTGTAACAACGTGCTGTACTTGAAAGGGGCGGACGAAGAGGGAGACGCCATGGCTCAATGATTATGTCAGAGAAGAGAAGAGATTGCGAGGACGTATTTAAATGATGAAATCAACTCAAAACTCAAAAACTTTTCCTAATTAAACTTACAGTTGGTAAAGTCCATCTCCGGGTGCGCTTCCATGAACTTTTTCATCGTGTCCTGCTTCTGCTGCTCTTCAATTGTGGGCAACCCCATTTGTTTTTGTCGCTGGTCGTACATCATCTTCTCCACGGTGGCTCGGGTGTCGCCGTCCAGGTCGGAGAGGTTTGAGTTTTCAGGCGTAACTTTCTTCGTATCAACCTCCGGGTCGCCGTCGCACACGCGCGTCCACCACTCCATTTGGTTCTTCTTGGATAACGTCAGGGACACCGTGGTTTTGTCCTCCAGCGTCCAGAAGCAGTCGTCCACCTGGACTTCGTTGTAAAAGTCAGCGTCGATCATCAGCGGTTCGCCTTTTACGCCAAACTTTAAGTGTTTCTTTTCGATTGCGCACGTTATTTGTTTCGAGGAAGTGCCGGGTGGGATACGAACTCGCACGTCCACGTCTTGAAGCGTCTGCGTCCACGTGCCGTACGTGGATTCGCCGCCGTTGCCGGGGTTGGGGGCGATGGTCCCGGGGGCTAATTTTTCGTCATCTGGATCCTCGTCGTCGTCGTTAATTTCTGTGATTTTGGGGGACCCGTTGGCTGTTAGATTTTGCTTCGCGAGCGCGCGATCGAGCTCCAGTTGTTTCACGCGTTCTTTTCTTTGCAAATCTTCCTCTTTCCGGTGAGCATCTTCAGCGGCTTCCCTTTTGGCTTTTGCTTCAGCCTCAGCCGCAGCAGCCGCGGCTTTCTTGGCAACAGCTTCTTGCGACTTTAAAGCCTTCCCCACGATGTCCGCCTGCCTTTGGTACGCCGAAATCACCGCATCTTTACACCGATCCGGTTCGTTGAAGAAGTCTGTTTTCCGTCGCAGGAAACCAAAGTACAGGTCTAACAGCAACTCGATAGGGTTCTCCCCGTCCGCCATCTGCGCGACTTGCTGCGCCATCTGCAGCATCATGGGGTCGAAGCGCTCCGCATCGCCGTCGTTTAGGGGCATGACGGACGGGACTTTGTGCAACACGAAAGTAATGACGTGAGTTTATGATGAGATCAGATCAAAAAGCAAAAAAGTTGAAAATAAAAAGTCAAAATATGCTGATGCGCCATGCATCATCATACACGTCAAAGAATTCATAGACCGACTTATATTAGTATATTACAAAGTCTGTTTGCTATCAACACGTACATGTACACTATATTCACTGACCCTAAGCCTCTCTTAGTTTCTTGAGGATTTCGAAATCTTCCTTCCCGTTCGCGATCGAATGCACTTTCAATTTCTCGAAAAATAAGTGCGCCCCAGCCACCGCTTCTTCCGCCATCCGCACGTCGTTGGCATCTTCGATTTTCACTTTGAGGATCAATCGCATCTGCTTCACCATTTCGGTTAATTCCCTGACTGTGTCCTCACCCAACACCTCGTCGCACTTGGTTAACACGTCGTTCTCGAACACTTCCTTTCTGTACAGAACCTTGGCCTGATGCATGGGGACGTTTTTTTGCCCGGTTTGCTCGTCGATGGATTGCCCGGAGTTTATTCCGAACCCGGCGACGCGGTGGAGGAGCTCCTGGAAAAGATGCGACGGTTCGCATGCCAAGTGACTGTTGATATTATCGGGCGGTACCAGGAATCCTGTCCGTTCCTTGACTCCGCCCTTGGGTGGTGAGTAGTTTTTTACGCTTTTTGAAGCCTCCATGGAAAGCTTCGCAGACGATTGTTTCAAGGTTTCGAAAAACACTGTGAAGTCGTGAAACAATTTTCTTGTTTTTTCCACATCGCTTTGGCTTGCAGGCGGCTTTCCCCGCAAGCTCATCTCCACCTCGAGCTGGCGGGTCAGGAGCCAGGTGAAGTCTTCTGAGGACTCCTTTGTTGTGGAAGTTTCAGCTGCTCTGTCTTCGTTTGTCTCCGCGGGCTTCACGCGCTCGGGAGATGTTTTTGGTTTTTCAGAATCCTTTGGTTTGGCTGTCTGTGTTGCAGACAGAGATTTCTCAGCAGCCGCGCTGCTGTCTGACTTGGAGCGCGCGTATACCTTTGACGGGGCCAGAGCTTTTTCCTTCAGGGGGGATGGAGAAGTGGATGTCTCCTCTGGGACGGTTCGTGCAGCGGGGGTGTTGGGTTCCGTGCGCGACAGGTTCGAAACCCGCGCTGTGGTTTGCACCGTGGGGAGCACAATGTTAAGTTCGTTGTGCTTTCCATCCACGAGCACGTGGAACGGCCCGTCGTCAACTGGGCTCGTGGGGCTCGTGGGCTGCGACCGCGCGCGTCGGAGCTTGTCCCACGGCTTCGCCGCGCGGGTCTTCACCTCCGAAACCGCGGTCGACATTGGGCGGCGGGGGGGATGAGCACAGCGCGTCAGCAAGACTGACGGCTGAAGCCAGGGGTAGGGGTGATGGATGAGTCACCTTTGCTGTACACTCACTACTACCTTTTTTAACCGACGGGTGGACAATCGTGATAGCCGTTGGGGACTTTTGAAATCGACGGCGCTCGGTTTGAAGATGCACCGATTGATCGTGGGGTTTTGTCATGTTGATCGGTTTGTCTTTGAAGCTCGCTCTCTTGACGAAACTGGCTGTAGACTCGCGCGTGTGGCTCTGACGCAGTCATAGACGCGCGCGCCTGCTCCACGCGAGAGGCACGGTTGTGGTTCGCGGCACGTAGACCTGGGGACGTGTTACGAGGCGAACTGCTATATTCGGGACGGTCAGACATAGGGACGTCCCCAGTGTGACCGCACGGCACGCCATCTGGTGCATCGGAGTTCAAGTTATCGGGGACGGGGACGGACGTCCCGGGGATCTGGGGACGCGGAGGGACTGACTGATAGCTAACCAGCAATCATGGAGCACCTTCTCGAGGGCATGGCGTCGCCCACGATGAAGGATAGGATAAGCGCGGTGGACGATTTACAGGTACGGAGGACTTACAGGCGGAGCGCCACGTCAAGGCGGAACCACGACTACCACATCATCTCATCTGGTCTTGTTTTGTTTTCAAACGGGGTGGAGTGACGGGTGCGACGAAATAGACGACACATCTGGCCACTGCGACCGTGCACGTGTGCGTGTGTCACAGTACCCCTCACGATGTTGATCTCGACGCACACCAAGGCCTACCGCCACCGCGTTCGTTCACCTCACGGACCTCGATCCACACACGAAAACCACGACTGGATGACGGTTGCTTGCCAAACGATTTTGAGTTTTCCTGATCTGTTCAGAATTTCATTTTTCAGCCCCGGAAGCCTTCCCTACACTAACATCCATCCATTCCTAATCCGTATCCTCTTAATCCTTTTAGACCTACCTAGAGCGCAACGAGATCGCCTCACGGGACGAAGCAGCCGCTCTGTGCGAAGCGGTTTCGAAATCGCTGAAGGACGCTAATTACAAAGTTTGTTCGGGCGCGTTAATTTCGACGGCCAACGCCGTGCTCGGGGCGCCTGATTTGTTTCGCGGGTGTATCAATCAGATATTACCAAGTGTTTTTGACCGGCTGGGTGATGCCAAGGCACCTGTACGTGAAGCCGGCAGAGACCTGTTCATCGCCCTGATGTCATCTGGCGTGGTGTCTCCACTCGAATTGGTGGGGAAGGAGTCGCCCGCGTGGCGGCACAAAAACTGGCGCGTGCGCGAGGAAACGTTGAGAGTAATCGAACGCGCATTTGCTGAGTTAGACCGGGAGATTGTGTCTGGGGAGGTTAATTTAACCGTCAAATCGGTAGTAAATGTCACCGTCAACGCGTTGGAGGACCGGGAACCCGCGGTGCGGGAAGCGGCGATATGCGCCGTCGTGGGAATGAACCCTGCGTCAAACGGGGACATGGCGCGTTTGTTACAAAAGCACTCGATTCGCCCGGGGCAGATGAAGGAGATTTCCGCGCGGCTGGAAGGCGACGAGAGTAACGGATTCGGAGGTTCCACGCAACGCGTATCGTCACCAGTGATCGGCGCGTCCCGAGCCGCGGCAGAAACAGGGAGACGACCATCAACTTCAAACTCCACTTCCTCAGGCGGGCGGGACGTCGGTTTGTTGCGCCGTGCGTCCTCGAGTTCGTCCACCAACAGCGGCGGGTCGTCGTCGCTTCACCGGACGGGCAGTTTGGGGGCGAATCAAACTAGTTCTGCGGTACGGGCGCACGTCACGTCACTACTGACACGCCCCAACACAGTCGCGGGGGGTGAGCGGCCGGCGCAGCGCACGTTATCGGGCGGCGTTCCGCTGGCAGACCCGAACGACGTCCCGCCATACGGCAGAGCGACTGGCATTGTGAACCGAATCGCAGAAGGCGCCCCCCCCCGACCTTGCCACGTCGATTCCGACCGCGAGCTTTCGAACGAAATCGACCGGGTCGCAGAAAAACTCGACCCGAAACACGAGTGGACCGACCGCATCAACGCCATGGTCCGGGTCGAGGCGCTTCTGTTGGGAGGCGCCGCGGAGTGGGACAGTTTCCCGTCACAATTAGTGAAACTCCGGAAACCGCTGACCAACCAGGTCGCGGATCGGCGGTCCGCAATCGTCCGGCAAGCCGCGCATTTGCTGGTGATTCTCGCCGCGGAGCTGGGGGGGGAGTTCGAGAAAGACGCCGTGCACTTCGTCCCCGAGCTGTTCAAGTGCTCGGTCATAACGGTGCAGATCATCGCCGAATCTGGTGACTACGGCATTCGAGGCATTCTGCACAACTGCCAAGCCAAACACTTGGTGCCAAAGCTGTGCGAAACCGCGTCGAAAGACCGGAGTGTTAAGTTACGTGGACAGGCCACGGGGTGGCTACGAGTGGTTGTCAAGGAGTGGGACGGTATTGGCGGATCGCGGAACCAGGAGTGTTTGGAAGAAGCGATCGGGGGTATGGTCGGAGACGGGTCGCCCGATGTCAGGGCGGGCGCCCGGCGTCTCTTCTCCGCGTACAGGGACAAGTACCCGGACGGCGCGGAGAGGGTTTTTCACAGGTTCGACGGGAACACCAAGAGGTTGATTGCGCAGGAAAGTGCGTCAGGTGCGCACGACGACGATGAGTTGGAGCGGGCGGCTTCGGCACTGCTCGCGCGTCGGCCGCACACCGCGGCGATCAAAACCAGGGACAGAACCAACGCGGATCGACCGAGCACGGTTGGGCAGGTGAGCGGAGGACGAGCCCGGGGCAATTTCGAGAAAGGACCGTCCACGTTGCGCCGATCGGACAGCATTCCTGACCACGACATGCACCACCAAATCCGGCCAGCCACGACGTCCCTCACGGAACGCGCAAACCGGGTGGGGTCGGTGGGGGGCATGGCCACCACCGCGGCGAGGGCGGCGGCCGCCGCTGCGCGACGCGCCGAGGCGATTGGAGGCGTGTCCGGGGTTTCCAGAACCACGGGGGCAGACCGAGGTGACCGCAGTTTGTCGCGAACCACGTCGAGGGTACGCGTGGAGGATACTTCTGACAGCTCTCTTCGCAGAACGCAGTCAAGAGAACGACCACAGTCAAGAGAGCAGACGAGCAGAGATACACTCTCCACCCGAGAAAAAGAAACTTTCTCGAGAGCGCGTTCGCCTTCGCCGCCCAAGCGCCCGCTCACTGTGAACGCCGCGCTTGATGCCTGCTTGGGGTTAGGCACGCGTGGCAGCCTGTTATCCAGCTCCAGCCGTCAAACCCCTACTGCGAGCTGGGAGCAAAAGACCGCCGCGTTCGACCAGCTCGCCGCGGCGCTGCGCGTGGGGGGAAGCCGCTGCGCGACCGACGCGAGTTCCCGGGCGCGAGACTTAGCGGATGCCTTTACGCAACACGTGGGGGACCCGCACCACAGGGTGGCGCACGCCGTGCTCGAAGCTATTGTCGAAGCAATCCCAGCCACAGGCACCTCATTGGAACCGGAACTTGAACGGCTGTGCCCGCCGCTGTTCCCCAGGCTGGTGGACGCCAAGGAGAACGTCCGAGGACTGGCCTCGGCTGCATTAGCCGCAGTCGGCGACGCGCACCCCGCGGACGCCATTCTCCCCGCTTTGCTCGCGTCGTTGGACGCGAGCAAAGCCCCTAGGGCGAAGACGGGCGTGCTGGAGTTTGCACTGTACGTGTTGAGTGGGCAAGGCGGCGGGACGGATCCTGCTGCGGCGTCAAGAGCATTAAAACCCGCGTCAGCGGGGAGTAGGTATCTTCGAGAATGGGTCTCGCGAGTAGCACCGCTGGTAAGCGATCGGCACGCGCCGTTGCGAGCGGCAGCGGCGGCTGGTTTGGCCGCGGTGCACGCTAGGGCCGACCCGGTCGCGGTGCTAAATCACCTATCATCCATGTCTACGTTAGACGCAGCGGCGACTTGCAGGTCAGTGGGACAGCACGCCCCGTCAATCGAACAGGAGTTCCACGCGTACACCGCTGCTGAGCGCCGCGCCGCGGAGAGAGCTGCCGCCGACGCCGGGCGCGTGGCGGACGCGTACGACGCCACATCGTACGACGACCACTCAGAATCTGAGGACCGACGTTTCTCAGACCCTGACGCATCCCCCAGCGAATCCAGCATAGACGAAGATGCGATCGATGCCGCGGCTGATCAGGAAGAGCTGCGCGCGCGAGAGGAAGAGCAGATACGAGCCAGAGAGGAAGAGCGTCGGCAACGTGAGTTAGAGCTGGTGGAGAAAGCGAGGAGAGTGCGGGAGGAGCAACGGCGCGAGGAAGCGGAAGCGGTGCGAGAACGCGAAGAACAACGTCTTGAACAGGAAGAGCGCGACCGCGAAGAGGAGTGTCGTGTTGAACAGGAGGATGGCTTTTCAGGTGCTTCTGATGTATCGGACGATGATGTCGAGATTGTCGAACCCGAGTCCGTGTCCGCGAGCGATTCGGAGGAGCGTTTACGGGAAGACGAGGCGAATCAACGCGCGACTGCGACGAAAGCGGCGTCTGTAAAACTTTTGGAAACGGAATCCGCCGCGGTGCGGGCGTATCGTGAGTCGCGAGCCGCCGCGGACGCCTCAGTGGAGCGATTAGCTGCAGCCAGGGCGACGCTAGCCGCGGCGACAGAGCCCAAACACACGAAAGAAGTACCCGTGGAAACAAAAACCACTACCACGACGACGTCACCGGTGCTCGCGGAAGCGCTTTTATCGGTGCGCGCGTCCGAGACGTCGAGTACCGCAAGAGCAAGAGCGTTAGCCTCGGTGCGTCGAGTGCTGCGCAGTGGTGTTGTCGTGACGTCTTCCGACGCCAACGCGATCGTCACCGCTGCGACTGAAGCCTTGACCTCTTCGCGAGGAAGTTTGAGTCCCAAACCAGAAAGTACCGCTGAGTGCAAAACGCACGCGTTGTTTACGTTGCGCGACTTAGCGCGGAGTTCGCCGGTTGTCTTCGCACCGTTCGCTTCGATCGCTTTGCCAACGATCCTGGATGCGCTGGAGGACCCTGAAGGAAGCGAACGAGACCCCGAAATCGCGTTAGGCGCGGGTGACGCGTTGGATGGCGTGGTGGACTCTATCGCCCCCGAAGCGGCGCTGAAAGCCCTGGCGCCGAGATTAACCAGAGGCGGTGTCGCGTCGAGCGCGGCGCCCGTGCGGTGCGTGGGCGGCGTCATCGCTAGGATGTCTCCATCTGAACTCGAGAAGGTCGCCCCCGACATCCTACCGTCCCTGTGCGAAGCCTTCAACTCGACGTCGGCTGACGTACGCAAAGCCGTGGTGGACGCGCTGGTGGCGATGTACGACTCGTTGGGTGACTGGCTGCTTCCGAAACTCACGTCACTCACCGCGGCACAGCAGAAACTTTTGACGATTTACATCAACCGCGCGGCGGAGCGGCGGGAGAAGGGTGGTAACGGATTGGGGAAAAATGCCGTGATTGGCGGACGGGTGCCCCTGGCGCCCAGACCGGCGCAATAGTATTACTGTGTGTGAGTCGTGGGTATTCGTGATTCATTATCAAACAGATGAGAAAGTCTCAACACTTTACAGCTTTCTCTCAACACGAGTATGATCGTATTCACAAGCTTTTTGAAGACTCGAAACTCACTGCTTACCTTTGTATGATCACCGCCCCCGCGAGTCCGTCACCGACCGTCCTCCCCGCATCATTAAGCTGCTCCGGGGGAAAACCGGCGAGCTGCAACGTGTATGCGTCATCAGTCCCAGGCAACGCAGAAGAAATAAAGGCCCGGATGTCACGCACCGTGTGTGTCAAGTTGAACTTGGCGACTTTGCGCGAGCCGTCGCGCAAGCGCAGCTGGACGCTGGCGCTCGGGAAAGCTTCGTCGCACGACCACTGGCCCACCATATCATTCGTGCTGACCGGAGCAGCACTCGAAGGTACCGACCGAGTAGCAGCCCTCGACCCTGACGCGCCACTCAACGTCCTCCCTGACCCCGAAAACGCGGTGTACTTGGGTTCGGGCGGCGCTTCGTAGTTCATCTCCTTTCGCACCAAGTTTATGTTAATCGGTTGCGCCGGATTTTTAGGTGTCAACTCCACAGGACACTGGCCTTTTGAAACCGCTTCCATGAACGGCGTGTTTTGCGGGTCGTCGTACGTTCGTAACGGACCGTCGTTCACCGTGAAACCGTTGCTCCAAAACGTTATGGTGTGCGTTTCAGGGCCGGCCGGGGGTTGTTGAGCCGGCGCCGTTTCAGCTGGTGTTTGTTGAGCAAGCGTCGGAGATCCCTCACCGGAAGGATCGCCGGGAGTGCTGCCTAGCGTACGTCCTGAGCCTTGGAACGATCTCGAGCTCCCCCCCGCCGGACCTGCCCTGGGGTCCAAATCCTCCGTGCGTCCCTCCACCGCACCAGAGGCCCGCGCGCCGTCCAGCACGCTTTGCAATCGATCGGCGTTGTTCGCCTTTTTTCCCCGCTTCGTGGGATCCTGAACTACTGAGCCAGAAGCAGCGCCTCCGGTGTACCACTCCGTGGGTTTATCCTCGTCGTCCTCGTTTTCGTCGCCGCCTAAATCGTTGAAACCGCGGACGTTGCCTTTAGCCGCGGCGCGGGGGTGGGGTCGGGACGTAGGGGGACCCGAAGACACAGCCACGGGCGCTCCAGATCCAGGGCCCATTGGATTTTCTGATCCGGCCACCTCCCCCTCCACCCCATCGCCGTGTTCGAAGAACGCCTCCACTGCGGCAGCCACGTCCCCAGCCGCGGACTCGAGGAAGAATTTAGCCTTATCAGGTTCGCCGCACCCGGTCACGGTGGCGAACTCGGACAGCTTGTCGGGGTCCATCGTTGAGTGACGCGAATGTCAGATCTGGCGATATTTTGAGGCAACTCGTCGTCGGAAAGAATGGAAATAAATGGAAGCGTCGGCGGCCCTCCTCACTTCACACTCCCCAGGGTGATGTCGATGTCTTCCGCGCGCGCGGCTCCCCCGCTTGCGTGGCGGGACAACTGGGCGAATGTGTGCGTGACAAGATGGGGGGGAACGAGCCGATGTCAACGGCGAAGCGCTGTATACCAATCACCGCCGACACGCGCCTCCATCTGCGGGATAGATTTGGGCACGACCAATTCCGCAGTCGCAGTTGTTATTGACGGAAGGCCTGTGTTGGTGCCGGATGAAAAGGGTCGGCGAACAATCCCGTCAGTAGTGCACTTCGCTGCAGATGGCGTAGCCACGGTTGGTCACTCCGCACAGAAGATGCTCACGAAGGACCCTTTAAACACGTTCCACTCGGTGAAGCGATTCATGGGCAAGAGGTTCAAGGATAAAAAGGTTGGCGAGTATTTGCGACGCGTGCCGTACGAAGTGTGCGCTACTGTTGAGAAAGACGCGGCGGCGATGGGAATCGAGGGACTAGGGCCCCAGGGCAACGGCGCCGGGTTCGTCGCCGTTAAGAGTCCGAATTTAAACCGAAAGGTATCCCCAGAAGAGATCTCTGGCTTGATCGTAAAAAAGTGTTTACAACTCGCGCAGAACGCATTGGGCTCGTCCGAAAAAATAACGAAAGCTGTGATAACCGTCCCGGCGTACTTCGACAATAACCAGTGCGACGCTACCGTTAGAGCGGGAAAAAGAGCCGGCCTTGAAACCGTCAAATTACTACGAGAACCTATCGCCGCAGCGTTGGCGTACGGAATCGACGTAACCGACGACGAGACTGTGTTTGTGTTTGACCTTGGAGGGGGGACTTTCGACGTCTCCGTGTTGGATGTCGGTGGCGGGACAGTTGAGGTGTTAGCAACGGGCGGGGATAACCACTTGGGTGGGGATGATTTCGACCGGTGCGTCGCGGTTTGGCTGGCGAAAGAAGCGAAAGAGCTGGGGGCTACCGTGGATGCAAGAGGAGCACTGCAGGCGGCACGAAGAGCGAGAGAAAAGTTATCCGACCAACCTAGCGTGGACATCCCGATGCCCGGGGGCGTGATAAAAAAACTTTCGCGACCTCTTTTGGAAAAAATATGCGCCGAAGTTTTGCGAGACCTACGTTTACCGGTCGAAAAGTGCTCGGAAACCGCTGGAATCAACCTAGAAGCGCTACAGAGTAACTCCGGAAGAAAGAAAGGTAAAGGCAATACCAAAACGGGAAGGCCTTTCGATCACGTTTTGTTAGTCGGCGGCGCTACAAAAACGCCGGCCATTAAACGATTCGTGGAGAATACGTTTGGCCGGAAGCCGACGCCGGGGTTGGTGGACCCGGATGAGGTCGTGGCGTTGGGGGCCGCAGCTCACGCGGGGGCGCTGGAAGGGCTGCTGGAACATACAGAAACTTTAGGGCCTATGCAAGCCTCGTTGATCCGAGCGTTCGCCAGGAAAATGCGATCGGAAGACGAGGAGGAGTTTGAGCGAGTGGTGGGGGGTTCTGAAGTTTCGGGTTCTGATTCTATGATTGCTGAATCATCCTCCTCATCTGATTCCAAATTCTCCCAATCCAACATGGCGTCCATCGCGGTCGCGGCGGGTATGGACCTGGTGGAGGATGGCGATGACGACGGCTGGGGCCCGGATGACTTATCGGAACTGGAAGAGCTATCGGATGACGAAATCGAAGCGCTCATTGCGAAGATGGAGGACGAAGAGTAGGAGTTGGTTTCTATTCGGAGCTATAATTTATTCTCATAGTTCATTCGCTAAGGTTTTCGCCAAGTCCTCCACTCTCCCCTCCCAATACTCCCCCCTCCCCTCGAATCGTAGGATCCGCGGCTGGGAATCCACAAAGTCAGGGTCGACATCGTCGTCATCATCGTATCCGCAATCAGTATCGTCGTCGGGCGCGACGTCGGTGACGTTTTCCAAATTTCCAACCGACCCGTCAATCGCGAGGAAAACGTCGAGTCTGTTTTCCGGCACATCGTCCCCTAACCTTTCCGCCCACTCGATCAAGCTCACCGCATTTGAAAACGAGTGTGCTAAATCGAGCTTTGTTGTCTGGCTCACATCGCTCAATCGATACAAATCGAAGTGGTGTACGGGTGCGCATCCGCCTTCGACGTCGTACACTTGTTGTAACAAAAACGTTGGAGAAGGCACTTCCATCGTTTGATCCCCTGTACATTGCCGAACGAACGCCCTTGACAACACGCTTTTTCCCGCGCCCACGTCGCCGTGTAAGCAGACTATGTCGCCTACCCGTGCGCCAACCGCCAACGCGCGCGCGATGCGCTCCGTGGAGGACAGCGTGCGGGACACGAACGTGGCATGTGTGGGGGGGGTTGAAGGTAAGTCATCCGCGGCGGACGAGGACGAAGCAAATGCGGACGCGGCAACACGCGCGCGACACTCGCGCGCTCGACACACCGCATAGGGCGCGGAGCGCAACGCCGCGCGGGCGAGCATCGCGCGGTGGAGGTGTGAGAGGGCAGAGCGGTGGTTCCTTTCGGCAACCGCCGACCTGCCCCACCAAAAAGCTCGCTCGGCATCAGCACTGCGGGCGTGCTACAGTTCGCACGCGATTGTGATTTTTGAGGGTCATTTGCCATTGATCGAAGGTGGAATCTCAGGTTGCCCCACTTCTAACTCGTCGTTTCTAAGTAAATCGATTTTCCCGGCCAACGCCCAACGATCACCGGTTTCATTTTGCAAACAAGGCGTTTCCGGTCGAATGCAAGTGGAACGAGGCCGCTTTCTTCACTCATTCTTGGTTGCGTCGAGACGCAACGCGAAGAGAGCGTGGGGGAGATGCCCGCACCTGTTGAGTCAGGCGGTTTCGGCTCTGTCGGTGACATACCTCAGCGTCACCCACACTCCCCGCCAAGCACAAAAGAGGTTCGGATGCTGACTGAGATGGGAACGACGCGAGGGGTGCACGACTCGCCGATCCGCGACCGCGACCTCGACGATTCCGACGCTTGGAGCGATGACTCGCACCACACCGTGCCGTTCACCCCCGATCGGGGCGCACCGCCTAGCTACGAGGAAACCATGTCCTCTCCCATGCCAACCGGGCCGCCACGAAGTCCACCGAGACTGGGGAACCACCAGAGCAGCTACTCAGGCGAAGGTACGCGGACACAACTTTTGCGGGTGTTCACTTTCTTCCCGGCGTGTTACATCGTTTTTTCCAACGGCGCACGCGCGTCTCGTGTCGCGCACCCAACTCAATTCTCACCTTCCTCCCAATCTAACCCCCCACCGCATCTCTCCAACCCCCACACAAACCACAGGCGGCGCCGAGTACGACTCACTCGGATTTCCCGTCCCCGACTGGCTCTCCCCGAGGTACGTGAACCGCGCCTCTTGGAGACTCCTTATTTCGAGCTGTTTTCCTGCTGTTTGCCTCGTCCGAGAAACGAGTTCTGGAGTGAAAAC
>TARA_B110000977_G_scaffold34413_1_pt1 | contig 14090 bp, 9 predicted proteins | sample TARA_B110000977 | Tara Oceans TARA_B110000977 (sample SAMEA4397798) | marine metagenome | biome: Polar Biome; feature: [SRF] surface water layer (ENVO:00010504); material: water (ENVO:00002006), including particulate matter (ENVO:01000060) such as... | depth 5 m | reverse complement strand
CAATAAATATGCTGTTGGAATACCTTTAGAAATAGGAGCGCATGTACACATTGGAAATAAAATAAAATTTAGAGTAGGTAGTGCAATTCATTTCACTTCTACAGATTATATTGATGGTATTAATAATTCAGTTAAGTTCCCTTTTGGTTCAGGAAAAGACAATTTACTATTTACCCACATAGCTATTGCTTATGATTTCAATGCCAAAAAGGCAAAACCACCGCTTGACCCTTTAATGGATGAGATATCAATGAATTTACTTTTACAAGATACTATAGACTCAGATGGCGATAGTGTTGTCGATCATATTGATTTTTGTGCTAAAACCCCGATTAATACTCCAGTAGACCAATTTGGATGTCCCTTAGATGATGATTTAGATGGTGTGATAAACTCTAAAGACAAGGAATTACTTACTATGGAAGGTGTTATTGTAAACGAGAACGGAGTTACCATGACTGAAGATGATTTTATGTTGGCTTACAGAAAGTATAGAGACTCAACTGGAGAATATTCTCAGTGGGATACTATTTACAACAAATCCTACGCAGGGCCACTAAGGTCAAAGCTGACTATTAGTGAAATAATTAAAGTTGAGCCAGTAAAAAAACCTACAAAAGAGTTGTTTATTGTTGTTGGTTCGGATGTTCAAGGAGTTTCTTCTGAAGAACTTTGGGAGAAATTGGCTGACAAAGATTTCCAAGTTAAGGAATCGGGCGACTCAATAATGTATGTTTTAGGGGGGTATGATGAAAATGAATTGTCTACCAAAATTAAAGAGTTGGAAGACAATAATGTAGAGGTTCAGGGAATTATTGAAATATCTTCAGATGATGAAATTATTCCTTTGAAACAACTTGAAATTGACGAAATAATGAATACTCCAGTAGTTCAAGCTGATAAGGACTTGTCTAGTAAATCTTCAGCTAATTATGATAATGAACCATCATCTGAATATGTGCCTGTAATTCAACCGAATGATAATTCACCAACATTTAGAGTTCAAATTGGTGCGTTTAACAGGAAGATTAAAAAGTCTATTTTTAAAGACATACCTAATGTAGTTGGTATCAAGGGAGACGATGGTCTTTACAGATTTTTCTCTGGATCTTACACTGATAAATCTAAAGCTGCTTCTCATAAAGTAGATATGACTCTTACGGGATATAACGATGCATTTATTGTTGCTTTCCAAAATGGCAAAAGAATTTCTTTAAAAGAAGCTGGCTTTGAAGTCAAGAAAAACTTTTCGGAGAATCTTGAGGTTTCTTCAACTCCATCTGAAAATCCAATTGATTCTGAAATGGTCAGGTTTAAAATCCAAGTAGGAGCTTTTAAAGAAAAAGTACCAGCAGATATATTAGCAAGTTTTAAAAAATTAGGAAATGTTAAAGCTATAACCAATGCTGGTCAAGGATATACCAAATATTATATGGGTGACTTAACCGATTACGCCAATGCAGTAAAATTCAGAAAAAAATTAGTTACAAATGGTATAGTAGATTGTTTTATTGTAGGAGAATTCAAAAACAATATTATTACTTCTAAAGAAGCACGTGACTTGTTAGGGCAGTAATAGAAAACCTTTTACAACTTCTATTTTTCTTTCGATTTAGGCAGATACCTTTCAGTTTGAAATTAGCTATTTAATGTGGCTATTTCATTAAAAATTTTGTTCCTTTACTAAATAATTTAGCTCATAATGCAATACGCAAAAAACATACTTGAAACAATTGGTAATACCCCACTAGTTAGACTGAATAAAATCACTAAAGAAATTGAGGCTACAGTATTAGCCAAGGTTGAGTTTTTTAATCCTGGAAGTTCTGTAAAAGACAGAATGGCTGTAAAAATGGTGGAAGATGCCGAACTAGATGGAAGATTAAAACCCGGGGGAACAATTGTAGAAGGAACTTCTGGAAATACAGGAATGGGCCTTGCTCTAGCAGCAATTGTCAAAGGTTATAAATTAATTTGTGTTTCTACTGACAAACAGTCTAAAGAGAAATTTGATATTCTACGCGCTGTAGGTGCAGAAGTAATTGTCTGTCCTACTGATGTTGCACCTGAAGATCCACGTTCTTATTATTCAACTTCTAAAAGAATTGCAGATGAAACTCCAAATTCTTGGTATGTAAATCAATACGATAATCCTTCTAATTCATTGGCACATTACCAGCAAACAGGCCCAGAGATATGGAACCAAACAAATGGTAAAATAACGCATTTTGTTGTTGGAGTAGGTACTGGTGGAACAATATCTGGAGTAGGGAAGTATTTAAAGGAAAAAAACCCAGCTATTAAAATTTGGGGAATCGATACCTATGGTTCTGTTTTTAAGAAATACCATGAAACAGGAATCTTCGATAAAGATGAAATATATTCTTATATAACAGAGGGAATAGGAGAAGATATTCTTCCTGAAAATGTGAATTTTGATATTATTGATGGTTTTGAAAAAGTCACTGATAAAGATGCTGCTGTCTACACAAGAAAAATTGCGCGAGAGGAAGGTATTTTTGCAGGTAATTCATGTGGTGCAGCTGTTAAAGGGGTGATTCAGTTAAAAAAGCATTTTAAGAAAGAGGATGTAGTTGTAGTTCTTCTTCACGATTCTGGTAGTAGATATGTTGGTAAGATGTACAACGACGAATGGATGAAAGAGAATAAATTTTTGTGAGAAAACACTTGTATTTTTTCTTCCTGAAATTTTATATTCTTTTCACAAGAAATTTTAAAATCAAAAACACTTATAGTAATGCTTTTTCTTTTTGAGTTCGACTTTGATTAGTTTTATCTAAAAATTGTATTCTTTTAGTTGTTAGTCTTTTTCCAAGTTTTATAGCCTTTTTCATCCGTACTCTCTATTTCTACTGGTTTAGTTAGTGGAGTAGTTTCTTTAAGAGAAGTATTACAATCTTTTGCCAAACTCTGATATATTTTAGTTCCTTCAGTTTTCCAAGCTATCATTTCGTCACTAACATCCTTAATGATTTTTGCAGGGTTGCCAGCTACTACTTTTCTATCTGGAATAACCATTTCACTTTTAACTAATGTTAAAGCTCCAACTATACATTCGTCTCCTATTATTGCATCGTCTAAAACAACGGCATTCATGCCAATCATTGAGTTGAATCCAATAGTAGCTCCATGTACTATAGAACCATGTCCTAAATGGGCTCCTTCATTTATAGTGACTGTTACACCAGGAAACATGTGAATGGTACAGTTTTCTTGAACATTGGCTCCGTCTTTGATAATTATTTTCCCAAAGTCACCTCGTAAGGCAGCACCTGGGCCTATGTAAACATTTTTGCCAATCACTACATTTCCTGTGACATTTGCTTGAGGATGAACAAAAGAACTAGGGTCAATTACCGGTTTATTTCCCTTAAATTCGAAAATCATTGTTATGGTTTTTCAATTATAGTTGCATATCCCTGTCCAACTCCAATACACATGGTTACCAATGCATATTTTTTGTTCTGATTTTGCAGTTCTATTGCAGCAGTTTGTAACAATCTAGCTCCCGTCATTCCTAAAGGATGGCCAATAGCTATTGCTCCTCCATTTGGATTAATTCTTGTATCATTATCCTCTAATTTCATAGCTCTTGAGCAAGCCAAACTTTGTGCAGAAAATGCTTCATTAATCTCAATTATATCCATTTGGTCAAGAGACAGACCGGTTCTATTAAGAACTTTTTTACTTGCTTCTACAGGGCCTATTCCCATAATTTTGGGTTCTACTCCCGCAACTGCAGCACCCACTATTCTTGCCATTGGTTCAAAATGATTCTTCTTTGCTGCAAGCTCATTACCAATTATTAAAGCTGCAGCACCATCGTTTAGTCCAGATGAATTTCCTGCAGTAACAGATCCATTATCTTTTCTAAAAGCAGGTCTTAGTGTTTCTAATTTTTCAAGAGATGTATGAGGTTTTATAAATTCATCTGAACTAAATATTAAATCTTCTTTTCTTCTTTGAGGTATTTTAACAGAACAAATTTCTTCGGATAACCTCCCATTATCTTTGGCTTTGGCAGCTTTCATTTGAGAATTATATGCAAATAAGTCTTGGTCCTCTCTGGAAATATTATATAGCTCTACTAAATTTTCTGCAGTTTGCCCCATTGCATCCGTGCCATACAGTTCAGCCATTTTAGGATTGATAAACCTCCATCCAAAACTAGAGTCGTGCATTTCAACATCTCTTCCAAAGGCTTTGGATGCTTTTGATATAACCCAAGGTCCTCGAGTCATATGTTCTATTCCTCCGGTAATAAATAAATTTCCTTCCGATAAAGCTATCGACCTATATGCATTAATTGTCGCAGCCATACCAGAGGAGCAAAGTCTATTAATAGTTTCTCCACCTATTTTGTAAGGTAATCCCGCTAACAGCAGAGCCATTCTGGCAATATTCCTATTGTCTTCTCCAGCTTGATTTGCACATCCTAAAATAACATCTTCTACTTGATCCCAGTCTGCTTTAGGATTTCTTTCTATTAGTGCTTTTAAAGGCACAGTAGCTAAATCATCTGCTCTGAGATTGCTTAATGAACCACCAAATGCACCTATAGGTGTTCTTATTGCATCTAGAATGTATGCTGATTTCATAGTTGTTTTTATTTAAAGTTAGTTCAAAATAAGGTTGAAAATATGTATTTAAAGCCAATCCTTATTTGTGAAATGTGCAATTCCTTTAAAAATAGCAATTTCTTCTTTCTTTTGATTGAACATATTAACTGTGAATAGATTACTGTTTTTTTGATTTTGTTCACATACAGCAAATATTGTGTCTTTTAGTTCTACTTTCTTAATGTAAGAAATTTCTGCACTTTTTGTTAGAGAAATTTTCCCCAATGAATTTGCTGCAAATGCAAAACAACTATCTGCTAAACTGTAGCAGATTCCTCCATGAGCTAGATCAAAACCATTGGTCATGTCTTTAAAAATCTCGGAACTTAATTTACAGTATCCTCTTTTAATAGAAATAATTTCGATTCCCAACCATTTACTAAATAGATCATTACTCATCATTTTATTAACTATTTTATCTGGAGACATCAATAAATTATAGAGATTTTTTTAAACCAGCTTCAATTAGTCCAAGAAATATCGGATGTGGATTTTCTACAGTACTCTTATATTCGGGATGGTATTGAACTCCAATAAACCACGGATGATCTTTAATTTCAATGGTTTCCATAAGTTGGTTTTTTGAATTTTTCCCTGAGAAAATCAAACCATTGGATTCGAATTCTTTTAAGTACTGATTATTAAATTCAAACCTGTGTCTATGTCTTTCTGAAATAGTTTCTTTTTGGTAAATTTTGTGAAGTAATGTTTCTTTTTTAATATCACATTGGTAGGAGCCTAGTCGCATTGTACCTCCCATTTTCTTAAGTTTTTTCTGTTCTTCCATCATACTAATAACAGGATATTTTGTATTGGAATCAATTTCTATGGAATTGGCATTTTCCATTTTTAAAACATTTCTCGCAAATTCAACTACTGCACACTGCATACCTAAACAAATTCCTAAAAAGGGTATTTTTTTTGTTCTTGCATATTGAACAGCTTTTATTTTCCCTTCAATTCCTCTTGAACCAAATCCTGGTGCAACAATAATTCCATGAATATTCTTCAAAACCGTTTTGCAATCCTGTTCTTCAAGTTTAGAAGAATGTATCCAGTGTAGATTTACTTTTGTTTTATTTTTCGCACCTGCATGTATTAATGATTCGGCAATAGAAATATACGAGTCTTTTAGTTCTACATATTTACCAATTAATGCTATTTCTATAGTTTGTTCAGGCACATGTAAATTATTTAAAAATTTCTTCCACTTGGTTAAGCTGGGTTTGTTTTCTATTTTAATTTTTAATTTTTCACAAACTACACTATCTAGTTTTTCATTAAGCATTAATAAAGGAACCTCGTAGATTGATTTTGCATCAATAGATTCAATAACACATTCTTGTTCAACATTGCAAAACAATGCAATTTTTTTTCTAATCGAAGCATCTAAATGGTACTCAGTTCGACAAACAAGTATATCTGGCTGTATTCCGTATTCTAATAGTGTTTTTACAGAATGTTGAGTTGGTTTAGTTTTAAGTTCTCCAGATGTAGATAAATAGGGTATTAGCGTTAAATGGATAAATAATACATCTTGACCAAGATTCCACTTCAGTTGTCTTATAGATTCAATAAAAGGAAGTGATTCTATATCTCCTACTGTACCTCCAATTTCTGTAATAACTACATCGTAATCTTTTCCTTTACCTAGTTTTAAAATATGTTCTTTTATTTCATTAGTAATGTGTGGAACCACCTGAACAGTTTTACCTAAATAATCTCCATTTCTTTCTTTGTTGATTACAGATTGATAAATTTTACCTGTAGTTACATTGTTGTTTTGTGAAGTTTGAATATTTAAAAACCTCTCATAATGACCAAGGTCCAAGTCAGTTTCCGCTCCGTCTTCAGTTACATAACATTCTCCATGTTCATAAGGGTTTAAGGTTCCAGGATCTACATTTATGTAGGGGTCTAATTTTTGAATTGTGACATTCAGTCCTCTAGATTGTAGAAGTTTTGCTAGTGACGCTGAGACAATTCCTTTACCTAAAGATGAGGTGACTCCCCCTGTTACAAATATATATTTAGTAGATGATAGAGACATTCCGTATGTAAATTTTGATACGGGAATTAAAGTTAATATTTAATTCCAATATCTAAAAAAAAAAAAGGACTTAAAATTTCCAACTTGCACCTAAACTAGGAAGAAGAGGAAGCTGGTATACTCTTTCAGTAGTAATTCTATCTACATAAAAAATATTTTTTCTCGAATATAAATTCGTCACACTAAATGTTACATCAATAGTAGAGGTTTCACCCAATTCGATATGTTTTTTAACAGCTAAATCTAGTCTATGATAAGATGATAATCTCCCTTGGTTTAAATCTGCATAAATAATTCCAAGTTGATCGTCATTTACCGTTGAAATATTGGTATTTATTCCTTGAGAATAATCTATTGAATGGTAGTAACCTTGAGTTTGAGTAAATGGTAGTCCACTTCCAAAATTCCATCTAACATTAATTTCCCATCCAGTTCCAAAATTTTGTGTTCCTACAAGGTTAATATTATGTCTTCGGTCAAATAATGGCGAGTAAGTTCTGATTCCGTCCCATCTTAAGACTTTTCCAAGGGAATAAACAGCCCACAAATAGGTTTTGTCGTTGCTGTATTTAAGAACGAAATCTGTTCCATATGCATCTCCAGTTTCAATTACGAAATCTTTTCTTAGAACATCTGGCGCATCATCGTTTTCTTCGTATAGCTTGTTTCTATTAACATTGCTTAGCTGGTTAAACCATTTATAGTAACCCTCTACATTTAATGTAAGATGCTTGGCTAGGTCTAACTCAAAACCAAATATCGCATGAGTAGCTTTTTGAAGAGAATGCTTTCTCTCAACAGTTTTACCATTATCTAAGGTAATAGAGTCTTGCAAATTATCAGGACCAGACAAAAACCCATAAAACAAGTTAATAACATCTCTATCAGAATTTGCAGATATTAAATTTTGAGAATAAAGTCCTGATGCTGCTTTGATTCTAAATTTTTCTGAAATATTGTATTTTAAACCAATCCTTGGCTCAGGAGAGAAATTTCTTAATGAAGCATAGTACTGGGCTCTAAAACTTGGATTAATTACTAAAAGTCCCTTAATAATTTTTGCATCTATATAGCCTGCAAGCTCAGTAGTGTTGTTGTTTTGTTCAATTTTTCTTCCAACACTATTAAAGAAATTAAAATCTGTAGTAAATCCATTTACTTCAATTCCATACTTAATTTCATTTTCGCCAAGAAAATATTTAAAATCAAATCCTAAATTAAATCCATTAATTCTACTCTCTCTAGGATCTAAAGTGTCTCCAGCATTAATTGGGTCAAGCTCGGCAAGTGATATTTTATAATCACTAATATTAAATTTACCCATTATAAGAACAGGCGAACTAGCCGGAACAACCACAAAATTAGAACCTACTCCCCAAGAGTTCCAGTTCAAGTCCGAAACAGCTTTGTATCTAACTCTGTCGTTGTAGCTAAATCCAAAAAAATTGACTTTACTTCCAGTAGTCCCATTAATGGATACTTTTCCGTATAAATCTGTAAAATTGAACGGTAAGCCATTAGAATCTATGTAACTGTAAAGTTTTTTAGATGTTTGTTCTAGATAGGATGTCTTTCCCGAAAAAATATAAGATGCAGTTGAATTGTTATTTTCTTCATTTAATTTTTTGATTGGCCCCTCAATTTTTAATTTAGAACCAAACGGATTTACCGAAATTTTTCCTTTGTGTCTTTTTTTATTTCCATCAATGGTGGTAATATCCATTATTGAAGAAATCCTGCCACCATATTTCGCGGAAAACCCACCTGTGTAAATATCTGCACTTCTCATAATGTCAATGTCAAATACTGAGAAGAAACCAATTGAATGGAAAGGATTGTAGATAGTCATGCCATCTAAAAGCACTTTGTTTTGAATAGGAGAGCCTCCTCTAATATACATTTGCCCACCTTGATCTCCAGTAGTAACAACACCGGGAGTTGTTTGTAAGTATTGGGCAAAATCTGGCTCACCTCCAATGGCGACAACTCTAGCCATGTCTTTGGGAGTTGCAGTAATTACTGACATTTTAACCTCTGTTTTTCTCTCTTCTGCCTCTGCGCTGTATTCAAACTCGTCTAAAATCTCATCGTTAACTTCCATAAAGAAGTTTTTAGTAGTGATTTTTCCTTTCTTTAAATCAACAGTATATTCTATAGTTTTAAACTCAATATTGGAAATTTCAAGGGTGATTTTTCCCGCTGGAAGTTTGCTAATTTGATAGTATCCATTTAAGTCAGATGAGGAACCTGTCCCAGTTCCTTTTATTTTAACATTTGTTCCAAACGAGGGCTCCCCAGTTTCTTTCTCGTAAACAGTTCCTCTTATGGTAGCAAATTGACCTTGAACATTTAATAATCCCAAAATTAGAATTATTGATAGTATGCTTTTTATGATGATTTTCATAATTCGTTCGAAGATAAAATTATTTTTCTTTTCTTAAACAGTTTACTTGAAAGACTCTAAAAGTTAATGGTTGTTTTCAATAATATAATTTAAAACTTTTTGCATTAAATGAACTCTATCGTAACCATATATGTTGTGTTTATGCATAGGGTATGGGAAAAAATCTACTTGTTTTCCTTCTTGGATACATTTTTCAATAAAAGCTAAATTATGTTGCATCACTACTACATCGTCGTTAGTGCCATGAATTAGCAATAATTTACCTTCTAAATTTTTTGCATGGTTCAATAAAGAATTAGAAGAATATCCGTCAATATTATCTTTGGGATTATCCATATACCTTTCTCCATACATTATTTCATACCATTTCCAATCAATAACAGGACCTCCAGCAACTCCACAAGTGAATAACCCTGAATGTTGAGTCATTAAAGAAGTTGTCATGAAACCACCATAACTCCAGCCATGTAATGCTATTCGTTTTGAATCTACATACTCTAAAGATTTTAAAAATTCAATGCCTGTTATTTGGTCTTTCATTTCATTATATCCAAGGTTTCTAAAAATCGAACTTTCAAAGTCAAATCCTCTGTTTTCAGAACCCCTTCCGTCCACCGTAAAAACTAGATATCCTTGTTCTGCCATCCAATACATCCATAAACTTGCTCCGTTTAACCAATCATTTGTTACTAATTGAGCGTGTGGACCACCGTAAACATAAACTAATACAGGATATTTTTTATCCTCATCAAAATTTGATGGTTTTATTAATCTTCCATATAACTCGTCATTGCTTTGATTATTTAACTTAATCATTTCTGATTTCCCTAATGTTAAATTATTAATAGGGTTTTCTGTTTTATGGATTATATTGGTTTTAAATGTTTTAAGATTAATTAATTGAGATATTCCAGGTGTTTTAGAATTAGAATATTGATCAAGTAGGAACTGATGATTGGGACTAATTTGTGTTGAATGAACTCCTTCTACAGTTGTGATTTTTTTAATTCCTGAACCGTCTAAATTTACCGAAAACGCATGAATTGACCTTGGGTCTTCCCCAGTTCCTTCAAAAAATATTTTATTTTGTAAAACAAGAAGAACCTTTTTAATTACCCATTTATTATTGGTTATTTTATTTATTAATTGCCCATCAGTATCATAGTGATAAAGATTCATAAAACCATCTTTTTCACTTAATGCAATAAATTCATTTTCCTTTTCAGGAATGAAGTAAAGAGGATGTTCAGGTTCTACCCATTTAGAATTAATTTCCTCAAACATTGTTTTAATTCTTAATCCTGTATTTGCACTGTATTGAGCCCATTTCAAATGATTCTGATCTCTATTTAATTCTGCTACATAGATAAACTCACCTTTTGGCCCCCATGTTAAATTACTTACATAATGATCTTTAGGTTGGGTTAATTTTAAGTAGGTAACTTTTTCATTTTTTAAATTATATACTCCAATCTTTGCATATTCACTTTTCTGTCCTGCCATTGGATACTTTATATATTTAACAGTTCCCGGTGTGTTATTTATATTTAATAATGGGTAATTATGAACATCAGTTTCATCTTTTTGATAAAAGGCAATTTTAGAACTTTGATTATTCCAGAAAGTCCCTTTTGTGATTCCAAATTCATTCCTGTGAATAGATTGACCAGAAACTATATTTAAATCTTCAAAATTTGTGATTTCAATAACCGAGTCTTCCCTATTAGATAAAAACAAATTATTGTCAATGGTATAAGCAATTTTGTTTTTATCAGGGCTTATATCTTTGTTAGAAGCATTAATTGAAGTTGTAATTATAAGATTTTCTTTATTGTTTTTGTAAATAAAGTTTTCACCCAAAATATAGGAATAGGAGTTTTTACTAAAATATCTAAAAGATTTAAATTTTGACACGCTTTTATCCTTAATTATTTTCGTGCTAATAGAGTGTTTTTTAGCAGACCAATTATTGGCAGAATTAAAAATTATAAGGTCATTTTTTTCTTGAATATATAGCTCGTTGATTTCGTTCCAATTAAGGCCGTTTAAGTTTTCAGGATACAGCCCTTTGTAGTAACCTAGTACTGCATCGCTCAGTTGTAAAGTGTCTTTAGAAGTATTTTGAGCATTGCAAATAGGTAGTAATAAAATAATTGTTAAAAGAGTTAAAAGATTTCGCATTTCTAGATTTTTAATTAGGTAAAATTAAAATATTTAATTGCTAAATGTTATATATTGTCTAATTCAAATTGAATTTTGTTAAAAAATAATCACCATTACGATATTATTTTTGTTGGTTGGGGTGCAAGTACATGCATCTTGTTAATTGAAATGGTAAAACAATCGTTACTCACTAATAAAAAACTTTTAATTATAGAACCAAGTGAAAAACTTGAAAATGATAAAACCTTTTGCTTTTGGGCCAATAGAAATGACGATATATATAAAAACTTTAACTCAATTGTATCGAAAAGCTGGACAAGTATTCAAATCAATGACAATGAAAGTAGTCCAATAAGTCCAACAGAATATTTTCATGTGGATAGTATTGATCTATACAATTGGTCAAGAAAAATTATGCTTCAATACAATATTGAACATTCAATGGAAAAAGTATTGAAAATTGAAGAAAAAGAAAAATTAGAAATAAATACTTTAAAAAAACAATATAAATCAGACTGGGTTTTTGATAGTAGACCTCCAGATTTTAAAAACATTTTAAATGGAGAATTCAATATTTCACAATCATTTTTTGGTATAAAAGTTGAACTGAAAGATCAAGAACTAGATCAAAGTGTTTACCATATGATGGATTTTAGAATTCCTCAAGATGAATCTACACAATTTGTATATATTCTACCATATAGTTCTAATACAGCATTAATAGAATTAACAAGATTTGGAAAGAAAATAATTGATAAGTTGGAGGCAGAGAAGGAATTAGATAAATTTATAACTAAAAATTTCGGTGCTTATAAGGTGATTTCTCACGAAAAAGGGGTAATTCCAATGAGTTCCAATTTGCCAGAGCAATCTTATGGAAAAACTTGGGTAAATATAGGTACAAGAGCAGGCAATGTTAAGCCAAGTACAGGTTACGCTTTTAAAAACATGTATCGTCATGCTCAATTGATTTGTGACCAAGGGGTTTTAAAAGCAAAGAAGCTAAAACCCAATAAAAGATTCCTTTTTTATGACCAATTACTATTGATAATTCTTACACTTTGGCCATCAAAAGGTAAACCAATTTTTGAAAGATTATTTAATGTGAAATCTTCATACTTCGTTCTGAAATTCTTAGATGAACAAACTTCTTTCAAAGAAGACTTAACTATGTTCTACAAGTTACAAATTGGAATATTTATAAAATCTATATTTTATTGGTTTTACTGGAAGTTTAAAAACCTTTTTTTTCCGATTTTAATGATTCTGTACATATTATTAGAAGAAAGTAATGCATCCAATGAGCTATTAAATTTATCCTCTAATAACTTAACTGTTTTAACTTTAGGTTTGTTAATCTTAGGAATTCCACATGGTGCTTTAGATCATTTAACCGAAATCCTAAGTAAAAAAAACACCATTAATATCAAGTTCATTTTTTATTATTTAGCCATGATGGTTCCTATTTTACTTGTATGGTTTTGGCTTCCAATTATAGGCTTAATATGTTTTTTAATTTACTCAGCATGGCATTTTGGTCAAACGGAAATTAATAATTGGAAAATAGAGTCCAACTTTATTGCTTTATTATGGGGAATTATTCTTTTTAGTTCTTTGTTTTTAATTCATTTTGAAGAGTTTTCTAAAGTATTAATACTTATGAATATTAATCTTCCAATGTTAAACTTTGATTCTATTTTATTGGGGAATTTATTACTTGTTGTTCCTTTTTTAACAGCTATTTATTATAAGAAAGTAGAATGGATGATAATTGTTGCATTCTTCTTTTTTTCTAACCATGAAAGTTTGCTTTTAACCTTTGGTCTATATTTTATATTTCAACATAGCAGAATTGGGTGGATGCATTTGAAAAAGAAGCTAAACCATTCACATATAAAGATGTTTATAAATGCTTTACCTTTTAATATTGGTGCAATATTACTCTATGTTATTGCTATAAATTATTTAAATCTAAACTCTGAAAAGAGTATAGCTTATTTTTTTATTTTTCTTTCTGCAATTAGTTTCCCTCATGTAATCTGCATGCATTTCTTCTATCGCAAAAAACACTATTAAATAAACCTCTTATCCAGTGAGAAATTTTCGGGAAATTTTGGTGTTTTAGTATTGTAAAATTCCATAATCTTTTTCATATCTGAGTTCTTATTTTCTGAAGGAAATATTGGTCCTCCAATTCCCGCAATTTTGGTTCTGTAGTCCAAGTACCCGAAACATATTGGAAGATTACTGTCTTTAGCAAGGTGGTAAAATCCACTTTTCCACTTTTCTTTTAAGGATCTTGTTCCTTCCGGAGTAATAGCCATTGCAAATTCTTTATTTTTTTTAAAAAAATCAGCCATTACTTTAACATTGCCATTTTTTTCTTTCTGCTTGGTATTTATTGGTACTCCACCTAAAGGGCCAATAATGAAATTAAATGGAAATCTAAACCACTGTTTTTTAATGGTGAATTTGAACGGAACTTTTAGAGTTTTTAATAATAATATAGCATAAAATAAATCCCAATTACTAGTATGTGGCGCTCCAATTAAAACACATCTTTTATACTCCTCAGGAGTATTTGTGTCAACTTTCCATCCTGAAATTTTAAGTAATAGTCTATACATAAATTAATTTTAACTTTTCAAGCACTTACAATTTCCATTAAGATTGTACATATTATTGCACCAACTGTTCCAACAGCATATCCAACAACAGCCAATAATACACCTACAGTGGCTAGAGAAGGATGAAAAGCAGAGGCAACTATCGGAGCAGAAGCTGCTCCACCAACGTTTGCCTGACTACCAACAGCCAAGAAAAAGTATGGTGC
>TARA_B110000977_G_scaffold199608_1_pt1 | contig 14109 bp, 11 predicted proteins | sample TARA_B110000977 | Tara Oceans TARA_B110000977 (sample SAMEA4397798) | marine metagenome | biome: Polar Biome; feature: [SRF] surface water layer (ENVO:00010504); material: water (ENVO:00002006), including particulate matter (ENVO:01000060) such as... | depth 5 m | reverse complement strand
TCTAATAACAATTTATTTGATAAATTTTTAAGAAAAATAAAAAAAGGATTCGGAGTTTATGAAACACGGTTAGCTTTTGAATTTTCTATTATGAAAAATGGATCGTATATTCCACCTCATAATGATACATCAAACAAGCTTATAAGCTTGATGGTTTATTTCCCAGACTCAACTCAAAAGGGAGAAGTGTCCTTAGGCACTAATTTTTTTAAGGAAAGCAAAAAAAATCTTGATATTTGGAAAGGTGACATGCTTGACGAAAAAAATACAAAAATATTTTTTGAAAATTATGAGAAATTTTACACTTCTAAATTTGAAAAAAATAAGATCGTTGGTTTTATAAAATCAAAAAACTCTTGGCATGATGTGTCTAAAATTCATACAAAATCATCTTCAAGAAAATCTTTAAATATAAATTTATATTTGATTAATTAATTTTGATATATGGTCACCCAACCTTAACGCTAGCTGGGTGATTGTTAATGTCGGATAAGCATGACCAGCTGTAGAGAACACTGAGCTTCCATTTATGAATAAGTTTTTAGTGTAATGCACTTTTAAATCAGCATTAACAACAGAGTCATTTGTTTTATTTCCCATTCTAGTTCCACCCATATGATGATACCCATTTTGATGAAGGTATTTTTTATTCGTGAATAAAAAATCTTCAGCAGCTAATCTTCCAATCTCTTCGTCAATTAAAAATTTTGCAAGAGTTTCAATTATTTTTTTTGATGAATTTCTAACATTTTGTTCTCTTTCCCAATAAAGGTTGGGAATTGGAATACCGTTCGAATCTTTTTCACTAGCAAGTTCAATTCTATTTTTAAAAGATGGCTTTTGATCAGATAAAATACTTATATTAAAATCATAGTGATTAAATTCTTTTTCTGAAAATAATAAGTTTTTAATTAATTGAGGTGCCAAACATTTTAATTGCATAAATTTAGAATTTTGAAAGTTAGAAGACTTAGGTTTAGCAATACCGATATTAACTGATGAGTTTAATAGATCAAATTTGTCTATACTAGTTTTATTAGGTGAAAAGAAAAAGGAATAATTACAATCTGTATCAATATAATTTTGAATTTTTCTTTTTTTTAAGAACACGTCAAAATTTTTTTTAAAAAGAATACCTTCAGCTACGCTGTGGTATGGATGGTCCATCCAGTAATTTCCAATGGGTAGTTTATTGTCTAAGAAATCCTTATTATTTTTTTTAAACCATAAAAGTAATCTTGAATTTTCAATCCCACCAGTTGATAATACAAAATATTTACTTTTTATATTTTTTAATTTATCTTTAAGAAATGTAGCATGATGAACCATACCCTTCTCACCATTCATCATTACAACTGGACAATTTAATATCAGAGAAATTTTTTTAGATTTTTTTATTTTGTTATAATACTTTTCTTTAAATCTAACATTTGACCAATTTAAATTAAAAATATCTAAATCGTTATTAAATCTTTTTTTGTAAAAATTTCCCTCAATATTTAATATATTATAAGATTTTGTCTCATACTCCTGGAGATCAGTTTTAGATATTGGCCAATTTTGAAAATCATAGCTATCCAGTGATGTGCAGTTTCCACCCCAATGACCAGAAGTTCCTCCAAATTGTCTTAATCGTGCAGTTGTTAAGTCAGGATATTCATCTCCTATAACATTGCCTTTGTAAAAGTTTTGAGATTTTTCATTAAAATCTAAATCACCGGCTTCAAAAATTATTGAACTAATTCCTTTTTCTTCAAGTTGAAGAGCAGTAGTAATTCCTGCAGGCCCACTACCTATTATGACTACATCATTAAATTCAGGAATTTCATTTAAACTATTTAAAATCATCTTTATGAAAGAACCATATTTTGTTGTCTTTTTTTTTAATAATCATTTTATCTTTAAAGAAATTTATAACTGAGGAGAAATTTAGTAGAGGGAAAATTAATACAGTTAAACAAGATTTAAGAAAGTTTCTTTTGTTCATTTACATCTAATACTATAGAACTATAAATATCAAAAATGATTAATACTGTTATAAAAAAATTTATAAACAATTTGCTTAGTTTTTTTAACTTGCAGTTGAACAGAATTACCTTATCAAGCAATTTTACCTATTATATTGTCAGAGTTCTTATAAATTTTAAAATAGATTATGTCTTAGATATTGGTGCAAATGAGGGTCAATTTGCCGAACAAATAAGAAAATATGGATTTAAAAAAGATATTTTGAGTTATGAGCCTATGAAAAATGCTTATAAAAAATTATCAAAAAAATCTGAAAACTCAAATAATTGGAAAATTTATAACAATGGATTTGGTAATAAAGAGGAGCAGCAAACATTAAATATTTCAAAAAACAGTGTTTCCTCTTCAATCTTAAATTTACATAAAGAAAGTTTAATTTATGAACCAAATTCAAAGTATATTTCAAAAGAAACTATAAATTTAATTACTTTAGACAGGGTATTAACTGAAAATAGATTTAAAAAAAAAAATATATTTGTCAAAATTGATACTCAAGGATATGAAAAAAATATTTTAATAGGAGCATCTAAAGTTTTAAAAAAAATAAAAGGCATTATGCTTGAGGTGTCAGTAGTACCAATTTATAAAGGTGAAAAAGATTTTATTGAAATGATAAAATTTATGGAAAAAAAAGGTTTTTACGTTTGGGCAATTGAAAGAGGTTTTTCAAATAAAAATACAGGAAGAGTTTTTCAATTAGATATAATTTTCATCAATAAAAATGCTTAAAAAGAAGCAAAATAAAATAAATATTTTATTAATTTTTTTATCGTTTTCGATATTTTTCTCTAAATGGTTTTTTTCATTTTATGAATACGGCCTAGAAAATCTTTTTAATAAATTTTTATTTAATCCATCTGGCGATTATTCATATTACCCTTTTGTTCATCAGCTATCTAATTTCATATTAAATGAAGGCTACAGTGCAATTGTTCAAAAAAATAGCCTGATTGGATTTCCATTCATGGTAATTCTTATTCATTCTATTTTTTATAAACTGTTTGGTGTCTTAGGTTTTTTGATACTTGAGTTAGTGTGTATTTTTGTTTTCTTAAAAATATTTTATCTATTATTTAAAGAACTTGATCTTAATGACATATACTGTGTTTTAATAGCATTTACTTTGTTTTCATTGTTTGCTTTATTTAGCTTACTAAATGAATTTAATATTCCTTATGTATTTAATTTAAAGCAATTATATTCTGGCTTCTATACACTTCGTTTCCCAAGACCTTTAATAACAAATTTATTTTTTTTTAGTTTATTACTTTTTTTGATTAGATTCTTTTTAAGTAAAACAGAAAATAATAAAAATAAAAATTTATTAATAAGCTTTATATTTTTAGGTTTAGTTTTTAGTAGTTTTTTTTATTTTTTTGTTCTTTGTTCAATATTAGTTTTATTACTTATTATTTATGAGTATAAATTTACAGTTATAAGTAAAAATAGAATATATTTATTTATAAAATACTTTCTTTTATTTTTAATAATTTCTTCATTATTTATTATTCAAATTATTTTTGTAGAAGATGATTATTTGTTAAGAATTGGAGCTATAGAATTTGATTTTGAGATCAAAAAATATTTATTTGAACATCTTTTAAGGGGTTTTTTAAAATTGGAATTTTTGATTATATTTTTTTCAAATATTTTACTCTATTTTATCAATATTAAACTTAATTATAATTTTAAAAAATTTCTAATTTTTTTTATTTTACTTTTTATATCTTCAATTTTATCTCCAGTATTTTATATAGTTTTAATGAATAAAGTTACTTTTTTTAGTAATTTTATCTTTATAATAGCGCTCAGCTCTTTTCTATTGCTCAAAGTAAATTTAGTTCTTTTTTTATATTCAGTTTTTAAAAATTTTTATTTAAAATTAAAATTTAATATAGTTTTTACAAGCATAATTTTAATTTTAATTCTTTCTGTAAATGTAAATTTTTTTAAAAAAAATTCAAATTTAAGAATGCTTAGTGAAGGAGTACATTTTAATCTAGAAAATGGAGACAAATTAAGGAATAACTTTATTGATTTAACAAATTTTGCAAGTGATAAATTAGATAAAAATAATTTATTGCTTACTAATGATCTTCATACACAAATATGGTGGATATTTTCAAATGAAAAAAAGTTTTACTTCCCTTATGTTTTCTTTGTTGCTTTAAACGATCGGATAATTGAAAAACAATTAATTAATGCATTCAAAATATTAAAATTTAATGAATTAGATTTTATAAATTATTTCAACCAAAATAAGGTTACAGATTGGCGAATAGTTAATTCAAATAATTATTTCTTTTTAGGACATTTAAAGTATCAGGCAAATTATCTTAAATTAAATGATAATATTAAAGATTACCCATTTGTTACCCATAAATTTATTAATAAAAAATCAATTCATCATACCAATCAAGTTATTTTGTCTAATAAAGAAATAACAAATCTTAAAGAAAAATTTTTAAAATCAAATATTGATCAAAATCTTCAACCTGATTTAATCATTTTATTGAAGGACAATTTTATTGAAAAAAATATTTATGATTTAAAAAATTATTTAATCATATTTGAAAATAGCAACTACGTAATGTTAGAAATAATAACTTAAAAACTAATTATTTTCCTTAATTTGTTTAAAAATTTTTTACAAATATTGAAATTATAAATTTGATTATAAATAATTTTTAGAAAGAACAAAAAAGTTATAAAAAAAATATTTTGATTATTTTTTTTTCTAATTTTAAATTCCTCATAAAAATAACTAAATTTATTTTCTTTACTAGATTTACCAAAGTTATTAAATATGCCAGTTATATGATCTCTATCCATTGCCATTCCTTTAAGTTTATGCTTACAAATTATTCTATACATTAAGTCGTAATCTGAATGTAAAGTAAAATTTTCATCATATAAACCAGTAATCATTTGAGCTCTTTGAGAAATAAAAAAACCTGATGAATGTGCGGGATAAATATTAAATTTCCAAACAATTTTATTCATGTGAAAACCTGAGAGCAATCTATCCTTTTTTACAGAACCAAACAAAAAATCAATATTGTTTTCAATGTAATATTTTTTAACAAGAGTTAATGCATTTTTTGTATATAGGTCATCAGCATTAAGAATTCCAATTATACTTCCGGTACTCAAAAGTATTCCTTTGTTTATTGCATTATAAATTCCATCATCTTTTTCAGAAATCCATAGGTCAATATATTTATTATATTTTCGAATAATATTAAGGCTATTGTCTGACGAATTTCCATCAATTATTATGAATTCAACATTATCATAATCTTGGTTCATCACACTTTGAATTGTATTTTCTAAAGTTTCTTGAGCATTATAACAAACAGTAACTACTGAAATTAAAGGTTTATTTTTTTCTGATTTTTTAAAAAAATTATTAGTTCGCAAACCACCAGAAATTTGAAAATTAGATAAATTTTTTATATATGGATAATATTTACTAGAAAATAATTTTCCATTATCTTTTTTTATATTTTTTTGTGTTGAAAAGTTTTTTATATTATCAAACATAAATATATTTTTGTAAAACTTTTTCATATTTTTTCATATTAGAAATATAATCAAATCTTGATAATTTTTTAAAAGAAAAATATATTTTATTATAGGTAGATTTTTTGTGTTTTTCTTTATCAAAAATTAATATTTTTGATGCCAGTTTTTTATAATCTTGTACTTTTACTAGATCACCCAATCTCCCATTTAATAATATTTCCTTTGGACCCGTTGGGCAATTAGTTGAAATTATATATTTCTTTAAGCTTTGCGCTTCCAGTAATACATTAGGCAGACCTTCAAATTTAGAAGTAAGAATAAACAAATCTGCTTTGATTATAAATTTATAAGGATTTTTTTGAAAGGGAATAATTTTTACAAATTTTGTTATTTTATTTTTATCAATAAATATTTTTAGTTTCGTTTCTTCATTACCTCTACCAATTATTAATAATCTAAAATTTAGTTTTTCTTTGATTAAATTTATTGCTTTTAATAATGTGATCTGATCTTTTTGATCGACAAGCCTTCCTACAGTTATCAATTTTAAATCTTTTTTTTGAAAAAATTTTAAATTTAATTTTTTTTTACTTTTTTTAATTATTTCTTTTTTATTTAAAGGATTGTAAATTACAGTTGTACTAATATTAAATTTATTATCTAATTCTTTTTTGAATTCATAACTATTTACAATTACTTCATCAGGAAGTTTTAAAAGAAATTTATATAAAAAAACTTTAAGTATGTTTTTAGACCAACCATCTGATGAAGAGTTTGATCTTGTAATTATAGTAGTTTTAAAAATTTTTGAGATTATACTCGCATAACCATTTGCCTGAAAAGCAAAAACAAGCACATGCTTGTTGGTAATTAAAAACTTTATTAAATATAGTAAACAAAGAAAATATTTTGGATACCTTGATTTTGTATTTAAAAAATTGAGATCAGGGCCGATTAATTTTATTTTATTATTAAGTTTGGATTTAGCCTCATATTTACTAGATGTAATAACAGTTATTTCATTAAAAGTTTTACATAGATAATTAGTTATCAAGAAAAAATTTTTCTCAACACCGCCTCCCTCGATAGAAGGTATGAATAGCACTATTTTTTTTTTACTCATATTTAATTGTTTTCAAAGATCATATATAATAAATATTAATTATAACTAAAATATATTTTCTGAAACAAAAAAAAAATATTTATTATTGGTCGCCACATATAAACAGTGATGTCGCTACTGTCAAAGCTGTAAAGAATTCTATTTTGAGTTTAAAAAGATATTCAAGTCAGTATGATGTATCTCTTGTAAATTTATTTGGTGAATGGGAAAATTATAAATTAGAATTAGTAGGGGTTAATTACATTAATTTTTTTTTAGGAAAATATTTTCCTATCAAAAAAAAAATAAGTGGTTTTTTTAAATCAAGAGTGCTGTATTTTTTACTTGGAGCTGTTTCTATATTTGAACTTTATTTATTACTTAAAAGAAAAAAACCAGACTATATAATAATCCATTTACTAACCTATATTCCATTAATACTGTTAATATTTTTTAAATTTGAAACTAAATTTGTTTTGAGGATATCAGGCTTTCCAAAATTAAGTTTTTTAAGGAAATATTTATGGAAATTTGCATCTAAAAAAATTTATAAAGTTTTTTGTCCAACAGAAGAAACTCTTGAAATTTTAAAATCAGAAAAAATTTTTGACAGTAAAAAGATTTACTTTCTTGAAGATCCAATAATTCAAATTTCAAAAATAAATAAGAAAAAAAATGATGAACTAGATAAAGAACATTCTAAGAAAAAATATATATTAGCAATCGGGAGATTAAGTAAACAAAAAAATTTTCCTCTTTTATTGAAATTTTTTAAAGATATTTCTAATAGTGATGGAAATTTGTATTTATTAATTGCTGGTGAAGGGGAATTAAGACCAAGCATAGAAAATTTAATTTATAAAGAGTCATTACAAGAAAAGGTAAAACTTTTAGGATTTAAAGATAATATTTTTACATATCTCAAAAATTGTCATTGCTTTATTTCTACTTCTTTATGGGAGGATCCAGGATTTGTTTTGGTTGAAGCTGCAGCTACTAATATAACCATTATATCAAGTGACTGTTCTAGTGGACCTAAGGAAATTCTATCTAATGGTAGAGGAGGTTTTTTATTTCAAAATAACAACTTAGAGAGTTTAAAAAAAGTTTATAAGGAATTTATTTTATCAGATAAAAAAAGTATTTTTTCAAAAAAGATTAATGTTAAAAGAAAGTCTAGAAATTATACATTTTTTAATCATTATAAAAAATTAAATGATTATTTATCTAGTTAGAAATTCTTATTATTGATTTATTATGTTAAATATTTTAGCAAATATATAAAAAATTGTATGGATCTAGTAACTGTAATTATTCCTTATTATAAAAAAAAAAATTATATAAACGAATCTGTTGAGTCAGTAATTAACCAGACATATAAAAATCTTGAGATTGTGATTATTTACGACAACGAGTCAAACTCAGAATTAGATTATATCAAAAACTTAAAGAAGAAAGATCTTAGGATAAAATTAATAATAAATGAAAATAATATTGGTGCTGGTGAATCAAGGAATAAAGGAATTAAATTTTCACAAGGTAAATATATTTCTTTCTTAGATGCGGATGATATATGGGAAAAAAATAAAATAGAAATACAATTACTATTCATGCAAAATAGTAATTTAAGTGCTTCACATACTTCTTATAAAATAATTAATGAAGAGAATAATTTAATAGGTCGTAGAAAAGCTCGAGATTTTGATAATTTTGAGGATATTATCAAATCCTGTGATATTGGACTATCTTCAGTAATGCTAAAGAAAGAAATAATATCTGACGATATTAAGTTCAGCAACTTAAGAACTAAGGAAGATTTTATTTTATGGCTAAAAATTTTAAAAAAGGGAATTAAAATATCCGCAATTGACGAGGAATTGCTGATATGGCGAAAAACAAAAAATTCTTTATCAAGCTCAACGTTGCAAAAATTATCTGATGCATTTGTAGTTTATAACAGGTATATGGGTTATAATTTTTTTCTCTCATTTTATTTATTGATATGTTTAAGTTTAAATTATTTAAAAAAAAGAATTAATGACTGAAGTAATTATTTTTTTTTTAACTGCCTTAACATTAACTATATTTTTTAAAAAATTTAACTTAATTCCTAACTTTTCAGGAGAGGATCACCAGTTTTTTTTAAAAGAAAATAAAGTCCCACTTATTGGTGGTATTTTGTTTTTAATTCTATCAATATATTTTTTTTATGAAATAAATATTATTCTTTGCTATTCAATCTTTTTTATTTTTACCATTGGTTTTTTTTCTGACACTAGAATTATTAATTCACCAAAGATTAGAATTTTTTTACAAATCTTAGTAATTTCAATAACAGTTTATATGTTAGATATTCAAATTTCATCTACCAGAATTAATTTATTAGACAAAATAATTGATATTAAATTTTATGGATTTATTTTCTGTGTATTCTGTCTTATGATCTTGATTAATGGCTCAAATTTCATCGATGGGTTAAATGGTTTGTTATTGGGTTATTTATTTATTATTTTATTTATATTGTTAAAATTAGACCTTTTAGACTTACTTGAATTGGAAAAAGACTTAAAAATATTTTTATTTTTTTCACTGTTGATAATGTTAATTTTTAATATTTTAAATTTTTTCTATCTTGGTGATGGTGGTTCGTATTCTATAGGGTTTGTTCTTGGATATTTATTAATTACAATCTATAATTTATCAAATTCGATATCACCATTTTTTATAATTTTATTGTTGTGGTATCCTTGTTTTGAAAATCTTTTTTCTATTTTGAGAAAAAATAAATTAAAAAATTCACCCATTGTTGCAGATGATAAACATTTACATCAGCTACTTTATTTTTACATACAAAAAAATTTTTTTAAAAATAATTTATTATCAAATAATCTTTCAAGCATCTTAATTAATTTTTATAATTTTATATTAATTTTTACTGCTTCAAAAAATATTTTTAGTACAAATTTTCAAATATTTTTAATAGTAGTGAATATTTTTGTTTATCTTATTTGTTATAAATATTTATTTTCTTTTAGATTTATCAAAAAGTAATATAATTATACTTAGTAAAATTAAAAAGCCATCTTTAAAAGCATTAACCTTTTTTCTCCAGCTATCCTTTGTTTTTCATAACAAGTGTAAGAAATAAGATTAATCTTTGAGTTCCTCCCAAACAGAGGGCAAAGACTCCTTCTCATTTTTGGCTGAAATTACTAAAGTTAAATGTTTCATAAACTTATGTTATTAATTATCAGAAAACTTAAAAATTAAAAGTAAACAAGTAGAAAAAATTCTCTTTAAATTTATTCACAATTCCTTTTGTGGATTGATAATTAATAATAGCACCATCTATAGAATTCTCTCAAAATAGAAGCATATTAATAATGTTAAATGTAATCCAAAAGTTGGAAACCTTTTTTTAAAAATTTTGCTTTGAATGTTGTCTATTAACATTGTAAATATATATTTTATTTTTTAAAAATGTCTGATCATTTTATTTTCATATTTTATATCTACCTGTTTATTTTTTCTACAGTTGGTTATGGTTTTTTTTTCTCAAAGTTAGTAAATAGCAAATTAATACAGTTAAATTTAGGGTATCAGGGAATAATTGGTTTTTTTTTCTTATCGCTTATATCGACTTTTTCATCATATTTTTTAGCTCATAATTATATTCATAATTTAATTATTCATATAATTGGCTTGATTTTTTTTATACTTTTTTTTTTTAAATTTTATGAAATTAAAGATTTAAAAAATTTAGTGCTCATAACTTCTATTTTAATAATTGGGAGTTATGTCTATAAAAATCATGATGATTTTCCTTATTATCATCTTACATATTCTTTAAATTTGTCAGAAAATAGTTTTATAATTGGTACGGGTATTTTTAGTCATGGTTTTAGAACATTTTCGAGCCTATTTTATTATCACTCACTTCTGTATATGCCAGGTATAAATTTCTATCTTTTTCATTTGGGGCCTTTTTTAATTTTAGTTTTTTTTAACATTTCAATACTATCAGAACTAAGAGAAAGATTTAAATTGTCTTCAATAAATTTCAGTTATTATTTTGCTCTGCTATCTTTCATTTTAATTAATGTTGTTTTTTATAGAATTGGAGAACATGGCACAGATAGATCGGCCCAAATATTGTTAATTATTATTTTTTTACAATTTTTAGATATTTTGTATTTTCAAAAAAGCAGGAAGCAAATTTTGATTAAAATAAATTTATTTTTAATAATGATTTTTTTAGCATCAAGCATGAAAGCTATTTACTATCTTTATATATTGCTAGTTCCAATATTGTTTTTTAAAAAAAATCTTTTTATATATTTTTTTTTAAAAAAAAATTTTTTGATTATTTCTTTTTTGTCATTAAGTTTATGTTTAAATTTAATTACAAATTTTTTTAATACTGGTTGTTTTTTATATCCTTCAAAAAAAACTTGTGTTTTGAAAACGGAATGGTCGATACCAAAAAAAGAGGTAGAATTAATGGCCACTCATTATGAATGGTGGGCCAAAGCAGGAGGTGGGCCAGGATATAGTTCTGAAATGAAAAAAGAAGATTATGTTAAAAATTTTGTATGGTTGGATAATTGGATTGACAAACATTTTTTTAACAAAGTTTCAGATTTTTTATTAGGATTAATATTAATTTGCATAATATTCTATTTAACAGTTAAAATTAATTCATCTAAAGGAAGCAAACGATTTATTAAAATTGATTATCTAGCTTATTTAGTCCCAAGTATTTTTTTGATAGAGTGGTTCCTTAATCACCCATCAATGAGATATGGAGGCTTCATATTAGTTGCATTACCATTTTTAATATTCACATCATCTCAGTTGCAAAAATATTTTTTAAATAAAGAGAAATTATATTTTATTACAATTTTCTTTATCATATTAACATTTGTTATTTATAATGTCAGAAACATACAAAGACTAAATAAAGAAATTAATTTTTATAAATATGATTTAGTTAAAAGTCCTTATTTTTTTACACAAGATGTAGTTTCACTTAAAGTGTTTAAAAAAAATAATTTTGAAATTTATTCTCCCAAAAATCAGATGTGCTGGGCATCAAAAACGCCATGCTCATACCATAAAAAATTTAATCATTCTAATTTTTTATGGATGAATGTAGTTTCTCGTGATGATAAATAAATTATATATAAAAATTATTTCTATAATTATAGAATTAATTGATTATTCTAACAAAAAAAAATTATAAATTTTTTAAAAAATACTTTATTCATGAAGAAATAATTGTTATTGACATTGGAGCACACAAAGGAGAAATCATTGATTTATTCTATAAAAAAGCTTAATATTAAATTTTGCTTTTGAGCCAAATATTAAACTTTACAACTTATTAATCAAAAAAAAATTATAATGAAAAAAATTTTTCTTTTAAATCATGTGGTAGCATGAATGAGGAATAGATAGAATTAAATGTACTAATTGATAGTGCTTCATTAACTTTTAATACTATAAATTTAGATTCAGACTATTATAAAAAAAATAAAATTATCATATTCTTATCTAAAAAAAAAATTATTTGAAAAAAGCAACAAATTTCAACAAAAATATAAATTAAGAATGAAATTTAGAAAACCTTTTGAATACGTTTATGAAAACACAAATTAAAAAACCGGAAGCAAGTATTATTATAGTTAATTTCAATAACGCCAAATATTTAGGTGACTGCATTAATTCAATTTTGAAACAATCTTATAAAAATAAAGAAATTATTGTAGTTGATGATAAATCAATAGATAAATCACATGAAGTACTAAAAAAATTTCAAAAAAAAATAATAACGATTAAAAATAAAAAAAAAACATCAGAAGGCTCCTACAATCAAATAAATTCTTATTATAAGGGTTATTTAAAATCACAAGGAGATTATTTATTTTTTTTAGATAGCGACGATTATTTCAAAAAAAGAAAAATAGAATTATTGATTAAAAAATTTAAAAGTAACAAAAAATTTGATTTAATTTTTGATCTACCTATTTTAAAATTTAAAAAAAAAGAAATCAAAGAAAATTTTAAACAAAAAAAATTTATTATTTCAAGTTGGCCAAGATTTACCCCTCAAAGTTGTATCTCCATAAGAAGAGATTTTGCAAAAGAGATATTCAAAGAATTAAAAATAAAAAAATTTAAAACAATATGGTTTGATTTTAGAATAGCTGTTTATTATTATCTAAAAAATAAAAATATATATATCTTCAGAAAATACTTAACATATTATAGACAATTAGATAATTCTGCTTCCAAAGAATATAAGTTTTTTAATAAAAAATGGTGGATAAGAAGAAAACAAGCACATGAATTTGTAAGTTTTGTGAATAAAAAACTAAATTTAAAAGATAACAATAATTTTGATAAAATTGCCACAAAAGTAATGAATTTTTTTAGATGAAAAAAATACTTATAATTGGAAAAAAAAGTTTTATAGGATCAAATCTTAGCATCTATTTATCTAAATTCTTTAAATTAGATAATTACACATTTGAAGTTGTTATGAAAAAAAAAAAAAATTTTTTTAATAATTATTCACATGTAATTAATACTTGTATACATAAAAATTACATAGATAAAAGATATTTGCAGAAATTTGATTTAGACAGGAAATTTATTTTAAAATTTGAAAAAGTGAATTTTTATTATATTTATTTAAATTCAAGAAAAATATATACATCTAAAGAAAATATAAAAGAAGATTCAATAGTTTCACCTATTGGAAATTATGGAAGAAATAAATTTAAAACAGAAGTGTTTTTAAAAAAAAAAGTTAACAAAAAATTAGTATCACTTAGAATATCTAATATAATTGGTAAGAGAAAACATAATAATGCAAGAAATAATCATAAATTATTTTTAGACAATTTTTTAAAATTTAAAAAGGAAAAAAAAAAAATTACCATACATAATGATTTTAAAGATTTTATAAGTATTGATCAATTTTCAAGGATAATTTATAAAATTATTAAACTCAATATAAATGGAACTTATAATGTGTCTATTGCAGAAAAAATTTATATTTCAGAAATTGTTAAATGGCTAGACAAAAATTTTATAAAAAAAGTTAAATTTTTGGAGGCCAGTAAAGACTCATTTACACTATGCAATAAAAAATTACTTAAAAAAATAAAAATTAATATTAATAAAAATCAACTTAAATTATTTTGTAGGAACTTAATTTAGATAATTTTTCAATTATCTTTCTTTATTAAATTAAATAGATATATTAGATGAGTATTTATGAAAAATAAAATTGCTCTTATTTTTGGAATTACTGGTCAAGATGGGTCTTATTTAGCAGATTTTTTATTAAAAAAAAATTATATTGTTCACGGTGTTAAAAGAAGGTCATCATCATTTAACACAGGAAGAATAGACCATTTGTATCAAGAGCCTCAAGTAAAAAGTAGAAA
>TARA_B110000977_G_scaffold97924_1_pt1 | contig 14114 bp, 13 predicted proteins | sample TARA_B110000977 | Tara Oceans TARA_B110000977 (sample SAMEA4397798) | marine metagenome | biome: Polar Biome; feature: [SRF] surface water layer (ENVO:00010504); material: water (ENVO:00002006), including particulate matter (ENVO:01000060) such as... | depth 5 m | reverse complement strand
CCTGAAGAGATCAAAGCAAAAATTAATATCTCTGAATGGAGCAAACAGCACGTTACTAAACTAATTAACGAGTATACTGACTTAGGTGTTGAAAAAGATACTATTATTAAAACTATTAGCGGACTAGATGCCAGCAATGAGCAACATGCTAATATACTAGATAGAATTTACAAATTACTTAACAGTGACCATATTGGTAAAACATTAGACAAAGCATTTAGTTTTCCATTAATGGACGAGCCACTATCAGATAAGCAAAAATTAAAAGTTATACAAGATGTAACAAAGATAATCGGCGGACTAGACAGTGACTATGGCACAATGAGCGGCTTCATAGCACGTTTAGAGAAACAAGGCACTGTAGTAAACATTAAAGAGTTAAACAAACCTATTAACAGTTTCCAAGCAGTGTTCGGAGATGATATATCTATATCAGCCTTTAGGGCATTAACATCATATGGTGTTGGTGTTAACCAAAAAGGTCCAGGCGAATATGGCTTGGCATGTTTAAGTAATCAGATTAGCCTTGCAGTAGGTGAAGGTGACTTGGAGATCAAAGGCATAGGCAAAGTAGAACTTAAAGCGGCTACTAGTAGCACAGGCGGAAGAATTGGTTACGGAGGCGGAAGTCAAAAGGCTAAGAGAGCAGTTATCGACAAGTACGCAGAATACATTCCAACTATTATGTCATCCATTGGCGGACAAGGTGGAAGTTTAGGTTGGACTAAATTTATAAACGGTTTGAACGTAGACTTACCAGCAACTGATGTAAATAATCAGAAAGTAAGAAAAGCAATAGCACAGGAACTATTCACAATGGATATGGAAGGCTATGCTGGCCCACTATGTGATGCTATAGCAACGCAGACAGATATAACCCAACTTGAAAATGTTTACTTAACACAAAACTTCTTATGGTATAAGAACAGAGATGATTTTGACGGACTATTGCTAATAAGTATACCTAATATGAAAACTGCAATGATTAAGAATGAAAAAGATTTGATTGCATTTAGACGTAGCGGACATTCAATGTCAACGTCAATTAGTGTTATACCAACACAAGCAGGCGCTGGTAGAGAGCAATGGGCTCAGTTAAGTCTTAACAAAGGTGTACTATAGTGAGAACAACAGACTTTACAAGTTGCCCTAGAACAAAAGCAAAGACTTGCGAGTGTGCTAGTGTTAGTACTATCCAGGAAGCACAGGAAACAGTTAAAGCAGTAGTGCAACTAGAACATGTTGAAGGCGACATTACTGGTGCAATAGTTATGAAGCAAGAACCTGACAGTCCTACTATTATACGAGGTATAATTAAAGGACTTACTCCGGGTAAACATGGATTCCATGTACACGAATTTGGTGACCTAAGCGATGGTTGTGCAAGTGCTGGTGGACATTACAATCCAGATAACAGTGAGCATGGCGGATTGTCTGACGGACACATCGGTGATTTAGGAAACATTGTTGCTAACGAGGACGGCATCGCAACATTTAAGATTGTTGCTAGGCGTGTAGAGTTAACTGGCGAACGTAGCATTGTTGGCAGAGCAATAGTTATACATGCAGGCGAAGATGACTTAGGCACAGGCGGTGACGATGAAAGTCTTAAGACAGGCAATGCTGGTGATAGATTAGCATGTGGTGTTGTACGATTGAGAAAGGGCATAGAAGAAAGTTATGTTAGACCAATACACGAAAAGACTTTTGCTAGAAACGAGTTACCGCAAATTAATAGAAAGCACATAGTAGATTCGGAATTTGATTATAAAGAAGGACAGATGAGTATTAAGAAAATTAAACCTGTCCAAACTCAACGTGTAGACGGTTTAGCAAAGAAATCACAAGACGTATTTTTAAACAACGAAGACAAGCCGTTTATAGTAGATAAGAGTGGTTACTTAATTAACGGACATCACCGATTTGATGCCGCTAATGTGCTAGGCATTAAGAAAGTAAACACGATTATGGTAGATGCTAACATTGAGGAAATTATGAAAGTATTTGCCCATACTACTAGTGACCAGCTAGTAATGGCAGAGAATTACTTTAAAGATTTACTTAAATCAAAACTCCTTAAGAAATAGTAACATAAATACTGCTATGCTTATAGCGGACATTAACAATCCATTTAGACAATTTATGCAAGACTGCGGACTTGATGTCAAACATGTACCTCCGACATCGAGAGACTCTGTGTTTGCAATGAGCGATTGTTTTGAATGGACTCCACCTGCTGATAGAACCCAACCTGTGTCCACTGAATTCCTGCAACGGAGTATCATGGCCCCACTACTGTATGTAATCAGTTTAGATGGCTTTGATTCAGATGTGATATTTAACACATGGCAAGAGTACAACAGCGAACACACCCTAATACCTAAGTACATCACGAACAATCCTTATGCAGTAGTTCTGTTTGAAAACGGTGCTGAGGGGCATTGTGACAAGTACATATTCGAGTTTATTCACCAAGTTAAGCAGTCTTACAAGCTCGCTACAGTGTTTTACGGCAATAGTTGTGTCAATATAGCAGATAAGTTTAAAACGTTTAATTACGACACATTTAAGGTGCTTTATACTAGAAACTATAAAGAAGACATAATGTTACAGCTAGATATTACTGCTGAATTCGACTTTAACACACCTAAAAAACATCTATTTAATTGTTTAAATAACGCTCCTAAGCCACATAGAGCGTTATTACTAGGCGCATTTATAAAAAACAGTTTGCAGGACAACATACTAAGTAGCCCAGATGTTCCCTTTGAAGAAGTTACACGCAATACTATGGATTACATTAGTAAGAACCTTAACAGCATTGCAGATATAAAAAAGGGTGTTAGTTATTTAGAAGCACTATCACGTCATTACCCTATAAAGTTTGATGACAGAGATGCAGATGTTGTACACATGAAAGCAGTAAGCAACAGTAGTTCGTTTTATGCTAACATGTTCGATTGTGACATACAACTAGTAACTGAGTCTATGGTAGGCGACTGTTTATACATAACTGAGAAAGTTTTTAAGCCTGTAATACAAAAACAGCCGTTTATAATGTTAGGCCCAACTAGAATGTATCAGCATTTACGACAAATGGGATATAAAACATACGACCATTTATTTGATGACATACAAATATATGATACAGAAACAAATGTTATACATAAAATAGATATGCTAGTGAATAACCTAGAGACATTACAAATGAAAAAGGATAACCCGAGTCTATGGCAGGACATAGTAGCACAAAGTAAAGAGTGTGCTGAACATAATTATGCAATGTTCCAAACTAATTCATCATACATCCTGGAAAACATTAAGACTGATATGGATAGCTGGCTAAAAGTGTACACAGATTACGAGAAAATATTTAAAGAAAGATAAATAACAGTATGAAGATATCAGACATCGTATTAAATGAATTCGCATCAATGGGCGGCATGAGTGCTGGTGCAGTGGCTACAGTAGTAAAGCCAATTGCCAATGACGCACAGCGTATAGCCCAACGTCCAAAGAAACCTAAGAAAACTAAATGGGCACATAAAAAGCCCGGGCCAAAAACCAAAAAAGAATCAACACTGTTAAAGAGATAGTATGAAAGTGTTAGCATCGAAAAATGGACCGACCGTAGTAAGTTCTAAAGAGTTTCACTTCTTTGACAAATTATCGCACGAAAAAGGTATATATGAGTATGATCTCAATGAAAATGAGTTATACACTGCCCAACAATTAAGACAACGTGGACTAGTATTAAGAGTAAATGATAATGGCAAAGCAAAATATAAAGCAGTCTCCCAAGGGTAACCTAGACAACAAACATGTTGCTAAGAAATTAGAAACAGCGACTAAGAATGTTTTGTCTAAGGGTATGTATTTTTCAGTGAAGACAAAGTCAGGCGAGTTCGACATTGTAAATGCCACTAGCAGGACAGCAGTATGCAGAGGCGTCTATTTGCCTGAGACAGCAAGAACTATTGTAACAACACTAAACAGTACAGCTAGGAAAAAAATTACTCCGACACTTGTTATAATTAACACCGCAATAAAAAAATATCAAGATGATGTAACAAAGCATTACAACGACCTAATCTTTTATAAACATACGATGCGTACCACTACAGATGACGAAAAGTTCTTTGTAGTTGAAAGCAGAGCGGATATGTCCATACAACGATTGCGTAGTTCTAAGGATAATTTACATTCCCATATCCATACATCGTATTAACGACTAATTTTTCCATACTCTTTTTTATAGTTTTTGATAAATACAAATAACAATTTAACTTTTATCGGGAAAGAATAATGAAAATAACAAATTTTAACCAAACGCCTAAGAGACGAATTAAAGAGATTAATTCTTATCTTAAAGAGGCCCACGGTGTGCAAGTCAACGGTTTGCACAGCAAGACTAAACTTACTACTATTAAAGAAAAAGCAGAGCAGACTCTTATACGATTACGAAATACAAATCGTAAGTTTAACTTAGACCCTGAATATGCAAAGTTTTTAGGAATTAGGGATGTTATAAATGTTATGATTGCAGAAGGCATGTACGCAGAAAGTCCTGCAATGCAAGAAATGAAATCAGGTATTGTATCCGAAGTTAAGGCTTTAATGGACGGCGGATATACAATGGACGAAGCAAGTAAAGAATGCATGAACAAATTCAGAAAGGACACCCGATATGCCCATGATGACGAATTTGTACTGCCAATAGTACTTAAAGCGGCTAAAGACTACATGGAAGCATGTAGCTCAATGAGCGAAGAAGTTAAACAAGAGTTTCCAGAAACAGATATCAACGAATACTTATTCCAAGAGATGGCAAAAGAAGTTGGAATGGAAATTACAGATGTTGATGCACTAAAGGCGATTGAAGAAAAACTAGGCATGTTTGCTGAAGTAAGTGGCAAGAGCAGAGAATCCGTTGTTGGATTCTTAAACGGTTTAGACGAAGATGCAATTGGCGGCGGCATACAGATGTTTGGAAAGAAAGTTGCAGAACAAAATAAATTTACAGGCGCTAGAAAAGATGCTATTGCACAAGGTAAAAAATCCTTTGAAGTAGACGGAACAGAATTTGATATTACTGGCGATACTAACGATGAAAAGAGCCAAGCAAAAGAAAGCATGTTCGATGACATTATCGGTGACATGATTTCAGAAGAAGTAGAAGTGGAACAAGCAGAGGTAGTTATGGCACTTAGAGCTTTAGCAGACGATGTACAAGACCACGTTGAAAGAATTGGCAGAATGATTAACGAAGACCTTCCAGCTATTGCAGATCAAATGAAAGCAGAGTTCGGTGCAGAACAAGCAATTCAAATGAAATCGACTATGGAGCAAACGCTTCAATCAGTGCTAGACGGAAACAAAGCAGGTAAAGATGGTTTGGATATGGTTATTGCTGGATTAACTGGACAAGGTACAGGAATGCTAGATACACCAGCAGACCCAGGACTTGACACAGGACTTGAACAACCACTAGGTGGCGAAGAAGAGCCTGCATTGGATAACGTACCTGCCGCGGCTGGCCCAGAAGATGAGCCACTAGGTAGAGCACCAGTAGAGATTTAATATGAAGATTAACGAAGTATTACTCTTCGAATTATACTTCGATGACTTACAAGTTGCTATAAGCGATAGGATCGCACAGCAACTTGGGACCGACGTTAGTGAGATACCTACGGAAGAATTCCGAAAGAGCCTTGCAGACGACGGTTTTTTGATGAGCACGGATGAACTTATCAAAGCTCTTAATGACATGGATGTCGTTAGTAGTGCAGATGAAAACAGCATTGTTCCTAAGGGAAAAATTGCAAATGATGTCACTGACCCAGACGCAGAAGATCAAGGCGTTGATGTTGGAGCAATGGCAGATGGCCAAGCACTAGGCGCCGTAAAAGACCGCATCCCGCAATAAGCATAAACTAAATATGTTTAATGTCAACACAACTTAATAAGTTAGCAACTCCATTCGCCAGTATCAGGCAATTACCTTTTGATGAGTATGTAAAGAGATTTACATCAGGTATCACTAGGATACATATTCACGATACATATTACGAACAAACGGATTTTGCCCCCGGTATATGGGACTTCTTTGAAGGCACCCAAACCACTGACAAGTACACTAACTCATTAATAGACCACAACAACCTACCCGCAGTATATAGCCACTTATCGTTAGACACACCAGGCAAGCCAGCACAGGTGTTAGCAATGACACACACCGATGTTGACTTAACGCTTGAGGAGAAAAAACAGAAAGAGCGAGTGTGGGACAAACTACTAGATGTAGGAATGCCCGATGAGGAATGGTTTGCATCTTTCCCTGACATCACTTACCGTATAAACAGTTTAGGTTTGCGTACCGACTTAGAAGTAGACGACTTGATACCCAATGAGTTTATTCCAGTGTTCGGATGTAGCCATACATTTGGATTAGGTATGCCAGCTGAGAACTTGTGGCATAACAAACTCAGTGAATCGCTTCCTATATTTAATGTAGGTATATGTGGTTCAGGTGTAATGGATGTTTATTTGTTATTAACACAGTTATACAACGAGAAGCCGTTCAATAAAGCATACGCAGTTATACCTCACAACGAACGTATGTCACAAGTTAGTAAGAAAGGTATTATCGAGGGCGGCGCCCATGCACAAGTGTCAGCATTCTTAAATGAGTTTAAAGGTGTAGATGACGGATATCCACTACAGACACAAAACATGATTTTGATTGTGGTACAAGAAGCATTAGAGAATTTTTGTAAAGCAAACAACATCGAACTAGTAATGTACTCTAACTTTACTGTGGGCGGACAACTAGATTATCATAAATGGGGACTACTTTGTCCTCCAATTTTTAGACCAGTAAAGGCTATCATACCTAAACTAGAAACAGTTAACCCTAAGAAGCACACAAAAGAGCAGATACTTGATTCTGTTGCCAGAGATAAGATACACTATGGTCACAATTGGCATCGCAAAATCGCAGAGATATTGCAATGTCGTTAACTTTAGCTGGGTTAGGACTCAACAAGACAGCGTACATACACGCATTGCCTGATAATACGCAAATGGCTACTCAGTTGCTAGAGCAAGGCTTTGCAGTTGGTACTAAGGTATCAGTGGCTAATATTGCACCCTTTGGAGGCCCACTTGCAATTAGGTTGCATAACACCAAAATATCTATAGGAAAGGGCATAGCAACACAGATAATAGTCAAAAAAGGTTGACAAACGCCATCAAAGGTGTTATAATAAGCACTTATAGGAAAATGGATAACATTATATGTTAATAGATAAGATTCAATATAAAACTTTAGAACGAATTACTACCAAAGAAGGTAGACGCTATGTGGGAGACGATAATGTCCCTGTACCTAGTGTGACCACTGTACTTGATAAAACATCTGACAAGACTGCTTTGATTGCATGGCGTAAACGTGTCGGTGATGCTGAAGCAAATAGAGTAAGTACAGAAAGTGCTGGCTTAGGAACTAAAGTGCATAATGCGTTAGAGAAGTTCATACTAGAAGAAGACTACGAAATCAAAGGAAATAACTTTGTAAGTATACTTGCAAGGGATATGACTAACCTAATGATTAACGAAGGCTTCGGTGATGTTAGCGAAGTATGGGGAACTGAGGTCGGCTTAATTGCTCCTGGGCTCTATGCTGGAACAACTGACTGTGTAGGAATACATGGCGGTGAAGAGGCTATTATTGACTTTAAGACTAGTAAGAAAATTAAAAAAGAAGCGTGGGTACAAGACTACTACTTACAGTGCTGTGCCTATGCACTAGCACACAATGAGATGTACGGCACTAATATTAGAAAGTGTGTTATTCTTATGGTTAGTAGAGATGTTGAATTTAAACAATATACAATCGAAGGTGACCAGTTTGACCATTATTGTGGTCTATGGGCACAGCGACTAGAACAGTATTATCAGTCATTATGAAGCAAGTTGTTTTAATTGACCATGCTGTAGGTGAAGTTGGGCTAGATAATTTTGATGTTATTGACCTTGTACTACCGGAACTTGAAGACGGTGAATACTTAATAGAAAATATTTATTGTGGCACAGATCCTTACATGCGTATTTCGATGAACCCAGGTGAAGTGTTTCCTAACTACCCGATGATAACTCTCAATGAAGGGATACCAGGTGAGTCAGTAGGTAGAGTCATAGAAAGCAAAAATGCAGACTTCCCTATTCATACACACTTGTGGCATAAGAAGGGTTGGCGCACACATGCAATAGGTAATAGCGATACAGAACATTTTAAGTTAACTCCTGGCACAGATATGGAAAAGTATCTGACGTTTTATAGCCTAGTAGGAAGAACAGCGTACTATTCCTTAACTAAGGTGTTAAAGGTTAATGTGTCGGATACTGTTGGCGTAAGTGGAGCAACAGGTGGAGTTGGTAATATGGTTGTACAATTTGCAAATCTTATGGGTTGCATTGTATACGGACTTACTAGCACACCGGAAAAAGCAGATTTAGTAAACGAGTTAGGCGGCATAGGTGTTGTCGTTCCTCGTAAAACATCCTTAATGAAAATGCGAGCCATTATATCAGATGAGTGTGAGCCGTTCGATGCTTATCATGAGAATGTTGGCAACGACTATTTCTTTAGTGCTTTGCAGAATATGACTTACAGCGGCACAATGTCCTACTGTGGCGTGATGTCGTTGTATCAGAATATAGCGCCAGGCGGCGGACCTAACCTATTTGCCCTAACAACAAAAGATATAACTATTCGTGGTTGCAATATGACTAAAGACTTAGTGTATGGCTCCGAAGAATGGAAACAGCAATTTAATTGGACTGACGAATTCCACAAATTTATTGATACCCACATCGACGATTTGCAATGTATTAATACTATGTACGAAGGCATCGAATCTATGCCACAACAGTTTATAGACCATTTTACACCAAAAACTCCTTGTTCTGGCAAATCTTTGTGCAGGATCTGAAACTAGATTCGCTCAAAGTGATAAATACAAATATAAGAACATATTGGAGTTTACATAGTGGCACACCAAGACAATGCAAATTTAAAAATTATTATCAGCAGAATTCAGCAAAGGCGTGGATTAAAGCAGGATTTACCACACCCACTTAGACCTGGTGAGATCGGCTTCGCTACAGATAGCAAACAAGTTTATATTGGCGCTGACACCGATGATGCCATAAGTTCAACTTACAATAAGACTGTAACGTTAGAAGGCACATTGGGTGCTTCTGCTAGAACACTAAGTTTAGCAAATACGCAGATTATTAAGTTCACAGTTCCGCATATTAGATATCCAAAAGGCGCAACTATTTCAGGATTTAAGGATGGTGTAAGTAAATCTAAAGCATGGAAAGCAAACACTGTATTAGGTAGTAATGTTTCGACAAACTCGAATGATAATCCTTTAATTAATACAGCTGGTAATGTTGTTACAAGAACAGTGTTTGATACTACAGTAGCAAATTCAGCAAATTCAGTAGTTAATCAGAACCAAACAAGCAGAACCTTTACAGCAGATGATATCACAGTTTTACTCAACGGAGTAAAACAAGATGGTGACAGCAGTGGCACAGGTGCATTAGTAAATACCGCATATGATTACAACTTTGTAAGCGGAAATGCTTCGACATCAGACCATTCATTATACTTAGGCTTTGCACCACAACAATCAGATGATGTTGCTATTACTTATTATGGCAACTCACACGTTAACCATACACTTTCAAATACAGTTATTGCTAACGGAGCCACTACAACTGGCTTCTATGCTGACCAGAGCATACCTAGTTACAGACATCTAGACAGCGACTTAATAGTGGTTAACCCACAGGTAGGTACAGGATTTATTGGACTAGAACAGAAACATATTGATGTAGTGACGGAAGGTTTAGGTATTGCAGATACTAGTAGTATTTCTGCCGCTAATGTTGTGTTGGTCAAAGACCCGTCAGATCCGAGTTTATTATCGAATCTAGTGTATAGCGGAATCGGTCAAGTTACAGCAGGTGCACCTGTAGCTGGAGTTGTTACATTTGATACTGGGAAAGAAAACATAATATTCACTGAACTTGCAAATGCGTCTACAGGCGCAAATGGTTATGTGTGGACAGAAGGCGCAAGCCACAACGTCGGCACTATCGAGGCTCCCGCTGAGGCACCCTCGCTTACTACATGGTACCATAAGAAACTTTTACCAATATCTGCAAACAGTGTTGCTAATACATTTAGTGTTACACTTCCATCTAATGCATGGTCAACAGGCAGAACGGTCACAGCCGCAGTTGATGCCTCTAGTACAGTTATACTTACTGCTAATATTTCAGGTGTAAAGGCAAATGATCTTGTTGTGTTTACAGGTGATGCTGTACTTGAAGCAGGTAGTCCGTACACAGTATCCTCGCCTGCCAGTGGCACATTTACAATTGAAGAAGCAGGATTGACGGTTGGTGTTACAAGCGGATTGGACTTCATTAACAAAGGGCAATTAGGTGGCAATAAAATACAGGTATTCAGTCCAGAACATGGGTTTAATATAGCAAACATATCAACTGATATTAATATAACAGGCAGTGATACTACGGCACAGATTGCAGATGCAACCTTTAGTTTGGCTGATACTGCTAACCTTACTAACAATACATTTTATATAGATTCTACTACCTCAGTAACAGGTAATGTTACGGGTAGCCTCACTCCAGACGTTTTAGCTCTAGTAGCTGGTGACGAGTTAACTATTAAACCTGCTTACTTACTAGATATTTCTGCAGAGACAACAGTTAACGGCGTTACATCGGTGATAAATGGCAAGAATCAGTGGTTCGGTCTTAGCTTAAAACCAAACACAACTGATGAGCTTTATCTCACTAGTGATGACCAAACTCAATACAGAATATTTAACGACCCACAGGATACGGTAGATTCATTAGGCGAATTAGGATTTACTAGCGGAACATATTCAACAAGGCATAGCAACACAGTTAAAGCAAAATTAGAAGTTTGGCTAGCTAAGATCTTAGCTGACGAAAAAGTAAACATAATTAGTGATGTATTTATAAACACCAAGTACAGCAATAGTACAGGCCCACAGGGATTAGAGACTTGGAAAATTAATGTAGACACAACAAACGGCGAAATTAACTTTGATAGCAGTGACGAAGCAGGCCATTTTGCAGAACTAATTAATCGAATATATTTTAAAACTAGCGATCCCGACAAACGAGGATTGGTAACAATTAAAACTAATATTGAGATGCTTACAACTCAGTCATTAGAATCAGGGCAATCGGAAACATTTTATTCACAGCCACAGCAATTAACAATTGGCGCTGGCACAGGTATTGCCCTTACGGACTTAGGCACAGACGCTACTGCTATTGACACATTATTTGTTGACTACTCAATTGTTGGTAGTGCATTAGATTCTAGCAACAGTGCTGTAACTAGGTACTATAATCAAACTGGTACATTATTTTACAATGGTAATCCACTCGCAGGCACAGACGCTAACGGCGTTGTTGCTGGTTCAGTGACATTGCAGGATGTATCTTCTTCAGCACACGACCAATATGCAAATGGGACAGTGTATTACGCAGGTCAGATAGAATTCTCAGGCGCTATTGCAAACGGCACAGTTTCAATATCTGCAGACAATAATGTTACACCACCTACTAGCAACGCAATAATGAAATATGTTGTTCGTAAGTGGAAGTCTCAATAAAGACACAGGCTATGTTTGATAAGACAACAGACGTAGATAAGCGTCTAAAAGAATTTAGAGAAATCCGCCGAGTGTCATCCACCGAGGAAGAAGTGCTAGAGTGCTTCTCTCAAATCAAAATACACAATAGGTACTTGGACTACTGGTCTCCTGCAGAATGGATGAAACCATTTGATATTATTGAGTCCGGCTATTTTTGTACTACTGGTATTTCTATCCTGCTATACAATGTTTTAGCGAATTTAAAGTTCATAGATCCGAGCCAAACAGAGTGGAAAGTGATAAGTAATCATGTTACAGGAAAGGATGGTGCCGTCTTTATATGCCACGGATATGCATACAATCTGATTCCAGGCGAGAAGGTTTTACTTGCAGATAATGCTGACAAGTACATTTTATTACACGATTTAGACAATACAGAACTTCCTGTTATTTAATCTTGACAATGCGTCAAAATATGCTATAATAGGAAAACGTTACATACATTACAGGATAAACAATGCAGGTACAGAAGAGAGACGGGCAACTGGAAGACTTAGATATTGATAAGTTACACAAAGTTGTTATGTATGCCGTTGAAGGCATCACCGGAGTTAGTGCGTCAGAAGTAGAGATTAACTCACACATCCAATTTTTCGACAAAATTTCATCAACAGATATACAAGAAACCCTTATTAAAAGTGCGGCAGACCTCATTAGTGAAGAGTCACCGAACTACCAATATGTAGGCGGCAGGCTTATTAATTATCATTTAAGAAAGGAAGTTTACGGTACGTTTACTCCGCCTTGTTTGTGTGATATAATTCAAAAGAATATTGACATAGGGTTCTATGATGCAGAGTTCACAGAGCTTTATACCAAAGATGAAATAAACCAATTACAAGAATACATTGACCATGACAGAGATGAGTATTTAACTTATGCGGCAATGGAACAATTCCGTGGAAAGTATCTAGTACAAAACAGGGCAACTGGCGAAATATTTGAAACACCGCAAGTAGCATATATAATGATAGCGGCTACATTGTTTAGTAAGTATCCTGCAGGAACTAGAATGAAATATGTTAAAGCATATTACGATGCTATCAGTACTTTTAAAATATCTTTGCCTACGCCAGTTATGGCAGGTGTAAGAACACCGCAACGACAGTTTAGTAGTTGTGTATTAATTGAGACTGATGATAGTTTAGACAGTATCAATGCAACAAGTAGTGCAGTGGTTAAGTATGTAAGTCAAAAAGCAGGCATAGGAATCGGAGCAGGAAGCATTAGAGCAATTGGCTCAGCTATTAGAAGTGGAGACGCAACTCACACAGGCGTTATACCATTCTTTAAATTATTCCAATCAGCAGTTAAGTCATGCTCACAAGGTGGAGTAAGAGGCGGTGCGGCAACATTATATTATCCTATTTGGCATCTAGAAGTAGAAGATATGCTTGTACTAAAGAATAATAAAGGTACAGAGGATAACAGAGTACGCCATATGGATTATGGTGTACAGTTTAACAAGTTAATGTATGAGCGACTTATTAGTGGCGGCAATATTACATTGTTTAGTCCCAGTGATGTTCCTGGACTGTATGATGCATTTTTCCAAGACCAAGAAAAGTTTAAAGAGTTATACGAAGCGGCAGAAAAACGTACAGACATACGTTTTAAAACTGTTAAAGCAATAGACCTGTTCAGCGACTTTATGCAAGAAAGGAAAGATACAGGTAGAATTTACTTAATGAATGTTGATCATGCAAACACACATGGCGCTTTCATAGAAGACCTTGCACCTATTAAACAAAGCAACCTATGTTGTGAAATTAATTTACCTACTAAGCCATTAACACATATTAACGATGAAGAAGGCGAGATTAGTTTATGTACTTTAAGTGCAATCAATTGGGGTGCAATTAAGAAGCCAGCAGATTTTGAGAAAGTATGCGACTTGGCTGTTAGGGCATTAGATGAATTATTGGACTACCAAGAGTATCCAGTAATAGCCGCTGAACTAAGCACAATGAGTAGACGCCCACTAGGTATTGGTATCATTAACTTTGCATATTGGTTAGCAAAGAATGACACAACATATCAAGATCCTAACTTAGAGTTAGTAGACGAATGGGCTGAAGCATGGAGTTATTACTTGATTAAAGCAAGTGCTAACCTAGCCATTGAGAAAGGCGTAATTAGTAAGAATATGGAAACAAAGTACGGACACGGTATTACACCTAACCAAACATACAAAACAGACGTTGACGAATTAGTTAAGCATCAAGAACGTATGGACTGGCGTGGATTGCGTAAGCAACTTAAAGAAACTGGTATCCGTAACTCAACACTAATGGCACTTATGCCAGCAGAGACATCAGCACA
>TARA_B110000977_G_scaffold64047_1_pt1 | contig 14122 bp, 9 predicted proteins | sample TARA_B110000977 | Tara Oceans TARA_B110000977 (sample SAMEA4397798) | marine metagenome | biome: Polar Biome; feature: [SRF] surface water layer (ENVO:00010504); material: water (ENVO:00002006), including particulate matter (ENVO:01000060) such as... | depth 5 m | reverse complement strand
GGTCGTCCTCGATGTCGGAGCTGCGAGACGTGGTGAACCAAGCGTCGCCGGCGGCGCAGCCGGCGTCGCCAAAAAGCCCGCTGGCGCCAAAGTAGCGTAACTGAAAAGCAGTTTAATATAACAAAAACATCCAACACATCGTTATATCCCTATTTGGTAAAACTTGTTTCCGAGAAATTTGACTCTAGCATATGGCGCAATTTGGCACCATCGCGTTCTTTGGAGTCGATTTCTCTCTCTTCTTCTCGTTTTAAGCACACAACTTCGTCCCCCCACGCGCTGTCCGTCCAGGACTTTCCGCTCCCCCCCACGCTTCCGTCGCTTCGTCGGCGTCCCCACTGCGGCCACATCATTCCGTTGCCGCTGACTGGTGGGGAATCCTTTTCGTTCGCCATCAGGAACGAGAGCTTCGAGCCGCACCGCGAATCCCCCTTCGCGTCTTGGGCGATCTTCAGCGCCGCTCTTCGATGCTGCGCCTCCAGCCGGTACATCAGCACGTACGCTCTGTCGAACCGAAATCCGAGCCAGGCTTGAAGACACAGCGCGTGCCACACGATGGCAAACCCGAACCACGCCAGCGATATAAATGACCGCTCCACCGTGCACGACATGTTCCATTTTGAGACGTTTAACTGCTTGTCCAGCAGCACCGGGATTGACCACAAGTTTGACTCGAGGTTTTCGTCTTCCCTTTGTTCGCACAACGTGGGTTTGCTTTCGATCCAAAGCTTCACGAGACCCCTAAACGCCTCGTCTCTAAACAAAACGTTCTCCTTGATTAGGGTTTCGTTCTGCGCCAACACGTCATCAAGCAACATGACTTCTTCTTCGTGCGAGAAAATGGCACAGCGTCCAAGGTGTAGTATAAAAGCTCCAGCTCGGAGCCATCGTCAGCGCGTGTTTCATGTGAAGTGCTCAGGCGTCCGCCGTTGCGCGCGGAATTTGTCGGTGACACGTCGTACCCCGTGCTCGTCGCCCTGGTGCTCGTTTCTCGGCTGGCTTCGCCCCACAACGCCGTGTCCCCTGAAAACGAAACACCGGGAAAGGCAGTGTGCGCTTCAACTTTAGGGGCATTCGCCAACCCTTTGTTCTTCGCGTCGAAATCCTGTATTTGTTTCCTGAAGCTGTTTTCCGTCTTCGGGATGAACGCCGCGAATTGTGAAGAGCTATTCTTTGTGACGCCGGCTTCTTTCGGGGACACGCTTTTCGCCGCCTTGGCACCGTGCGCCTTCATCGCGTTGGTTTGCCGCCGCAAAGCAGCCTTCACTTTGTGTATCTTACGCACGTCCGTGGCGTGGCAGTGGCACACGCCGCCGGTGCACGCACACATGCCGTGGCACTGTGCATTGGGATGGGAGGGAAAGAGAAGGTTAGAAAAAAACGCCTCTGGAGTTTGACGACATTTTGCAAATCCGCCAAAAAATCTGCGGCTCATTCTGACGTGTCGAGACCCCATCGACGGGCGTAGGGGGTCTCTCCCCTCGCGGCTGAGGCGTGTTCTCTTGTCGAGTGTTCGCCCCGGGCACGGTCGGGATGGGTTTGCGCGTATCCCACGAAACGAATCGCCGTGTCTTTGAAGAGATTGGGCTCGTTTGATGGACGGACGATCCCACTCGTGGCGATCAACACGCGCGAAAATCGCGTACTCCCGGTGGCGGTGATTCTCGAAAATCGCTCTGTACGAGGTGTGCAGTGGTGGTGTGTACAGGAGCTCTGTGGCTCCCTTCGAACGCGTGTCATTGTCCGCAACGCACCTTGGGACACAAATGCACCACGTTCGGGTACCCCGCCTCTTCCAACCGATTCCCACAGTCCGAAGCGTGGAAGCGCGTGCCGCATGTGCCGCACAGCTTTGCGAGCGCGGGGTTGCCCCGGGCCAGGCTACCTCCGCACTTGTGACACGTCCCTTACGCCGCATCCTTGCCCACGATGTCGTGGGAGTCGCACGCCACGTTCTCGCACACCGCGGCCGGGGTTTCGGACGACATCGCCGGTCGATTTCAAGTCCGGAACACGCTCGTGTGGGGAGTGAAGACACCAGCCATGGAGGACAAAGTAAGCACTGCCAGACTGGAGTTGCTGACCGACTTGACGTCGTCGCTTTTCCCTTGAGTTTATTTTTGTCTCGGAACCGACGCACGGCGGCGGCTCGCTGGCCAGTACGCCCGCCAGTACGCACCGCGCTTCGTCCGTGGGACGTCGTCGCGTCTGTTCGACACTCATTTCGACGTTCGAGCGGCGGAGGACGCGCGTCGAGTCCCTAAGACCGCGAATCACGGTTCACGTCGCGACTCCTCATCCTCCTCGATCGGCACTGAAACACCGCCGCCGCCGACTTTTTTCTGCTCCAGATGCCTCCCAAGGCCAAGCTCAAGGCTCCTGGTGCCCCCAAAGCCTCCGCTGCTGCGGGCGCAACCCTAAAGCACCTCCCCGAGCTCCTTCGCGCGTTGCTCTCAAATGAAAACGAATCAAGAAACACCGCTGAAGCGACGTTGAAGCAACTCGGGAAGGATCACAAAGGTTCATACATCGCCGCGCTTTTGCAACACGCAAGGTCCGATGCGGACGCGTCCGTCAGGCAGCTCGCGGCCGTGGTTCTGAAGCGCAGAGTGTTAACGCACTGGTCCGCGTTGCCTCCTGACCACCAAAGTGAGTTCAAAAACGTGTTACTGGAAGGCATCGTCACGGAACCTGTCCCGGTGGTCAGAAGATCCATCGCCGACGTCGTGTCAAAAGTTGCCAAAGCCACCGTGCCGCTGGGCGCTTGGAACGAGTTACCAGAATTCCTGGCGCAGTGCTCTGCGTCACCTGAAGAGGGCCACAGGGTAGTTTCCTTCGTGCTGTTCGCTAGCCTCACGGAAACAATCGTGGGGACGATGACCAAGCACTACGCTACGCTTGGTAACTTGTTCACGTCGGGGCTGGGCGATTCGTCGTTGCAAGTCAGGGTCGCGGCGCTCAACGCGGTGTTGGCGCTGGCGGTCAACGCATCGGGCGAGTCGAAAGACGAAACGGCTATTCTCAACAGCCTCGTCGTGCCAGTCCTAGCAGTGGCTAAAAACGCGTTGGAACTTGGGGAAGAGAAGGACGGCGCGTTGGCGTTTGAAGTGTTTGACGAGCTCGTGGAGCAGCAACCGAAAGCGCTTACGGGGCACATCGAGTTGGTGGTTGCGTTTTGCTTGGAGGTTGCCAGTTCACAAGATTTGGACGCGTCAACCAGAAGGCGAGCACTCGACGTCCTGTCCTTCCTCGCGAGACACAAACCAAAAGCCCTGACGAAAGCGAAGATCATCCCGTCGTTAATAAAAGCGATGTGTCCTCTTTGCGGCGAACCCAAAGAAAGCGAGCTGTACGGAGAAGACGAGAGTGACACCTCAAATAATGACACCTCAACAACAGAAGAGGAGCTACACGTACAGACTGTTGCTGCGCGTCTAGTCGATTTGCTATCCCTGAACGCACCCTCAAAGTACGTCCTGCCTGAAGTCCTTGCGTTCGCGTCGAGCGCGCTCGGCGATCAAACGGATTCAAAGAAAAGACACGCCGGCGTCGCGGTGCTCGGGATCGTCGCGGAGGGTTGCGCGGAGGGCTTGGAGGTTTTATTACCAGTGATCACGCCTGCGATTATCAACGCACTGCTTGATGAATCGACTAACGTCAGAAGTGCCGCGGCGTTCGCCCTGGGACAGCTCGCGGAGTGGGTCAACGGGAGCATCGATTTGCACAACCAAGTGCTTCCCCACGTGTTCGCAGCGCTTCAAAACGAAAGGAACCCTAAGTGTCTTGAAAGACTGATGTATGTGCTTGATTCGTGGCTAGAGCGGCTGGAGGAGGATGATATAGCGCCGTACGTGCAGCCCACGTTACAGATCGCGTACGCCGCGATCGACGGCGAGGGTACTGGTCACAGAACTAAGGAAGCGAGTCTGGGCGCGGTGGCGTCGGCGGCGGCGGCGTTTGGCAAGGGCATGCTTCCTCACTTACCGAGCTTGCTCCCCCGACTCGAGAAGTGTTTGTTTTCTGTTGAAGACACAGACCTGAAGTCACGCGCGCGAGCGTTGGAAGTTTTAGGGATGCTGATTTCGGGCAACGGCGGGTCCCAAACCATGAGCGAGCACATCCCTGCGGCGATGACCGCGGCAGCGGCTGGGTTCGACCTAGAGTTCACGGAGTTGAGGGAATACGGACACGGTTTGTTCGCGGAAACCGCGGAGGCGCTAGGGGAGGGTTTTGCGCAGTACCTGCCCATGTGCATCGCGAAAGCCACGGAGAGTCTAGAACAAGACGATGGTGTGGCGTACGACTCGGAGGATGACGACGGAGACGACGAGTCGCGCGACTCGGACGACGACGACGCGCGAGGAATAAACTACTCTGTATTTTCTGGAGTCGTCGAGGAGAAAGCCGCGGCGTGCCGCGCAGTTGCGTCGTACGCTCATTCGTGTCAGGCTAGCTTCTTGCCGCACGTCCAGTATTTCACAGAGACCATGAGCAACATGACAGACCACATGCACGACGTGGTGCGCGCGCAGGCGCACGCCGCGCTCGCAAGAGTCGCTCAGTGCGCTTTGAAAGCTTCCCCTTCTGTCGGCACCCCAGGTGTACCCGATCCGAGCCCTGTGTTCACAGTAGTAGACGCATCGCTGAACGCAACGTTCCGTGCTTTGACCGAGGACGACGACCGAGACGCAGTAAGCGCGGCGATGGAAGCAGCCGCGGAGGTTATCAAAAGTGTTTGCGAACGCGACGGGTTGAATTTTTCCATAACAGGGGTTTCTAAAACAGCCGCCAACGCGCCTGGCGTTTTACGGCTGCATCAGCAACAACACGTGGCGCACCTTTCCGAGATGTGTCTCGCGATTCTGGAGGGCTCCGCGGTGTGCCAAGAAGACGTGCACGACGATGTCGACTTCGGGGTTGAAGCGAACGACGAGGATGAAGAGTCGCTTGAAGCAGAGCTCGGCGTGGTGGTCCTCGAAGGGTGCGCTGAGCTGTTGCCCAAGCTCGTCGCAGTCGCCGGGGCGAACGTTGGAGATTCAAGAACATTCGACAAGCACTTCAAGGCGCTTTCCAAACGGCTACACGTGACTACGCCGGAAAACCAGCGATCTGTGTCGTACGCAACCCTGGTGGAGATGGTCAAGGCGGCTGGGGTTTCGAGCGTGATTAGCGCCATGGCTCCGGGGGCTTTGAGCGGGTGCGTTTTGGAGCTGAAAAACGCGCAAACCACGGGATTGAAAAGGAACTGCGCGTACTGCGCCGGGGTGTTGTTTGAATTGTACGCCTCTGTGATCGATGTTGGATTGAAGGAACAACTAATTCAAGCCCTGTGTGAATTGCTGTCTGTGGACTCACAAGGTAAACAGTCTGAGAAGGACCCTGGCGTTCGGGACAACGCGGCAGGCGCCGTGGCGAGAGTTTTGTGCGCGCCCACGGGCGCCGTGGCGCGAGACCCACGATTAGCGCCTCTCCTGCTCGACTCTTTGTTACAATCGATGCCGCTCACGGAGGACTTCGAGGAGTGCGCCGCGGTGTACGGCGGGGCGGCGGAGATTTTGCAAAGCTTAGCGAGTGAAGTGCCGGAAGTGACGGGACGGATCGGCGCGTTCGTACACGCGTTTGCGCGCGTCGCGGCGGTGGAGGCGTCAAAAGCGAGTAGCTCGGTTGCGTCTTCCAAACAAATTGAGTTAACGAGTCCTACACGTGCGACTTTTTTACAAATCGCGGCGGCGCTGCAACACGTACAAGGGTCTCATCCAGGTGCGGTGGAAGCAGCGATGGGGGCGATGCCCGAGGACCAAAAAAGAGCAATCCTCAAACTAGTCGCTTGATGAGCGAGAGACGGTGAATCAGTTGAAATATGATAGCCTACTCACAAATCACCACTTTTTTTTACCCTTCTTCCCCCCCGCTTGCGGCCTGCTTCCCTTGCTCTTTTTTGAACCTCCACTCTTGCCCTTGCCTTTCCGTTTTCCATCGGTTCCCGAGAGCTTGGTTCCCACTAAAAACGTCGCACCTCCTGTCGTCATCTTCTCCTTCAATAAATCCCGCTTGTTGATCGTGAGCACGCCGCCTTTAAAGTTCCCTTGACCCCAGGCCAACCCTCGGTCGCGTTCTTTGTCTTTTGAATCACCGAGATCAGCTTTCCGGGACCCACGTGCTTTCTTCGAAAGCTTGCCGCCAGCGTCGAACACTTCCATCCGCTTTTGCTCTTCGCGTTGTTCGTTCTTCTTCCACATCCCTACTCCGATTGTCGGCGGCGTGCGGACACCTTTCTCGGCTTTAGCGCCGAGAGAAACTCGCGTTTTCTGTACCAGCGATTTTCGGCTCCATTTGTCCAACCCAGACGCACCGAACTCCGCTACTTGTTTCCGCATGTCGCTCAGTGAGGCGCCTGTTAACCCGGTGACTTCGCCGGCGGGGAGGTCGCTGTTGATCACGCCGCCCGAAGCGCCTTTCATGTTTTGTTTGTAATCGTCACCATCAACCCTCACCTCCTCGTGTACGCGTTTTATGGAATCGGACATGAACAGCTTCTTGGCGCGTTTCAAATTTAAAGAGGTTGACGTGCTGGTGCTTGCGTGGGTGTTCTGCGACGCCGCGTAGTTTGGTCGGTCGCCGCTGAACACGACCACAGTGGGATCTGGAACACCGCCGCCGCCGCTTCTCGATGTGGTGCCGGCCGATGGAACGGACTTGCGCTTGGGTGTTTTTCCATTGGCCGCGTCTCCTGCGCCGGCATCCAGTTCGTCCCGGCTACGTTTCGATGACGTTGCTAGCCCTTCCGTAGTACCCTTCCCTGGTTTTGAAGGCATCCCACTCGCCGTCGCGGTCGTCGCACTCGACACGATTTGCATTTTCTTCCGCCGGGGGGCTTCGTCGTCGAACATCGCCATGAACTTCTCACCCGCGCGCTCCAGCGCCGCCAGCGAGGCGCCATCGCCCGCGGCGGCCTCGGCGCGCATCGCGGAGCAGGCGGAACGAAAAGGCGACGAGGAGAGTGCGTGAACCTCTCAACATACCTCCGTTTCTACGCGGTGCCGGAAAATCGCTGGCTGGCCGATACCAAAACTTTGGCACGTGTTGAATTAATTCCGAGTCGTTGCCCTCCCGCCGGTCATTAGCCGTGTACATGGCCCACACGCACGGCTACGCTCGTCTTGATGAGACCCTCGACGCGGAGTCGGCGTACGATCCGCACACCACGCCTGTCGGTGATGCCAACGCGGCTGTAGCCCAGGGTGTTCCCGTGGAGCTCAACACCCAGGCTGCTTTCTCGGTTGGGCGGCCTCCCATGGCAAAGGTCGCGGGCGCGCAGCCCACGGTGGCCATGGCGTTCGCGGTCCCGGCGGACCAGTACGGCCTTGGCGAATACGGCTTGAACCCCGATTTACCCGACGCGGTGGAGGCGTGGAACGGGTTGCGAGGCGTGATGACCGGGTACATGGCCGCTTCCGTCGTGATGTTGTTCTTTTCAATCTGGGTGTTCCCCATTTCGCTGCCGCTGGCAATCTTGGGCATAATAGCCTCTTCAATGCACCTGTTCGAGAAGTGCCGCGGCCGCGGGAGCATCGTGGGTGCGGCAATCACGATCAAAGTTTTATCTGCCGTAGTGGCGATGATGTCACTGTCACTCGCGGTGATTTGGATCCTCATAGCGTGCTCCGTCGCGGTTGGCGAAGTCATCGCGGTGTTCACGGTCCTCACCCTGATCTACGCCTCGTTCGGAGCCCTGTCACTGCACGTGTTCAACCGCGTGAAGTACGTCAACGCATTAATGCACCCCGTCGCGACGGGGATGGTGCAGATGTAAGGGGAAAGGAAGTAGACACTTGTAAGATCATATAGCAAGTAGTATGAATTGTACATTGAAGAATATCTACAAAAACAAATCTAATTCACTTTCGGTTTCCCTTTTTTCGAACCGAAAATCGAATTCAATCCCCGCCACGACCCACTTTTGATTCCTCTTCTTTCCGTGACCTTCCTCTTTCCTAAATACGCGGACACGAGTAGACACGGCGCGACAACGTGCGCAGCTGTGATACGTACATTCCCGCGACACCCACCTTTGTCTTGATTATTTTCAGCCACGAAGCGGGTCACCGATTGTAAAAATAATTTCGCGGCTTCGTCCCCTGCCTCGGCTTTCCGCACGGCGTTTTCAAAATCCAAGTTTTTCAAAAACCCAACCGACACAGAAAAGGCGTCGATAACGGAGTGGTATAAAGCGGATAAGTGATGTGAACTGTGTTGTGCGTCATGTTCCTCCATGTCAAGGCTGTTTAATAGCTCGATGGCTTCTTTGACTCTTTCTGCGGCGGCGTCCACCGCGGACAAGACGTACTCCCTATGCGCAACGTCCACGTGCGTCTGGACAATCACTGGCACCTCGCCAGTTTTGGAAAACGCGTGGCTCCCAACGGACCAGAACGACGAATCAAAGTCGGTATTGGACGTGCCGGTCTCGCCTCCATCGCCGTGACCACGCACCCCAGCTACGAGCTCGGCGAACGCGGCGATCGCGGCGGCCGTCGGGTCCCGCAAATCGCGTCGAGCGAAACGCGGCGGGTTTGGGTTTGTTTCCGTTTCCACATTGCTCTCGTCGCCGTCGTGGCATTCACAATTCAAATCAACCCACGCCCTCGTGTTGCTCTGCGTGACAACCACCATGTTTCCCGCCGCCACGGCTCTTCGATCGAAATCGATGAGCAAAGGCGAGTTGGAAGTTCCGCTGTCTGGAAACGACCCGTGTTCAGCGCCGATCACGAACACGGGAATATCGAAAACATCCGTATTTTTTCGGTTCTCATTACGGGACAAAGCTACGCGCAACTCTTGGCTGTCGATCCAACGCACAGGTAGCACACCGTGTTCATTGTCATCAGTGTGAGAACCGTCGGTCATTCCCGACCTCATCGCTGACGCGACCGCCACCTCCAACGCGGGATCGTCCTTCAAATTTACCACGCGCTCCGTGAATGACACGGTTTGGTGTGACATTGCCAGTGACTTTATTTCTTTTTTGAAAGCCTCGCAGTCAAAACCGATACCAGCAGGACCATGACCATTATACCCGAAACTACTCCCCTCCGCATGACCAAGCCCTAGCGTGTACACGGTGACGTGCCACTTCTTCCGAAATCGGTGGGGGTTGAGGTTGCTTGAAAGGTTGTCGAAAGCCACGGAAGTCTTCGGCGCCGCTGCGAAGGCAACGTACGAAGAGAGCAACATTTTGATTTTTTCGTCAGAAGCATCACCACCTAAACTCGTGAGATCAACGAAAGAAGCCCTGTGATCGCCGACATATCTACCCGTAAGGCACTCCGAATTGTGGTCATCACCGTCAGGCGGCTTCACGTGTGACACCGCGTCTGCGGCGCGATCGCCGAGCCCGTTTAACGCAACCTCCGCGGCGGTGAATCCCTCCAACGCGATGAGCAATTTCCTTCGGTCATGTCCACCGCGCTTGCCCGTCAAAGTGTCCAGCGCCAGCTGTTCTAGTGACGAGTAAGGTGAGGTGTCACGATCACGTTGTACTTTGTCTAAATAAGCCATAGTTTCCGTACTCCACTTGTCTTGTAACTGTTCCCGTCTTATAACAGACATATCAGCTTCTTCAACGTGAAAAAAATTGCCAGACAAGTGCGAATTTTCGGGAATATCAGATTCGTCAATCTCCCCGACGCCGCGCTGAAGCCGCCGCGCTTCGCGAAGCAGTGCTTGTGCGTTTTGCCGTAGAATCATGATTTCCTTGCCGCTGAACCCGTTCCGGTACCCTCGTGCAATTTTAAGTTTTGGATTCAAAACAACCAGCGCGTTTGTGTTTTTCAATCTGAGCGACGCGATTAGCGAATCCACGATTTTGGCAATCGCGTTCGCGTCGACGTGGAACTTATGTGAACTATCACTTCCCTGCACATCCCCCTCACCCTTCCCTGGATCGATTGGTCTAGCGAACGTGTGAATGGCTTTTTCAAACACCGCGAGCACGTTCGGGATTGTGGAAGTGAATTCCGTCGTGACGTTGAACCGGATTATTGAAGTCGTAGCAAAGGTTTCAGTCTTGGCAAAGTCTTGCAAAAGTGTTTTTTCTCCATCGAACCCGACGAACACGACGTGGACGGGTACGGGGACGTGCACGGACGTTATCCTGTGCACATCAAGCGCTGATGCTAGTGTGGTGTCGTCACCACCCAATTCGTGCGAAAACGATGGCGCACCGCGGGACCAGGCACCAGAACCACGCACGACGTTCTCAGCCCCCGCGTTGAAAAACGAAGGCAAGTCCCTGAGTCGATCTCCCGATTTGACGCTTCCCCTGTCCGCGTCGCCCTCCACGGCGACGAGAAGAAGCGGAAAAATCACGAGACACGCGAAACACGTAGACCCCGAGGCGAGCCGCGCGACAACTCGCCCGGCAGCCATCGTGCCGGACCACCAGGTGGGTGGCGCCAGTAGTGTTGAGGAGAGGAGATCGCAACGATTGAAACGTTTTTTGGAAACTCATGAGCTCGTCGTAAAAAAGGTCGATTCGGCGGAGGCGGCTCATTATAACCTGCCGCGTGGTGGTTCCCTCCACTCGCTTCGCTTGTTCTCGTCCCGCTCCCGCTCGCCTAGTCTGCGCGATGTCCCCACCCGAGAAGGCGGTGGAGACCGGCGCGCGTTCCGTGGCGCACAAGCCCTTGCCCCCGCCGAGCACCACCGATGGCATCACGCAGATTCTTTTCTACCAGTACGTGGAGCCTGTGTGGAGTGCGAGGCGGCAGAAACAGGTGCTTGCGGAGTTCCACCGCCTCGCCGCGGAGCACGGCGTAACGGGTCGCGGGCGGATCGCACTTGAAGGCGTGAACTGCACGCTAACCGCCCCCGCATGGGGCGCGCGGCGTTTCTGCCAAGGCCTTAGGGATTTCGACCCGAATCTATTCAACGCCACGGATTTCAAGCTCACCGACGGCGTCGATGCTAGCACGACGTTCAAAGCCTTCACGTTGAAGAGCACGCTTGAGCTCGTGGCGTACGGGTTGGGAGGTGAAAGAGCACCTCTGTTGAAGCAAAACACAGCCAAACACTTGGAAGCAGATCAATACCACAAAATGTTGGGTGAAAGCGACACCGTGGTTATCGATGTGCGCAACTTTTACGAAACCAACATAGGGCGCATCGAACCGCCGAAGGGCGGCGCTGCGTTTCTGGACCCGAAGATGCGAAACAGCCGGGAGTTCCCTAAATGGCTCAACGCCCCGGAAACCAAGGAAAAACTGAAAGGAAAGAAAGTGATGATGTACTGCACCGGCGGTATTCGGTGTGAGCGCGCTTCAGCTTTGCTTTCCCAAATGGAACGCGCGGCGGATGACGTCCAAACGCAAGGCATTTACCACGTACGAGGCGGTATCGATCGGTATTTAAAAACGTTCCCGGGAGGCGGGTACTGGAAAGGGCGGAACTACCTGTTCGATTTGCGAGGCGAGCAGAAAGCGGAGGACAAGGATGAACGAGTTGTTGAGAAGGAAACCGGGTCTGTGTGCTGCGTGTGTAAGTTCCCGTTTGCCCTGTACAAAGGCAAGCACGCGTGTAGCGACAAGGCGTGTAAAGTCCCGGTGATTGTGTGTGACGGGTGCCGCCGCCGCGCGGACGGGGAGCTAAAAAACACGCTGAAGTGTCCCCTGTGCGAGCAAAATATCCACTTAAGGGACTTGCCGCTGCCCGATCTCGTCGGGCAAAAAAGAAAACTGGCGCTGGACGGGAACCGCGAACGCACCAGTGGGGCGGGGGGCAGCGCCGAGAACCGATCGTCCAAAAAAACGAAAAAGCAATTGGAAAAGGCGCGGTGGGTGCACGTGTCTCGGTTGCCTCTCGCGGTCACCGCGGCTGACGTCCGATTAGCACTAGGGGGCATCGACACCACCACGAAGGGCGCGCCCACGTCTGTGCCTGAAGAGAGAGGGGGGAACAGCGTGGAGTGGATCGCCGACCAGACCACTGGGTTTTTCTACGGCGCGTGTTACGTGGAGTTCAAGAAGGAAGAGCACGCGGTAGAGTGCGTGGAGCGGTGCCAGGACGCGCCGCCGAAGGTGGGGAAGAAAAGCCTGCGCGTGAACTACGCTCCAGCGCGCGCGAAGGACTCGGCGCGGCGCGGGCGAACGGGGGAGAGGCCGCCCGTGCAAGTGTGATAATGTAGTATAGTAATTTCCCGTAGTATTTGTACTGGGAAGGGGTATTCCGAAAAATAATAATGAATCAATCACCGCTACCAGTACATCGGCCGCAAAAACGCGTGTGCGTTGATGACTGCGGTTTCCGTTATGTTACTCTCCTTGACATCGAGGTACGTTACGTTCGCCGGAATATTCCGCACCGCCCATTTCAGCACCCCGCGCGTCGCCGGTCCCCACAGCGTCACAGTCCGAATGTAATTGCCCCCTAGCGGTGGTACGTCGGGTTTCAAAAAATCATCAAGCATCGCGGGATCCACGGGCCACCCGTTTTCCGTAACTACCGGCTTTGCGGGTTTTCGGGGAGACCGTTTCATGGGCGACCGCGGCGGGGTTTCGATTTTTTTGTCGGTTTCTGCGTTCGCGGACGCGTGAATAATCTTGTCGACGTCCGCCAGGTTCAGCAAGTCCAGCATTTCGTGTTGGACCGTTCTGCTTGATGCGAACAGGTGTGCGGCGGACACGGCGAACGTGACGTGATTCCGCACTCCACGCACCAGGTTCGACATGCTTTCGATTTGCAGTGCGGTGTACCCCAGGAACGGCGTCCCGGTGTGCGTCCAGCCCAGGCTCAAGGTAGCGCTCGGGCAGTGTTTCTGGCACCGCTTGATGAACGCTTCGCCCGGAATCGGAATCCTGCCGCCCGGCCCTTTGACGACATCCGCGTTGAGCCACACGGGCATCCTTCGCGTCGCTTCGTGCGCGCCTTCGTACGTAAGGGGGTGGCACCCAACCTGCGCGTCCTCCAGCACCCTCAGCACCGGGAGCACGGCGTTTTCATCTTTGAAGTCAAGTTTCAACCCGACACGGCGCCCTCCCTTCACCGCGAGGAACACTCGTTTGAAGAACATGTCGAACGTGAGATCGCTGTCCGTGCAAGGAGGGTGGCACATGATCACGTCGCGCGAGGTGACCATGGAGACGCCCGCACTCGCCCCGGCGCGTTTCCACCGCGACGCCGCGCTTGACTGAGCCTTCGACGGGCGCACCAACAAATCAGCCTCTATCATGTGGCATCCTTCAACCGCCAGCGCGGCGGCGAGGGACTCGCAACTGTTCACTGCGTGCGCCCACGTCACGTTCCGCGGCTCCATGCATCCGAAATGCGAGCCGAGGTTGTGCGCCATGAACGCCTTCAGCCCCGGAGGCCGGGCCAGGGACCCGAGGCAGACAAGTGATCACGCGAGTGTCGGAATCAGCGTGTTTGGTGTTTGTGAAACAGAAACAAACTCGAGCAGAACTGCGCAGCACGCCGCAGTCTCCGGAACAGCTCGAAATTTTTGTGACTTCCATTCCAACCTTCGCAACTACTTTTGTCTAGACTCTGCCCGCGCGGACGTGCTTCATTCCACGACGCACACGCCTTTAACGCGTGAAGCTACCTACGACCCCGACCCGAAACCGTTCCACGCCCGCGCGGCGAACGTCTCGCGCTAAAGTCAGTCTGGTACGAATGTCCGTCCCGAAAACCAAAAATGTCGAATTCTGGAATTCGACGTCACACGACTCTCTTTCGGTCAGCGGCCTACACCAGTTTTCTGACAACTCCCGCCCCTATTTGTATAAGTGTCTGGCGGCGACGACGCTCTCGTCTCCGCGCGTTTTGACGCTTCCTCGGCAGCTCCAACGCGCGATCCAGCCAAGGCGCCGCGCAGACCGTCATGTCGGGATCTGCTGGAACTCGGGCTGTGTTTTTCGTGGTGTTCCTTGCGTTTCACGCGACGCCCTGCGTGGCTGGTACCGCAAATACGTGCGCGCCGCGTGGGGATTGTTGCACGAACTCGATGCGTTAGATGGGATTCTACTCACAGCCGTGGTGTGAAGCCGTTTGCGTCTTCAGCGAAACCGCTGAGGTCGCCACAGGCGGAACGGTTTCTTTCGGCACGAAAACAGACGGGACGATAGGT
>TARA_B110000977_G_scaffold37746_1_pt1 | contig 14137 bp, 10 predicted proteins | sample TARA_B110000977 | Tara Oceans TARA_B110000977 (sample SAMEA4397798) | marine metagenome | biome: Polar Biome; feature: [SRF] surface water layer (ENVO:00010504); material: water (ENVO:00002006), including particulate matter (ENVO:01000060) such as... | depth 5 m | reverse complement strand
CACACGAGTGCTCCTACGTGGAACCACTCAGATATACTTTGGGTTGAAATACCTCTTGAGGCTTCTTTTACTCCTTGTAAAGTTGAGATAGAGTAAACAAACTCTGGACTGTGTGGAACGTGTATGAGGAGTAGGGTTAGGATGTAGGTTGTAAATACTGTGTCAAACAGTAAGATAAACTTTAGGAGAGTTCTATTACCCCAGAAAGTAATAGGGACGACAGCTGCACTTGCTACACCCCATGTGATAATTAGCTCGTTAGAAAAGCAGGAAGGGTCTACTCCATAAAATAAGCCAGCTAAGATCACACCCCAGAAGCTATAAGTGATTAGTTGTGCTGGGCCGTTGTCATTAGCTATTTGTTGGTAAGCCCTCTTGAGTCCTGCTATCATCCTTTGTACCTGCCTAATGTTATTGTCTTAAGGAAGCCTCTCCAGATTTCCTGAGGAGACGGTAGCACCCAACCAAGGATTAGAAGGAGGATGACCCACATTGGAATGTCTTGGTTCATCACGTTCAGTGAGTCGATAGCCCCACTAGGGGTGACACCAGTGTTGACTGTATCAGCCTTGATGATGTCACCTACCTGAGCACCCGTCTGGTTGTTCTCCTGCCCCGCCTGTACGTTAGCTGCTACGTTAGGGCCACCCCCACCTAGAAGGGAGAGAGGGTTACCTAGACAGCCTGACAGGAGGAGGATGAGGGTAAGGAGAACTAGGGGTTTCATTGGTTTTGTCTAGCTGCTCTAAGCACTGCGATTGTTTCGTCTACAGAATGTGCTGCTCTGTTACCTCTTCCTGCGTTGGGGTTCGAGTAAAAAGAGTCTCCCGCCTGTAGATCAGTCTTAGGCCATGACCCGAACTCACCCTGTCTAACTGCACGAGGGACGGGGACAGAAGCAAACTCTCTAGCTAAAGACATCATGGCGTCATCTTCTGTGACCGAACCTTCGCCCCTAATGTACTGACCAACCCTAGGTCTTTTCTCCGTAACAAGGAACCAACCGATCTGTTCCTGTACCTCAGGGCTAAAGACGGTATCCTCAGACAGACCTAAGCCTTCAACAGCGTTAGCAAGTGTTGCTGGAATTGTCTGATACTTACCTACAGCGAATAGACGTTGCGTATTGTTTGGGTCACGGATACTTTGAAGTCTCTGAATCTCTCCTACTGTCATAGAAGAAATAGCTTTCCCGTTGCGAGTGGCTGTCATCTGCGAACCAACAATGTTTCCGCCGATTGTTCCTCTGTTGGCTGAGTCGTAATTTCCTTCACCTGACCCGATAAAGTCGAGGAGACTAGAACTTGCGGGTCCCTCGTTTGTTTCAGGAGACTCTACAGGAGTTTCTTGTTCACCTTCAATCGTCGCACTTTCACTCGTAAAGAGAGCAATCTGATCGTCTGTCAGGCTGTTAAGCCCGTCCTGAGTAGTTTGGTTAAGGACACCTGTACGAGGTAAACCTAACATTTCTTGAGCATCCTGAACAGCATTCATAGTATTCCTACCGTAAACACCATCGACTTCACCAACACTTAACCCAAGTCTACCTAAGACTGTTTGAGCAGCACGGATGTCTCCGTTAGGCCCAGCATCCCTGTCACCCTGTCTGTACACGTTACCTCTCTCAGCAACCGTATCGTTACCTACGTCTGGACGAGCAACTGGACGTGAGGATTCTGAAGGAGCAGCTGTAGGACGAGCAACTGGACGTGAGGATTCTGAAGGGGCTGCCTCCCCCATTTCAGCAGAGGCTGCCTCTCCCACTTCAGCAGCAGGGGACATAGCCTCAGCTACAACTTTTTCAATAAGATCGTCTAATTCTGTGTGCCAAGCCATTATACTTCCTTTAAGGTTTAATACGGATGTTGCCATCAGGATCAAGCCAACGAGCACCAGAAGGTAATGCATTGTATTCCTCCATTCCATTAGGAGCTATGACCAAATCACCGCCATTGTTTCTAGGGGACTCTTCTCTCTTCTGTGACACAAGACCTGTTGAGTCTCTGTAGTAGGCCCCAGTTGGTATAGCCTGATACATCTCAGTAGTCATACCCGTTTCATCAGTAAAGGTAATAGGGTCTTGCTCAGTGCCTGAACCCTGTACTCCTTTAGAAGCAAGGAAACTATTTCTTCCTTTAGAAGCAAGGGGACTATTTTTTACTTCTTCCTCAATTAAAGCATCCTCACTCGCAAGGAAAGCTCTGGCAGATTCGGACAACTCAGGTTCTGTTACAGCCTCAACAGGTACAGCCTCAACAGGTGTAGCCTCAACAGGTGTAGTCGATGTAGGTGTAGTCGAGGTAGGTGTAGTCGATGTAGGTTCGTCAGGTGCAATACCTTCACTGTAAATCTGGTCAACTAATCCTGCGTCAATACCAGCACGTTGCATAAGACCAGCCATAATTCTCTGTGTAGCTATAGTGTCTCTAAGTCTAGAAAGGTCACTGCCAAGACGACCAGCCCAAGTCCTTGCGTTAGGGCTTTCAATACGACGACCTCTGTCATTCATCAAAGCTACAAGGCTACCGTTGTACAACTCATTTGCATAGTTGTTAAGAGCATTAATCTCACCACGAGAGAACACACCAGTGTTAGGATTGATTGTGACGTTTCCTGTGGAGTCTACGTTAAGGTTTCCTCTTGAAAGGGCTGCACGAGACGTAAGGGCAAGTTCAGAGTATTGTGCCATTAATGCGTTCTGCACTCTAGCTTCTGTCATTGCGTGGGCTTCTGGGTCGATGTTCTTAAGAGCATCTAGAGTAGTGAAGAACTCAGGGCTGAACACATCTTTAAGGTACTGAGGCTCAAACAGTCTGTTGGATGTAGCAATCGCAGCTGTGATCTGACCTGCGCCACCAACAAAACCATTACGTACATCTGGGTCCTGAATACCTCTACCGTTTGTAGAAGCTACCATAAGACCGTTAGCTACGTCGATAAGGTTCACACGATCTTTGGCTGTAAGACCTGCTTCCTGCTCTCTTCTAAGTTGACCAACAGAAACAGCTAGAGGAGAGTTAAGTCTCTCAAGTAAGCTAGGGTCATGCAGACCATCAGTCGTGATTGCGATAGCTTGTGCGACAGGCATCGGTGTTGGAGTAACAGCTGGAGCACCTGCTGGAGTACCTGCTGGTGGGAGTGTCGTTCTGGTGACAACTGGAGTACCTGTAGTAGATGTAGGTTCGTCAGGTTCGTCAGGTGCTGGAGGATTAAGGATATCGTTAAATGGTGTGAAGTCTAAGTTAACAGCTTCAAGTCCTACTTGACCAACTACAGCAAGAACCTCTGCACGGGAGCTCCTAATAGCCGTTTGGATAAGCTCTGCGTTAGCTGTGAAGAACTGAGTACGACCCTCAGGTGTTTGCAATGCAGCGGCTGCAAGGGCTGCGTCAGGGCCACCCTCTTGTCCTGCCTGAGCAAGGAGAACTCTACTTGCAGCCTGTAGCATCTCAGTTGATTGTAGGTCAAGGGTCTGTGCGTCTACTGCTTTTATCTGTTCAATTAGAACACCAAGAGCATCTAGCTGTTCTGTGATAGGAGCATACAAGCTTGCGTCAACACCCGTTGGTCTGGTCAACACTGCACGTAGTACACTAAGGTTGTTCTCAAGACCCATGATAGACTCAACAGTTACGTCACCACCACTTGCTTCGATGGACAGTCCTTCTAAGGCTACCTGTGTCAGAGAACCAATCAAGCCATTTGCACGGGCTGAAAAGGCTTGGAAGTCTGCGTTAGACCCAGCTTTATAGGTTGACACAAGTAGAAGATCAGCCTCTTGACTCTGGTAAATACTGTAGGCCAGAGACGTGACAGATTCTTCTGTGGGGGTTTGGCCTGATTGTCTAAGCTGTCTTTCAGCCAAAGCAAGGTATTCGGGGTTATCACCCAAGGTTCGCATCATTGTGTTAGCTGCGGCATCCATTGGAGGAATGACATCCATGGCAATACCAGATGTGCGGAGGATAAGGTCAGTTTCTTCTGTACCAAGCTGAAAACCACTCATCTCGTATTCAGCTACAAGCTCACCTACCCTAGCACGGACCTGTGCGGGGTCGTCAACACCATTAAGGCTGTACAGACCCTCAGCTAAGGCTCCGTAAGCAGCCTGATTAACCTGACCTTGAGTAGGTTGGGCGGCTCTGGCTGCTCTATCTCTAGCAGCTTGGAGACCTAGCAAGCCTTCACCGATACTTGCCAGACCCCCTACTGTATTAGCCAGAGGGCTGACATTGGCAGGTGCGACATACCTAGGGATATCGACACCTACATCATTAACTTCAAGGGAGAATCCAGCCATTTTATTACCTCTGTTGTTCCATAACTCGTGCTTCGTATGAAAGCCCAAGTCTTATAGCATTGCGCATGATCTGCACCCGTTGGTCAGAGTTTACCATGCTTTCTTGAATTGATAGAAAAAGCTCGTTAGAGAGTGGTAACGTCCAGAGGTAGTCCATAGTTTGACCGTAAAGTTGAAGACCAGCCTCAACGTCCTCAGGATTACTAGATGTCATGTCTGTCAAAGCTTGACGAGATAATTCTAGTATTTCATTACGGTAGTCTTGGTACTCTTGGTTAGCTTCTCTTACGATCTCATTGTAGTCGTACCAGTTGTTTACTGATGCAATCTGAGCACCGAAGGCAACAGCACCAGCTGCTGACATTCTCTCGTCACCCTCAAAAGTACCTGCCGCCTGTCTGTTAGTTCTACTCTGGTACTGACCAGTGAAGATAAGTTCTTTGATCTTAAGTACCTTGTCATAAGTAGAGATGTTTCTTAAGGTGTACTCAAGGTCTTCGTTAAAGATGTACCTGCGTCGTCCCTTTCCAGAACTAAGTGTTCGAGTCAAGCCACTCCAGATATCGTTGAGGATAGAACCTGACGGACCACCCAAGGTCTCCACAATACTATCATCAAACAGACCACTAAACACATCCGCAAGCTGACCTAAGGGAGCTACACGTTCTCCATAAGCTGTGTCAACTCCAAGGAACTCTCCGATAAGGTGGTCACCTAGACCATACTTAATATCGTTGTAGAACTTGACTGCTTCAGGATCGTCAGGATCGAGGCCCATCTTCTCAGTGATGAACCCAGCAGTGCTACCTAAGCCCATTCCCGTCAGACCCCACAGAGGACCCATGACAGCAGCCATCCTTAGTTTCTCACCTACTGTAAAGTCTCTACCGATAGTGATGTTCTCTAAAGCTCTGAAAGAGAATGACAACCACTGAGCAGGTACTCTAGCTGGTCCTTGGGTCCATGCCCCCTTACCACTTGTGGTCATCCTGAAGCTTAGGTCTTGCTCTCTGTTTGCAATCCAGCGAAGACCTGTAGGACTAAAGGCATCCTCCCCTACTCTCTTAGAGCCATGCTCAAGAACAGCTGTGGTCATGGACATGACACGAGTAATGGATTCACCAGCCCTGAAAGGGAGTGTACTTGCATCCAGAAGCTTACGTGCACCCTGCGCTGCTCTACCCAGTAGGCTAGAGGCAGAACCGTAAGTCGCCGCACCCTGAAGTTCTACGATCTGATTGTCAATGTTAGCTCTACCACTTTCCTTGATGTACCTTACAATGTTAGTAAGTTCTTCTTCTGTGGCGATCTTAGTAGCAGCTGCACGTTTAATAGCTACTCGTGCTGCATCATCAGGTAAGGAAGCAATCATCCTAACAGGAGCACCTAACATCAAAGCTCTTGCACCGTGAATAGGCGATGCAGCCACTATGGTCAAGCTATGTAAACCTTGTAGAAGGAACTGGTCAGGGTTATAGAAACCAAACTTAGAATAAAAACCAACTTGCAACAGTCTAGAGGATACATCAGTCTTTGTCAAGTCAAGTTTAATCCATTGTCGAGACCCACTGAAGATCGCCTCAGTTGCACTTTTAGTAAACTTCTCCCAACCACGGCTAATTCTTGTGTGCTCACCCATACGGCGCAACAGTATGTTTTGTTGTTCCAAGAGTTGACCAGCGATATCTTTAGAGTCACCAGCTGTGCTAACAACAGCACCTCGTATTAGACCTTGGTAGTCATCTGCACCTATACCCGCAGGTAAGGTCACGGCGTCAGTAGTACGGGCAAGCTTTACCCAGCCCTCCATAGCATCTTTAGTTGCAGCTGCGTTAGCATACTTGTAAACCTCAGAGCCGAACTGATCTGCAATGGCTGAGATAGGGTTAGCGTTAACTGCCTGACCACCTCCGTAGTTCATCAAAGGAGTATCTCTACGGCGCATGTTAATACGACTGTTAACCAAGTCACCGAAGCTTCCTAACTTAGTGAGGGATGGGTCAGTACCTGCATCTTTGATTGTGATCTTTTCGTCACGTGCCTTAGCTGCGAACTCTTCTGTAAAACGGAAACGGTGTTTAGCTCCAACTCTAAGCAAGTCACTAAAGTCAGTGATGTTAGGGTTCCAGTCGTTGTTCCTGCGAATAAGAGCATTCATCTCTTCGGTTTGTTTAGCAGTCAAACGTAGGTCTTGAAGGTTATTGACAGCTGCTGCATCAAGAAGTTCTTTGACTTTACGGGTGATGTTGTTGAGTTGCCTTACCGCAGTTTTAGCTTGCTTTTGACCGAAGGAACCTAAGATTGTCTTAAAGGCTGAGTTAACGGTGTTACCTGAGGCAAGAGTGGTCTCAGTAGCTGAACCTACAAACCAGCGCATGTCACTGTTGTCACGAGGACCACCTACGTTATATGGCATGACGTCAAGCTTATTGGGCTGACGTGCCTGACGCACACCAGTTACATAGAGGTGTTCAGCAAATGTGTCTGGAACCTTGAATACGATAGCATCACCTGAAATCTCAGAAGGTCTCATGCTCATGCCAGATGTGACATCCAACACAAGTTCATCCTCAGGGATAGATGACAGAGGTGTACGGTAGCCTAGGTCTACATAATCGTCTACAAGCTCTAAGACTTCACCACCTTCATTGACAACCTGTTTAAGACGAGCACTGGAGGAGATGTGCCAAGCTGTGTCACTTACGTCAAGGACAGCTGTATAGGCTCTGATTACTTTGTCACTTGGAAACTGACCGTATGCTTCAGCATAGAGAGCCTTGAAGGAACTACCATCAGGGGCCGCTCTCATGTAGGACAAGTCACCATCACGTAGACGTTCAAAGAAGTCTCTCAGGTTAACTTGCTCCTGTTTGCGGAGGGATGATACTGCTTTTCTGTAAGGCTTAAACAATGCAGGGATATCTGAAATCTTAGCTTCAGCTTGCATAATCTTAGCACCAACACGAGGACCTAAGTTCTTTGTGTCACCACTTTGAATGTTACGTAGGAGGTTGGTAACGGTATCTGCCCTCTGAACTACCTCAGCCATGTCACCTGCACCAGTAAGGTCCAAGCGTTTCTCAACCTGAATGAAGTAACCAACAGCATCATCAAGGGCATCGAGCTGTAGATCAAGCGCATCGCTGTCCGCAGTGCGCCCATTCTGGCGTCTGATCTGCTCAACCCCAGCACGAATAAGGTCGTTGTCAACAACTGGTATTGCATCTGGTACATCTGTTGCTTTTACAACAGTCAAGGCTGGGTCTCTAGAGGCAATCTTCTCAGCTGCTGCTCTAGTTGGGAATGCACCACCAGTACCTTCCTTACCAAAGGTAACTCTGATCTTATAATCGTTGCTTCCTTCGTCAATAACTCTTGACAACCTAATGCCTACGTCAGAAGTTCCTTTGATGATTGAATCAGCAGCTTCATCTGCAAGTTGACGGATGGTGGCCTCAGGTAAATACTCACCGAAGTGACCACTCTTGTTAATAGCCTCAAGCTTCTCAAATAGCTCAGGCTTCCTTGCTTGGTTACGGTACGTTACTGGTGATGGACGACGCAGGGTAGATGCACCAGCCACAGGGTCAAGGCTTGCGTCTACGTTTGCACGACCTGCCATGATTTTATCTGTCATGATACCTTCACGTTCTACAAAACGACCAAGGGCAGCACCTGCTTCAACCTCACCAGCTACCTCAGCGATAGCATCTACTGCACGACGAGAACGTCCAAGTGATCCTACAGTCCTAGCTCCAATAGCACTAATACCGTAGGCGTCAGCTGCACCCATGACAGCATCGAAATGAGCATAAGGGCTATTACCTAGGAACTGTTCATCATTAGCAATCTTGTAAAGATTCCAGATAGAATCCTCAGAGAAGACACCCTCGTTACTGCGTTCTTCGATGTAGTCTTTAGCCCAATCCTCAAACTCTCTAGGAGTAAGAGTCAAGAAGGCATCTTGAATATCCCTACCTTCTCTGTTAGAACGATAAGTCAGGTTCTCAATAGAACCAATAGTTATCTCTCTAAGAATGTTGACATCAAGGAACGTAAGAATCTTACTGAAGAGTCCTTGTTCATTCTCATCGAACTTCTCAGCCATGAGCCTGTCAAAGATTTCAGTGTTAGCTATAACTCTAGCTGCGTAAGGGTTTACGTCTGGATTAGCTTGAACAAGAGATTGGTTGAAGATATACTCAGAGGCTGTCATGTCTTGCTCTCTGGCAATACGATCAGCTGCACGTTCTGAAGCCTCCTCAGGGGAGACACCATCTTCGTAGTCTTGGTCAATCTGTTCTTGGAGTGGGTAGTTCTCCCTAGCGTTACCCTCAGCTACAACACGAAGGGTCTCATCGCCAGAATCCCTCGCTGACTCAATGTCAATAGTAGGGATTTCCAAGGCAAACGAGAGGTCAGTGTTAATAGAGATTTGACGTTCAGTGTTGTGAAGAAGGCTAGGTCGTGCAGGAGGTTCATAGGAACCAGCAATAGTAGCCTCGTTCTCAAGTTCAGCTTGGATGGTGAGTCTGGTCATCTTGGCAGCCCTACAGCATTATTAAATGCAGTGTCTATTTGACCACCAAAGGTAGTACCAGCTAATTGAAAACCCAGTTTAGAGATACTACCAAAGGCAGCAGAACGACCTTGGGCTGCTACTTGTTGGCTTTGTGCTTGAAATATGTTATTTTGTAGTCCTTGCTGCACACCTGAATATCCTAGGTTAGCTCCGAACTGAGAGGTAGCGGAGGAAAGACCACCAGAAAAACCTGAGCCACCTGACACACCAGCTGCCACGGCTTGGTTCTGTAGCTGTGAACGAGCAATAAGGTTTGTGCGGATAGCCTGTCTACGTGATCTGTTAGCTTGTGATTGAGCCTGTTGACGTTGCGCCGCAACTCCTCTTTCTTGAGCCTTGGCTGCTTTATTGCCTTGAACAACAGAAGCAGTAGCTGATATTGCTGATATTACTGCGGTAATGCCCATCTTATTCTCCTATGTATTTAGAGTAGACTCTTTCAGTAAGAGTAAACTTCATGCGTTGTAAAAGTTTATCAAAAGGTGCGTGTGTTTTTGTGTTTATGACAAGAACTGAAACGCCATTCTTCTTGAGGTCTTCCTCAGCAAACTTGATTAACTTGTAACCTGCTAAACCTCTTCTGTAGTCTGGGTGAATAAAAAGAATATCGTTAATTGCAAAGTAGTGGTCTTTGTAGTGTGGATGAGGGGCAGCTACGACTACAAAGTAACCAACAAGTTCACCATCTGATCGTGCAGTGTAGACACCTAAGTTCCCATTACCGTAGATATTCTCGTAGAAGGACCAGTCAGGATTAAGCTTTATCTTGTCTTTATTAAGGGCAATGTCTTCCCAGTGCCTCTGAAAAAGATCGTCTACTTCATACCTTACACTCTCAAGACTTTCACGTTTATAGGTGAGGTTGCCTTTACGCTTTACTTTAGTCATCTAGAACCTTCCGTTAGAAGCCTGTATCATACCCCATCCAAGAAGGATGAAGTCCTTACCTGCTTCACTCTCAAACCTAAGGCGAACTGAACGTCCATGTCCTCTGATCTTAAGGCGAGTAGTGACGACTTCCTCAGGATAATCAAATTTGTCGAGATTGTTAGTGTCAACTACAACAGGATACTTAAGTCTATACGCTTGCTGTCCAGTTGTAAAGGTATCTTTGAAGTCCCATGCACTTGACACAAGAAGAGATGATGGTCTCTTAGCTACGTACTGACCACCTGAAAGTTCGAAGCCTTCCTCAGTCAGACGGGAATATACCACACAATAAGGTGCGTTCTTCTTAGCTACCAAGTCCCCAATGAAGTTGTAACCAGCCTCAGCGAAGGAAGTGTAAGAAGCTGTACCCCAGTCAACAAAGTCTGCGCTAGTAAATGCTGCGAAGGTAAGCTTGTTTGTAGCCCCGTTACGTGACAAGAGCATAATGGAAGGTGCTCCACTCTGGAATGAACTCTTTACTGTGTTAACTACAGTAAGCCCAGTTGAGGTAACCACGTTACCCCCAGCGGAGGTAACTACGTTACGTACAAGATTTTCTGAACCGTAACCTGAATACCACGTAGGGGCTACTACGTAGGTGTTACCTGAAATTTCATCCTCAATTCTCTGAGGAATGAAAGCCCCTAGTGTTACGTCGAGTATAAGTACGTTGTTAAGTTTAGAAGACTTAGTCTCCCCTTCGTCAGGGTAGAACCAGTAGGCTCTATTAGAAATACCGTCGTAACAAGCCACTACCTTTTCCTTGACTTCTTGAGAAATGTTATCCCAGAGAGTTTGAATAGTAGTTTGGCTGATGTTAGTTTCTGAGGCTTGCCCTGACACTTGGTCATAGTTAAATGCGTGGATACCAAACCGTGACCACCAAATGGGAGACCCATCAATAGACAAAAAGCTTTCAGGGGATTCAATACCAATTTCAGATACACGGTTGATGGAGTAAGCAGTAGCTGAGAATACGTTGTCAACACCTGTGATCTGCCATACACCGTTCTCAGCAAACACAAACAAAGAAGCCTTAAAAGCGTAGAGAAGTTTAATCCCGACACACCCAGCGATATCAATAACCCCACCATCTGTGTCAAGAAGTGTATTTACGTACTCAGCTGTAGGGTCGGCTACCTGATAACAAGTACCAAAGTCCTTTTCATTTTCAATAAGCTTAGAGAAAAGAACGCTACCTGAGTTCTTTGCGCTATCTAGTCCTGCGTAGAAAACACGACCTGAGAAAGCAGCAACTGACTTGAACCTAGAGAGTTCAACTTCTGTAGGAAGGAATGGAATACCTGAGACAGCGCTTCTGTCCTTGTTAAAGAAGTTAAGGATAAAGTGACCGTTACCATCAAGGGTGTTACCAGCACCGACTTTTTCCCATTCAGCTACATCAAACTGATCAGAGGAGTTCTTGCCTGAGAACCAAGGGTGAGTCAAAGGAGGGTATGAATTTGTAGCACTAAGGTAGTAAGCGAGAGCAGTGCCTTGACGACCTGTGTTTTTTTCATCCCAACCTACGTTAAGAGTGTCGTACTCTCTGGTAAACGGCACCGCTGAAGTACCTTGGGTAGAGTAATCTTCAGTATCCCCTATAAACTCAAAGTCTCTTACTTTGTGATCAATTTCTTCTGGCTCGTAGATGTCGTTAATGAGAGGATTGTACTCAACGTAGAAGGTACGAAGGGCTTCTGAGGTTACAACAAGGTAACCTTTAATTGAAGCGAACTGACACTTAACATTCCCAACGTAATTGGTTGCGGGTGATGCTTGATGATTATTAAGTTGTATCGAAAAGATTTCCTCAGAACCTGAGTAAGGAAGTGCGCCTTTGTTGTAAAAATAGAGCATGTCTCCATTTTGAAAGATCAAAAACTCTTTACCTGAGATACCACCTGCGTTAGTCCACTCACCTGTGTGACACAAAGAATCGTCATCTATGGTAAAGCTAGAGTCAACATAGCTCTCTTCAAAGGCTACACCTAGACGTCTACGACGAGAACCATCTCTTCGTAAGTCACAGTTAAGTTCGTCAACTGAGGCCCCCTCAGGAAACGTAAGCTCTCCAGCCTCAGTAATGAGACCTTTAACGAAGCTGTTAACTGCTGATTGGTTGTATCTTTGTGGCATCAGTGCTCTTTCGTTTCTTACGTTCTGCGGAGAAGTTATCACGACGAACTGTGGCTGATTCTTTAGAGTTAGCTAGGTAAGACTCAAGGGCCTTCCTCGCTGACGTAGAGCCTGTGTAGAGGCCCTTAAGCTTGTCGGGGACCCTACCTGTGTCAGAAATGATACCCCACATCCCAGTGCCGTTATCTGCGGGTTTGACGGACCACACACAGTTAAAGTTAGGATGGCGGTATTCGACTACACCGTCTTTAATCTTAACGTCCATAGTGATTCCGTGTGTTAGCTTTGCGGGTACGATACATATCGTTCTGTACAGCGGACTTTAGACGACGAGCAGCTTGTTCAATCTTAGGATCACTGCCAGCCTTAAACAAGGAGAAGCAGGTAGACTTAGCTTCAGCTAGAAGCAGAGGCATCAGAGTGCTGTCTAAGTCAGGCTCAAAGCTATCTGAGATAGTAAAGGATGGGTAGATAGTACCAAAGGCTTTGGTCTTCGTCGCCTTCAAGATTGATTCTACAGATGCGTCGTAGGCATTCATAACAATGTGTTCATCGTCAAATGATGTGTAGTACGTAGGCATCTGATCGTTAACAACCACAATGCTAGTCTCACCGTCAGTGTCAGTAATGACCACGTTACCATCAGAAGCTGGCATTGACTTGAAGAAGTCGATAGGCTCTACATACTTAATCTCTTGATACTCTACACCACCAGTGGTGGATACATTGTAATAAAGCTCAGTAATTTCTTTGACACCCTCTGGATACTTAAAGTAAACAGGACGGGCAAGCTCAGAGAGTGATGTGATGTTAAATGATTGGTTTAGCTCAGGCACTGTACGAGCAGCGATAATGTTATTATACACATCCTCGACTACAGAAGCAACCTGTAAAGCTTCGGTGGTATCAGAAATACTGTTGACAGCCTCTGAATCCATGTCAGACAGAATGGACTGTACGATATCTAGGAGTGTAGTTCTCATTACGTGTGCTCCACAACAACTGAGATAACGAAGTCTACATGGGTTGAAGCCCCTCCGTCTGTCTCAAGTAAAATGTAGTCGCTGTCTGTAGGTGTGTTGTTGGACGAAGGATTAACTGTGTCTACGTCACCAGAAGCTGACCCTGCTTGAGTAATAGTAAGAGTACCCATAGTAGCTGCTGAAGAGTTCTTAACAGTTACAACTACGTCTGATCCTGCAATAGCAGATGCAATAACAGATGTGACACGACTGACTGTACCTGCAAAAGGAATGGGTAGGTAGAATGATTGTGCTGAGGAGATATCAGTGAAGTGTACTGTAAAGACAGAACGTCTATGGTCCTGCCATGCTCCTGATCCTGAGCCACTAGCCACATACACCTTATCAGCAGTAGCCGAAGCTACACCCTTAGGTTCATGTAAGTAAGGATCAGTAAGGTTGCTATGGTTGATGTTAGCCATGATGTAGTAGCTCCTTAGGTATACTCTATATATGTACCCTCAGGGGCACATCCGCAGGATACAAGTATTTTCAGACCTGTCAAGAATAAAAGTAGTAAGAGGAGGAGATTTCTCCCCTCCCCTAAGTTATCTTAGACCAAAGGCGCTGTCATCACTGTGACAAGGTTCTCTGGACGGTACAGCTTCATACCATAACGTGCAGTAGTAACGAACTCTGTACGCTGGAAGTCTTTGTTGTACTCAGTGTCCACTTCTGGCATCTGACGCCATGCACCAACGAAGGGCAGGACAGCCTGATCAGCAGAGAAGAACATGTTAGTGATTGCATTGTTGACAGTTGTACCACCAATGGTTTCAGCAGTTTCAGTCTTCAAGTAGTTAGAAGTGTAAACGTCGAAACCGTAGATGTTAGCAACAAAGGACATACCTGTTGCGATACCATCACGGACAACGCCTTCCCAACGTGGGTTGTTGGACACGTTTGTCAACTGGGACAGTGTGTTCATTTCCAACTCAACAGATGGGTCAACGATTGCGACGAGGTTCTTCTGGGGTACTTTACCAGTCTTGAGGGCGTGAAGGGCCTTAGCAAAGTCTGCTACACCAATCTTACCACCAGCACCAGAACCGAGCATACGGTGATCGACGCCATTGATTGCGTTACCGTTGTCTACTGTCTGCTGACCACCAAGAGCCATGATGTCTGTTTCCAGACGTTCCATCAAAGCACGTTCCTGAAGTG
>TARA_B110000977_G_scaffold184399_1_pt1 | contig 14150 bp, 15 predicted proteins | sample TARA_B110000977 | Tara Oceans TARA_B110000977 (sample SAMEA4397798) | marine metagenome | biome: Polar Biome; feature: [SRF] surface water layer (ENVO:00010504); material: water (ENVO:00002006), including particulate matter (ENVO:01000060) such as... | depth 5 m | reverse complement strand
GACGTGTGATGAGCAACTGTTACCTTATTTTATCGCAAAAAAACACCCCCGTAAATCACCGTTTCCCCTCCGTCTCCCAGTCCTTCCCCTTGAAATACGCGTCCTTCATTGTTTTCGCCGCTTTCCAGTAGTGCTCCACGTACGTCTTCGCCGGGTCATTCCAACCCCAGTCCTGTTTCATGATGTTCCCGACCATCTCGTCCCACTTGTGCCGCTCCGAGTCGTAGGTCATCAACGCCCTGTCCAAGGCGTAGTTGATGTCGTGGTCATTGCTTCCGTCGAAGGAGAACCCGTTTACGTTCAAGCCGGCGTCGATCGCGCGCTGGGTGTCTTCGTCGACGTCGAACACGGTGTCTTTCAGCCCGCCGGTGCGTCTTACGACTGGTACGGTACCGTAACGCATGGCGATCATCTGCGTGAGGCCGCAGGGTTCGAACATGGAAGGCACTAACAGCATATCTGACGCAGCATAGACAAGGTGACTCAGCGGCTCGTCGTACGCGAACACGAACCCGCTCTGCCCCGGAAACCGACCGCCCACGTCGTACGCCATCTTGTTGAAGTCGTTCTGGGAGGAGTGGAAAGGAAAAGGGAAGAAAAGTGTTAGTCTTGTGAGGCCATTTTCGTGACTTTCACGACTTGTATTGCGCAAACAGTGTACCGTTACTTTCCTCCTGTACGTAAAAGAGGGTCCGTAAACGTTGTGTGTCGGATTTGAGAAACCCCCGATGCGTACCTGCACGTTCCCGTCCGGCGAGCTCCCCAGCAAAACGAACTGCCCGCCCTTTTCAAGCGATCGCCAGCACGCGTGCTTTATGAGGTGGATGCCTTTTTGGTGCGTCAGCCGCGCCACCACGCCTATCAAAGGCTTGCTCTCGTCAAACTCCATCCCCAGCCGGGTCGCGAGTTCGCTCCGCGCCGCCGCCTTGCCGCGCTTGAACGTCTCGGCGTCGTAGTTCTGATACGACAAAAAAAAAAGGGTCAGTCTTGTAAGGCCACAAGTATCCCGGGATTGGAAAGGGGTCCGGCGTCGTGTGACCGGGCGGTAAATTGACACAGTGCTGTGTCATGACCACAGTACGCCAGTAAGAGTTACTAGTACGAGTAAACAGGGAAGGGTAATCGGGACGAGCAGGGAGGCGGAGGAACGGGTTTTAAGTGGGAAAGTTCCTTACCAGGGGCACGAAGGTATCAGTCAACGGGTCCCACAGCTCGACGTCGATGCCGTTTCTGATGCCGACCATCTTCTTCGAATCCCCGCTGATGGCTTTGTGGTTGCTTATTTCGGTGGCGTAGGTAGGCGACACCGTGGTGGCGAACGTGCACTGTTTCATCGCCCGGCCGATCAAATCATCACCGAACTGCAGGTTGTGAATCGTCAACACCGTCGCCGCGCCCGGGGGAAGGCGATTTTTCCTCGCGAAGCAGATGTGCGACGTACTCCAGTCGTGCACGTGAATCACGTCCGGCACGTCGTTTGCGTGTGTTAGGTAAAGCAACGCGCAGTCGCTGAAGTACTCGAAACGCACGTGGTCGTCGTTTCTTCCGTAAATACACCCCACGTCGAAGTGCCCGGTGTCGGGTTGCAGGAACGTAACCGGGACGTCCGCCACGACGCCTTTCCAAACCGCGCACCCGCCTCTCGACGCTTCGAAGGAATCCACCTTTTGCAGGTTATCGATTTGATCGAGGTCCATGACATCGTACTTTGGCAGAATCACCTCCACGCTGTGGCCCATCTCTATGACGGCTCTTGCGAGCGCGGTCACGACGTCACCCATCCCCCCCACCTTCGCGATGGGCGCCATCTCCACGGCGACGTGTACGACGCGCAGCACCGGCTTGTTGTCCCCCACCGCGCCGTTGATGGACTTGTGGTAATCCAAGCCGTCCCTACTGTCGTACCGCCCCGCCATCAACCTCGCGTCGTCGGTGAACACAAAGTCGCACACGTGCGCGTCGGGTGGTATTTGCACCACCGCAACCAGCGCGTTCTGAGATAAATAAAAGAAAGTGTCAGTCTTGTATGTGAAAACAGTCCTGGGATTTGGTAAATGCAACACGTACCTCAGCCGTTTTTTCATCCACCACCCTCGGAAGCGACAACCCGACGGCTTGGTAAACGCCCTCGCCTACGCACGTGACTGGAACGGGGGTGAAGTGCGCTACTTCAAAGTCAACCACCTCGGAAAACTCACCGGGCGCGCCGGGTCGAATGCGAAGCGTGACCGGGAAAGACGCGCCGCTGACAACGGTACCGCCGGCGGGTTCGCAAACCACCAACCCGGTTCGCGCGACTCGGTCTGAGTTGCTTTTCCACGCGAAATCAACCCTGCCGAGGTTGCGAATCGTGATTAGTCGGTCGATTGACCGGTCGAACTGCGTCTTGCCGATGAGCAAAAGCGTGGTGTCGATTTCAAACCGGATTTCGTGCGCCTCCGCGGTCAAACAAACGTCGTACGACGGCCCGCCGTGCACCTCGCAAACCGCGATTGCGGAGACTGTTTTTGGAACCGAAAAGGGTCAGTCCCGTGTTGCGCAACGTATGGACAAACAGTCACCAGCGTTAGAGGTAAAACAGTGCCTGGATTTGGGAAATGCGCAAGGCCGTACTTTCCGAATCCGCCCTCGCGAAGTAGGAAACCTCCACCACCTCGCTCTCGCCTGGTTGTAGCACCCCCCTTATCGGTCGGACGTCGAACACCGTCTCGGGGTTCACCAAACGCTTCAAAGGCGTGTTACTCTTGTTACCGCTGCCCATTCGTCGTTGGTACCGCGTTCGTCGCGCGTCTCGCTTGGAAACCACCGAGGTCACGGAAAGCGAAGACGGCTCCGCTGAGAGGTCCATTGCGCTTTCGTCGACGGAATCGTTCAAACTTTCATTGTCAAGCACGTCAAACACCCACTCGTACCGCGCCGGGACGTCGCCGCGGTTACTGATCGTGATTGTTTTTCGTTCGGTGGTGTCGTTTAAAACGGCGCCGAAGTTGACCGTAGTGGCGTTCACGCTTAAGTTGGGAAACCGCACCTCGGCTCCGAGATGTACCTCATCGACCTGAGGGACGTCGATGTACTGTTTTTTGTAAAAGAAAAGTGTCAGTCTTGAGTCTGAGTATGGGTGTACTGTATGGGCAAACAGGGCACTTGTCTTGTGCGCAATTCGCGAAACAGTACGTAGAGAGTAGGCTTGGGAAAGGTCGGGTAGTGCGTGGTACTTGCTGACTGCACTCCATACAGGGCATCAAACAGTGTTTGGATTTGGTGGGAAAGACCGATACGTACCAGGATCTGAAGCACGCTTCTGATTTCGTGCGACACTCGGTCGCCTCGGTACTCCGGATCGAAGGAGATTTGCACCTCGCCCTCTTCGTTGTGCTCCAAAACCCACTCCGTTTTGTCCACCGCAAAGGGAACAACCGTTTTCACCACGAACGTGACGGTGGTGTTGGAGACGTTTTTGAAGCGTAGGGCTCTTTGTTGAACGCGGCTGGAAGACGACAAAGCGCGGCGTCTGTCATCGCCAAAGGACTCATCCCCGAAAGCATTGTCCACGTCACGAACAAGCGTAACGTCCACCCCGTCAAGGTCGTGCGAGTACTCGAACCCCATTTCTTGTTGCGAAAACTGCAAAAGAGGCGACGCGCAACGCGCGGTTGCGTGAATCGTCAGAACTTCGCCTTGTTCGTGCGGCGCGCCGGAGAGGTTTCGAAGCACCAGGGTTTCCACGATGGATCCCTCCATCTCGGAAACGCCGAACAACGTGAACAACGTGGAAGTTTTAGGAAGCACGGATACTCGTTCCGGTTCCACAAAGAACACGATTCCCATGTCGCCGTCCGTTTTGTCCGTTAAGAAATTGTTCCGCGCGCCGCTCGGCGAGATCATCGCCAGGTACTTTTTTTTTTCAAGAACCGCGACCCGCCGCTTTTCCTCCGCGCTGACGTTTTGCCAAACAAGCTGCTGCGGGATCCGCGAGTTGTTCGTGACCACGAATTCCCTGGAAAAAGGCCTCGCGACGAGCTGGTTTCCGAAATCGACGTGACCCGGGTGTTGTGTCGGGTTCTCGCCGTTGCCCCCCGGAGCCGTGAAAAGCTCGTCGCAGGTCAACAGGGACCCGGTTCCCTCCGCGTCGATCGGAATCGTCACGACGCCCGATTCGGTGACCATCACGCAAAGCGTATCGGCGTGCCGTGTAGTCTGGTCCATGTGGCACCTTACCGTGACCACGGACGAGGCGCCTGGGGCCAACAAAAACTCGCGCGAATCACCAACAACCTCGAACGCGCGGTCCCCGGATTTCGTGAAACACCTGATTTCCGCGGCCACGGGGCCGTCGTTTTTGACGAAAACGCTCTTGCGATGGGTAAAACAAAGTGTCAGTCGGTCGTAACGTGTATGAGGGATTGGTATGAGTAAACAGTCAGGGCAATTGGCAGAGGGAATAGTTCCTTCTGGTCGTAATAGTCCCTTCTGGTACGAGTATATCGCGATGTATGGACACCAGTCACCAGCTTCGGTAAAACAGGGAGGCGGAATTTGGGAAAGGGCCAAGGCCGTACCTCGTAAAAATCCCGCAACACGCCCCGCTTTCCGAACCGGATTCGCAGCCCCTTTTGCGCGGTGTCGGAAAAGATCTGGCTCTTGGACGTGACCAACGGGTAGCCCGAAATGGGGTCGTTTTCCGGGAACAAAGGGTCACTGGAAGGTGTTTTTTCACGAGACGACGACGAATGACTCGTACCCGTTTCTGTTTCCATCTCAAGGCGCGAGTTGAAAAACGTAACCAGAGGCCCTCTGGCGAAGGCTTCGATTGAAACGTGTTTGGGCGGTTTTTTGGATCCCACGCTTTGCATCTGCGATTGTAAAAAAAAAGTGTCAGTCTTGTATGGGCAAACAGTCGGGCGGATTTGGGAAATGCAAATACGCACCTGTAAAGGCACGCGAATCATGCCTTGGTGCATGGCGAGCAAGGCCAGGGTGACGGTAACGACCTGGCCAGGCTGTACCGTTCCACACGAAGGCTCCGCGACCCAAACCGCCAAGTTCGAACTCAACGAGTCTTGCGCTTGAATTTGAAACTTTCCCGGAACCGCGTCGGGGTTTTGAATCGTGAAGCTTCGTGTGACTTCGTGTCGCGCGAAAACCGTCCCGAACGCCAGCGTGGTTTCGTTGACTCGCAGATCCGCGACCAGGGATTGCGCGCTAATTTTCACCGAAGCCAGCCCGTTCCCAACCCCGGGAACGTCAAGCACGAGAAACTGGTCGTATTTCTTTTCGAATCGCGGAATCCACTCCAGCTCGATTTGGCGCTGGCCGAAGGGAAGGATGGTGCCGGATGAGGGAAACGCGGCGAACTCGGAGTGTGACGCCTCGGTACCACCACCCCCACCACCCCCACCACCGGGCGCGCCGCCGCCGCCAGGGACCTGAAACGCGAACCGCATGGGGATTTCGCACGTGTTCGTCACCGTGAACTTCGCCACGTTCCGCAAACCCAACGCGCTGATGCCGAAGTTTATGGTTTCCACGTCCAACTCGAAACTCGGCCCGACCACCGTTCCCCTCATGTCCAAAAACGCGCTCCTCTCGCCGCCTTGCACGAAAAACTCGAAGGTCTCGTCGAAGGGCCCTAATTTCTCGCTGCACAGGGTCACGGTGATCGTTCGCGATTGGCCGACGGAAAGGACGCCTTGGGAAGGCTGGAACGAAAACACCCTTCCACTGGAGTTCCTCCCAACAGAGTTACCGTCGTCGTCGTCGTCTGAGTTACCGTCGGCGTCGTGTTCGATTCGCTGAAACGAACACGCAATCTCCCCGCGGTTCACCAGCTCGACTTCGTACTGGTGCGCGGCCCCGACGAACACGTTCCCGACTTCCAGGGCGTCGTAGTTGAACACCACCAGGGGGCCAACCGCCTGGCCTTTCAGGAAAAGAGGCAACCTAGTTTCCCGGCCCTCCACCTCGACGAACAACTGAGATAAATAAAAGAAAGTGTCAGTCTTGTGCTGGGCGATGTATGGGGTATGGGTGTACTGTACTGGGCGATTTATACAGTGGGCAAACAGTCTGTACTCCAGATAATCGGCAGTGCACTCGACCAGGGGCAGTAAACAGTCTTGGGATTTGGGTTGGGAAATGGAACGTACCTCGGTGAAAACCTCGCCGGCGTCGTCCGGGGAAAACTTTACCGTGACCTCAAACTCGCAACCCGGTTGCACCTCGCCCGTTTGCGGAAACACGGTGAAGTGCTTGTGCGTGAACAACAGTGGGTCGTTAGCGAGGGATTTCTGCAAGCCCTTCTGGCGTGCGGCGAACCGCACCGCGTCCGCGCCCAGAATAGCGTCCTCGTCGTCGCTGTCGTAGGATGAGCTGGACGTCGCGTCTTGAGTATCGAGCGGGTCTAGTACCGCTCCAACACGGGAAGACGCTCCTCCGAATCTTCCGTCACCCGCCGACCCGTTCCTTTCATCTCCATCCCCACCGTCCGTTTCCGCAAACTCCCTCGTCGCCCTTAGCCGTGCTTCTTCGTCCAGAAACGCATCGCCAAGTTTCTTGATCTCGAACCGCGCCACCCGGTCCCCCCGGTTCACCACCCGGAACGTCCTTCGGGTGGTCTTTCCCACGAACGTGGGAAGCATCTCCACCTCGCCGCAATCCAACCCCACGCGCATCTCGCAACCGGCTCCGACTAACTGTACGGTCACCGGCTCCACGCCCTGCCCCGCGTCCACCTCCATGACACATTCATAAGTCCCTACCCGTTCCGGGTAGAACTCGATCCTGACTTGCATCGTCTCACCAACACCCAACACGCCTGTGTTGTAAAAGAAAAGTGGTTAACGTCTTGTATATCGCGATGTATGGACAGCAGTCACCAGCTTCGGTAAAACAGTGTGTTGACGGATTGGGGAAAGAACCAAAGCCGTACCTTCAGACGGAAACACCGCGAACGGCTCGGGGACCCACAAACGAAAGTGCGCGGTTTTTGACCCCGCGTTTCGGATCACCCGCGTTACCGCGCTTCGGCACTTAGCGGGCGTCGGGTCGAAGGTCACGGAATCGGGAAAATCAAGCGCGGGCTTATCCCCCACACACACTACAGGTACCAGGAACTTCTCCCTTTCAGTAACACACACCAAGTCAATGTTGTAGTCTTCTCTGTCTTTAGGCGTGAACCGCACTTTGAAGGCGACTTCCATGCCGGGCGCGACTTTCCCGAGCGCGTTGTCGGCGGTCGGGCGGCCGTTTTTTAGAGACTGAATCGCCATACCATCGTTACCGTCGGTGGTGGGTGACGTTACCTCCCGTAGCGTACCTCCCTTCTTGCCTCGCATCCTTCGCACGGAAAAGTCACCCGAGGTGGGGGTCTCAATCTTAATGCGCCGCGGGACGTAGTCGTTGTTCCGGAACCACAAGATCTGTTCGTAGCTCTTGTGCTGTTTGTTGTAAAACAAAAGTAAAGTGTCAGTCGGCGAGCGTGGGTGTACTGTATATCGCGATGGATGGACAAACATTCACCAGCTTCGGTAAAACAGTGCGTATGTGATATATGTAGTGCACTTCCTTTTAATGACGGCCGTGGACGTCGTCTAGGGCACCAGGGACGGTAAACAGTGTGGCGGATTTGGGAAACGCGCAAAGCCGTACCTGTTCGTACTTGTGAAACCCGAGCCTTGGCGGGAACGGCTGGAACAGAGGGGTGCCCACATCCACCTTGGACACGACCTGGTGCGTGTTGTCGTGGATGTTCAGGAACTGGATGATCGTTGGGGCTTGCCGGTGGTTGTCGTGCAGGCCGTCGGGGGGGTTTTGCAGGTCCCGTAAATGGCGCGTCGCCGTTTTCTGGCGATGCGGGCACACGAAAAGAAAAAACGTTGACCGGTCCGAGGAGAGTTGGACATGGATGAGAGGTGGGCGGTCAGTGTCCGCGTGGCGTGAACTACGCGGTCGGTTGGATGAACGTCATCGAGGGGTGATTGATACGCGCTGTGGTTGTCGTGACACGCGCTGTTTGTACACACGGCGCTCGGGGGCGCGACGTCGCGGCGACCGCGGCGCGCTCGATCGATGTTAAAATCGAAGTTGAAATCCTGGCCGAGTGCCCATGAGACACTTCTCCTCCCAAAGGCACGCACGCACCTTGGCGTCCACGTGTGTTTCGTCTCTGTCATCCGAGTACGCCCTGTACTTGACGAAGGATACGTTGGGTTTTATGGACCCGGGCGGGATGGAAACACCGCGTCCTCCGCCGCTGCCGCCGCCCATGGCGCGGTCGCGTCGCAGGACAGGTAGCGCACGCGGTCGCCCGTTCGGTCCGGAAATCAAACGCAAAAGCACCGGACCGGCTTCGGTACGCCGTTCCACTCGAACGAACTGTCCCGTCTGTTCGCGGTCCGCTCACAGTCCACGTGTTCCGTACGCCGCAACTAGTAACCACCCCTCGACGCTCGCGGGGCGGTGTTGTGCCGACGACGCGAACTCGGCTTCCACGCCGTTTGGAGAAACATTTCCAAAAAAGGCCTCAAGTTTGACCGCAGCTTGTGAAAAGAAGGGGTTTGGACATGGATAGAAAAGCAGAAAAGGTCGACACGTGCATCGCCAAGCGACTGGCCTTCGTCGCCCCCCCTCACAACGTGTCGCACCACACGTCACTCGAACTATGGCGGGTCTTCTGAACATGGCGGGGCTTTCCCTCACCGGGGCCTTCGCTGGCGCGCAGCTCCGCGTGCCCACTCCCGCCGCGCGTGTGTCGCACACCGGGTTCTCCGTCGTCGCGGTACGTGTCATTTGCGCGTTTCCAATCTTCACGCGTCGCGTTTGCGTTTGGCCGAATCGGAGCCACGCCACGTCCGTCGCACGCGATGTCAACGGCGAGGCGACTGTTTTGGACGGCACCGCGGTTGGTGAATCACATCGACACTGTGTACAGCACGTCGTCGGCGCGGTCGCGTCGCGGAAGCCGGGCCTGAAACCTGCCGCACGCGCGCATCACCCGCGCGCGTACCGCGCGCTTGAGGGTTAGGGTCTGGGTTGTGGGTGTGCAGTTTGGGATAAAATGAGACCCGGACGGATGACGTCGGGTGTCTTGTCCTAACTCAATACGCAGCCGCATCCCACGTCGCACACGCGTTACGCGCACATTACCCACTCAACAACCCCATCGCTGACCTTTATACCTCCTCATCATCCCTTCCTCGCTCTCCGTCTCGTCTCCCGCTCACGCGTACAGAAAAAAAAGTGGGAGAAAACCGAGTTGAACTCAAACGGCAACCCCGTGCGCGTGCCGATGCACGTCAAGACCAACGACAAGGTTGTTGTTATTACGGGCGTGGATAAAGGCAAGGTGACCCAGGTTGTGGAGGTGTTCACCAAAACGGGCACGATTTTGTGCAAAGACGTGAATGTCAAAACCAAGCACGTCAAGCCGAAGGGGGAGGGCGAGACGGGACAGATCATTCAGAAGGAGTGGCCCATTCATCACTCCAACGTGATGCACTGGTCCGAGGCGAAACAAGTGCGGTCGCGAATCGGGCACAAAGTAGTGGACGGGAAGAAGGTTCGGGTTTTGAAAAAGACGGACGAGGTGCTGGCGAACTAATTTCTTGGGTTCTAAACGTGGAGGACACGCCATCTTAGCAAGTGTAATCGACGCGTACTATTAATCATCGTTGCAGCGAGCGAAACAAATCGCGGCGAGCGTGCGAAACTCGCCTTCCGGATACCGCACCTACTTCTCCGGATACTATCAAGGGTCACCGCGAGCGAAAGAAACTCGCCGTCAACAAACTTCACGTTCCGGACATCTTTATTAAAAGTCTTTCGTCAACCTTTCACCTCACGAACCGCGCGCGCGAATCTCAAACCCCTCACCCCCACCCTCTCTACCGTCACCGAAAACCGAAACGTTGAATTGAATTAATTAAATTCGCCTATGCCAAGACGAAGCCGTGTTTCAGCGCGGCGTCCCATGTTTTGTCAATCGCGGTGTGGTCAATCGCGCCGACTTCGTTGTGTGTCCACTCCTCCAACGCGTGCACCAGCGCGCCCGCGTGACACGCGTGCACGTGCCCTCGTTCCATGGTCATTTCGCATGACTTGAAATCTTTCGCCTTAGGAGGTAGTTTAAACGCAGGCAAATCAGTGTACTGGCAGTCTTTCCTGGTTTCGGGAATCGGCGGCACCACGAACTGGTGAAACGTGGTGTGTTTCGACGCCAGCCGCTGCTCAGACGGCGAACAGTGCTTCCCAACCACCCAGTCCTTTATTCCGCTCCCCTCAGCCAAGGTTCTGGCTTGTGTCAAAAGGTGCCTTTTTTCGGACACTTGTTCGTTTTTAATCTTCGCAAACCGCTCGTCCGAGGTCGTGTACATCACGACCTTGACGTCCCTGGCGGACAAGTAAAGCGCGATGGCGCGGCCCAACTTGGAAGTACTCCCGGTGAGGAAAATCTCGGCAACCCCGGAGGGCATCTTCCGCAAAATAGCCGCCGCCGTCAGGGTGTTGCCGTGCACCACTCTTATTTTCAAATCCGGGTGTTTGTCCACGAACTTCTGCCCGCCCCCGTTCAGGGCTTCGTTTTTGTTCAAAGCCCCTAAACCGATGACCTTCGTACCAGCCGCGTCCGCCGCCAAAATGGCTTGCTCTATTTTGCGGTTGATGTGCCCGTGCTCGGACTTGATGAAGAACTGGAAACCCCACGCGGGGGTGACCCAGGTACTGCAGTGCAGGTGCAGAAGCCGGTGCTTGTCCGCGACGAAGGGCTTGCCTACCAAGCGCATCGCCGCCACCACGGGCAGCGTCAAGGGCAGAAACGGCTGCAGCCACCACTTGCTTTCAAACGGCCGCGACGAAAAGCTGCGCAGCGCGAAGGGCAGGTGAAACAAACTCAGCAGCTCGGTGCCGTGCGCCACGAACACCACGTCCGCGACCGGGCACGGCGCCGCGGTGCCCGCCATGGCGCGTTCGTACAAGTCGTGCGAAATCGGATCCGCGGTGCCGTACGCGTAGTCGTAAAGCGGCATGAACAAACAAAAGTTCGTGTGCACCTTGCTGTGGTGCAGGGAGTGGTAGCTGGGGGTGTACACCAGGTACTTCATCAGGGGCAGGTTCATGAACCACCGCGGAATGAACTCGAAGTTGCAGTGCCCGATGTTGTTCAGCACGTCGAAGCCGAGGAGGTAGGCGTAGAACATCGCGATGGACGCGCCGCCAAACGCCCACGTGCCCAGCAAAGGAATGGCGAAGTTCGCCGTGTACATGAGGTGCTCCATGAACGGGTGCACGCTTCCGGTGATGGGCTCGGTGACGAAACTGGCGTGGTGGTGGGAGTGGTACGCGCTGTACAAGGTGTGGTGGTGCAACAGTCGGTGCAGCCAGTAGTACACGAACTCGGTGGGGCCGGCGTGCAAAAGAAGCAGCTGCACCAACCCCGCGCCGTGGTACTCGGGGAACCCCGAGTACCCGAGGCCCGGGGTTTTGTGCACAAGGGTCATGATGATCGCTTGCAGAATAATAAAGTCGTCCCAGTGGTCCTCGCGGTCGACTTGTTTGAAGTCGATGCCTTTGGCTTGGATTTTCGTGTTTTGCGTGACAAAATGCACGCGCGAGAGCGAAATCCAAAACTGCGAATGCGCGTACCGAAAGGCGGCGATCGCGAGCATGTGGAACGCCCAGTTATCCCCATCGTCCTGCCCAAGCGCCACGGTGGCGACGAACGGGACGAACAACAGGTACTTGAACGTGCCCATGTCCTCCCACGGGAACTTGTACCCGAATCCGGGCTTCAGCGCCATGATCGCCGAGTGTGTGTGTGTGTCGAGGTGTCGGCCCGCGGTGGATGCGTCGACGTTGTTTTATCGACGAACCGGCGACGTCACCGGTTGGAACGCGGAGGTAGGGAACGTACGCCTGTCACACGTGTCTGTTGCAACCGCGGACCGACCACGCGACGTTGGTCGCGTTGCTGCTCTGAACGCGACTGGATCGGAATCACGAAGCCGTTCCTTCGATTCCACCCAACGCGGTCGCGTCACAAACGTCCGATTGCCCCACCGCACGCCGACCACTTGGCACGGGCGGTAGATATCCGAAACCCGACTCGGAACGGTCCGGATACGCACGCCTTGCCGCACGCGCGACTCGTGAAACGCCGCGAAACCGCCGACCACGCCTCCCCGACCTAGCCGTGGATGCACACGCGCTTCCCGTGGTTCGGGAGCCGCCGTACGCGCCGTGGAGTGGGGATACGCGCGCGCGGCACGAAACGTGCAATCGCGACGAACTTTTTGACTGGTGGACACGTATTGATGTGGAGCGCTGAGAGACACGTATTATTTATTCCCTTCGGCCGCAGTGCGGCGTGGAACTTGACCGGCGTGCGGCGTCGCGTGAAAGGCGTGGATTGACCGTCGATGCGTCGTTTGAAACAGACGCGGAAGACGTCCTTGACCGTAACACGTTGCTTCTGTTTTTGGCAAAATGATTTTTGCCAAACAACGCAACTGAAAGCTTTTTGCCAAAAGCTTTGCCAAAAAGCGCTTTTCTCTGCGAACCGTCAGCCCAACGACTCGAAGCAAGGATGGATGGGACACGCAGAGTGGTGCGTGAAAGCGAGCGCTTGAGGTACGAGTGTGTTGTTCAGGGCTGCTTCTAACGAAAAGCGTGGCTTTTTGACAGGTGGGCACGTGATGTGGAGCGTTGAGAGACGCTTATTGTTCGACTTTGGCATCAAAGCAGCGCAAGAAGCTTGACCGGTGAGGCCTCGCGTGAAAGGTACGCTCGCGACACCCTTGACCGTAAGGAATCGATTTCATCGGCCCGTGAAAGGCTTCTGTTCTGTTCTTCTGTCTTTTTGGCAAAATGACTTTGCCAAAAGCTTTTTGCCAAAGCTCTCGAACCGCTCGTAGCGATGTTTGCATCGCTCTTTCCCGACACCGCGTGTTTGCGGATCTCGTGTTTGAGGGCAACCGTTCGCTATGGCCCATTTTAGTACTTCGGGGTGCCCATTTTTCCTCGCGTTCGCGCACGTGCCTGCGTCCCACGGGCAGCCGTTCCCGCGCGCCCACTGCAGCACCTCAAGGTGCCCGCCCTTCGCCGCGAACGCGCACGTCTGCGCGTTCCACGGGCAGCCGTTCGAGTGTAACCACTGCAGCACATTGAGGTGCCCGCCCATCGCCGCGAACGAGCACGTGTTTGCGTTCCACGGGCAGCCGTTCGCGCGCGCCCACTGCAGCACCTCGAGGTGACCGCTGTACGCCGCCTGCGTGCACGTATTCTCGTTCCACGGGCAGCCGTTCGCGCGCAACCACTTCAACACCTCGAGTTGCCCGCCAAACGCCGCGAACGAGCATGCCACCTCATTCATCTGGGAGCCGATACTGCGTAACCACTTCAGTACCTCGAGATGTCCGCCTTGACTCGCTGCATTGAATGTCGGTTTGTACTGCCGATTGAACAGATGCCCTTGTCGGTACACGTGCTTCAGCGTGCTCAAGTACCCAAGATACGCGGCGGGACGATATTCATGATCATCATCAGTCATTTCACCATAATTCTTCAGCCGATGCCCCCTTACCCCCACCGCATCGCGCATCGGACGACTTACCGCTCGAATCCTTGCGAGATCTAAGGGATCGTCAATCTTTCGTAGAATGTGCTCGACAAACACGTGGTCCGGCAGTTCTGGCATGGCGAACTGCGCCTCGGGTTGCATCGCGATGGTGGGAGTGTGTCTTCGCTTCCTTTCGCGCGACCCTCAAAAGTGTCGCGTTGGCTGATGTGCGGAGAAGCGGGTGCGCGTCGTTGTGTGTCGTGGCTTCCCAGAAAAGCGTTACTACAACGACGACTCGACGACAAAAATCAACGAACGAAGTGTGTGACAAAAAAGAGCCGTGTCTTTCAGCGTTGTCTGTGGATGGCCCTGGGCCACGCAAGAGTGGTGCGTGAAAGCGAGCGCGTGAGGTACCAAATCTGTTGTTCAAGGTTGCTTCTTTTCCGGAGTGGTGGTATTTATTATATACCATTGGTTTGGGGCGTTGGCCGACGAGCGACACAACGCGGTGGTTTTTGAGGAGCATCCTGAAAGACGTTCGGACGGGTGTTTAACCGCCGAAGCCGTACAGGGTGCGGCCTTGGCGCTTGAGCGCGTAGAC